>Ga0315279_10009780_pt1 | contig 11368 bp, 8 predicted proteins | sample YL17G06_20_MG_FD_203694 | JGI IMG/M metagenome (GOLD analysis project Ga0315279, IMG submission 203694) | Sediment microbial communities from Yellowstone Lake, YNP, Wyoming, USA - YL17G06_20 | ecosystem: Environmental > Aquatic > Freshwater > Lake > Sediment | place: USA: Wyoming | collected...
AAGACAGTCATACCAGCCCTGGAACGTGCTCTGGATATGAGCGTCGAAAACATTCGCAATGAACTAGAGGTTGTCCTCTCACAATCTTCAAGCGCATTCCTGCTAGCGATTGACGAAAGTATAGGAGCTGGTGGCATCTCAGAGCTTCCGAAAGAAGACCGCCCGAGGGAATTGGCTGAAGTGTTGATGTGTGCTGTAAGGCTGGATAAAGCTAGCGGCTCACGAAGACGGCTGATTTCGGATGATGGGATCATCAAGATGATCCGAGCCAAAGTAACGAAGTGAGAGGTGAGAGAAGTAAAGGCAAGATCGTCCTCCAAGACGTCAATGCTCGATCCTTGACGCCATATCGCAATTCGCCAGTCATCTGGATCCTCAATGTCCAAGAGCGCCCCAGCCGTAGATAGAAGAACGGCTGTAACAGGCTTCTGTCCACGCCCCACTTCGTTTGGCGTTCTCACCGAGACTTCCCCGACATGATCTGACAGCTCAGATCACACCCTACGAAATCATCTCTCGAGAGGGTATTTATAGTCTTTCGGAAGCCGAAAAACCGTTCTTTGACGACACTGACGGTTCTGACGGCAGATGGGGAGACGTAATCCTAGAGAGAAGGCGACATCACGGTTTCTTAACCTCTTTCTTCTTCACAATAAAATGCAGTTTCCCACAAGTCTTGCATTTGATTAGCTTGACGTCAACAGGATACAGAGCCATTGTGTGATTTATAGCCTGGTTAGTGTATCCCCTTCCGGCTTAATATCGACCATAAAAGAAACTATGGTGAGAACTGCACAAAGGGATCAGGAAGTCCTTGTCATGTCCTTGGTCTACACCCAATAAATGATGGACTTCTTTAGCTGAATTGTCGCATAGGGCGCATTTGTTTTTGAATGCTTTCAGCACTTCCTCTCGATTTAGCCTCCATAGTTCTCCGTTGGTGTCTTTGTACCTCAGTTTCGACCTATTAATCCTAAGTTCCTTAAGGTAATCCTGAAAATTGGTGAACCCCAGAACCTCTATGAGGAATTTCCCGGATAGCTGTTCAAACTCTGGATGGGCCTTTCTAATCTTTGTTATTGATAGCCCATTTGCGAAATCATTTCTGATTGTCTGTTTTTCCTTCTCCGTGAGACTAATCTCAACCATTCTGAGCCCAATTGCTGCAATCGCGTTCTACGTTAATCATTCTAACTTGAAACAAGAAAAAGAATGGAAGAAGTTTCGTCTATCTCTCATACCTTCGAACAGATGCTTTGTACCGTGAATGGTACAAATCGACCTCTCGCCACTCATTTTCGTGGGCACAGATCCCGATTGGTCCACCATTCTCCAAATCGATAACACTGGCAGTTCTGACGGCGGATGGGGCGTGTCAAGAAGGAAAAGAAAAGGAAGAGATTCTCGCCCGTCGCCTGTATGCTATTTCATTGGTCGCGGAATATATTTGTCTCGACGTATGCATCTTCGTCGCCCCATGGGTTCGCTCCTTATGACACGCTATGCTGCTTTGACCGTGCAAGTGAAAAGGACGAAAAGGATCGTGGGCAGGTTCTCCTACACATCGAAGTAGAGGTAGAACTCGTACGGATGCGGTCTGAGTCTTATCTGGTCGTTCTCTCTCTTCCTCTTGTATTCTATCCAGGTCTCTATCAGGTCCTTCGTGAACACCCCTCCCTTCAGCAGGAACTCCTGGTCTGCTTCGAGCTCGTCGAGCACCTTCTCCAATGAACCTGGCACGGTCTTGATCTTCGCCGCTTGTTCCGGTGGCAGTTCAAAGATGTCAACGTCCATCGGCTCGCCCGGGTCCGTCCTCTTCGCCACGCCGTCCAGACCCGCCATGAGTATCGCTGCGAACGCAAGGTAAGGGTTGCAGCTTGGGTCAGGAGGTCTGTACTCCAAGCGCTTCGCCTTTGGGCTATGGGAATAGATCGGTATCCTTATTGCAGCGCTCCTATTCCGTTGAGAGTACACTAGGTTCACCGGAGCTTCGTAGCCTGGTACCAGGCGGCGATATGAGTTCGTCGTCGGTGAAGTGAACGCGAGAAGCGCAGGAGAGTGAACCAACAGGCCTCCGATGAAGTTCATCGCCATCAGGCTCAACTGCGCGTACCCTTCCTGGTTGTAGAACAGATTCACGCCGTCCTTCGCGAGGCTGATGTGAACGTGCATCCCTGAACCGTTGTCCTGGAATATGGGCTTCGGCATGAATGTGACCGTCTTGTTATGGTCCTTCGCCACATTCTTCAGCACGTATTTGTAAAGCATGAGATGGTCTGCGATCTTTGTCATTGGCTGGTACTTGATTCCTATCTCGCATTGCCCCCCTGTCGCAACCTCATGGTGGTGAACCTCGACCTCTATGCCTACGTCGGCCATCTTCATGATCGCGGTCGACCTGAAATCCATAAGCGTATCGGTGGGAGGGGCGGGGAAGTATCCCTCCTTGTACCGCGGTCTGTAGCCGAGGTTCGGCTCCCCATCCCTGCCGGAGTTCCACGCCCCCTCTTCCGATTCCAAATAGTAGTAACCGCTATGCTGGTTCTGGTCGAATCTCACTGAGTCGAAGACAAAGAACTCCGCTTCGGGGCCGAAGTACGCGACGTCCGCGATCTTCATAGACCTCATGTACCCCTCTGCCTTCTGGGCGATGTACCGTGGATCGCGCCAGTACCTCTCTCTTGTCACCGGATCATGGACGTCACAGATGAAGGAGGCCGTAGGGACCTTGCATACTGGGTCGATGAAGGCGGTGTTCTGGTCCGGCATCAGCAACATGTCGCTTTCCTGTATCTCGGCGAACCCCCTGATGCTGGACCCGTCGAACCCTATGCCGCCCGTGAGCATGTCCGCGCTGAGCCTCTGCGCAGGGATCGAGATGTGCTGCAGCGTACCGGGCAGGTCCGTGAACTTGAAGTCCACTATCTTGACCTTCCCGGACGCGCAAAGGTCCAGGACCTCTGACAACTTGGTCCTGTCCTTCTCCTTCTTCGCTTCCTTTAAGGAGTCCCTTCCTCCGAACACGTCTCTTCACTTCCTGTCGCTGGTGTTGTGTCTGTTTCGGTCCTCAGCATTCCGCCTATTCCTGGTATTCTCTTGACGATGTCACCCAGCTTCACTCCCGTTAGGGATTCGACGACGGTCGGAAGTTGGGCGATGATTTGCGTTATGTCTCCAGTGATCTTGTTCGCACCAGTCGACTTTCCGTCGTTCGAGACTATCACTATCTTCTCCGTCTTTGCGAGCGGCGCGGCGATTGCTTCCGCCATCTTCGGCATGACGTCGACGAACATCGACATGACCGCGGCCTCGTTATACTCGCTCCACGCCTCCGCTTTTTTATGCATCGTTTCCGCTTCGGAGAATCCCTTGTGCCTTATGACCTCGGCCTCGGCCATTCCTGTAGCCTTTATCGACTCGGCCTTGCCGCCCGCTTCCTCCACCAGCCTGTACTTCTCCGCCTCTGAGAGAATCTCGATCTTCTTCTTCTCCGCCTCGGCTGGCTTGACCACTTCAGCAAAGAGCTCCTTTTCCTTCCTGGAGATCTCCTTATCCGCGAGTTCGGTCGACAGCTCCTTTTCCACGATCCCTACCTTGATCTCCTCTTGTTTCACCAGTTGCTCGGTTTTGAATTTCTGCAAGTCGTAGGACAGATCTGACACGGCCTTCTTCTGAGCGATCTCCGACTCATACTCAGCCCTTCTCATCTCGAAGTCCCTTCTCGATAGCTCGATCTTGGTGTCCGCCTGGAATCTGACCGTCTTTGCTTCCTCGTCTGCTCTGGCCTCTCCGATGAGAGCGTCCCTCTTGACCTGGGCTATCTTGGGACGACCCAGTGCATCGAGATATCCTTGCGAGTCCGTGACGCTCTTGATCGTCAGTGATATGATTTCGAGTCCCATCTTGCCGAGGTCCGAACTCGCGGCGGTCTTGACCTTGTCCGCGAGATCCCTCCTCTTCTGGTATATCTCCTCGGGCGTGAGTGCGCTTATAGTCGCCCTCATGTAACCCTCTATCACCTGGAGGGCGGTTTTCATGATATCGTCCTTCGACCTTGAGAGGAAGTGCTCGGCAGCGGTCATGATCGACAGGTCGTCGCCCTTGATCTTGACCTGGGTCGTTGCCTCCACCGATATCGGAACGCCGTGAATCGAATAGACTTCCGGCGTCCGCACGTCAAGGTTCATCAGTTCAAGGGACATCCTGCGGATCTGCTCTTTCACAGGCCATACGAATGTCCCTCCTCCCTTGATGACCCTGTAGCCGACAATCTTCTTGCCGGTTTTATCATCGATTTTATGCTTTCTACCGGAGATTATCAATACTTCGTTTGGTCCGCATTTTGTGTACCTTGCCGCCCATACCATGAACAGCAAGACCAGCGCTCCCACAACAACTCCCAGAATTTCGTATTCATACATATCTACGGCCTCCTTCTCTTCTCAATCACAACCGATGTGGTGCTCTGAACCAGTCCCTCTTCCTTCAGACTCTCGGCCACGCTGTTCCTGAGCTGCTCCCGATCCTGACCAAAGTATACTCTTGGCCGGTTCGCAGCAAGCAACTCGTTCCCGATTTTGTATACAGAGATTTCGTGCTTCTGGCCCGAAGTCTCGTATCTCAAGAGAAAATCATCTTTGACTATTCTCCCATGCAGCTCCTTCCAGACATCATCCATCACCATATCCAGAAATAGAGAATGGGGGGAGGGAATCAATCTGCTCGCCATCAGGTAGGAAGAGACTTCCTTTCGAAGGGATGCCAACTCCTCTATTTTGAAGAACTTCGATGGTCTACTTATGAGGTCAAAGTTCAACACTGCGGTTCCTGATTTCTCCTGGAGGAATATCGGGAACCACACCCTCTCCCTGATGTCCCGGAATATGAATGCTGGTGGGTAGAGCTTGAAGTCTGCCCACAGGAATATGCTGACCCTGAGATCGTTCTTGCTCTTGATTACTTTCGTGGAGAGCAACTGTCTGGTCAGCTTCTGGTAGATTTCTCCGATGGTTTCCCCGGAGATCTTTATCCCTCCGTCCTCGAGCTTCAGTTTCTCTCCTGTCAAGAAGACTGGAATTCTGCTGTTATTCGGAAGCGTTATCGAGTAGTACGGAAGAGTCTTGTGGTCGACCAGTGCATTTATTGCGTCTAACACGGCATTGGTGAGGGTTTGTAGGTTCCCTTTCTCTATTCTGAACCCGCCGACGTCAGCATAATAAATTTCTTTTAGAATCGGGTGCGATACGTTGAGTCTCCAGTATATTGGGAGCGTTGCGACTCTCCCTGGTGCGACCTCGTCGAGATCCAACTTGAAGAAGTATCTAGGCGTCCCGTCTCCGTGCTCGTAGGCCAAGTTATTGCAGAGTTCGAGCGGGAATTTCACAGCGCGTCCGCTCCCTTGTCCCCGGTCCTCACGCGTACAACCTCGTCGATCGGTGTGATGAATATGACGCCGTCGCCGACGCTGCCCGTCCAAGCGGCCTTAAGTATCTCTTGAGCAACGATGTCGGCGTTCTCATCGCTCACTACAGTCTCGAGTCTGATCTTCGGTATCAAATGGACGGCATATTCCGAAGCCCTCCATTGCTGCTTGAATTCCTTCTGCTCGCCGCTACCAGCTACTTCGATCACATTTATGCTCAGAATACCAATGCTCTCGAGCGCATCCCTCACGTTTTTGAGCTTCTCACGTCTGAACACTGCCTCGACCTTCTTCATTGCAGGCCTCCCAACGATATGCTGCAAGCAACCAAGATCATGGAACGAAACCCCCCTCATCGCCCAAGGCGATCGCACCTTCCTCGCCAGTCCGTATGCGAATAGCGTTCTCTACTGGCAAGACGAATATCTTGCCATCGCCAATCTCCCCAGTCCGAGCTGCTGTGCATATCGCATCGACCAGTCGCTCGACGTCCTTGTCATTGACGACCACTTCCACTTTGGTCTTCGGGAGCATGTCGACGCGATAGGTTCCAGCACGGTGTGAGAATTCGAGACCTTTTTGTTGTCCTCTGCCTTTGACCTCGTAGGAAGTCAGACCCATTATCCCCATCTCGTCAAGGGTCGATCTGACCTGGTTGAACTTCTCTGTCCGGATTATCGCTTCGATCTTCTTCATCGTGCACCTTCCTACGAGTAAGCGCTTTCACCGTGCTGGATGATGTCCGCACCGATCCTCTCCTCGTCCTTGTTCATTCTGAGTTCTGTGAACTTTCCGATTGCTTTGAGCAGAACGAACGTCGCACCAAATGCGAATGCCCAGACCGCTGCTACTGCTATTAGTTGAGAAACGATCAGATCCGTGCCGCCGAAGAGCAGTCCGTTCTTACCAGCAGAGTTCACTGCAGTTGTTGCGAATATGCCTGTCGCGATCGCACCCCAAGTCCCTCCGACTCCATGGATCCCCCAGACGTCAAGGGCATCGTCCACCCTTATCCTGCGTCTCACTATTATTCCGAGATAGCAGAAGATGCCTGCACCGAGGCCGATGACGATTGCCCCAGTGGTGTCTACGTATCCTGCCGCGGGTGTAATCGCCACAAGTCCAGCGATTCCGCCAGTTATCAGGCCAAGGACACCAGGTCTTCCGAGATGCAGCCAGCTAATCGTTCCCCAGGTGACTGCAGCGGTCGCGGCTGCTATTTGCGTCACGACGAAGGCGTTCACCGCGACGCCATTTGCAGCAAGTGCGCTTCCTCCGTTGAATCCGAACCATCCGACCCAGAGCAGAGCTCCGCCCAGGATAACCAGCGGTATGTTGTGCGGAATATCGTTTCCGTCGCCTGCGGTAAACCTCTTCCCGAGCACCATCGCCGCCGCGAGCGCCGACACACCCGAGGCGATGTGGACCACGGTCCCTCCCGCGAAGTCGAGCGCTCCCAGCTTGCCGATCCATCCTCCGCTGCCCCATACCCAGTGGGCTATGGGATTGTATATGAGAATTGACCAGATTACTATGAACACGATAAGAGCCTTCGACCTCATGCGTTCCGCAACGGCACCCAGTATCAGGGCGACGGTTATTATCGCGAAGACGCCCTGGAACATCATGAACTCGAGTTGGGGTATCGATGTGGCGTAGACGGGGCTAGGCGTGAGGCCGACGCTTCTAAGCATCACGAAGTCGGGACCACCGATCACACCGTTCATGTCAGGTCCGAAAGCCAGAGAGTAGCCGATTACTACCCAAATTACCGTGACGATCCCTATCACGATGATACTCTGGCCAAGCATCGAAAGAACGCTCTCCTTTCTCAGCATCCCGCCGTAAAACAAAGCTACCGCGGGTGTCATGATGAAAACGAGTGCCGTGCAAACCAGCACCCACGCTGTGTCCGCTTTATCGATGTTGCCATCCGCTGCTGCGGCAGGAACTGCAATTGCAGGGATTAGCAGAAGAACAAACGCTGCAATGATCGCAATCCTCGCAACTCTCCCGATCATGATTTCACCCTTCCGATGTGCAGATTGTTTTGACGAGCGCTATGTAGCGCAGACTAGCATTCGGTCTCAACAAGAGGCACTCGTCAATTGTAGGCAACATGAGGGGATTGTATAGACAAAATACTAGAAAAGCATTTCTATTGTGTACATGTGCGTTACAATTCCTATATTACTAGACATATGTATGGAAAGAATCGCAGTCAATCTACACCATTGAACGGACTCTTGTGGTGCAAAGCGCCGGATCGGTTATGACGCCGACTCCGATCCGGTCCAGTCACGGGATTTGTGGCGACAAGAAGGGGTCGAATCCTTCTTGAGTGTATGACCCGAGTCTGGTCGCTTTGCGCTACATGTATCTAGTAATTATCTATTTCAATGTTTCTTTGGTCAATATATCCATCACAGTATAGACAAATAGTGCTTGAGAGTTAGATCGAATCTAATCTGTCTTGGTATTACTGCCATGTATTTATTTCGAGATATCGTATGGAAGGCAGCGCTCTGAGGGGAGCTTGCATGAACAAGAAAGGGGTACTGAGAATAGGACTCGCTCAGATTGATGGAGTGGTTGGAGACATATCTGGCAACGTCGCAAAGATCATCGAGTACTATGATGAAGCAAACGAGAATGCGGTCGACATCGTCACATTTCCGGAGCTTTCAATCACTGGCTATCCTCCCGAAGATCTCCTGTTAAAAGAGGAATTCATTGAAGACAACCTTTCTGCACTAAGAGAAATCGTATTACATACAGAAGAAGGAGACGCTGTTGCCATTATCGGGTATGTAAACAAGGACGACGCGGGAAATGCATTCAATTCAGCAGCTGTTGTCTATCGTGGAAGAGTCTGTGGCAATTATCACAAGATACTGCTTCCGAATTATGGCGTGTTCGATGAGAGGAGGTATTTCGTACCTGGAACAGAAGCGACCGTCTTCCATCTAGACGGCATCTGTGTCGGTGTTAACATATGCGAGGACATCTGGCACCCAGAGGGCCCATCACTCACGCAGGCTAGAATGGGCGCCGAATTGATAATCACACTGAACTCCTCTCCCTATCATATCGAGAAATGGAAAGACCGGTTGGGTGTGTTACGGGAACGATGCAGGGAAATCCATCGATTCATCGCCTATGTGAATCTGGTAGGCGGGCAGGACGAGCTCGTTTTCGATGGCGACAGTCTTGTCATAAGTCCAGAAGGGGAGATGCTTGCTAGAGGGGCGAGTTTTGAAGAAGATCTCCTGATAGCGGACATCAGTCTAACTGACCTAGAGTCTGTTGGGAAGCTAGATTTGACAATCCCTTGTCCAATTGACTATTCGAAATCAGAGTTCACAGTTTGGACCGCGGAGAATGCTAAGAGAAAAAAGGAGAAACCACAGACGCGGGCAAGTAGAAGCGAAGCGCTTCCCAGAATCGCTGAGATCTATGCCGCTCTCGTCCTAGGGACGAGAGATTACGTGAGGAAGAATGGGTTCAAGGGGGTTCTTCTTGGACTAAGTGGGGGAATAGACTCAGCGCTGACCGCGGCAATTGCCGTGGACGCTCTCGGGAAGGAGAACGTCAAGGCGGTCATGATGCCTTCGCAATTTACATCCAAGGAGAGTTTGGAGGATGCCGCCATGATTGCTGAGAATCTTGGAACGGATCTCTATAGTGTCCCGATAACCGACACATACTCCTCTTATCTCGATTCCCTGTCCCATGTATTCAGGGACCTGCGGCAGGACGTCACCGAGGAGAACATACAGGCTAGGATCAGAGGCAACTTGCTTATGGCCCTGTCAAACAAGTTCGGTTGGTTGCTTCTGACCACTGGCAACAAGAGTGAGATGAGCGTCGGTTACTGCACCCTCTATGGAGATATGAGCGGGGGATTCGCGGTCATCAAGGATGTCGTCAAGACGGATGTCTATGCTCTGTGCCGATACAAGAATGAGATCTCAGGGAGAGAGATCATTCCGAAGCGGGTGATTAGGAAGGCTCCAAGTGCTGAACTGAGATCCGGCCAGAAGGATACGGACACACTTCCGCCATATGAGATACTCGATCCGATTCTGCAAGCCTATGTGGAAAGGGACGAAAGCCCGGAAGAGATAATCCAGAGAGGATTTAGGAAAGAGACCGTCGAATGGGTGATTAGGAACGTTGACAGGAATGAATACAAGAGAAGGCAGGCGCCTCCAGGCGTCAAGATAACGCAGAGAGCATTCGGAAAGGACAGGCGGATGCCAATAACGAATGGATACAAACATTAGAATCTGTTCTGCAATGATTCTCAACCCTACGGTAATGCCTGGATCGATTCAAGGCGGTCTCTGGGGACTCCTTCGGATTCCGAAGGCGACAAAGCTCACTGGCCTAAGGAGTGTTGTGTCAGATCTCCGTCGGTTCGGCAAGTGGGGATCTTGGACATTCAATCGTTCCAGCAGAGATCGAGCATTAGCGTGTGAGAGTTCAGAATGTGAACGGAAGAGTTCGATCCTTTGGCACATTTCTGTTTCAACTCAATCGAGACAACAACGTATGGATTCGGCTGGCGTAGTTTCGGCTGGTCCCGCATCCCTAGGGCTCTTAGACGATCAATTTCGATGGTGAAGACCGCGCCGGATGACATTGGCAAGTCTGTTTGAATTGTGTCGGTTTGAAACAGTCGGACTTGCAGTCGTCTCTCAATGATGGTCAATAGAGGGAATGCGGTGCGGTTTGTGCAAGACGAACTCGACAACCGCGAGAATCCCTATGGACAATTGGCGGTATTTATTCGTAAAATCTGTACGAATAACAGAGCATTTGTTATTCTTCTGCGCAAGTGTACAACAAACTATATGTGCCAAATCAGCATTTGGACCCCTTATTGCGATCCGTGATAGCAAGGAACACGGGTAGTGGCTTTCAAAGGCTGCTAGCGGACGTTGACCTATGTTGGCACGATATCAAGGCAATTCCCACCTGCTAGTTACCAGGGCCTTCACCTCCGGGTTGACGGTCGTCGTGGCTGCAGCGATCTCCCGATACTCAGTAGAAGTGAACGCGATTACAACTCTGAAAGGGGGATGGAAGTCTTGAATAGCGTCGCGGAGGTCCGCAGATGAACCCCACCTCACATGACCTGCCGCCCATTTCTGAAGGGGCAGTCATAGTGGAACCGAAAGGCATGGAGAGCTCGGCGAAAAGGGCTTCCCCAATCCTTGCGCCAACGATCGACCCTTGGTCATTTCGCTCCAGTATGCAGGACCTCTTCCCTGGCGGCGAAGTCGGCCAGCAGACCGCGATCGCCAGGGGTCTAGAAACCTTGCATATCCCTGATCTCAAAATCATCTCGTCCCCCGGCTTGCTGGCTTTCTATTCACGCGACCAAGCGGATGTTCCCGATCTCCTCCGCGACGTCCTCTTCAACAGTATACCAGATGCTGTTGCTCAGCCTTTCTCCGTAGAGGCCATACCACCCGTTCTGAGATACGCCGCCGAGAAAAAATCCCCCATCGTCGTCCGCGGGGCAGGCTCCTCGCCTTTCGGCGGCTCCATGCCCGTCACCAAGGGCATCGTGCTGGACATGAACGCCTTGGACCGCGTACTCAGGTTCGATGCCGGCCAGAGGACGGTCAAAGTGCAAGCGGGAATACGGTGGGCCGACCTGGACTGGTTCCTGGAACAGCATGGGTTGTGCGTACCCTGCACGCCCTCCAGCCGCTTCTCCACCGTTGGAGGATGGGTGGCGACGGGCGGGATAGGAATTTCCAGCATCTCGGCCGGCCACCTGAGCCGCTCGGTGCTGGAGCTGGAGGTGATCGACTCCGAGGGCGTCCTCAGGAAACTGACCCCCAGAGATCGCGATTTCAGGTCCCTGTTCGGAAGCGAGGGACAGCTTGCGGTGATCGCCTCAGTCACTTTGCAGACGAAGGTCAAACCGGCCTC
>Ga0315279_10009781_pt1 | contig 11368 bp, 10 predicted proteins | sample YL17G06_20_MG_FD_203694 | JGI IMG/M metagenome (GOLD analysis project Ga0315279, IMG submission 203694) | Sediment microbial communities from Yellowstone Lake, YNP, Wyoming, USA - YL17G06_20 | ecosystem: Environmental > Aquatic > Freshwater > Lake > Sediment | place: USA: Wyoming | collected...
TGGGTTGTAAAGCTCATGGACATAACCATGGCCCCTGGGACAGATCAATCCCAGATTTCCATTCGCCTCGGGGTTGCCCTCAATCTTCCATATCCTTCCATTCTTCACATGGGCAAAGATCCCACACCGGTTTCCACAACCATTGCATTGCGTCGGGATTACCTCCACAGGGGATGCCTGGCTCTTTTTTTCCCATGCCATGAAGTCCAGAAGGGTATTCCCCAGGGCAGCAGCAGTCACCCCGGCCCCTGCCATTTTTAAAAAGTTTCTTCGCGTTATTTTAAATTTTTTCAGAGGTTTGAATTCAACCATGGCCTTAAACTCATCTTCCCGTTACTATTTATCTCTCCATTGGATATCCTGCCTTGATCCAATCCTCCAATGTAGCATCCATTAATACCGCATTCTTGTAGCCAAGATCGTTCAGGGTCTTGGTAGCTAAGGGCGAGCCTTTTATTTCCTTACAGTATACGTAAATCTTCGTATTCTTGTCTGGAATCAACCCAGAGATCTTGGACTTCAATATCCGATTGGGGACATTGATCGCCCGTGGAAGATGGCCTGATTCATACTCTCCCGGGTCCCTGACGTCCAGATAGATGGCCTTCTCCTTCTTGTCAATCGCCGCCTTAACATCTGCTGCTGAAACCGATTTGACCGCGGCCTTCGCCTGTGTAGGCAACGACGATTTGAATGGTGGCTGAGAACCGGCAGATTTCAGGGTCATGTCAAGCAACAAGAGGGGGACAACGAACAACAATAACATCCAATCAAACAGCTTCTTTCTCATCTTTTTTTAGCTCCTTTCATGGTTATTGGTAATGCTTCTAAATCGATCTGCCTGTTTGTGAAGGGCCAACACGCTGTTGGGCAATCCTATATTCAATTCTCAGAAAACCCGGAAAGCCTGAACTCTGTCTAAATCCAAAACCCCATGATTTGCGGCACGACTCAACTCCTCCAGTCACCCCTCAAAAGATTACGTTCCGATAAACGGACTTACGATGAAATAGGCCCCCAAAAGGCAGATCATGGCACCGGCCCCCTTTCGAAACCAAATACCCACTCCCTGCGAGGCGCTGTTTTCCATCACTTTTCGGACCGCCGCCATGGGGTGTGTCCTCCTTTCTTATTGGGATTGATTCGTCCAAAAATCTTCCCAAGAGGATAACACCCCTCTCTCTTTTTACACCAATCATCGTACTCTATGTTTCTCCTTCACTTGAAAAAAGGCTTCCTCTTTCCTCTGGATTACTCTGCCAAGACCCCTAAAAATAGGAAACAGCAGATAAAGAGGGAGACAAAGAAGAAGCGTAATCCGAAAGAACCTGAAGAGCCCTTTGTAGATTGCCTCGGATCCTCTGAGAAAAGTGAAGTCTCCTAAAAAGATGGAGAGGAAAATGGTGAGAATCAAAATTAGGATGGCGGGCGATACCTCTTTAGACCACCGATGCGATTTTTTTGAGCATACTATTTGGACCATTGCCATCACCTATGTTTCTCCTTTGTTATTGAAGCCCTTTCTTGGATCTTCTACCCATATCCATAATGGGAATTTCATATCCTAAACCCATTTTAAATGCCCACCCTTGGGGTAGTCGTTCCAATTGTTCTTTCGTGAAGACCGACCTCGCTTTCATCTGGTGAGTGAATGAAAGACTGTCAAGTTTCCTCTGAAGTTCCGATATCCTCTTCTGCCGGTCCAATAGGACCGGATGGGACATTCGGGTCTCGGATTAGATGGCGTAATTCAAACCTCAGAGAAAGAAGTTCCTTGCACAGACTTTGGATGGGACTTAACAGCGAAGTGGAACAGAATTGAAGGTTTTATTGGAATGAATGGAGTCAGGATCCAAAACCTGGATATCAAATGCAGGCGCTGATTTCTGGTCCAGTGGAGTCAAGTTTAAGTTTACGATGGTTGAATCGTTATGAGAAACAAGAGAATTGAAAGGAGAATGGTTGCCACATTGGGCTTGCTTGCAGTCGGTGAAAGGTCCCCCGCTCGCCAATCTGTGAGCCATCTTTAAGGGGACCATCCCGAAAAAAATAGGAATGAGAAAGACTGCCGAAATAACAAGCAATGTTTTATGTCTGCCCAACATCGAAGCCTCACCAAAATATAACACGGGCTTGAATTTATAGCAAGCAACTTTAACGCCAAAATCTAAAATATCTTTGACATAAAAAGAATATCCAATGATTAGATGAAGTTAATAAGTTTTTGGAATATCCAGATCTTTCTCCTATAATCGGGTGTCTTCGACAATTCAGTCGAAAAAAATTAGTTCAGAATCTCAAATTATTAATCAACTATTAATAGGTTAAAGGGTTTTCGACAAGTTTTTCCTCAATCGACAAAAAATCCTATGGTTACTCATCTTTTTTCAAGTTCCCTTTCAAGAGTTCGGACACTCAGGAGCGTCTCTTTGGGCTGCTTGCCGGTGTTGAGATGATTGTTTATATTAGGAAACCGAAAATGAGAATTGAAAGGATTCCTCCGATTAGAAGGATATAGGGAAGGCTGACCTTTTTGAGAAGTGCAAGAAAAGCCGCTACTGCAAAAATTACACTCGGGATATCTACAAAGGCCGTTTTTCCAAAATTGTATAGAACCAAGCCAAGCATTCCAATGAATGATCCAAGGATGCCCCGTTCAATTGTCCGGACGATTTCTATCCTCTTTAACTTGTCATAATAAGGGATAAGAAGGATCAATATGAAGAAGGAAGGAGAGAAAATTGCGATCGTTGCCATTAATGCTCCTAAAAAGCCTGACAGTTTATACCCGATAAAGGTGGCTGTAATCATGATGGGGCCAGGGGTGATCTGACCTAAAGCGATACCGTCCAAAAATTCTTTTGTAGTTAGCCACTGAAATCGCTCCACGACTTCATACTGGATTAGAGGGATCATGGTGAATCCTCCTCCGAATGCAAGAGCTCCGATCTTGGATAACCTGAGACAGAGAGAGGTCAGCCGAGGATCGATAGAATAAGTGAATATCAAACTTATGAAGATTAAGATTCCCAGTAATCCAAGGAGGAGGTAATGCCTTACTTTTGCATCTTCTCGTTTAATCTTCTGAAGGGGAGGAGCCTTCAACTGGCTTCCCATTGGATGCAGCAGAATAGCAGCCACTCCAGCTAATACAAAAATCAATAGTATGTTTAACCGGAAAAAGAAGCCGAAAAATGACAGAATTGAGATCAGAATTACCTTCCAGTCCTTTATTATGGATTTACTAAGCGCGATGCTGGCATTGAGGACAATAGCCACCACAATTGCTCCCAATCCTTTAAAAAGGGCATGGATAAATGGGATGGTCTCCATTTTGAAATAGAACATAGAAAGGATAAGGAGAGCTATAAATGCAGGGAGGATAAACGCAAAGGCAAAGATAAGCGCTCCCCAAAATCCTCTTAGGCGATACCCGACGTAAGTCACCATCTGAACCATAGTAGCACCTGGGATCAGTTGACAGAGAGCCATCCCTTGAAGAAACTCTTCCTCCTTCAGCCAGGCGTATTGATTAACTACTGTCTGTTTGATTTGCCCAATCATGGCAGGGCCTCCATACGGTGTGGCCCCAAGCCTAAAAAACTTCATAAACAGGGTGCTTAATGAAGGGATCATTCTTTCAATCAATTCCCGGAGCTTAATCATTAAACGTTTACATAGTGATGTGGAAACGTCAACAAGAATTACTGATTATTACTTGAAAGGTTGCAACAAAATAAAAAATTTGAAAATCTCACTTTAAGGAAGGAAGCGCTACTTGACTTGACAGTGTACGTAGAGTCAGGTCTTAACTTTCATACATAAATGGGGCAGGCATAAAATTTTTATTGACCTTTCGGTGCCGTGAGCAAAAGGCATTTTATCCTTTTTGTTCGATCACCTTCTGACATGCTTGGGAGAGCTCGAAGAGTCGGGGGAGGGATGCCACATTTATGGCTGCTTGGTGAAGATTACGGAGTCCAGCAGGGATATGCTCAAGAAAATCTTTAAGCCCTTTCTTGAGGCCCAAAAATCCATAGGCCCCAAGGGCTTGCATGAGGCGCTGTGCCGAAGCTTTCCAGAAAGTGTTCTGGAAGGTGGCCCAATCAAGATCCCATTTCGATAGCCCGTAATAAAAGGACAAGAGTTCGTCACGTTCACTTTCGGAAAAATTCACATAGGGATCGCAGAGTAGTGAGCCAAGATCGTAGAAGGGGCTTCCGAAGCGCATCCCCTGGAAGTCGATGAGGAAGGGTTCTCCATCACGAATCATCACGTTCTGGGATTGTAGATCCCGGTGCACGAGAGAGCGCCCTGTTCCTGCAAGCCGTTCTGCCAGGCCGGAAAGCTCCGCCTCAAGTTCCTGCTCGAAGGAAGGTTCAAGTGCGATCCCGCAGACATTCCTGACAAAATGCTCCCTGAAGTAATCCCTCTCCCAGCGGTAGAGATCAGGGCCAAAGCCCTCTATAAGCCTCACACGGTCTGAAGGGAAATCCCTTTCGGGGAAGGAATGAAGTCTGTGCGCGATAGCAAGCGTCTTTTGGTAAAGGGCCTGTCGAGTTTCCCAGGGGGTTTTCCTGAGAGACCAAAGATCCGTATCCCCGAGATCTTCCATGACGATGAGACAGCTGGCTGAATCGTGGCGGATCAGCTGGGGTGCCGGGATATCGATGTCATGGAGAAATGCCGCAATGTCGGCGTAGTAAGTGTTCTCCACACGCTTCGGGTCGTAATAGACCAGAATGACTGAATCCTTGCGGTTCCATTTTAGTCGGAAGAAAGTTCGATCCGACCCTCTCCCCTCTAATGAAGAAAGTTCTATCGAAACAGACTCTGAAAGTCCCAGGGCCTCTCGGCTAAAATCGATCATGTTTTTCTTTGACAGGGTGGCTTTCAGAGCTTCGTAGGCTTCGATGGAGCCGATGTCGTGCCACTCACCTTCGTCTATGATAATCCCCCGGATCGATCCAGGTTTTTCATTGATTCTTCTGATCAAGGCGGGAACAATGGATTCGATTTTGCCGGCTTCAAGAAACTGGAGGATCGATGTCTCCACAGCATAGATGCCGGCAAAGAGGCAGCTTTGAATTCCCGGGTTTCCCAGGGTATGCCGAAGATCACAGATCTCACCGGCTTCATTGATGTTTACATTCAGAAGAGGGCCGTTGCTTCGCAGGGCAAGCGTTACCTCCGGTCGCTTCTGCTCGTGGACCTCCAGAAGCTTCTGCAAGGGAAGATCGGTCATCACATCACCGTTGTAGCAGAGGATGACCTCATCCTCTTTCAGGAGATCTTCAATGTTTTTCAGTCCGCCTGCCGTGTCCAGAAGGATTGGTTCATGGCGAAAGAGTATGGGCACACCGCGCCATCGCCTGTCAGGAAATTTTTCAGAGTAGACCTCCGGGCAATGATGAGTGTTCACGATGAAACGATCCACTCCGACTTTCAGGAGATGATCCATCGCATAGGTGATGATGGGACGTCCTCCCACCTCCAGGAGCGGCTTTGGAAGTCGTTCCGTCAGAGGCCGAAGCCGTGTCCCGAGTCCCGCGCCCAAGATGAAGGCTGTCTTGAATCGTCGTCTTCCTTTCAATTGTACCTCATGTTTTTTTCTTTCCGAACTCCGGATCAATTTTCACCAGCCCTGTCACGATGAACCCCGGGATCGTCGCGGCCATGATCCAGAGAAAAAAGTTCTGATAGCCCAGTTGTTCCTGGAGCCAGCCGCTAAACATGGCCGGTACCATCATACCCAGGGCCATGATCCCCGTGGAGATAGCGTAGTGGACCGTTTTATGCTCCCCTTCCGACACCATGATCATGAACATTGTGTAGGCCGTAAATCCAAAGCCGTAACCGAATTGCTCCACGGCAACGCAGAGGTTGATCAAATGGAAATTGTCAGGCACGGCCTGCGAGAGATAGACAAAGGCGAGATCCGGCAGATGCATCACGCAAACCATGATCCAGATCCAGAACTTGAGCCCTTTTCTGTAAATGGCATACCCCCCCAGAAGTCCTCCAAGCATGAGTGCAACGACTCCTACTGTTCCGTAGATGATTCCTACCTCTGATGTGGTGAGTCCCAGTCCCCCCTTTGAGCGGGGGTCGAGCAAAAAGAGGGCTATGATCTTGACCAGCTGGGTCTCCGCGAGTCGGTAGAAGAGAAAGAAAGCAAGAATGGTAACAATACCCTTTCTCCTGAAGAAGAGACCAAAGATATGGAAAAACTCCCGAAAGAGTGATATTGAAGAGTTGCGGCTAGCCGGATGATCGACAGCCGGGTAGGGAAGAGCAAAAAAATGATAAATGAAGAGGGCCGCAAAGACAGCAGCTGCCACAAAGAAGGTGACGGACCAGGCCCGCGGGATATCATAACCGCTTCCTTCGAGAAAACCTGCAAAGATGACGAGCCCGCCCTGGACTGCGATCATGGCAATGCGGTAGAAGGTCGTTCGTACTCCAACAAAAGCGGCCTGGAGAGGTTCCGGGAGCCCCAGCATGTAAAAGCCGTCGGCGGCGGTGTCATGAGTTGCCGAACTGAAAGCCATAAGCCAGAAGAAAGCAAGGGTATACTGAAAGAACCGGGCAGCCGGGATGAAGAACGCAATGCAGGCCAGTAACGCCCCTATGAGGAGCTGCATCAAAAGGATCCAGTAGCGCTTCGTCCTGAATAGTTCGACAAAGGGACTCCAGAGAGGCTTGATGACCCAGGGAAGATAGAGCCAGCTTGTGTAAAGGGCGATGTCAGTGTTTGAGATGCCAAGTCGCTTGTAGAGGACCACCGAAACCGTCATCGCCATGATATAAGGGATACCCTCGGCAATGTACAAAGAGGGGATCCAGGCCCAGGGATTCCGCAATGTTGGTTTCTGTGTGGACATGGACTCTTGCTTCTATCTCTTATTTCCCCTCCCTTGATGGGAGGGGATTGAGGGGAGGGTGATTCAAACAATGCGACCATATCACCTCAAGCACCCCTTGTGTATTTGTCAACACTTCATTGTCCCAGAACCGTAATACTTTGTACCCTTGTGTTTTAAACCACTGATCCCTTCTACTATTGTTTTGCATTTCTGCTGGCAGGGCATGCTGCCCACCATCCAATTCAACGATTATTTTCTTTTCAAAACAAACAAAATCAACAATGTATACCCCTATAGGCTGTTGTCGCCTGAATTTGAGTCCTTCGAAATGTTTGGCTCTTAAGTGTCGCCATAATAGCTGCTCTGTATCGGTTGTTCGCTTTCTGAGACCCTTGGCTAAAGGAATTAGTTTATTTGCCATGTATTGGTTCACCCTCTCCCTAATCCTCTCCCATCAAGGGAGAGGGGATCTATTGCCCACACAAATTTCTGAAGAACATCAATAAATCTTCTTCATTTCTACGCCCCGAAAATAATGCCTCAGGATTTCCTCCGCTGAAAATCCCCGGGTTGCCATGACAGCGGCGCCGATCTGGCAGAGTCCCACGCCGTGTCCCCAACCGGCACCCTTAAAAATAAATCGTTCCACCTCCCCGTTAGGATAAGGTTTCACCGCCACAACGAATGCACTGCTGTAAAGGTGACTTCGGGAGAGCCAGCGCCGTATTTGGAGTTCCTTTCCCACAACCATGCTTTTCTTTGAACCGACGATTTTCAACCGGGAGATCCTGCCCGAAGGACCGCGGCTAAGAGTTACGATTTCCTGCAGAGTCCCGAAATCGAAACCTGATTTTTCTAGCAGGATCTCTTCCAGTTCCTTCCGGGAATATTCGACCCTCCAGCGGAAAAAGCTTTTTGTCTCGCGGTCGAAGTCGGGAAGGATTTTATTAAGAAGGTTTTGGTCTTTTGTGTTGCAGTAGACCTCGGGTTCCGAAAGGATCCAGGCAGAAGCTTGTTCCTCTGTGCTGACCGGCTGATGAGAGACCGGTGCATCCGAGATGCTGGTTAGATATGAAACTCGTTTATCATCCCAGGCCGTGTCGAATTCTTCTGTGATTCCTCCACAAGCCTTGGAATATCGGGCATCGCAGATTTCATTTTGGTAGGTGATAACCATCCCTAGAGTTTCCCGGACAGCTTCTTCGGCCTGCTTGGATACGATCTTTGTGATGCCCTGATATCGTTGGCAGTGGTCATCGCTGCAGACATCGAAGAGGTCGTGGTCCTCCTGGTCATACCAGCGTATCACCTCTCCTTCTTTTTCAATGATCTTCACCAGTGGTATGGACGTTTTTTTTGTTTTTCCCTTTCGACCGAGACCTGACAGAAGCCAGCTCCGGGACAAAATGGCGTGGGCCTTTAAAAATTCGATGGGAGCTTCAGCGCTCATCTCCGAAGAGATCACACTTTTCAGATAATTCTCCAGAGGGATTTCATTGATGGCGGCGATCGTTCCGTCCTCACGTGGACAGAGAATCAGGTCTCCTTGAAAGGTCTGATCCTCCATCCTCTCCCAGTGGAAGCGGTTTCCGATGGTTACATTAAAGAGTGTAAAAGCTTGCCCTGAGCGCGCCTTTGTCCTTTGGCGCAGTCGAAGGGTCGAATCTTTTTGGGCTGTGAGCTTAATCAATGGAGAACGGCAGATTTCACGATGGGCTTCATCAAAGAGGACGATCATCCCTGCCTCAGCTCTTCCTGAGAACTGCCCTGATACAGGGCCGAATTCATCCCCGTGGAAATTTCCATCCAGAGAACCGTTGACTTCGGTCTGCCGATCCATGATGCCCACAGTGATCTTCGGCTGATTTTCCATTGGTGTAAAAATTTCAGGGTTCAAGGATTCCAGGGTCCTAGGATTCAAAGGTATTATTTAGCTTTTCACTTGAACCCGTGACCCCTTGGCCCCTTGAACCCTTCTTTTGTTTATTCTTTTTCGAAGGTGTTGTCAATTGAAGAGTTCATGAAATTCTCACTTCCAAAAATTTTAAGCGTAGTATAAAATACAAACCACAGGAGAGGGGACGTCAATAATTTGTTGAATTGAGTATGGGTTACCCAATGAGCAAAGAGTCCCAGTTAGAAGTTCATTAACAATTTAACGATGTCCCCTTCTATCCTCTGCAGTATTTCGAGCCTGGCCACAGACCATGACTTAGATAGAATGGAAAAGAGAGACTCCAACGATCTCAAAATGGCCGTCAATCTTTTGGAGAAACCCGGCCTGAGTATTCGGTTGATCAACCTGCTCGGGTATCCCATTGAAGGAATTGTACAGGCCCTACCGCGACGGATTGGGCAAGCGATTGGGAACACGGCAACCAAGGCAGTCGGGACAGCTTTCTATGCCGCATTGTCTACGATGAATAAGAAGAGACACGGCAGGCCCTTTCGATGGACTCATCGAGTGATGGTCTTTGTCAGCGGGGCTGTTGGAGGCTTTTTCGGCCTCCCTGGCCTAATCGCCGAACTTCCAATCTCAACAGGACTGATGCTTCGTTCCATTGCTGACATTGCCCGGAGTGAGGGTGAAGAACTCTCCTCCATGGATACTCACCTCGCATGCATCACTGTTTTTGCTCTGGGTGGAAGGTCGAGGAGTGACAATGCAGCTGATACTACCTACTATGTCGCTCGAGCAGCAGTAACCCGGACCCTTTCGGAGGCTGCTGAATTCATAACGCAACGAGGGATGATGGAGGAAGGTGCACCGATCGCGATCCGTGTGATGGCAAATTTGGCTTCCCGCTTTGGTGTCATCGTCACAGACAAGATTGCCGCCGAAATGGTCCCCATCCTCGGAGCACTAGGGGGTGCATCGATAAACTCACTTTTTATCAATCACTTTCAGGCTACAGCCCGAGGGCATTTCATTGTTCGTCGGCTAGAGAGAAAGTACGGAGGAGAATTTGTAAAAAAAGAATATGAAAAAGTGCTTGGAGAGCTTAGAGATGGGGTTAAGTAATGAGGAGATAAAGAATAGGGGGGAATATCTTCATTTGTCAGATGTGTAAATAGAGACATTGGTTCAGATACAACCTAACATGCAGAGTCTTTTCCTCAGAAGGGTTTTTCCTCCCGATTCAATCTTGTTGGTAGTGATTTATTCCCGTAAGTAATGTTTGACAGGTCCTTCTAAAGTGTGTAGATTTCAATTGGTAATCAATCAGTAGGTATATCCGGATTTGAGGAGGGAACTCTCCATGAAGCGCTCTTTTGCCTGTATTATTTTTTGTCTTCTTTTCTTGGGTCTTATTTCCCCGATTTCGGCCCAGCAACAGACTTTGCAGCCGGCACAGCCGCTGAAGCAGGAAGTCCCACCCATCTCCGTTCAGAATGTCAAGGGGAACATCTATCAACTCAAAGGCGGGGTAGGCGCCAACAGCGGCTTTTTCATCGGTGAAAAGGAAGTCCTAGCCATCGACGCCAAAATGACCGAGGATTCAGCCAAGCAGATCATTGCGGAAATCAAAAAGGTGACTCCCAATCCCATCAGCTATATCACTCTCACCCACAGCGACCGCGACCATGTCAACGGTTTGGTGGGTTTCCCGCAGGGGACAACTATCATTTCTCATGAGAAGACCCGTGTCCATATGGACAAGGACTTTCAATCAGCCCAGCAACGCACCTATCTTCCGAACATCACCTTCTCCGATAGACTCACCCTTTATCTTGATGGCGGCCTGAAGGGCACACGCATCGATCTCCTTTATTTCGGCCCAGCGCACACGGATGGGGATGCCGTCGTCTATTTTCCCGGTGAAAAAATAGCTTTTATCGGCGACCTCATCTTTATTGATCGAGATCCGCTCATCCACCGCCATAAAAATGGAAGCTCTTTCGGTTTGGTCAAAGTCTTGAAGGGCATCCTGAACCTGGACGCTGAGATATTTGTCCACGGCCACGGCGACCTGGCTACGAAGAAAGACATCCAAAAGTTGATTCAAAGCGTCGAAGAAAAGCAGATCAGAATTAAGGCCTTGGTGAAAGAAGGAAAAACCCTCGAGCAAGTCAAAAAGATCTTTAATATCGAAGACAGGCCCAGCCAGCCCGGGGGCATGGGCCGGATGAGCTTGGTTGAAATCATCTATCTTGAGCTGACCGAGAGAAGATAACACGAAAAGAACGTTCGGCATTATCCGTGAAGAATTTGGGGATCGAGTCTTACATTACAAGTTTCCTCCTTTGTCTTCATGGCGCCATTTGAAATAGTGAGAGAATCCTGCAATTAATTATACCTCACCCCATACTTGATTAGCTTTCGATTGTTCGAACCTGTCTTCCAAAATAACTTCAAGTTGGTGTTACCCTTAGGACCAGGAGAATTGGGGTCAAAACTAAACGGGCTGTTGCCCAAATAATTGTTGTATAGATTCATCATATATGGTATAAGGATGGCAAACTCGGTGAAGGGAGCGTTGCCATGATGGGTCATCAGGAAG
>Ga0315279_10009782_pt1 | contig 11368 bp, 5 predicted proteins | sample YL17G06_20_MG_FD_203694 | JGI IMG/M metagenome (GOLD analysis project Ga0315279, IMG submission 203694) | Sediment microbial communities from Yellowstone Lake, YNP, Wyoming, USA - YL17G06_20 | ecosystem: Environmental > Aquatic > Freshwater > Lake > Sediment | place: USA: Wyoming | collected...
GCCCCACTGTCTCGTTAGCATTGCGCGGACCAATAACTGAAACTAAACAGTCCCCCTGCTTGTATCTCAGCGCCGGAGAGGCGCTCGCAGAGAGAGTTAATGCACCTCCGCAACATTACCACAACATTGTCTAGATATTACCTAGACATTGCCAATAAGTTACCAGGAATTTGAAAAAATAATCAAAAATTTCCGGTTTTACTGCAAAAGAGGACTTGACTTCCTTTCCTTCGCGGTGTAATTTACCTGCGCAACCTAGAGGAAACCAGTAGGGCGGCTACACTTGCGCGGAAGGCATCTTTGGGGTGGGGGTTGGCACAAGTCTTGCGTTTTTAGTGTGGCTCGTTTTGGGATTTTTGTGGGAGCATGTACATGGCGGCTCCGCTGCGCGCAACCAGCAAATGCCTCCATGTTTGGTTTAGTGGGCACAATTAAAACCAGGAGGTGGTTCATGCATCGTTCTCTGCTCGTACTTAAGTCAGTTGTTTTCCTCCTTGTGGCAGCGTTGGGGGTTGCTGCACAGGCGGCGGATCCTACCGTCTCAGCTCCGGCGGGCGCGCCCGGCATCTCCAGTCCCGGCACGGCCTACCACTACCAAGTCCTGCCGGGCAACAGGCTGCATAGCTATAGCAGCGTCGCCAGGTCCAATGTCGCGAATAGGTGGGTCAGTGGAAACGCAACTGCGAGCGATTCCTTCAAGGAAACCATGAACGTGAACGGGGATGTCATTGACACCACCAGCGTCACCATAAGTGCCAGGGTTCCGATTGACCCATCTGATGATCTCAATAATATAGACGTAACGAGCTTTGGGGTGGGGGTCTTTGCTGGGGGATACAGTACAGATAATGCTCCGACCGCCATCGGCGCCGGCCTCGCCAGCTTGAGCGACTTCCAAGTTTTGAACACCCTCAGGGGCTCGGCCACCTTTTACTACATGACGTCAAATGGGAACACCTCAAATGGGAATTACTTCGCCAAGCCCATCAAGTATGGGACAGTGAAGTTCAACTGGAACAAGAGGACTATGGTGCTCACAGTCAAAGTCGCGCAAAAGGTGTCCGCCAAGGTGTTCTTGCAGCTTTATGACGCTGGCTTAGCTGGGGAGACTATTGAAGACTATACCGGATTGGATGATGGCCAGTTCCTCGATGATGCCAATACTGTGGAAATCATTTTCGGCTCTACGGATGTGGTTCTGAGTGGGACCATGAAAGGCACCAAGAAGACGGCAACCAGGGCAAACGGCTCCGAGGTGATAACTGGACACGCGAGGGGCAGGTTCTTACCCTAAGTGACACAGCGGCAGGAAATGGGGAGAGAGTGACATTCATCCTCTCTCCCCAACACATGTGTTTGGTGACGAGAACGACAGGCAAGTGCGATGCAGGTTGACAGAAGGGGAGTAGATCCCTCTCCTCTTCTGTCTTCTTTTAACTTGACATAATCTCCTGTATTTCATCAATAATCCGCAATGGCCACGTTCCTCACTCGCCACGGGCGCGCGGCTGTGTTAGAAGTAGATGCGGCAGCGTGAACGCTGCCTTGGCACTTGTCCCTTAGACCCGGCGAGCAATGTCCGAAACAGCTTTTAACTCCAAGCCCGCACCCAGCGCGGAGAAGCCGCCATCCATAGTGGACCGCATGAGGGGCGACGTGGACGGCCAGGGCGCGCAGATGACCTTCATGGACCATCTGCTGGAACTGCGCCAGAGGCTGTGGGTGTCTTCGCTGGTCATCGTCAGCTGCATGGTCCTGGCCATGTTGTTCTACAAGCCACTCGTTGCCTCCATTCGCTGGCCTGTGGACAATCTGAACGTGCGCTACTATGAGCAGAAAACAAGGAATATGCTGGAAAACTTCATGCCCCCTGAGGCAGCCGCAATAGCCGCGGCCTGCTACGCTGAGCAATATGCAAAGGAGCTTGAGGAAAACCCGGACGCCGTCCCGGTGAAAATCAAACTTATAAGCACGGACCCTATGGAGACCGTGTTGATGGTCATGTGGCTGAGCATCGGCGCGGGATTGGTCTTCAGTTCGCCGGTGCTCATCTACCAGCTATGGGCGTTCGTGGCGCCCGGCTTGCGGGAGAAAGAAAAACGCGCGATCAAGCCGGTGCTCTACGGCGGCATCTTCTTCTTCCTGGCAGGGTGCGCGCTGGCCTATTACGTGCTTTTTCCTGTTTCGATCAGGCTCTTCAGCCTGGTGAATATGGAACTCGCGATTTCCTCGCAGTGGACAATGGACAAGTATTCTTCGCTGCTGCTCAACATGATGGCGATCTGCGGCCTCGTCTGCGAGACTCCGCTGGTGGTCGCCGGGCTGGCCAAGCTGGGCATTCTCAGGCCGGCACATCTGACGCAGTATTGGCGGTTCTGCATATTCGGGTCAGTTGTCCTGGGCGCGACCTTCTCGCCCGGGACGGACATCATGTCCATGCTGCTTTTCAGCGGACTGTTGCTGTCCTTATATATTGTGTCGATAATAATGGCGCACGTCTTCTACCCCAGGGGCGCGGCAACGGTTAAGCCCGAGCCGCGACCGTAAGGGAGTCCCGACATGCCGGGTGGCCGCTTGTTGACGCGCGCGGCTCGGACACGGGACGGTCACTGGGCGGGAAGTGATGCGGCGGCGAGGAGGAGGCCGTGGCGATAAGAGGGGTCAGACATCCTGGGGAAATCTCCGGCTTGTGCCTGAGCCAGCGAATGCTCGTGCGCTTGGGCGCATTGTTGAAGAAAGGCCTCGCGGTCAGCCCTGCGGTGCTGGAAAGCGCTCTGCCCGGCTCGGCGCTGGAACGCTTGCTGCTGGACGCCGTGCTGCTCGAGCGCGCGGCTGCTCTGGGCACGGACGGCTTGCGCCAGTTGGCGCAGGACCGGCCTGATCCCGCAGGTGTCTTATTGAGCATCGAGGCCGCCCCGGACGGCGTAAGGGTGCTCTGTCTGCAGGAGGAACTGGAAGCCGCCGAAGGCTGGGGAACCGCGCCCGAAACTGCCGACGCAGAGGGGACAGTTGCCAGTCCTCTAAGGGCAGGCGAGCCGGATGCTGCGCTACAGCCAGAAGGCACATCCATGCCGCTTGCCGGAGAAACTGCCGAGCGCCTTCAGCAGTCAGGGGAGCAAGGCGGGCTGGTGCTGAGCCACGACCAGCCCCCTCACCCTTCCCTCTCCCCATTGGGGAGAGGGAAGGGTGAGGGGGTTGCCCGCGCCCCGAGCGCCTGGGGCGGCGGAACGGCTGGGGAGAGTCTGTTCACACCCGCGGAGATCGAGCGCTGGCGTTTGAAGCTGGTAGCCGCCGGCGCAGTGGCGGAGCGGATGGAAGCAATGCGCACGCTGGTCTTGGCGCCGCTTGCCCCACGCGACAAACTGGACGTGGTCCTCCAAGGACTCTCGGACAAGGAACCTGCCATGCGGGCTGAGGCCGCGGGGTTGCTGCCAGGCTTGGGTGCCGATCAGGACGTTGCCGGCGCGCTGGCCGGCCTGAACCATTCCGACCCCTCGCGGCGCACGGCCGCCGTGGAGCGCCTGCTGAAACTGCTGGGCGCCCCCTCACCCCAACCCTCTCCCCCTGGGGGAGAGGGGAGGGTGAGGGGGGCCGTGGCACAGGACCTGGAAGTTGCTGCCGCCGCGGTATGCGCTCTAACGATGCTGCGCTGCCAATCCGATGCCGCGCTTACCGGCCAGTTGCTGGGAGTGCTGTGCCTGTGCGCGGGTGCGGTGGGGAGGAGCAGGGAACGGGTTGCGGAGATTGTGCGAGTGCTGTCCGGCCTGTTGCCTGCCGCGGCCTCACAAGGCTCATCCACGCCGCAGGTCGAAGCCTTGCTTCCTCACGCGCTAAGGCTGATGAAGGCCCTGGCGGCGGCAGCGCCGCAAACCCTGCTTCCCGTCTTGCAGGCGGAGCGCGAGCGCTGCACGGATACGCTCACGGAGGCATTTCTCCTGCAGGCCATGCTGGATTTGCCTTCGGCCGGCGTTGAAGAGGATCGGCGGGTGCTCGCCTCAGCGGTCAGTTATCTTGGCCGCGAGACGGAGGAAGGCCGGGATTCGCGAGCTGTGGGCATGCGTCTGGTGCGGCGCGGCGAGAGGGCCTTGGAGGCCGCCTGCGAGGGCTTTGCAGCCGGGCACGCCGGAGCGCAGCGCTATCTCCTGATCCTTTTTGACGACATCTGCCGGCTCAACAAGGTTTCGCCCGCCGGACTGGAGCGTGCCGCACAAGTCGTACTGCGGGCCATCGAGACGGGCAGCAAGGCGTTGCGCATGGCGGCCATGGAGTGCCGCTTCATCACCAGCCTTGAGATCACCGAAGAGACGCGGCGCGGGCTGGCCAAGGCTTTCCTGGACTGCGTGGCTGATTTTACTTTCCGTTCCGATATTGAAAAAGTCGAGGCCACGCTGGGACGGCTGGGCCTGCCGGCGCTGGAGCCGCTGCTGGAGCGGCTCTCCCCGGACAGGCCGCGCGACGAGCGCGTACGCGCGGTGCGCTTGCTGGGCGAGTGGGCGTTGAACGTGCGAGCGCCTCACGGCCAGATGGCGCGCATGCAGCAGGCCGTGACGGATCTGCTGCGGCGCCTGCAGGCACTGGCGCTGGACCAGGCTTTCCCGGACCGCGGCGAGCTGCTGTGCGCGCTGGGGAAACTGGTGGCCAGTCCCGCCGCCTCGAAGGAAGCCGACGCGGTCATCACGCGGAGCTTGCTGGATGCTGCCAAGAGCACGGATGCGGCGGCCATGCCGCGGGCGCTGGAAGGCCTCAGCTACGTGGCCTCATCGCGCCGCGCGCACGCCGAGACGATCCAGGCCGCAGTCGTACTGCTGCGCCACACTCTCGATGACATGTCCCTGGACATCAGCGCCCAGACCAAACGGCGCGACGGCGAGACGGTGATCGAGATCAGCGGCGGCGAGAAATTTACGCGCTTGTTGCCAGTTATCCTGGAAGGACTGGGGCGAGTGGGGTGCGCTTCGAGTTGTCCGCCCGCCGTGACGCGCGACGTGGCCAAGCTGCTGCTGGAGCGCTGGAAGAAAGTCAGCGAAGGCGGACTGGTTTGGGGTCCGGCGAACACGGCGCTGCTGGTCCGCGCGCTGAAGGACTTGGGCTGCCATAGGACCTTGCCCGCGGAACTGCGCCTGGAGATTCTGAGGAGCTTTGCGCCGCGGCACGTGCAGACCCACATTATGCACTCGATAACGGAGATTCTGGCCGCCGACGACACTCCTGCCACCGCTGTGGGGGCGGTAACAATTGGCTACGCGATTCTAGGGCGGCGCAGCAAAGAAGGACAGTTCACAAAGGAGGACCGTGAGGATATCCTGATAGCCTTGGGCCGCATCGCCGGACGCAAAGTGCTGGGCGGGAGCACTCCCGAAGCGCAACAACAGGCACTCGCGTTCCGGCGGCTGACAATTGACGAGTTGTTCAAGGGGGTCAATGACATGGTGCCGAGCGCCTACGAGTGCCTCAGTGCTTTGCGCCAGAAGCCTTCGCTGCCGGAGGACTTGCGCAAAGAGATTGACAGGCGGCTGAAAGACTACGAGTCCCTGGTGCTGGCATAGGTCAAATCCAGGGACGCTACTCGAATAATTATCGCCATATCCGATAAGGCGTGCAGCCACAGCAGGTTGCGGCGTGCGCGGCTGGTCCGAAAAAAAGCCCTTTTTGTTTGACATTGTTTAGGATGTTATATAGAGTGAGACCGTTTCTGCTAGTCAGTTGGCGGTGCGGTGTTGCTACAGGCTGGCGTAAGGGCTTGGTGCGAGGATGAGGGCGCTGCACGGATAACCAGAGCGATAAGCCACTTCATTCTCCGCTGGGCTGAGGCGCGCTGGCTCGCCCAAGGGAACGAGTCACGCGAGCTGAACGCTCGCGGCACGAGGGTATCGGTGGTGATGACACGAAACGCGACTAGCGGGACGGAAACGTCCCGAATCCGAATGAGGATTCTCCCGCTCATACTTCTCTTTGGCCTCTTCTTCGCTCTATGCCCGCGGGCTGCTGAGCCGGCGCGGCAGGGCGGGGAGGGAGCCACAGGGGGAGGCCAAGAGCGCGGGGAGTTCGTTGATCCGAATGTGGAGCAGGCTGTCAGCCTGCCGCATCCTTCGCAGGCTGGACAGCCTGCGCCACCAGCCGATTTCGCAGACCCAGACGCCAAGGAAGAGCCGTTTGTGTCCAGGAATTCAGCTCCAGCCGCCGCTGTGAATGGCCAGGCCGCAGATGTGGTGAGCAGTCGGGTTCTCGAAAGTCTGCCTGACAACGCGGTTGTTACTACTGTAGAGCAGGCCGTCAATACGTCTTACGAAGCAGAAGGCGAAATCGTAAACGTGGCAGAGGGGGAAACCAAGGGCGCAGCAGCGCCGGCTCCTGCCCTTCCCCCAGTGGACGAGAAGGCGGCTTATGAGCTCGTCAAAAGCGCCGTGGCAGCGGAGGCCGCCAGCGGAGCGCTCGCCTACTTCAAGAACAAGAAGCTCACAGAGAGTTCCTTCGCTAAAGCATTGAAGGAGGCGCTGGAGAGGAACCTGAGCATTCGCTTCTCGGAGAAGAATTACGAGCAAAGCGATGCCGCTATTACCCAGGCCAAAGCCATCAAGGACCCAGTGTTCAATGTGTCTTTGAACGGCACGCAAACGGATACCTATGAGCGGCGGGAGTACATTGTACGGCGGCGTTTCATAGCAAGTAATCTGGAACAACAGATACAGGGCGTGTTTTCCTCGGCGCCCCCGGAGAGCCAGCCCAGTCCGGAGCAGCAACTCCAGGCCTCTAACCAAGGCGACACCATCACGATATTCCCTAACGTTGACGCACTCAGCACACGCGGTGCGATGGAGGTCGCCAGCAACCGTTCACTTCTGCGCACTGAGCAGCTCACCACAACCTACCTGCATCAGTTGCCCTGGGGACCGGCCGTCAGTTGGACTCTCTCCACAATACACAACAAGATCATCTTGGAGCAATCCCGCTCGGAAGACTCAGTCCCGATTGGCGGCTTCCCCGACCCTAGTGATCCGACCTCGGCAGTCTTCATGCAGAATGATGGCCACGGCAACCATGTCAAAAGGAAAAGACCTCTGGTGGTTTCCCCTGGGACGCCCGATACGGCGTTCTACGATACGGACGCCAGGACCGCCGGCTTCCCGCAGGAGGCCTGGACGGCCAATTTCTCCATTAACCTGAGTGTGCCCGTTCCCTACTCAAAGAATTGGGGGCCGAATGGCCCGGTCGAGGTGCCTTACAAACTGGCGAAGGTCGCCCAGGAGCGGGCTTACTGGCAGTTGCAGAGCGCCATCAATTCCACGCTGCTCAACGTCAACAACGTCTACTGGGGCGTGGTGGGCTCGATCCGGCAACTGGAGGTCGTGACGACCAACCGCAAGAACCTGGAGCAGATACTCAAGCAAACCGAAGACCTGCTGAAGCTGAGCCGGGTGACTGATTACGAGATCAGCCAGGCCAAGACGCAGGTCAAGAGCGCGCAAGGGGCGGAAGAGAGTGCTTGGGCGGCGTACGTGAGTGCCTCCAATAGACTCAAGAACCTGCTCAACTACGACAAGGATGCGGTGCTGCTCCCTGTCAATTACGCGGGCGATCTGGCCGGCGGCATCACTTTCCAGGCGGCGGACGTGTTGCCCCTGGCTATGGCCAACAACCCTGACCTGCGGATGGCCAAGGCGGACTTGGATACGGCCGCAATCAGCCTGAAGTTTGCCCACAATCAAGTACGCCCGGACCTGAAGATCAACAGCGGCGTGAGCTGGAGCGAAAACGCCTTCCCGTTCGGTTACGGCAAATTCTACTCTGCGTTGAACGATCTGTTCCGCGCCGATACGCGCAACGGGTTCGTGTCGCTCAACTATCGCGTGCCTTGGGGCAACCGCCCGGCGGAGGACGCGCTGAACCTGGCTGAGGAGCAGTACAAGCAGAGCGGCAAGAGCATGAGCAGCCTTGCCAACACCGTCAGCAAGAACGTCAATGATGCCGTCGCGGCGGTGCTGAGCGCCCGCGAGCAGGCGGCGCTTGCCCTGAAGAACATGCAGAAAGCCGAGGAGATCCTGAAGTTGGTCAGCGATCTCTGGTCGCAGGGACGCGTCCCTGATACCGGCGCGGTCAAGAACTCGCCGACCTTTACCTTAATGGCCAAGAACAGCGATCTGCTCAGCGCCCGTTTGCGGTACATCCAGGCGCAGATTGGGCTAAAGCAGGCGGAGGGGCAGTTGCTGGCTGCGCAGGGCATCATTGCAGCACGGTACTCCGAGGACCTGAAGATCACAGTGAAGCCTGTGGTGGAACCGGGGAAGAAAGGGGCCGCGAAGCCTCAGAGTGAAAAGAAGGATACGGAGAAGAAGGAAGAGAAAACGCCGACAACCACGTCGAGCGTGGACGGAAGCAACGGAGAAGAAGGGGCCGGCGAAAGCGGCGCAGGCTGGGCCGCAGCCGTAAGGGAGTGATTGGTGTTGCCGCTTGCTTACGCCTGCCTGTGCGTAGCACGCAGACAGGCGCGCGGCTCGGAAGGTGTGCAGGTAAGAGAAACGGCGGATGGGAGCATTTAGAGCCATGCAGGGCCTACTTTTGAGCAAGAGAAAGGAGTGGCAAGGAGCGCTGAAAGCGCTCTTGCTGGCCGCTGCCGTTGCACTGGCGGCCTGCCAGGCCGAGGAGTCCGAATTCGTGGATCCCGGCGCCACGGAGACTTCAGCCAATACGGCGCATTCGGCCAAAGTGGAAACACAGGCGCCAGAGAAGTCTGAGAAAACCGGCAAGGTTGAGCCGGCGGCCGCTGAGCAGGCAACCACTCCTGAGCCCACATCCGTGACGGAGCAGGCTGAGAAGGCCGTGGAGACTGCCGCCGAAGCTAAGCCAAAGCCCGCTGAGGACATGATAAGCCTCGAAGAGTTATTGGTCAATCCGCCTGTGCCTGAAGAGGAAAAAACGCTGCACGACCTCTTCGTCAACGCCATCAAGTCGCCCGGCGAGGCTGGCGCCCAAGGAGCTTTGAAAGGCAAGACCCCCACCGACGTTTCGGTGCGCGTGGCGGCTGTGCGGGCACTGGAACGGAACTTGCCGTTGCAGGTGGAGGCGCACCAGACCCAGATCCTGAAATACGCGCTGGACGAAGCCTGGGCCGCGTTCCTGCCGGTCTTTTCATTGTCAGGCACCTACAGCAGCACGATTACCAACAAGCGGGCCGATGAGTTGAGCCCTTTTCAAAAGATTTTCCAGCGGGACCACGTGAAGGGCCAGAAAGACATCCCTGGCGCCAAGGTCCCCGGCAGTACACAGCCCATTCCCGTAGACATCACGTGGCTGGCTGGGCCTGGCCGTGTTCCCAACCTGGTTGTGTTCGTCAAACCAGGGGACGAAAGCAGCTACTACATTGTGAATACGGGCACGGGCGAGATAGACAGGGTCGCCGCCACTCCCCCGCCGCCGTTCAACCCCACCACCGGGCAGATTGTGAATCCGGCAGCACCCGCCGGCGCCACGGCGGCACAGATAACCCACTCAATCAGCAACTTCTTCAGCAAGAACAATCTGAAATTGGGCTACATTGATCCCTCGGGGAATGCGAAGCCCCTTCCGCTAGCGTGGAACTACAGCGTGGCGAGCAATAAGACGGCTGAGGACTTGGTAGGCACTTTCTCCTGCTCGATTTTCCAGCAGTTGCCGTGGGGGCCGCAGCTTCAGATCACGACTACTCCTGTGTACCACAACATACCGTACGACCGCTTTGGCAACATTTATGGCCGGCCCTGGTTCTCATCCGTCACCGGCAGCATCTTCCTGCCCTTGCCGGGCACCAAGAACTTCGGCCCTTACTCGCCCCAGGACGCGAGCATCAAAGTCGCCCAGCAACAACGGGAACAGGCTCTCTGGGACTTCAAAGCCCAGATCAACGCCATCCTGCGTGAAGCGGACGCGCGCTATCTGGCCCTGATCAACGCCATCATGAACGTGGATTCCGCGATCAAGAACCGCAAGTCTGTTGAGGAACTCGCTGCGCAGACAGCGCAACTTTTTGGCGCGGGCCGCACCACGCAGTTCGGGAAAGACCAGGTGGATTCCGAGCTGCTGCGCGTGAAGCAGAGCGAAGAGGCGGCGTGGAACGCCTATGTCGCAACTTCCGACTCCCTGGTCGAGTTGCTGAACATGGATCCCGGCACGCTCCTGGTTCCGGTGGCGTATTCGAAAGCCCTGAACGAACGGCTGGCTTACGAGGGCGCCAACGCCGCCGCCGTGGGACTGGAGAACCGGGCCGAGTTGAAGAGCGCTTCGGCGGCTGTGAAGATCTCGCGGATTACTCTCAAGTTCCAGAGGCAGCAGGACCGGCCTGACTTGAGCTTCACCAGTTCGATCACGATGTCGCAGACGCAGTATGCCAACGGCGACCATCCGGGCTTCCGCGGCACCGGCGGCATTGGATACGCAACTATCGGCGAGTCGCTGGAGAACGTTTTGAGGCGGGACATGCAGGATGAGTCGTACTCGCTAACCTATAATCGCTCATTGTTCCATCGCGGCGAGCACGCGCGTATCCAGGAAGCTGAGGCAGGGCTGGATCAGCAAAAGCTAAACCTGCGAGCCACGGAAAACGGGGTCAAGAACCAGGTTAACGACGCGGTGGCGACGCTGGATGCGTCCAAGGCCGCGGTAGAGGCCGCCAAGGCGCACCTGGACAACGCCCGGAAAGCTTATGACATGACGTTGGAGCTGCAGAAAGCCGGGCGGATTACGGAGTTCGAGATGATCACCAAGAACCAGGATCTTTACACCGCTGAATACGCGCTGAACGCAGTGCTGACGCAGTACAAGCAGGCTGAAACGCAACTGCTCTTTGCTCAGGGCGTCCTGGCAGCCAGATACCCTGAGAGGACTGCGCCCAATGAGTTCGACAAGTACAGGCTGGGCCTGCTTAGGGCCAGCAACGCGCTGCAGTTCTTCGGAGAGGGAAAGGAAAAGAAGGCCCCATGAGCCGAAGCATAGCCCTATTACTTCTAATTCTGGCAGGGGTGGCGTGCCTCGCGCCGGCGTTGTCGGCGTCCGAGGATGAGAACCCTATTTTCATCGCCCCTGACGAGAGCGTGCCTGTTTCAGTCCAGGGCAGCCAGAAGGCCGCTTCAGAGAAGAAGGCCCAGACCCCGGCGGAGACGTCAACTGCTGCGGAAAAGAAGACTGAAGAGGAAGCTACCCCAGTTGCCGCGGAGCAGAAAGCGCCCGCGCCCGCCCCAGTCGAAACGGCAGCGGCAGAGAAGGAAATCCCCCTGCCACCAGTGCCTGAGAATGAGCAGAAGCTGCATGACATGGTCAAACAGTCGGTGCGCGCCTCGCTGAAAGGCCACACGCCCAAGCTGCTTTCAGCCCAGTTGGCGGCGCTCAAGGCCATAGA
>Ga0315279_10009783_pt1 | contig 11368 bp, 14 predicted proteins | sample YL17G06_20_MG_FD_203694 | JGI IMG/M metagenome (GOLD analysis project Ga0315279, IMG submission 203694) | Sediment microbial communities from Yellowstone Lake, YNP, Wyoming, USA - YL17G06_20 | ecosystem: Environmental > Aquatic > Freshwater > Lake > Sediment | place: USA: Wyoming | collected...
CGGTTTTTTATCACTGCCGTGCCGCATCTTTTCGCAATCGCAGCAGTATTGTCCTTAGAGCCATCGTCAACAACAATTATCAGCGATTTAGATGAGTTCTTTTTTGTTTCGAGGACCATCTCTTCTATGTTCCTCTCCTCGTTATAGGCAGGTATTATAACAGCAGTTTTTGGCATCTGGTTCACTTATATATAAAAAGGGTTTCAGCTATAAAATAAAAAGTTAAAGATTTAAACTAAGATTAGATAGTAATTGAATTGGGACAGAAACTGGGACAGTATCATCTCAATGATGCTGGGCGCTCAGCCTGGGAGAGCAACTAGAAATTAGCTCTAAATCGGCTGAAGAAAATCTTCAGGAACCGATGTGTCAGGAGTCAGATAAAAAATCTGCCTGAATTCAAATCTCCTCTGTCCCACTACCTTTTTTAATAATATTTAAGAATTTTTCCCTAAATTCTTCATCGTTTTCAGAAAGCTTCATTAATTTATTATTCTCTAGATAGCAAGGGTCTACATGCCTCAGTTTTTTCTCCATCTTCACATTAACAATTTTTCCATTCAAAAGCTTGCCAATAATTTCTCTTATTTTAGGATTGTCTGATCCCTCCAGCATTTTCACCAAATAAGCATCATCCTTCCTAAAATCTTCTAAAGATATCAAGTTGATTTTCAAAGCCTCTTTGAGCGCTTCTGCTAGTGTGTAATATCGAGCAACGGCCTCCCAGCCTGCCCAGTGGTTCTTGTGCAAATCCAAAAATCTCACTCCGAACAGCTTTGCTGTGTTTTTTGTTTTAAAACACATTTTGCCTTCAAATGCAGTGATGCCATTCACACATATTTTAACAACTTCTTTTTCGCCGTCTATCGCAAGCTCACGCAAAGCATAGTCAACCCTATCTGCACATAATTCCGGCTCAGACCTCTCAAGCAATGTAAAATTGTCAAGCAATCTAAAACCATTCACGTCAAATCCGTACTTTTTCAGTATCGATGGTATCTGCAAGTCTGAAGATATCACGTCGAAATGAGCATTGTCCTGAAAATCTTCATTCTTGATGCTGCCAACAACATAATCTATGACATGAGAAAATGCTGTATGCGAAACATCATGCAGCAATCCAGCTATTTGCTCTTCGATTGAGGCGCCAAGTCTTGCCAATAACATTGCAACACCAACATCGTGCTCGAACCTGAAAAATCCTTTTTTATGGTACCAAATGTCAGGCACGCCGAACTGAGCGATTCCCTTTAGCCGCTGAACAGCATCTGACTGTATGAGTTCTACAAGAACAGGTTCTGAAAACTTGTGCGAACCATAAACTCGGTCTTCAATGGTCAAAGATTCCATATTTCTACCAGTATATTATTCGTATTTAAGATTTAATGTTTTTTTTCGATTTTATAATTGAAAAGTTAGAATAGTTTATATATGAAAGAAATTGACATGACTTTAAATAACGGAGGAAAAATTGTCGGCAAACTTCGTAAAACTTCAAGTCCTAGAAGCCTGATAATACTTGTCCACGGCTTTACTGGCACAATGGACGGACCAGGCGGGACATCTTGGATAAAACTGTCCAAGGCGCTTGCCAGGCAGAATTTCGATGTCTTCCGCTTCAATTTCCGTTTTACAAGTCCGGGCTATAAAAATTTCCAAAATATTCTACTTCTACCGCTACGCCAAACAAAATGAGTTTTTGTATCAAATAAGTGTAGCTGAAAATCTTTACTCCACTTGCTATAGAATGGTTTTCCACTTTTCAAAATAAGTTCATAATCCGCTTTGCTCAAAACTGATTCCATTTCAAAAGACCTAAGATGAGCACAATAAGCTTCATATGAACTGTGTAATTTTAATGCATAACTTTTACCATTAACAAATTTTTTGCCCACTACAAAACAATCTTGCTCACCAAAACTTTCTTGTTCGTCCCATACAACTTTGGGAATTTCTGAAGGACGAATGTAAATTGCAACATCAGCAACATTTGCATAATAAGTTGTACTCATCTTTATAACCTGTGAATTATTGAAGAGTAATTAAAGATTTAAGCCTTTCTATCAGATAGAAAATCCGCTAAATCTTTTAGATTTACCATTTTTCATAGAAAACTATAAAAAGGTCATAAGATAAAATCAGTTAAAACTTGCTGAGAGATTTAAGATTTAACCAGTCTTTACAAATAATAGATTAAGTGGTATTATGGCTGAAAAGATGCTGGAAGGGGAGCTGTTTGAAAGCAGGGTAATAGTTTGGGGAGCGGAAGCTGTGACGCTTTATGACGAGTCTGGCTATGGGAAACCACTGCCTGAAGACGCAGAAAAACCGGACAGGGTTGAACTGGATTTAGTTGAAGCTACTTATCTTGTTGAGAAGGAAAAGCTGAAGGTTTTTGTCAAAGGTGCGAAAAAGAAAAAAAATGTCAGCTTTAAAGAACTGATGGAGATTGGGAATGAAAAGGTGAATGGATTCCATCCTCAATTCATAGTTTTCAGGGATCTGAGGGAAAGAGGTTATCTTGTAAAAACAGGATACAAATTCGGTGCGCATTTTAGACTTTATGAAAGAGGGGTTAAATTAATACGTGGTCCAAAACAAGCCCATGAACATACAAAAGCAATAGTTCATTGCGTCCCTGAAGAATCTGCATTTTCTTTGCCAGAAATGTCTCGCGCTACCAGACTAGCACATAACATAAGGGCAACAATGTGGTGGGCGGTAGTGGATAAAGAGGGAGATTGCACCTATTATCAAATTACTCGTGTAGTACCTTAGGATACCAATCTAAGAAATAGCAAAACGTAGTATAGCAGCTATATCATACTGCCTGCAGAATTTCTCCATCCAGTCATTCTTCTTTGTTACGAACAAAATCTCGCTGCGCTTCTTTTCCGCTTCTTTAATCACTTCTTCAAACTCCTTCTTATGCAGCCTGTCTTCAGGAACTAGAAGAATTCTGATAGCGCCCATCATCGCGGCATTTTTCACTTCTTCAAAACCGTAAGCAGCAAGACCATCGTCCTTGCCGACATGCATCAAAAATTCCCCGATGATGTGGCCGTTCGCATATTTTATCTTCACCCTAGCCTTCTTCAATCTCTCTATCTCTTCCTCGTTCCACTTCTTTTCTATCTTTAAAATTTTTCCTGCGTGCACCTCTATTGTGTGGTAGCTGCCCTTCTGCACTTCCTCCGGGCATTCTTCAATCTTTCCTGACAAACGCAAAATGTTCTTGCTTTTTGCAAACTCTACTTTCTCAACTTTTATCTTCAGCACTACAAGTTTTTTCTTTACCTTCTCCTTCGTTTCCTCACGCTCGACGAATATCGTCCTCAGCGTTTTCGCTGTGACAAAGTCGCCAGGCTTTATTATGCCCTGCAAATGCCACAAATCGTTCAGGTCGTTCACTAAAACTTTGACAAAACCGCCTTTTATATTTTCAGCCAGTATTCGCAAGCAACCACTAAGAATTAATTATTAAAACCACAACTAATCTTTAGGAGTCTTTACTATGGAACGCAATGGCCAGGCTGCAATCACGTCAAGGATAGACGAGTTCGCGTTCGTCCTGCTCGCAGGGTTAGTCCTTATAGCGATAATGACGCTGACATGGACGCAGCAGACCATTGACATAGACGTACTGCCGACTGCAGTTGCTGTGAAAGCCAGTCCAGGCTCGCCGAAGATTTTCACCATGACTTTCAACGGCACCATGCCGAACGTCACGCTTGTTGCAACTGGTCAAGTTGCGGGATGGATAAATTTCCTGGAAAACAACTTTGACGTCACAGGATTGAAGACGATAGACGCGCAGGTGACAGTTCCAGCCGGCACGAGCGACGGCTCCTATTCGGGAATGATAGAGGTCTACTACGCCAGCAGGAAGAAAATAGTTTCAGTCACTGTCGAGGTTTCGAAGTCTGCTGTTGCCGGAATACCGCGAGACATACGCCTTGGCGATTTTTCCGTCAGTTACTTGTTAGGGCCGGAGGCATTGGCATCGACGAGCAACAAGGAAGTCTCGAAGGGATACTTTTCAGAGTACAAGTTCAACCTTGTCCACGAGGCAATAGCCGACGACAAGTTCTCTGCCATAACTTCAGGAACAGTCTACCTGCTTGTGGAAGATACTAACAGCGCAGGCAGCCTCATAGTCGAGTTCAACGGCGTGGAGGTTTACAGCAAGAAGTCTGCTGTCGGTGAGGTCTCGGTGGCAATACCGCGCGACCAGATCAAAAAAACAAATTTTATCACAGTAAGAGCAGGCCCGCCGGGATGGATGTTCTGGATGAACACTGTCTACAACATAAAGACAGCCCGTTTCAGCATCGACTACCAGAAGTCTTTATTTCCTGAGAGGACGTTCACGCTTGCGGATGAAGACGTGTTGAACTTCAAGTTCGGCAAGCTGCACTTCCTGCTAGGCGACAGCAAGGCCAGCAGCGACATGATTATAAAAGTCAACGGCTACCAGATTTACAAGGGCATACCGCCGAAGACGTTCGACACGAACTTCGGCGCAGAGATCGGTCCGAGCATAGGGGCAAACACTATTTCTTTCTCGGTCGAAAGGGAAGCTTCATACAACCTGCAGGACGTAGTTCTGACGATAGTGAGAAAGGGCTGAATTTTAATTATTTATATTTTGCCAGTTATATAAAAATCATATGAGCATGACAATAAGAGAGGAGATAGGATCACTTCTTTACAATATCAATCAAGCCACAGAAAAATATGGTTGTCTGATACTCCTCGATGGGTTCCTTCCTTTTGCAGTCGCTGACCTAGCAGTCTCTTATGGAACCGGTAGGGGCCTGATTGAACGTATTCATGGATATTTGAAAAAGCGGTAGAATTTTAAACCATAGCAGCAAGCCGCAAAAGATCTCTTGTTCCAGTAGCAGCGCCGAGTATTCCTATGCAGAGCTTTATGTAATTGTTGAATTCCTTGTCTGCTGAGAATTTGTCAATCGCCAGCAGCGCAGCTACTACGACTATGAATTTCGCAAGTATGAAAACCGCGGGGTGGGTAATGCTGATGATGAATGTTGGCAAAACGTGCTGCTCGTAGTAGCCGAAAAATGTCATTGCCGTGAAAGTCGTAGTGGCGTCGAACATGTGCAGCGCCGTCACAATTTTATTTTCCTTTTTCCACTTCACGAATTTCAGAACCAGCGGCCAAGGAATGAATAGCAGTGCGACCAGCAAAGCGCCGGTTGGGTTTACAAATTTTATGAAAGAAAGTGGGAATGACGAGAGAAGCAGGCCGCTGACAAAAAGCGTTTTGAAATAGGGAATATTTTTTTTCCTGTCCAAGGCAATAGAAATGAACAGCAGTGAAAGGACAATCGCTGTCACGAAAAAATAAATCCCCGGAGTGACGAAAAAGTACGAATTGATTATTCCAGCATCGGCAACAACCCTCATGGAACTGCCGAAGACCACATACGGCGCGACTGCCACAACCAGCCTTCTGTCAGCCTTCACCTTCAATTTTTTCAGCAGCCTGTAGATGAGATACGCAGCTATGACCAAAATTATGCCGTAGAGCAGCGTCTTAGGGATGTCGTAGCCGCTTGCCTGAGGATAGAGGAAGTAGTCGGGCAGCGACATAAATATTACTTCATTTCCTTAAATTAATTTTATGGGACTGTTCGAGAAGGTCATGCCGCTGCTGCTTGTGCTTGTCGTGCTGGTCTCGGGCTGCGTCGAGACCGGAGGCGGAGCAGTGAAAGATATCATAACCACAGGCAGCTACTATGTGCAGGATCTCAAACCGTTGGCCGGGACTACGACAGTCATGGAGTTCGAGGTTTCGAAAAAAAGCAGCGGCACCGGGGATGTGATAGTCGACTTTTTCGACACGTCAGGCATGCTGCCAACAAGCCTGAAGTGCCAGCAGCCTTCCGAAATATACGGCACGAGGTGCGTGCTGAAGAACATGGTTTATAGCGATGTGCGGCTGGTGACTCTGACGCTGCAGGCACCGCCTAGGCAGCTGATAAAATCCGAGACGCAGTACAAGGTCAGCTATTATATACAACACGACTACGTGAGCAAGAGGACTGCTATGATTACTGTATGGGACGGCGTGTCGATAACCAAGCCCAAGACGACATTCTCAACAAGCAATCCGTCCGACGGGCCGATAGTTATCGAGTTCGGCCAGCCAAGCAGCGGCACTGCGAAAGGCAGCGACGTTCCTTACAGGAAGGATGTGGCGTTCGAGATGAAGGTCACTGCCAGCAACGTAGGCAGCGGTTCCATCTTCCCGCAGGTCTTAGCACCAGGTAAACTCAGCGTCGACAAGGGAAGCCTTTTCGTCGCGCTTGCCGAGGGAGAGAAACTGCACTGCGACTTCGACGATTTCGGCAGCTCGCTTGTTTCGAGGAAGACTGCAACGCTGCCCGCAACCTTTACCTGCTATCTTGCAGCACAGGACTACTTCGAAGGATACAAGACCTATACAATATCAGCCTACCTGCCCTACACGTACCAGTACAAAAATTCCGAGACGTTTACAGTGAGGCCTGCAGACTAGGAGACAGACTAAGTGATAAAACTTAAGTGACAAGTCCTATATTATAAATAAGGGCATTTTATGAGAAGCAAATCCGGTTTTGTCGTGTTATTTCTGCTCTTGGTGGTGTTTTTTTCAGGCTGCATCGGAACTACTACAACCGGCGGAAACGGCGTTGTTATAGAAAGCTTTTCAGTGCTTGGCGGGAACGAGGTTCAGCCAAACACTCCTGTAACGCTATCGCTGGCCATAAGGAACACTGCGGCTGGCACGGCGCGGGGCGTTGCAGCCGAGCTCATAGGCGTGCCTACTGACATCTACTTATCGTCGGGCATGCAGACGCAGTTCGTGCCTGACTTGATGGGGCCGATAACTGCGGGCGGAACCACTACGAAAGGAGACTCGGCGCAGATATTCTGGACGCTCGTTGCATATGAAAAAGATGTGGACGTGAAGTACACGCTGTCCGCAGTAGTCAAATACAATTACGAGGCGCAGCTGACAGCGCAGGCGAAAGTAGTGACGCAGGATTACCTTTACAGGACGAACGAGAAGAGCGAGATCACCAGCCAAGGTTCAAATGCAGGACCAGTATCAATCAAGGCAACTATGCCGAGCATAACCTCCTCGGGAGGGGAGATGCCGATAATTTTCGAGTTCAACAATGCTGGCAGCGGCTCTGCATATACCTATGGCTCACAGCCGACAATAGAAAACTTGGGCCTGCTGCAGTTCACTCTAAGCGGTGCATACTGTCCCGGCGGCAACCAGGTGAGGCTGCCGAAAGGAAAAGGCTCGAACACTGTTACTTGCAGGCTAAGCACTGCTGGCATACGAGACAAGCAGACCTATTCGATTACACTCAATATGATGTATAGTTACATCCTCGACAGCTCCACTACTGTAACGGTGAAGGGCAGGCTGCCTATATAACAACTAACAACAAGGCAGCAAAGTTTTATACTTGCCTGCCAGAATAATTTTTACGGGCCCATGGTCCAGCGGTTAACTGATTGAGGCCGGAAGACGTCGCGTTCACATCGCGAAAATCGTGCGTTCAAATCGCACTGGGCCCACTTAATTTTATTTAGAGTTTATTCTATAGGTTTATAATATGATGGTATTAGATTTTCCATGGTATTTGCGCCAAGCGAGAGACACTCGAACTAAGAAAAAACTAAAATATTATGAAAATGTAGCCAAAAGACTGGATAGTCAAAAAAAATTGGTTGAATTGAAGGGAAAACAAAATTTTCCACTGATGTTGGGGTCATTTAAGTTTTGGCTGAACGATAATAATGTCTTGGGCTCTTTGGACACTTATGGAGAAATTTTTAAAGAAAAACACCACACCAAGCTGAAAAATTTTTCGGGAAAAGGAGACAACATTATCATAGATTTGGGTGCGAATGAAGGTTATTACATTCTAAAGATAAAGGAAAATTCGCCGAACAGCAAGATTATAGCCGTCGAACCCAATCCTGAGGCATTTAGAATTTTGCAAAAAAACGTCAGGGCAAACATGCTAAAAAATGTTGTTCTGTTCAAAAATGTAATTTCAGAAAAAACTGGAAGAGTTGGTTTTGAGATTGTGAAAGGAGTGACTCAGATAGGCGGAGTAAAGATTTATGGAAAGAGGGAGTGGCTAGAAAGAAATAGAGTAAGGAAGATTGAAGCAAAATCCATAACTTTAGAGAAACTTATGAAGCTGAATAAAATTAAAAAAGTAGACTTATTGAAAATTGACACAGAAGGCAACGAGATGAAAATCCTGAGGAGCAGCAAGAAAATTCTGAAATGCGTTGACAAGATTGTTATTGAATATCATGGAAAGAAATTGAGAAGGCATGTTAAAAATTTCTTTGAGAAAAATGGCTTTAAGATGCTACTAGGAGAAAGAGTCGATTGTGGAGATATTTATTTCAAAAAGATGCGTTAAAAATCTTTCAAGCTTCTCTGTTCGCGCGCTTTCGCTTTCACTTCTTTCTCTATTTTTTCAAATTCTTCTTCTGAAAACACAGGCCTGCCATAAACACCATCGTAGCCGGCAACATACTTCACCTTACCCTCGCGCACGGCAATTATCGCGTCAGCAATTTTTTCGCTCGTCACTTTCATCAAATCTTCTTTAGTTGCATTCAGCAAAACATTAAACTCGTTTTCAAATTTAGCTATCAGCTTGTCCTGCTCTTCAATCACTTTCTTGTTGTACAGCTGGTTCGCGCCTGTAACAAAAGAAATTATTTCATAAAGGGGAAGCAGAGATTTGAATGGTACCGCATCTTTTGGAACAAACCCTTCTGGCCTGTCTGCTAGGTCGTCTACTCTATGCAAAACACCTATCGTCAGCGGTTTGCCGCACTTTGGGCAAATGTTATTGAATTTTTTTGCTTCATTCGGAGTCAGGCTAATTCCGCAAACGCGGTGTCCGTCGAAATGGTATTTTCCGTAGCAGGGGTCAACTTCCACTGTAAACAAGAATTTTTCCCTATCTTTTTCTTTTATTGCGTCGTGTATTTCTTTGTAAGTAATTTTTTTTAGGTCAAATGCATTTGCTTCCCTGCCCAGTCTCCATGGATTTGGGCTGTGGCTGTCTGAGTTGGATAGCAAAGTAAACTTGTCGAGGGCGGATAACCTCCAGTTCATCGGCGGGTCGCTGGACAAACCCGTTTCCAAGGCGTGTATATGCTTTGTCTGGTCCTGATAGCATTCTTCCATTGAGTTGAAACCAGATTTGCTGCCAAAGACGGAGAACCACGGCGTCCACGCATGCGCTGGATAAATGAAAATATTTTTGTCGATTTCCATCACAGCTTCTACCATCTCTGGTGCTTCAACAATCAGCATCGGCCTGCCGTCCGACTGCAGTTTGCCCCACTTGCACAATATTTCGTTAATTTGTTCGACCACTTCGAAATTCGGCGCATGCAAAACATGATGAACCTTCCTCGTCTTGTGCTCGAACGTGAAAATAGTTGCGACTTCGCCGGTAAGCATAAAATAAACATCATCATAAACGAAAAGTTCGTCCGCAGGACTCAGCTTGCTTTTCAATTCTTCCAGCCAGCTCTGGTGCGTGAAATCTCCAGTACCGAGCAGCTGCAAACCCTTCAACTTCGCACCTCTCGCAAGGTTTGCAATGTCCATATTTTTGCTTGTTGCTCTGGAATATTTCGAATGGATGTGGAAATCAGCTATGAACATAGTCTGCACGATATTATTTAATTGACTTTACAATTTAAACCGATGCGCGCAACAGCGAAATTATATCCCACCGGTTATGTAAGGCCATGCCAGCACGCCGGCGATAATTATGAGGAACAGCCAGACCAGCGGTTTCCACTTCACTATCTTGCTGCCGTCCAGCGGCGGAATTGGCAAGAGGTTGAACAGAGCTAAGACAGCGTTTATTCCAGCGAGAAAGACGAAAAAGTCTCCGGTGAACATGCTGAACAGGCCGGCGAAGAATATGTTGACCGCTATTCCTGCAATGGAAATCAAGCCCATCTCTACATCAGTGAGTTGCACGTTAATCGCCTTCCTGCCCCACCTGCCGAACCTGTACGGCAATATGACAACAGCACCCGGTGCAACAAACTTGAACCCGACCAGCATGAACAGCAGGCTTATCATTATGCCCTGCGGCCACATCTTATAAAATGAAACGCAGCCAAACTTCCTTGCAACGAAGCGGTGGGCGAGCTCGTGGAACAGAAAAGCCACAACGACAGCTGCAAAATAATACGGCACAAGCGACAGTGTGGCAGACAGGTTAAAAGGTCTGTAGGAAAATATGATTGTTACGGCGACCATCGATATGATTATGTCCTTTAGCTCGTCCTTGTAGAACCATCGTTTAGAGTATTCCATGTATAATACTATTTTTAAAAGAATTTATAAGTTTAAGAAGCGAAAAAGTACTGCAGCGCTTCATTTATGCTAGAAACTTCCTTTACATCTATTGAAGCGTCCTTGTTTATGTCAATCCTCTCCTGCTGGTACTCTATGGTGCAGTAGCGGAGCGAGCCGATGGTCTTGCACTCCTGCACAGGCTTGTAGTAGCTCTGCGTTGCCTGGCCTGCAGGGACGAGAAAAACCTTCGCGCCGACATCTTTCGCAGCCTTGGCCTTTGCCAGAACTTCGCCAACCGGCCCTACGGAGCCGTCCGGATTGATAGTACCGGTGATCATCACATCCTCCCTCGGTGTTTTGCCCTGCGCAGCAGCGATTGTTGCAATTGTCAGTGCTGCTCCTGCAGACGGGCCGCCTATTAGCGATGCGTTCGTCTCGACAGAATAAGTCAAATCGTATTCCGACAGATCGATGCCGGTTATGTTCTGCGCCACTCTCTGGGCTGTCCGTATCGAGTACTGCGTGTCGACCCAGAAGAAAAGGTTGTTTATGTCTGTCAGGACTTTGCCATCACCAGAAGCTATCTCTACTTTAAGCAGCGTTACGACTCCGTTTCCCTCGTTGTCCACTGCCGGTAGTTTTAGGTAGACCGTGTTGTGCTTGATTGCTGTTATCGTTGTCGTGGTGCTTGTCGTGCTGGCAATATTGCCAGCCGCGATTAAATCCAGCGGCATGCTTAGGAAGTCCACTGAATAAAATCTGGATAAAAATATCCACAAAAGGACAGCAACCAAGATTATCGTCAAGACCCTTTTCATAACAGCACCGCGATTATTCTATTTTAATCTCGCTTGTACTTAAAAAACTTTGTGTATGAATGATGGATGAGTGATAAATAGCGCAGAAGGCACGCCGTCAGTAGTTGCAGAATCATGGAAAAGTAAACCCAAACAGCCTTCTCCACCCCGTGATCTTCCAAGCACTAAGAACATA
>Ga0315279_10009784_pt1 | contig 11366 bp, 8 predicted proteins | sample YL17G06_20_MG_FD_203694 | JGI IMG/M metagenome (GOLD analysis project Ga0315279, IMG submission 203694) | Sediment microbial communities from Yellowstone Lake, YNP, Wyoming, USA - YL17G06_20 | ecosystem: Environmental > Aquatic > Freshwater > Lake > Sediment | place: USA: Wyoming | collected...
TCAAAACCTCTTCAAAGATCGTGAGGGCAATGTCTGCTTCTCTCTGGGTGATAATTAAAGGTGGGCTAAAGCGAATCACACTCTCCCCACATCCTAAGATGAGAAGACCTTTTTCAAAACAGCTTTGAATGATCTTATTTCTCTCCTCGACGGCCTTCTCTTTTGTCTTCTTGTCTCTAACGATTTCGATTCCAATCATCAAACCTTTTCCCCTTACATCGCCGATCAGATGGCATTGCTCTTGAAGATCTCTCAGACGTTTGAGGAGGTATTCCCCCTGTATCGAAGCATTTTGGATGAGTCCTTCTTCAAGGAGTTCGATCGTTGTCAGGGCAGCTTGGCAACTGATGGGATTGCCACCGAACGTGCTTGCATGAGAGCCACGCACCCAATCCATCACCTCACTTTGAGAAACCATGGCTCCCAGAGGCATTCCAGAGGCGATTCCCTTTGCCAAGGCAAAGATATCCGGTGTGACACCCCAGTGCTCAATGGCCATCATCTTCCCTGTCCGTCCCATCCCACTCTGAACCTCATCGGCTACAAAGAGGATCCCAAATTCCTTTGCCAGGTCATAGAGTTTTTTATGAAACTCTGGGGGAGGGACGACATATCCACCTTCGCCTTGAATGGGTTCCACAAAGATGGCGGCAACCTCTTCTGGAGGAATACTCCGCTTGAAGAGGTCTTCCCGAATCCACTCCACACAGGCCACACTACATCCTGGGTATTGGTGATGATGATAAGGACAACGATAGCAATAAGGGTAAGGAACATGCGTCACACCAGGAAGGAGGGGGGAAAATCCTTTCTCGAAAATGGCTTTACTTGCCGTTAAGGAGAGAGCGCCCATGGTTCGTCCGTGGAAAGCTCCGAGGAAGGCCAGAATGAAGGGTCGTCTTGTATGAAACCTCGCCAGTTTTAGGGCAGCCTCAATAGCCTCTGCACCTGAATTACCAAAGAAAACCTTTTTCTCTTTTGGCCCGGGAGTGATCTCAGCCAGTTTGGCAGCAAGTGCAGACTGCGCTTCATAGTAGAAATCACTGCCTGACATATGGATGAGTTTTTCGGCTTGGAGATGAATGGCCTCTACCACCCTCGGATGGCAGTGGCCCGTATTGCAGACGGCGATCCCTGAATTAAAATCGAGGAATCGATTTCCATCGACATCCTCCACCCAAACCCCTTTTGCCTTCTTAACCACCAAAGGATAGACACGGGTATAGGACTGGGATACAAATTTTTGATCCTTTTCGAGGATTCTCTTTGCCTGAGGTCCCGGAAGTTCAGTGATAATGGAAGGAACCTCTTCAAATTGCCGCATAGGAAACCTTTCTTTGAATATATGTAGTTTTTATTATCAAGTCAACCCCGTGAGGTAATAATGATCTGAGCCCCCTTACTTACATGGCCCCCTCTTTACGTTGAATGAAAAAAAGAAAGGCCCATCTCCTTTCCAGAGTGGGCCTTCGTACCCCGATCTATTTTTTATTGATTTGATAAAAGGTAGGCCAAATTGTCGAGGATTGTAGTGAAAAAGACATCCTTCACCACAAATCCTTCTGGGACTGTAATCTGTACTGGTGCAAAGTTGAGCATCCCTCTTATTTCTGCTTCCACTAACAGATTGGCTACACCCTGAGCCTCCGAAGGAGGGGTTGTGATGAGAGCGATTTCGAGATTCCTTTCTTTCGCCACTTCTTTGATCCGGTTGATGTGAAGGATCTCCACAGGTTTGCCCAACTTTTCCGAAACTCTCCCGATCACTTTTGGAGGATCGATATCGAATGCCGCAACGATCTTATAATTCTGCTTCAGAAAATCCTTATAGGAGAGGAGGGCAGAGCCCAAATTTCCGACACCGATGAGCGCCATCCTCCACTCCTTGTTCAATCCCAATATCCGCTTAATATCGGAGAGTAGGTCTTTCACATAATAACCTACGCCTCGAATCCCAAACTCACCAAAATAGGCCAGGTCTTTTCTCACCTGAGCGGCATTGACCATGCATTTATTGGCTAATTGGGCAGAGGAGATGACCTTTTCTCCCTTTTCCTCCACCCCCTCTAAGCACCTGGAATATCGCGACAATCTCCTTATCGTTGCTTCAGGTATTTTAGAATACTTCAATTTTGTGACTCCTTTCACACAAAAATTGAAAAAAATTTAATAAATTCCTGTTCCTTTGTCAAGCTTTATGTGGAACCTATGCCTAATATGTTACAGGCCGGGCTTCCTAACCCTAAACCAAAAACAATTTTTATCCTTCAAGGATTTGGAGTCTACTTCTTTTTGGCCAACTGTTTGATCGCCTCATCCAATCGTTGATTTGCAAATTCCAACAATTCTTCCGTATATTCCAGATTGTGGACTCCATTCCCCTTTTTCGCCAGATTGTAATTAAATTCTGCCTCTCCGAACAATTTCCGATAGACAAAAGTATGTCCTCTCCGGCGATCAATCTTTTCTATCTCTTCCCGGACACGATCGATTTTAGGAGCCACCTTCTTTAATAAATCCTCGGAGGCTGTTTTCCACCGGACAACCATCTCCCCGTAACTCTGGTCATGACATTCGATACAACGCTTCTTAACCGCATCGAATGTGTCCCTCTTTTTTGCAGCCACACCACGATGGCAATCGATACATTCGACAACGTCCAATTTGTTACTTGGCCTCTCTTTAACCCCGATGCCCCCTTTCCCCTGAACCAGTCTCTTCACAGAAACGTGACAGTCTTCACACCGAACCTTCTTAATCTCCTTTCCATGATGGCATCTTGCACAATCCTTCTGAAACGTCTTTCCATGATTCTCACGGGAGGCATGGCAATCCGAACATTTCAGCCCATTTCCTGCTATGTGGGTTTCATGAGAAAGTTTGATATCGTTGAATGTGACGGTGCGTTTCTCCATCCCCACATGGCAGAGAGTTGTGCAAGTCATCTGGGTTTTAAACTCCCGAGGCTTGTACCCTTTATCGATTACCGCCAGGGCCTGTTCGGTCTTATTGTTGGCCGCATTGAGGAGTTTGAAGGCATATTCGATATTGTGAACGCCCTTGCCCAGCAGGACAAAACTGTAATTGTGGCGTGCCTCATTGAGGAGGTTTTGAGCTTTTTTGAACTCCCCAGACCCTCCCCTGCTCTTTTCAAAATCGTATAAGACCTTTTGAACATTGAAGATCCGCTGATTGGTCTCATTCTCTGCTTTTGATAGGAGAGCCTTCCAATGCTTCAAGGTATCATCAAATCCCTCACCATGGCAGTCCACACAGGCTTCCCCGATCGCCCTTTCGACATATTTAGTGGTATGGAGGGAAGCCTGGCTCTCTTCACCCTTTCTATGACAGGCAACACAATCCACATTCGTCGTAAACATGAGGCTTGGAGAATCAGGAACCCCGATTCCCCCACTTCCGCGGTATAACTCTCTCGGCCCCAAATGGATTTCCTTGCTGTGGCACTTATCGCAAATGGCGGGAGAATGGACAAAGGTGAGAATCGGCCCGATTTCATGTCGAATTTGGGTGTGACAATCTACACATTCGATCTTATGGTCGGTGACATGTTTTTTGTGCATGAATTGGGAGGTATATTTGGTCATCAGTATTTGGGGTTCTTTATGACACTGAGCACATTTCCCCTCAGGGACATGACCATCTCCTTGAATGATCCTAATATGGCATTTTTCACAGGCCACCCCTCTTGCAATATATTTCCGATGATTAAAACGCCAGCCTTTGACTTTGATGTCGCCTTTAGGTTCAACATGGCATGAGGCACACCCACCCACAGCACACGAAATGCACTCCTCCTCTCCTCCTGGGCCGGCCTGGTAAAAGTGACAGATAAAACAGTTAGTTTCATGAACAGTGAGGTGGGCTCCTTGGACGAGTTGTGCATGACAGGTGGTGCATCGAAGTTTAATTCCCCTTCTCAACTCGCCCAGATGTTTTCCATGTGAGAAAACCACATTCTTATGGACCATATCCCTCTGGAGATCCTCGATCTTATGACATCCCTTTTGCAAGCAGTTACCGTCATCCACTTCATAATGGACTTTCTTGAAGCCTTTCCCAACAATGATATAAGTCAACGCAAGTTGGATGTCTTCTCCCTTACCTTTGAGATGATTTAAAACACCGGGTCTACGGTGACAACTGAGGCAGGTCACTCTATTATGAGAGGATCTTTCCCAGGATTCCACATATTCCTTCATATTGTGGCAGAGTCCACAAAATGAAGGACTTTCCGAATATCTAAAAATCCCCGCAAACAAAAGTATAAAAAGAGAAAAAAGAATACCGTAGATTGCCTTCTTTTTTCTCTCAGAAAAAAAACGGACGACCCTGAGTAAAGGCTTAGAGAGTCCATTCATATTAAATCTGTCCCTAAGGCTAGGAAGTGGACTTAACAGGAATCTTGGTATGACATTTCATGCAAGCTTCAGGTCCTCCTGTAATGGCCTCTTCATGGCACTCGATACAGGTTAACCTGCGGGGACGGTTCGTTCTGGCTTCCATTTTTTCATGGGCAATATTTCTGTGACAATCGATGCACTTCAGCTTCGATTCCTCGATGTGAATCTTATGGGCAATCTTCATGTGATGAGCTTCTTCCTTCTCTTTCTCAGCCACATGCCTGTGACAACCAAGGCAATTGTCATTCACTTGTTCATCGGCGTAAAAATCTCGGGGAAACAATTTTCCTGGTCTCGCATGACAATTCACACAGGTAACGCGGACAGGATGAATAGCAGAGCGTGACCACATGGAGATACTGGTCTGTCTTGCATGACATGAAAGGCAGATCACCGGATGGGCCGTCAACGTGTGTCCCACCCAAATCACCAAGACAACTCCTACCAGAGTGAGAACCGGACCAACGCCAAAAATCACCCACTTTGATTTCAATAGAAGCCTAATGTTTTTAACATTTATCGTCGACATCAACCATTTTATCATACTCAATACTTTCATCGGCTCCTTCCCTTACGCCTTTGAAATGATGACCAAAGTATCGTTCCAGGCCTCCCCACCACCAATTGGGTCTGAATTTCCCGAGATGATATGATTGGGTGAGATGCCATTCCCTTCTTTCTCCCACCAGACTAAATTGGTGTTAGGATCCTTACTCTTGAATCTTTTGGCGCGAGCAATATGTCCATATCCCCAATGACCTAAATTTCTTTCGATAGCGACCACCCTTGGGTGAATGCCAAAGGTTAATCGAGTATCCGTAACAAATGATCCGATTTTCGTTGAAATTTTGATACGATCTCCTTCTTCAATATGAAGTTGTTTGGCAACATCCTTATTGAGCCAGACGGGATTTTGATGCTTGATCTCGGCCAGCCATCGAAAATTTCCTATTCTCGATCCCATCACATTCGGTTCAACAGTCACGAGGACGAACTTACCTTTAAGATCCCCATGCCCTGGAATAGGTTCATAGGTGGGAAGAGGGTGGAATCCTCTTCTCTTCAATCTCTCGGAGTAAATCTCAATCTTTCCTGAAGGGGTATTAAATCCTTTCGATTCAAATGTTCTGTATCTTGGTTTCTCATTCTTATCAAACCAGACTCCATTCTCTTTTAGATATTTCAAACCGCCTGAACCTTCCAATTTGTTAATGTCTGAGACTGCTTTCTTAATATATTCCTCCGTGGAATTGAACCGAAAATTTCGCCGGATCCCCCCACCGATCCTTTGGGCAAGTTCTATACAAATATCGGAGATAGGAACAGATTTAGGATAGGGATGGATGATGGGCTGTTGGAGCGCAACAAAAGGGATGAGGTCTAATGCTGGAGAGGAATCGATTCCCCAACTCTCCAGGTAAGTGGCAACAGGAAGAACAATGTCAGCGAACAGGGCTGTTTCGGTCATATAGCTATCTGCGACGACAATGTATGGAATGAATCTCTCATCTTTCAATACTTCGGAAGTCAGACCGCTTTCAGGATTGGTATAAGCGGGATTGGACTCGTAAATGAAGTACATCTTAGGGATTAACTTTCTCTGCTTCACCAAAGAGATAAACCTCTGTGGGTTGAATCGCCCCCTTTCCAAATCGAATGGACTAAAGCCTGCTCCATTAAAACGGTATGTCTTTGGAAAACAGTATCCTCCAGGAACATCAATGCTCCCCATAATGGCATTTAATAGAAAGATACATCTCTCATTGTAAACACCATTAAAATGGCTGCTCACTCCGCGACCAGCAATGGCCACAGCAGGCATGGAAATAGCAACCTCCCTGGCAATTCTTTCGATATCCGATGCAGCAATCCCGCTGATCTTTTCCACCATTTCAGGAGTGTACTGCGACAGGTATTGAGCCAGTTGTGAGGTGGGGATATTCAACCACCTCTGAATAAAATTTTTATCATGAAGGTTATCCTTTATGATGACGTTGGCCATGGCTAAGGCTACAACTCCATCAGTGCCTGGAGTGATAGGAAACCACTCATCACTATTGCCGGCTGTGTAGGATAGCCTCACATCGAACGTCACCAGCTTGGCCTTCTTTTGCATCCTGCCCTCAATCAATCTTCCTATCAAACCGGTGTAATATTCGTGTGTCTCGTATAGATTGGAGCCGAAGTTGAGGATGTAATGACTATTCGCCACATCAGGAACTCCCCTCTCCTCCCCCCAGGTAAGCCATTGACCCCTATCCCTATTGCCAAAGTTGAGGCTATCCTCATTGAGGATCAGACTTTTCCCAAAGGCATCCAAAAACAGCCTAATGAGGCCCTGGGGCTCATGTTCTGATTGAAAGACAAAGTCTTCCTTTCCTCCGCTTTGGTAGATTGTTTTCAGCCTCGAAGCGATTTCGCTATAGGCCTTCTCCCAAGAGATCCTCTCCCATTGTCCTTTTCCCCTTTCTCCCCTTCTTATCATCGGTGAAGTAATACGATCGGGATCATACCCAATATTTACACCGGCCAATCCTCTCGAACAGAGCTTTCCAAGGTTATTGGGATGTTTTGGATTCCCTCCAATCTTTACCAACTGATCACCCTCTAAAAAACCGATGATCCCGCAATGGGCAGGACAGAGCTGGCAAAGGCTCGGAATGCCTTTGAGGGACTTCCTCGTATGTAGCGATACCTGTTTTCCTCCAAACACCTCCTTGGCATAGGCAGAGAGCCCAAGATAATGTTGGAACAGGAATGCCTGCATGCCGACCAGGCAAAATTTCAAGAAATCGCGACGTATCATCTCCATTCTCCTCCGATCAACTCAAAGGAACATATTGGCCTCCAAAAACCATCACGTATCTCATGATGAACACACCGATGGAGGCCAATATGGCAGCAATCAATAATAAAAGATGTGATTTCCGGGTCTTCTTAAAAAGAATAATAAGGGAAGGGACAATGTTCCCCATGACATTATCCACCCAGATGTACAAGAAGCTAAATTTACCAAGACGAACGAGTTCCACCGTCTCAAAGGCATCCTCCGTATGGTAATACATCACGGTGAGGTCAGAAAACACATAAAAGACATTTAGGATCATAAATCCCGCCGTCCATTTCGCAAGAAGATCGATGATGTGAAGATCTTTCTCTCTTTCCTCCATAGTCTTTTTTGTATAAGTAAAATGGTAGCGAACGAGGGCAACGATGAGCATAAAGGCCATTCCTGAAATCATTGCTGAACATAAGAAATAGGAGGGCATGACCGCGGTATTCCATAGGACTCTGGCCTTTGCAAAACCCAGGACGAAACCAGTATACCCGTGAACACCAATAGCCGTAGGGAGGCTGATGACACCGAAAATTTTTGACCATTTCACATTGTTCTTAAACAAAAAATAGATGTAGATCCCCGTGAAGGTGGGGTAAGCGCAGAGGATGAAAGTTCCCCAACTGAGGGGGGAAGTGGGATTGAAATAGAGGAAGAGATACCAGAAACGTAAGGGTTGAAAAAGATCAGTTAAAAGAAAGATAGGGGATATGGAAAAGAGAATGATGACAAATATGGCCCCGATCTTGGCCACTGGTTTATATTCATTTTTTCCAAGTAAGGTGGCGGTAATCGATACGATCGAGCATCCTGCATGGAGCCCAACGATATGAAAATAGATGGCAATCAACATGCTGACCGCTTCATGATGGAATACATTGTAGAGAACTTGTACTTCCATAATTTTCCCTTTTTCAATTATAATTTTTCATATTCCGGATGGTAGTAGTGTTTCTCCCATCCTTTGAGTGGATCGGCCACATCCTTATCCAAGCCAATATAATAAACATTGGGATAGGTAGCCATATTCTGTTTAAGAACTTGAACCTTTTCCTTTGAAAGCAACTGAGACACTTTACTGCTCGGATCCTTCAAATTCCCGAATACCATTGCATTGGTTGGGCATGCCTCCACGCAGGCAGGGGGTAGACCAGAATCAACCCGATGAACACAGAAGTCACACTTCTGGATCATACCGGTAATTGGGTTCGCGAATCTCACATTATAAGGACAGGCTGCTCGACAATAGTTGCAGCCAATACAGCGGTGAGGATCAATCAAAACAATACCGTCTTCTTTCCGCTTATAGGCAGCCCCCACCGGACAGACTGTATTACAGATAGGGCGATCACAGTGGTTACACAGCCAGGGTAGAAAAAGAACTGACATCCGAGGGTATCTCGCTTCTTCGGGGCGCTCGCAGTAAGGACAATCCCAAGGCAATTTAAGGGTAGCCATTTCCGGGTAAGTTCCTTTCTGAATGGTTCTTACCCAAATTCTCCAGACACCGAGAGGGGTTTCATGTTCCGCTTTACACGCCACCTGGCAGGCAAAGCATCCCACACAACGCTTGAGATCGATAACCATTCCCCATTTAACTTCTTTCTGCATGGAAATCTCTCCTTGGTAAAGATCTATTTACCCCCCACCCCACCCTCCCCCTCAAGGGGGAGGGCAAGGGTTGGGGTGATGTAAATTTACTCATCGCGTTTGTATTTGATACTTTTTCCTGAGATCCTTATCGAAGGCAACATCTCTCACAGTATTAGAATCAAGATCCACCTCAAAATACCACCCCTGGGTCTTATCTTTAGCCCTATCTTCTTGAGTCTGATACCGAAAAGTGACAAAATACATAGAGTCACCATAATGGTAAAAATGCTTCATGAGACCCGATGCCTTCTCGATCTCTTTGTCAATATCATCCACTACCTTTTTTGCCCCTTCAGATAGATCCTTTGCTTTAACGATACCTTTGCCTCGGGGGATTAAATAGAATTGAATGGAAACATATTCCTCTTTGAGTCTTTTAATCCTTGAGGCAAAATATTTCGGATCGTTTTCAAGAATCAATTCGGAAGCTGGACTTCCATCCATTAAAAAACTCAGATCTTTCAATTTGATTAACCCTCTTTTGATCTGCTCCATAGACCCCTTGAAATCATCTATTAATCTGGACCCGAATCTTTCGGAATCATACGATTGACCCGAATGGATGGCACTGTCAGCTTGCCATCCAATGATTTTCACATCCCCTTTAATCTTTTCCGCTATACTTTGGGCATCCCCATAGATTTCATCCTTTCCTCTTGCATACTTTTTTGCCAACTCTATCGCCCTTTCTTTTCTCTCCATCTCCACTTCAAAAAATCTCTTCGTCTCTTTAGAAGGAGGTTCAACAGGGAACCTATCAAGTACAACCGATTTGTAATGGTATAAAGCAATAATTTGATAGACAAGAAACAGGGTAATAGCTGTTGCCGCTGCCAACATTGAAAAAAGTGAAATCTTATTGCTTGTACTCATCATCCTGCACCTATCCCTTTCTAAAAAGGAAGATTCCTTTTTTGAATATTCCTAACCACATCAATGAACCAGTTTAATGTAGAGATAATCTAACTTAACCTAATTTGAGCGATTCTTTTGACCAAAATGGAGAAAAACATTGAGATGAAACCCCTCCGAATCACATCAGGTATCCACCCAATGAGTGAAATAGAACCATGTCATTCCTGTGAAAACAGGAATCCAGATTCTTGGCTTATTTTCTGGATTCCCGCTTCCGCGGGAATGACAATCTTAAATGGTTCAAACGTAGAATCGCTCAGTTTAAGTTTAAGTTACTTCTTCGAAAACCCCACCCTCAAAACAGCATTTTTTTAACACCTTTTAAAAACAATTTCAAGAAAAAACTTTTTTCACAAACTCAAGAAGGATCGACTTGATTTCAAAATCTTAACTTGGTAGATTTGATTTGAAGAAAAAATAAACCCCGCACCTTTGATAAGGTGCGGGGTAAAAGAAAAATGGAAGAAATTTTTATGACTTCTAATGATTCTTTAAAAAGTATTCTTTTTAAGGTCTATGGGTAGATATATTTTAATCAATCATAAATGGCTTCTTTTCTCGATGTTATGCCTATGCCTCCTTCTTTTGGGCGCAAACCCCGATCTTCCTATCACAAAAGGGGAAGAGGATCCGATGGAGCATAGAGAAGAAAAATTGAAAATCTTTCGAACAAAGAGGGATCAGTTCTTTAAGGAAGACCCTCACTCTCCGTTAAAAGAGGTCGATCGGAAAAAATTTAAAGGTCTCCTTTACTACCCGATCAACCTTCGATATGCGATGACCGGGTCAATTGAACGATATCCTACCGAACCGAAACCCATCTATGCCAACCTTCCCACCAATAAAGAGAGAGAAAGAAAATATGTGAAATATGGCCGTTTTAAATTTAGATGGGAGGGGAAAGAATATGTCCTTCAGATTTATCGACCTTTGGGGGGTGGAGAATTTTTCCTTCCTTTCAAGGATAAGACTTCGGGAACCGAGACCTACTCGGATGGACGTTATCTCTATATCGAACCGATATCCGGAGGAAAGGTTCTGATCGATTTTAATCGAGCCTATAATCCTTTTTGCGCCTACAATGAGAAATATACTTGTCCTTTTGCACCGAAGGAAAACTGGCTGGGTACAGCAATTCAAGCAGGGGAGAAACGCTTCCGATGACATATCACGATCCTCGCCTTCTCCATGGTCACATTGCTATTAAAACGTTTAGAAATTTTTTTCGCCAGCCCGGATTTCGATATTCAGCATATTTTCTCTCGGGGGGAGAACGCAGATGAGTTTATTGTTGTAAGCGCAGGGGGGATGATAAGCCATGTTGAAGTCTAAGACCATCTTATACCCAACGAGGATTTCGGCATCAATACACCTACCTCCCCCGTAAGTCTCTTTCCCGTTTGTATTGTCTTTAAAAGGGATGAAGAGGGAATCGCTCAGAATGGATTTGTAGATTTCGAGCGCATACTCCTTATTATTCAACTTGAAATGGAACTTTCCGTATCGAATATACCGTTTACTTGTTCCATTGTTGGTCAAAA
>Ga0315279_10009785_pt1 | contig 11366 bp, 9 predicted proteins | sample YL17G06_20_MG_FD_203694 | JGI IMG/M metagenome (GOLD analysis project Ga0315279, IMG submission 203694) | Sediment microbial communities from Yellowstone Lake, YNP, Wyoming, USA - YL17G06_20 | ecosystem: Environmental > Aquatic > Freshwater > Lake > Sediment | place: USA: Wyoming | collected...
TCTTTCCAGTACTTTGTGCCTGCAGCGGTTGCTTGAAGTGCCAAGCCCGATTCTGTCATTGAATATGCCTCGATGTCAGAGCCAACCGCTCCTTCGCCGCTCAATTCTCCTCCAGATTCGCCCGCTTTTGCTGCGGCATCTGCATGACCACCAAACTCCCAACCGCTCTCGACAAATTTGTTGAGGGTTTCTTTAGAATTAAAAACTAACACTTGTCTATAGTCTTTAATCCCCAATCCAAGACCAACGCCCCCTAATGCCATTTTCATATAAGTTCGCTGGCCGGTCGAATTATCAACAACGACACCATAGCCGCCACCAGCGCTTACTAAAATTATATGGACATTCCCATTGGCAAAAACACCGTAACCGGCTGCTTTTTTGATTTTCTTCTCCGTAGCGGTATCCTGCTGATAAAGTTTTTGCAAAGTATCCGATTCCATATCTCGGATAATGTTCTGCCTCTGGGCGACTGAAAGTCTTGTGCTCGGGCCGCAGCCTGAAACCAAAGCCAGTACCATGATAACACCCAAAAGAGATAAAGCTGGTTTTTTCATTGTTTTGCCCTTTCAGAATACGCCAAAATGGATTTGGTGAAATACTATCGGTTTCTGCTCAGAAAAGCAACAGGAAAACACCAAGGCTTGGAATCGTACCTACCATCCGCCATTCTGATTTTAAAAAAGGCGGAGTTTTGACTCCGCCCGGTGGTCCTCATTTGAGTATTGTTATTGTCATGGATATATTATTGGACAAGGATCGGGGTGAATAAATACAACAGCGCTGGAATTGTTCAGCGTATCGAGCAAACTGCTCCTGGCAGTTTTTTGAGAGGCAAAACCGCTTTGCCAAATAGCGACTGACTCAGTAACCAGATCAGATGCAGAAACCCAATGACCGTCAGATTTTTGAATGACAGTGCCAGGGCCATCCAACCGATGCCGCATATTCATAATGAACGCATCAAGCTGTTGAGCTAATTGCTCTCGCGGGTCGCCTCCCATCTCACGGGAAACAGATCACAAAAACTTAAATTGTGTTCTAAATACCTTTTGCGATAAGGGTACGTTCTGTCTGATTTACGGCACGAATTTGCTCAACCTGTCCCCTGGCTTGTGCTGCTTTTGTTACATTACCAAATTCTTTATAAAGCAGTATTTGTGCATCCAAAGCGGCTGCGGTACTGTAATGTTTCGTGGTAGAAGTTTTTTCAAGAGTTGCTGATGCTTGATTATATAGCGTTTCTGTCTTGACGTAATCACCTTTCGCTTGCTGAATCCTGGCCATTGTCAGCAAGGTTGGAGCCATAAGATGGTGATTTGGACCATAAACTTTTTCTTGTACCGCCAGTGTTTGCGTAATTAAAGGTTCGGCTTTATCATACTTCCCTTGTAATACATATAATTTTGCAAGATCGCCGTTGACTCCAGCAGTATAGAGATGGTTCGGCCCATAACTCTTGTTGATTAAATCTAATGCATTTAGATAGTATACTTCTGCTTCTGCAAGGTTACCCTGTGCAACCAATAGCTTGGCAATATCCACTTTGAATGGAGCCATCACCTGATCATCCGCTGAATGATTTTTGAGCATAATCGCCATTGCTTGATCTAAGCTGTCCCTGGCTTTTTGATAGTCACCTTGACCTTGATAAATTGAACTTAAAATTCTTAACGTATATGCTACATAGGGGTGATTTTCATCATAGACTTCTTTTTGTAATTTCAGGCCTCTCTCACAAACCTGTTGGGCTTGGTCGAATTGTCGAAGGGCTTTGCAGACCCATGCCAACTCAATCAGACAGGAGCTAAGTTCAGAATCCGAAACTTCATTTGTTTCGGCCAAATCTAAGGCTCTTTGTGCAAGAGGCAGTGCTTTTGTGTATTCACCACAAGAAACATAAACACGTGCCATACAACGAAGCGCTCGACATGAACCATCGGGTGTCATTTCTTTCCCGCTTGAAACCCCAGACATGCACATCAGCAGGGCAAAAGAGGCAATTACAAGGAAGAATTTTTTATTTTCTCCTTGTAATGGCGCTGCCGGGAGCAGCTTAAATGGATTTATCATCTTTGCCATAACAGTCCCTTTCTTCGGGTTATAACCTCTCCTCCTTTAGTTTATAGCCCCATGTTTCCCCTTGTAAAATATAAGAAACAATGATAGATAAGGACAAATTAGAAGCTATGTTTTTACGTGGGCTTTTAACATCCCTAAAAACACACCTATATGCTCTAATTGACCACTTGTTATGGGAGTTCGGAGAAATGGATTTTAAAAAATCCAATCTGAATTATCGATACATATTGCCGTGAACTTTCGCACTTTTTAAGAGATGTTAATTTGGGCAAACATGGCCGACAGGCTGTCTCGGAGCATTCTGTTGAATTAATGCCATGTACGGTCAGTTTCTCGAACACACATTTAATTCCGAAAAGCATGTAAACCCTTATTTAGAAACGAATAACGCCATATAAAAGTGCGAAAGTTGACTTGCCGGAACATCAAAAATATTCAAATTTAAAGTGACTCACGTCCCGTAATACTTAATAGCAACTCAGCCGGAAAAGTTATTAATTGTGAATGGAGACCCCTCTAAAGCGAAGATAAAATTCGTCCGATAGCATATTGAGTCAGGCAAGGTACGTCGAAAATTCATCCTTTTTGCATACGTGAGGTTATTTTGTTGCGACTTGATAATAAATATGGCAGGTTTTGGATTATTTGGCTAATAACAGTCACGTTATTGGTCAATGTTTTCGCATTAGCAGAATCTTGCCATGGGATAGAAATAACTAAATGTTCAGTCGCCGCCACTGATAACACAGCATTAATAGCCAATCTAATTTGTTCCGGCAAATTCGCTGCTGCCAAAGAGCTGCTCGCAACAGAAAATAAAAGTGACGTTGCAGGCATTACCTATTTAGCGGACATTGTTTCTGAATATGAAGCGATAGAGAAAAAACGTCAAATTGTTTGTGCAAATGCCTACCAGGAACAGATAGATAAACTCGAAAAATTTTACCTAAAGACTAACATAGAAGAAGCCAATGGTATAACTGACGTATTGCAAGTCATTCTGGAAACCAATGAATATGCTAATAATAAGCAGAAACAGGTTTTATTTGAAAATGCTTTTGTGAAACAGACAATCGAAAAAGCCATAACCAAATCGGAGGAACTTGATGCCAAGGGTGAATGGTTAGATGCATATAAACGCTATTATGGGTGGTTGGAAAAAATTGATCCAGACAACACGCTTTATTCGGATCGCGCCAGACAGTTTGCAGACAAGGCAACCCTTAAAGCATCTCTTGAGGATAGCCCTTGTGAAACTTATGCCGAACGCTATGTGGGCGTAGACCGACAGAGTTTTCTCGATGCAATTAACATTTTAGATACAGATTACGTTGTTAGGATTGTTGATTATCGTCAAATGGCAATCAAAGCCATAAAACGCTGCGGGATGCTGGCGGAAGTAATAGCCAAGTCTAATCCTGGGATATCGAAAAGCAAAAATGAACTTTCATCACAAGACAAAAAGGGATTTGAGAACTGGTCAATCGCACTTATAGCGATCATGGACGAAATAAACCGGTCGCCTGAGGTCATGAGCAAGGAAGAATTTGTAGATGTTTTTGAAGAAGTTTTGGCATTAAACGTAACATCTGTAAAGTTGCCTCAACAGGTACTAATAGCCCAATTTACTGAAGGAGCTTTATCTGCACTTGATCCCTATACTGTTGTTGTTTGGCCTAATCAGGTATCTGATTTTGAAAAACAATTAAACGGTAAGTTTTCAGGTGTGGGTATAACATTTTCGAAAGAAAAAGGATTATGGGTTGTATCGAGTTTGCTTCTTAATACGCCGGCATACAAATCTGGGCTCAATGTGGGGGACGTCATAGAAGCAATAGATGGTGTTGAGACCCAAGAAATGAGTTCTGACTGCATAAGTAAAAAGATCACTGGTCCTTCAGGTACAAAAGTAACATTGACGGTGAAACATCCTGATGAAAATAAAACAAGCGATATTACAATGACCAGAGCCAGTGTAACCATTCCTTCAATACATGGGTGGAGAATAACCAGAGAAGGTGATTGGCGATACATAATAGATAGCCATAATCAAATCGGCTACATCCGTATAGCTATTTTTACCGAGAGAACAGCAACAGATTTTGAAAAGGCGCTTTCCCAACTTGAGGCAAACGGGCTAAGGGGATTGGTTCTGGATCTGCGTTCTAACCCTGGTGGTGTTGTAAATGGAGCAGCAGAAATAGTTGACAAATTTATTGAAAAAGGAATGATAGTTAGCACTTGTCCGCGGTATGGCATGGCGACTTATATTGCAGCGCATAAAGACAAAACACATCCTGGCTATCCCATTGTTGTACTGATAGATAAAACCTCGGCAAGTGCTTCAGAGATAGTTGCAGGTGCATTGCAGGACCAAAAGTATAAACGGGCTACTTTAGTTGGCGAAAGAACTTTTGGTAAGGGCAGTGTGCAAAATATAAAACGCCTTCCAGGAAATGTAAGGTTAAAATACACTATGGCTTATTACCGCTTACCGTCGGGACAAAAGGTTGAGGGGGTAGAAGCGACGAAAGGAACATCTATAAAAAATTGGGGTGTTATGCCAGATGTTGAGGTTAAATTAAATGCCGAGGAACTTAAAAAACTATTAGACGTGCAAAAAGCAAATAAAGTATTGACAAACGACAGCAATAATCATGTTTCCAACAATATAAAATATTCAAGCCAAGATACAATCAGGGCTGATCCGCAATTAGCAATAGGATTGTTGATATTAAAGGGCAAGATGGTACTCTCTCTGGTAAAGCCAAATGCTATGAAAAATTCCCAGGATTATATGTCAGGACAAATAACTGGAGACGAACCTGTTCATCAGTAAAATCATGCCGGGAAAGTCTTGCCCAACTCGCTGAACATAAACTAAAAAATAGGGGGCAGGTCAGAAAAAACAAGGCATGATATCGCGGAAATGAGGATTCGATTCACTTTGGCTTTCCATAATTTATTCGAAATTTGTGTACCGCCCAGTCTTTCGGAGCACATTTAAATTATTTTTCACCTGTTCTTCCGGCAATATTTGTTCAAATAGAAATAGAGATTCTTCATAGCGTCCCATCAACCCGAGTGTCATCGCCATATTTGCCCTATATCGGGTATTTTCAGGCATAACACCGGCAGCCTGGGTAAACATTTCGAGAGCTTCTTTGTAGTCATGGGAAACTATCCGACACATACCAAGATTATTCAAAAGCACCGGGTCTCTATGATTCACCAACAAGCCGCTGGAAATTGTTTGAATTGCCTCTTTTATTCGGTGCTGGCGCATTTCCAACTCCGCCAGACTATTGTATGCTGGCATAAATAAGGGGTACTCTTTGATAAGCCTGCGGAGCATAAGCCTTGCCTCTTCATCCTTCTCCTGCATGACCATAATATCCGCCATAGCAAAAAGCGTCTTTGCGGTGGGGGGGCGGTTTGCGCCACTTGCAAAATCTGCATCATCTTTTTGTGTTGCAAGCGCACCCATGGACTCAGACCGAACAGAATTTGTACAGCCTTGGATGAAAAGCAAACCAAGAAATACTAATTCAGCAAATAATACTGCCGAAATCAAACGTATTTTACATATATTTTTCATTACTTAGCTCTAAGAGAGGATGTTTTGCGGGTCGCTTCGCCGGCAGGTTTTTTATTCTCACGCTCTAAATCTAAAATAGTCAATATCTTCTCCGAAGGCATACCGGACCCTCCCGGCATACCATCTGAAAAAGCTATTTTTTCTGATTCGATACCCGCATTTTCTAATCGTTCCAAAACAAATGATACCCTTGCCTGATAAAGTTCTTCAGGGGTATCGTCTCGCCGAATGTTCAACTGACCGGGATTTTTCAGGAAATGATTTGCCAACACATTTAGATCAAATTCGCCAAGTTCATTGAGCCTATTACTGTTGTTTACAAAGTGGTAAGGAAACAACGTATGTTGGCGTAGGATCGCATTTTGTATCGCGGTATCATTTAAAGTATTCACCAGCTCCCTGTCAAGGATGCGTTTATTCAAACTTTCTTCCCCGACTGTTCCGGCACACCCACCCATCAGGACGCAACAAATAACCGTCTCAATTACGATACGAAGTTTCATAAGAACATTCTCCTAAATTAAATTGATTTTAATTAATTTGCGGCTAACGTTTTTGATAGAGAGATAAAAGCCGGTCCTGCCAGCACAATAAGAATCGCCGGGAACATAAACAAAACCATTGGAAAGATCAACTTCACTGCCATTTTCTCTGCGAGTTCTTCCGCTTGGGATCTTATCTGCTCACGGACAGAGTCGGCGTATACTTTCAACACATCTGCAATGCTGGTGCCAAACCTCTCACTCTGGATAAGAATGGCTGCGAAGGAAGACAATTCTTCTGCACCTGTTCGATCTGCCATGTGATGCATTGCTTCGGTCCTGCTGGCACCAAGATTGATTTCGAAATTCGTTAGAGACATCGCATCCGCTAAAATTGGACTGACTTGCTTGATTTCATCTGAAACTATGCTCCAAGCCATATCTAATCCTATTCCTGAAGAAACACATATCTCTAACAAGTCCATGGCTGCCGGCAAGTGTCTACGAATTTCGTGGTGACGTTTTTTCAATTTCATTGCTACTGCCACATTAGGAATAAACGACAAAACAGACGCTCCCAGAATAATCAGGATGAATTTCGTACTAGCGGAAATCTTCAGAGGAGCTAAAAAAAATGTCATCGCTCCCAATCCAATAACAAGAAGTGAAATCTTGATGCCGGTGTAAACTGCAGGTGCCGCTGAACTCAAGTATCCAACCCGCATTAGTTGTTCATTTAAGTCTTTTTTTGTATTTCCGTGCGAGACAAGATTGCCAATCTTTGCCAAAATCTGAATAAACTTAAATTTCTTGGTTTTCTCTTCTGCGGGTATATCTAACAAAATGTCGTTCCTTAGCCTGACTGCCGCTATCATTTTTTTCTGATTCCGTGATATGATTACTGAAGCACCGATAGCAACAATAGAAATAAAGGTAAGCATGGGGATAAGTAAAACATAAATTATATTATTCATTTTTTATTCCCAATTTGAACTATCTGTTTTTGATCGTTATTTAAAAACGCAACACTGAAATTCGTTTCATCATCAAGTAACCCACCAAGATAAGCATAATGGCCGCAAATAGCATGTATTGGCCTACCGTGGTATTATAAAAGGGGTCCATATATTCAGGGTTAAGTATATTAATCACAAAGAAAATCACAAGGGGTAATGCCATTAGAATTCTTATACTTAACACAGTCTGTGCTGTTAGAATTCGAATTCTTTGATTCAGTTTTATTCTTGCATGAATCACGGCAGCCAAACTATCCATTAGATCAGCCAGATTCCCTCCGCTTTGTAACTGTATAGCCACCGCTGTGGCGAAAAGTTTCATCTCTTTGTTTGCCGTCAACAGGGCAACTTTCCGCAATGAATCCTTCATATCAAGGCCTAAGGACTGCTCCTGGCATATATTATAGAAGACCTTTCCGACAGGTTCGGGGATTTCGTTTGAAATCAATTGGAAAGCTCCAACCAAGGGATGACCCGCGCGAAGCGAACGAGCGGCTATGCCCAACGCGTCCACAAATTGTCTTTCAAATAAAGTTGCAAGTTTAGAAATACGTCTTTTAGTATTGGCCCAAAATATAACCACGACCGCCATGGCCATACCCAGCCCTAAAACTATACTTTGGCTTAAGATATAGGTGATGACTAAACTTAAAATGGCAAAACCACCCACACCCAGCGCAACGACCTGTAGTGATGTACTCCAGCCCGCATCGTTTGCGATTTTTATGAGTCGCTCTTGAAAAACCGACTTCTTGGGCGCTTTCATTTTATCATCGGTATGTCGCGTGTCTCTCCAAAGGCGTAAAATTTTTGCTTCTTCCGTATCCTTAGTAACAAGACCTATCCTTTTTTGTATATTTTTCAGGCGAATTTGGTATTGCCTCAACCAAACAAAAACACAAAGACACCATACAGAGAAAACTAATATAAAAACTATAATTAAAACAAAAATATTTAAAGCTTTTTCAGGACTCATATTTTAAAATACCCTTCTCCTGTCTGTATGTTGAGGCTAACGCTTCCGAGAACCTGATTTGGGTCGAATTCACACTCTAACATTACTTTCTCCACATTATTCCAACGGTTGCTATGGATATTCTTACTGTTTGCTTTCTCAACTCTTATCTTTATTTTGTACTACTGGAATCATCAAGAAAACGATGCTGGAACATCGCCGGTGGCATCGCTACACCTTCTGCTTCTAATTTCTTTATCAGATTGGGACGAACACCGCATGACTCAAATTTCCCATAAGCATTACCGTGATCGTCAATTCCTAATTGTTTGAAGCCGAAAATATCCTGAAGACAAATTACAGTACCTTCCATCCCTGTTATTTCAGAGATATTCACTACCTTACGTTGCCCGCCCGTGGTACGTCCTACATGAATCAATAGATTAAGTGCCGAACCGATCTGCTCTCGTATGGCTTGTACTGGATAATTAATACCGCCCATGCTTACCATATTTTCCAGTCTGCGAAGTGCATCTCTCGAATTATTGGCGTGCACAGTTGTCATAGATCCTTCGTGACCTGTATTCATAGCCTGCAACATATCTATGGTTTCCGCGCCCCTGACCTCACCAATGATAATTCGATCTGGACGCATACGAAGGCTGTTGCGAAGCAGATCACGCTGAGTAACCTCACCTTTGCCCTCGATGTTACGAGGCCTGGTTTCCAATCGAACAACATGTTCACGCTGCAATTTTAATTCCGCAGCGTCCTCGATAGTTATTACACGCTCACCAGCCGGTATCCAGCGGGATAATACATTGAGCAAAGTAGTTTTGCCGCTTCCAGTTCCACCTGAGATTAGCATATTGATCCTGCACCTGACGCAGGCTTCCAGGAAAAAGGCCATCTCGTTGGTTAGTGAATTTAGTTTAAGCAATTGTTGAATATCAATTGGGTTAACGCCAAATCGACGTATGCTGAGTGTTGGGCCGCATAGCGCCAAAGGCGGTATAATAGCATTAACACGAGAACCGTCTGGAAGACGAGCATCCAGCATTGGGACACTCTCATCAACGCGGCGACCTACATTTGTCCCTATTCGGCTAATCACTCTCATGAGATGCTTATCATCTGAAAACGATATGTTTGTAAATTCCAGTTTTCCATTTCTCTCTATATAAATCTTGTGTGGACCGTTAACAAGAATATCACTTATGGTTGGATCTCGAAGAAGCTCCTCTAATGGCCCAAAGCCAAAAACCTCATCCATAACTTCAAAAAGCAATTGCTGCTTCTCGGGCACAGAAAGGGGATAATTCTGTTCACTAAGCAAGGTATCTATTTTAGATGAGCATTCTTCGCGTAACTGTTCAAGCGGGATATTACGGGCTTGGTGCAGGTCCAATACAGACAACAATTTTTGATGTAATGCCCCCTTCATTTTATGCCAGTTCGTTGATTCTGGGTAACTGCTATCCTTTGTTTCTAATTTTTCATTGTTCTTGGTACTCATTAATTTTTATCCCAGTAATTGATTATTGCTGTTTTTCGCCCTTCGTATATATCCTGGCGGCAAGTTTTCGGAACTCTCGACGCACCCCTGACCAAGGGGCAGATTGAGCCAAAAGTTCTCCATTATTGATGCAGTTGACCACCCTTCGAAAATCGTTGCGAATGTAACATATATTATCCAAACCCAGGACATCCTTTGTATCTTCCAACGTGACCAGAGGGCCGAATCTGCGGAATTTATTTGCTAAGGGTATAATTCTTTCAGGACCCGCCCCCCATCGCGTTAAAGACGAAATGATTGACCTGGCTATTTTGATATCTTTAACTGTCTGTTGGAAAACAATGAGTTGAACTTCGCTAATAGTAGCTAAAAGCCTCGCCACATCTTCAGACACTCGCGGAGCATCAATTACCGTATACTTATATGCCTGTCTGCACGCCTCAAAAAAAGCTATGAGGTTGGAGTATTTGAACCCATTGGAAAGAAAGTGTTCATCGCTGGCCGGGCTGGTCAGCACATGAAAGTCCTTCAGGTAATTGGTGGCGCTTGACATGACCAGATTTTTATCGATTTGTTCCCCGCGATTAAGAACATCGATCAAACTATAACTTCCGCTAAGTTCAAGATAGTTTGACACTGCGCCATAGTTATGATCTAAATCCACCGTCAGAACTGTCTTACCCGTCACAAGGCGTAGTTCATTGGCAAGGTTAAGTGCAACAGTCGTGGCCCCACAGCCTCCGCTGGCAGAAAATACGGATATAATAGAACCTGGTGAATATGCTTTTTTGAAACCAACGGAAAGAAAATGCTCCATGATCCCGTCCAGTTTCATCTCGATGCGATTTTTAAGTATGAAATACCTTGCCCCTGCACGCATCGCTTCTAAGATAAGTTCTTCGCTTGAGTTACTCGCAACAACAACGAAATGAGCCTCGGGATACAAAGAAGTAATCTCATCCAGGTCTTTTAATCCTTCGGAAGAATCGTGGTCGATATCAACCACTACAATGGCGTTGGGTGTACGTTCCAAATAAACCTTAAGTTCTGAAATTTCCTTACAGACGTTCTGCAAAACCAGTGTTTTGTTTTTTCTCGACTCTAAAAAAACCTTTAGCTTTTTCGCAAAGGCGTCTTCTTTTGTACTTAATAACACACTTCTTCCAGACATCGTTCACGCTCTTCTGTCTTTTTATTCCTTGTTAACCTGGGCTGAATCGTTCGTTGCAGAATTATTTTTTATCTATGGAATTATCATATTACGGTTTTTGTAAATCTGCCTGACTCGGTACGATAGAATTCTCATACGAATCCCAGGCGCCGGGACCTGAAAGTTTATCGAGACCCATCTGTCGCAGCCATTTCATATCGGTCGGACTGATCTTCGCAGGAGCCTTGCCTTCAATTCGGCCCTCAAGATATAATTCCCAATCACTGGGTTCCTCGTCCAGGAAACCCGGAAGGGGAGGCACAGATGCCAAAGACATCGGTTCCACAAGATTTGCGGTTACCAATACAACCAACTCAGTCTCTTGGTTTTGATAGCGGACCGAACGAAAAAGCGGGCCCAGTATAGGTAAGTCGCCAAGACCCGGCACACGAGAATTTATGGCATCATCATTCCTCTTAATTAATCCTGCCATGGCGAATGTCTGGCCGCTCTTAAGTTCGAGGGTGGTCTCAAATTTTCGTGTTCTCAATGCCGGGACCACAAAGC
>Ga0315279_10009786_pt1 | contig 11365 bp, 7 predicted proteins | sample YL17G06_20_MG_FD_203694 | JGI IMG/M metagenome (GOLD analysis project Ga0315279, IMG submission 203694) | Sediment microbial communities from Yellowstone Lake, YNP, Wyoming, USA - YL17G06_20 | ecosystem: Environmental > Aquatic > Freshwater > Lake > Sediment | place: USA: Wyoming | collected...
CGCTTCAGGCCCTAACCGATCAGACAAATGGGGGATACTACAGCGCCCTTGCAGTCCAGGATCTGGGCGACAGCTTTCTGCAGATCGTCGATGACCTTGCCGGACAATACATGCTGCGTTGGGCAACCCTGAAGCGTGCCGACACCGATTTCCAACCGTCCTTTCTCGTCGCGCTCGGCCCCACCGTTGCCGCCTACACGAGTCCGTTCCTCTTCGAGGTCGGGAAATACGCCGGGGACGAGTTGAGCGGCGTGCTGCGCGTGGTGCCGTCCCGCAGCGGCGACAGATCGACTTACTTCCTTCGCGCGAGCTACGTTCCGCGCTATATCTGGAAGCTCAGGTTCTACATGGAAAGTCTCTACCCGTTTACCGTCGAGAAAGTCGGCGCAACCGATGGCGGATTGTGCGCAGGATGGAGCGAATCGATCACCACGGATCCTATCCGCGGCGGAGAGTGGATCTACCTCGAAAGCCCCGGTGTCGGCAACATCGATTCGCCGCTTCCGTTTGCGTCCTTCGGCCCGATCCTCCGGATCGATTTCAACCAGGTTTTCGACGACGACGTTACGCCCTTTGACGTCCTCTACGTCGACAACACCCTATACGACGCCGTTCAGTCCTTCGCCATCCAGGGCTGGAACAACGTACTGCCGTAGTGCAGTCCGCTTCCATTTCGCAGCTTATCAGAATGGCGCTAAGATAACGTGTGAGTCCATTTGGTTTTTATCAGCCTGGCTTCAGCAGGCTTCTCTTCGCACCCGGTTTCAACCGGGGTGGGACTGGAACTGCTCTCAGGTCTTAGCGCGCTTTAGCGTGGCTTCACAATCTGCTTCAGCCCCGGGCATTTGCTGAAGCGTTTCGAGAAGCGACGCTGAAGCGCCCTCTTGCGCGTGGTTCATAGCTTCCACCCCTCCTGAAGGAGGGTGCAAAGAGGAGCCCGCTGAAGCGGGCTAATGGGCGACACCGTTGATCGACTACGCAATATCTTAGTGCCATCCCTAGCTGATAAGAGATTGGGGCGTCAATTCTGATTTGCGCGGCAGGGCATGCTCAGTGGCCGAATTCGCGCTTGTACCACGCTACAAACCGGGAGATGCCTTCTTCCATCGTGAAGTGCGGATTGTACCCCAGCGTTTGGCGCGCGTGATCGATATCGGCATATGTTATCTCGACGTCCCCCGGCTGATTCGGCTTCGGATCGATCTTCGCCGGCTTACCGCAATGTCTTGCGATGAGGTCGATCAGCTCGCGGAGGCTCGTGGTGTGGTGCTCTCCGAGGTTGAAGATCTCGTAGCGGAATGGGCGGTCTACGCAACGCACGAGGCCGTCGATGATATCGTCAATATAAGTGTAGTCGCGCCGGGTCGAGCCGTCGCCGAACATGGCAACCGGGTTTCCCTCGAGGATGGCCTTTGTGAACACGTAGATGGCCATGTCGGGACGTTGTCGAGGGCCGTACACGGTGAAGAAGCGCAGCATCGTGACGTTCAGTCCATACACGTGGCTGTAGACGTGCCCCTGCAACTCGTTCATGCGTTTCGTGGCGGCGTAAGGGCTGATGGGACGATGGACCGGGTCGTCTTCTCTGAAAGGGACGTCGGTGGAACCTCCGTACACGGAGGAACTGGATGCAAACACAAGGTGCGATGGACGGAAATCGCGGCAGGCATCGAGTATGTGCTGTCCTCCGATGACATTGACGCGATAGTAAAGGTTGGGATCCTTGAGCGAAGGGCGGACCCCTGCCCTCGCCGCGAGATGAACGACGACATCCGGGCGTTCGCGCTCAAACACGTCGCGCAGCCGATCCTCGTTGCAGAGGTCGGCCTCGTACAGCTTGAAGCGTTCGTTCTTCAGTGCCGTTGCGACGTTCCGGCGTTTGATCTCCGGATCGTAATAGTCATTGAAGTCATCGAAACCCAGGACGCAGTCGCCTCGAGCAAGCAGGCGCTCCGCGAGATGGGAACCAATGAATCCCGCGGCGCCGGTGATCAGCACTCGCCTCATTCATCGTCCTTCATGAGATACCGGAGGATCCTAGCCCCCTCCGCGAAATCAGGAATCAGGATATCGGCGCCGGCCTTGAGAAGCCGTTCGCGCTTTCGCTCGTTCCAGCCGTGGCCCGCCACTTCGTCCGACGCCACGCCGATGGTGATGCAACGGTTCTCTTTCCCGTTGCGTATCTCGACGGGGCCATCGCCGATGACCATCACTTCGGAACCGTGCAGGTTGTGCGTGGCGATAATCTCTTTGAGCACCTTCTCCTTCGAGTACGCCTCGATGGATCGAACGGCGCCCCAGATCTCGTTGAAGTGGCGCGCCGCGCCAACGACGGAGACTTCGTTCCGCACGTCTTCGCGATCGGTGCCGCTGAAAACGTACAAGGTAACGCCGCGTTCACGCAGCATCTTCACGAAGTCCAAAGCTCCGCGGAGGGTGACTTGCTCGACAGTGAGTTCGCCCGCTTTGAGCTTTCGGATACGCTCGTTCACGGGGACCATCAGGCGTTCATTGTAGATATCCTTATATGCGTACGGGTCCAGGATCTTCTCTTCGGGGACGAGGCCATGCTTGCGGACCATCTTCTCGAGGACCTGCATCTGAAAGATCGTCTGTATGCCGGTGGTCTCATCGATGACCTTGTGCACCTCGTCGATGATCTCTTTTGTCGGGTTGGTATCGCCGCAGATCATCTCGATCATGACGGGCGCCATGATTTTCTCCCACCCCTCACGAAGGAGGCTGACGGTCCCGTCGAAATCGAACAGGGCATGCCTAATCCGCCCGCGTTCGACCTCATTGATGATTTCGATCTGTGTGCCTGGCAGCCGGTTCCTCATGGAATGATCATTCTCCTTCAAAACTTACCAGAGAATAGACGGGCAGTCCGCTCAGCTTCTCTCGACCCTTAAGGAAGGGCAGTTCCACTACAAACGCCACCTCGACAATTTCCGCGCCGAGCTTCCTGACAAGCTGGGCCATGGCGCCCATGGTGCCGCCCGTGGCGAGGAGGTCGTCCACGAGAACGACGCGGTCGCGGGGGCCGACAGCATCGACGTGGATCTCGATCCTATCCGTCCCGTACTCGAGATCGAACTCCTGAGCGAGCGTCTTTGCCGGAAGTTTCCCTTTCTTGCGAACCGGGATAAAGGGCAGTCCCATGGCGTAGGCGAGGGCGCTTCCGAAGATGAAGCCGCGCGCTTCGGCCCCGACGATGGCCGTAACGCCCTTGTTCGCATACCGCGTTTTCCATCCATCGATGATATCACGGAACGCGGGGCCGTTCTTGAGCAGCGTGGTCACGTCCTTGAACTGAATCCCCGGTTTCGGGAAGTCGGGCACGTTACGGATCAGTGACGCAAGGTCCATCAGGGTCGTTCTCCCTACCGCAAGCCTTGGGGCCTGAAGCCATTCTGAATTACGAGATAGTGTGTTTGTTGTACCGCCTTTAGGCGGCTGTTCCGCTGACAGACCCGCCGGCTAAAGCCGGTACAACCAACATACAAGCACGAGCACGAAACATCTTGTTGTTATGTCGATGAGACGCAAGACATTACGGCTTGAAATCTTCCAGGTGTTCGCCCACGAAACCGCGCAGGCGTTTCATAGCATCCTTTTCGATCTGGCGGATGCGCTCTCTCGTCAGGTTAAACTCGCGGCCCGTCTCCTCGAGAGTGTGGGCCCTGCCGTCCAGGATTCCGTAACGGTATCGCAGTATATTGGCCTCTCGGATTGTGAGCTGCTTCATGAGCTCTTCCATCTGCTGGTCGAGTTCGAATTGGGCGATGGCCTTGTCGGTGCGCTGCGGTTCCGCGGACTCGATGAGGCCGCGTCCGTCTTCCGCATCGGTGCTGTCCATGTTGTCCAGAGGCGAGATGTCCTCGACGAACTCACGGAGCCTGCGCGCTTCGGCGATCTTGATGCCCATTTCCACCGCGACGTCTTCGGCATCGGGGCGCTTGCCCGTCCGGATGTAAAGCTCCTCGGCGGTCTTCTTATACCGCGCGACGTTATCTGTCACGTATACCGGGATCCGGACCGTGCGGCCGTAGTTGGACAACGAGCGCGTTACGGCTTGCCGGATCCACCACGTGGCGTACGTGGAGAACTTGCAGCCGCGCGTCGGGTCGTAACGCGACACGGCCTTCATCAGTCCAAGATTGCCTTCTTCGATAAGGTCGAGAAGAGGCAAACCATAGTAGAGGTACTTCTTGGCGATGCTCACTACGAGACGCAGGTTCGACACGATGAGCTTGTGGCGCGCCTCCGCGTCTCCCCTTCGTGCGCGTTTTGAGAGACGGATCTCGTCGGAGGTCGAGAGCAGCGGGATCTTCGAGATCTCCGATAGATACGTGCTCAGTCCCGTTTCTCGAGGGTCAATCACGTCGCTACCTCATGACGAACTTCGGTGCGGCCATGTGGCGTTGGATCTTTCACGCGGCCATCGGCGAGCGCCCGCGCCTGATCGACGCAAACCCTGCGATAGGAGAACACCCGCACCAGCGCTGATTATTGCGACTGGACATATATCCTTCCTGCCTCGGAGCAAAGGCATTGTAGCGGAGCCGGCGGGAACGTTCAATGTTGGAGGCTAGAGGAGGAGAGGCGGAGAGGAAGAGAGGAAGAGAGGAAGAGAGGAAGAGAGGCTAGACGAATACCCGAATTGTCTTCCGTAGTACAACCGGCCTCGGCCGTCTTTCTTCGTGCTTTACGACGTGAATGAAGATTCCGCTGCTGCAACCTCTTATCCTCTCTTCCTCTCTTCCTCTCCGCCTCTCCTCCTCTAGCCTTAGCCGCCGAAACGATCTCGCAGCAGGGTAAGGAGCCTGGTAAGGCGGCGCGCGTACGTGTGTTCGGCGAGGATGCGTTCGCGGGCGCGGCGGGCGATCTCGCGTCGTGCGCTCGGATGCTGACGATACCAGCGCAAGCGCTGCACACAATCATCCGCGGAATTGTAAGACGCCAACTCCGTTTCGACGTCGAAGAGATCGCCGAGAGATGGCTGGGCGTCGGTCAACAGGAAGCCGCCTGCAGCCGGACAATCAAAGACGCGCTGATTCACAGCGGTTGGCATCTGGAGGCTGGTCGAGTTCAGATTGATCTCGCACCGCTGGTACAGCATGGGAAGCTCTTGCCGATAGTTGATGGAACCGTCAAAGGCGGGGCCGCTATTATTCGGATAGAGGCGCGCCCATCCCTCGTCGCCGAACACGTGGACGCCTTCAGGCGCCAATCGTCCCATCAGGTCGCGGCGGAGACGGTGAGTGCCTTCCATGAAAAAGACCATTTCGGCGTGCCGGCGTTCGTGCTCGTTCATGCGGGCAACCATCTCTGAGGGAATCATTGTTTCAATGCCTTGGCGGAAGGCCTCTCGGGTGACACGGTTTTCAGCGAAGGCGCGGTCGACCGCCTCTGCAATATCAGGGCGTTGTCTGATCGCTTTCCAATGTTCTTGCGCTGGTTCGAGCATCGAATTCCCCACAAACGCAGGAGGCAGATCACATGTCTCCGCGGGTTCCGCATTGAATACCGAAGTGTCGGCCGCCAGGGGCAGCCATTCAACCATCGGAAAGCCGACGCTCCGCAGATAGGCAATGTACGCCTCGTCCCATGAGAGCGCCACGCTGTAGGATGAGGCATACACGGTACGTCCCATAATGATCGTTCGGGGGTTGTCGACGAACCAGGTCACATACGGGACCTCGAGATCCTCGAAGAGGCGCGCGAACAGTCCCTTCTCGTCCATCGCGCCCAGGTTCACGGTCAAAACGAAGTCGGGCCGGAACGCCATGAGCATCTCGATCAGGCCGGCAATGGACTCCCGTGAAAGGACGCCGACAATGGCAACCGGCACGCCGCGGACCTCCCAGCCCAACTGGCGAGCGGCGCTCGCGCAGGCCCCATCCAGCCAGTATTGGCCCTCCAGAACGAGCATACGCGGCGGGGCGCCCGCGAACTTGTCGTAGGACATGCGCTCGCGCATGCGCGGCGGAATATTCAGCCTCGGGAGATCTTGGTCGGTCATGGGATTTCGAGCGTGCCGTTAGACCTTGCCACCATCCTCCGTAAACTTCCAGGGCCCATTTTCGCGTGGCGATTATACCGCAAGTCGCGTCTCAATGGGGCAAGGTTCGCACGGTAGATCGGGTTTGCATGCGACTCCAGGTTGAAACGGAGCATTGTTGAAACACGTGGCAACTGGTGCTATGTTCTATTTTTGTTTGTCGGGGCTTGAGGCATATGATTGCGGCGCATGGAGAGGAATCTGTGTTTGACTTTGTGCTTTGGACCGCACTGATCGTCGTGCTTGCGGTTGCCCCATTCTGCGCGGGCGCCGAAGAAAACGCACGTGACAGAACGTGCTTCCAGGTGGCAGCGCCGTATTCGCCCGAGCTGGACTTCGGCTCTGACTCGGCCATTGTGTATGGTTGTGGACCGGACTTTGCGGAACGCGCAAGTCAGTGGCGAACCAAGGGGTACAACGTCAGCATGATGACGGGCATCGCTTGGGGCGGATACGAATCGTATTACGTCAGCGGAGACACTTTCAAGAAAGCAGAGGTCCAAACGAACAAGGCGGGCCGCCTGTTCATGCACGGGAACAGCAAGACGGTCGGGTACAACGTGCCGACGGCCGCATACGTCGACTACATCAAGAAATACATCGAGCCGGCTGTCGATGCGGGCGTCCAAGCCATCTACCTCGAGGAGCCGGAGTATTGGGCGGAAACGGGGTGGAGCGAGGCATTCAAGCAGGAGTGGGCGCGGTTCTACGGAGAGCCTTGGCAGCCGCCCGACACGAGCGCCGATGCGCAATACCGGGCGAGCCGTCTCAAGTACGAGTTGTATTTCAAGGCATTGCGCGAGGTATTCGTTCACGCGAAACACCGTGCCTCGGAACAGGGCCGCACAATCGAATGTCACGTGCCGACGCACAGCCTCATCAACTATGCGCAGTGGCGGATCGTGAGTCCGGAGTCGCATCTGATGGATCTGCCGGAGTGCGATGGCTACATTGCGCAAGTGTGGACGGGCACGGCACGGACTCCCAACAAGTACCGCGGCGTTGTGCGAGAACGGACCTTCGAGACGGCGTATCTCGAGTATGGCCAGATGCTCGGAATGGTGCGGCCGACGGGGAGGAAAGTCTGGTTTTTGGCGGACCCCGTCGAAGACAATCCAGGTCACAGTTGGAACGACTACAAGAGGAATTACGAGTGCACGCTTATCGCGTCGCTGATGTGGCCGGAGGTCGCGCGCTACGAGGTAATGCCCTGGCCGGACCGCATATTCCAAGGGAAGTATCCCAAGGTGGACATGGATACGAATGCGGGAGCCCGTGAGGGTATTCCGCCGGACTATGCCACGGAACTGCTGACCGTGATCAACGCGCTGAACGAGATGGATCAGCAGTCCGTGACGTACGAGACCGGTTCCCGAAACGTGGGCGTAATCGTGTCTGACACGCTGATGTTCCAGCGTGCGGCGCCACAGTCGAGCGATCCTGGACTTGGGCAGTTCTACGGTCTTGCGTTGCCGCTGGTGAAGCACGGAATCCCGGTGGAACCGGTCCAATTGGAGAATGTTCTTCAGCCGAAGTGCCTGACGCCCTATCGAGTCCTGCTGCTCACTTACGAGGGACAAAAGCCTTTGAAACGCGAGTACCATCGTGCTCTCGCAATGTGGGTGCGCGGAGGCGGCGGCCTGATATTCGTCGACGACGGCTCGGATCCATACCATCACGTGCGCGAATGGTGGAACGACTCGGGAAGGAGTCAGGCAACGGCTTCCGATGACCTCTTGACGGAGCTTGGCGTTACGCAGGAGACGCGAAAGCGGCCTGAAGCCGTGGGACAGGGCTTCGTGCGTATCCTCGAGCAGCAACCCAGCGCGCTGACAGAGCAAGCGGACGGGCCGGAGATGGTGATCGGACTGTTATCGGAGATGTTCAAGGCACTGGGAAACGAATTGAAAACGCAGAATTATTTCCTGGTCCGTCGTGGGCCGTTTGTTGTCGCATCGGCGTTGGAGGAATCAATCTCACAGGAACCGGTGAGGGTGCGGGGACAGCTCATCGACCTGTTCGACGCAAGCCTCCCGGTGGTTACAGAGCGCATACTGAACCCTGGGGAGCGAACGCTGCTCTATGATCTCGAGTGGGCTCGAGCGCATGGGCTGACGAGCAAGGTGGCGGCCGCCGCGGCGCGGGTCAGACGGGAGAAGTTGCAGGGCGAAACCTTCACATTCGTGCTGCGCGGGCCCAAGGCGACGCATGCGAATGTGCGGATTCTCTTGGCGCGACCGCCTTTGCACGTGACCGCAGGGCCGACGGCGCCCATCGACTGGAAATGGGACGAGGCAAGCGGCACGTTGCTCCTTTCGCTCGACAATACGGGTGAAGATGTAGCCGTCTCAGTTGGATTGGGGATTTGAGATTGCGGATTGTCGATTGGGAACATCAGACTTGTACGAGTTGGTTGCCCATTGCGCAGTCATTCGCAATCCGTTTCGGGAACTGCTACCATCCTATCAGTTGCCTGTCCCTATACGTGGTCGGACGCTGGGCTTTAAGTGTAGCCACGGCTTCGGAGAGCCTGTTCAGGAATTGCGGCACTCAAGGTGGTAACTCCTATTTCCAAATGGGAGGGCTTGGACAATAGTCCGAATCGGAATCGGACCCACGAATGGCATGGCAATCCCGTTGTGGCATATGTGGGTTTTTGCTACACTTTCAGCGCTTGAGGTGTATTGATGTGGAGTTCGGTGGGTCATGATAGAAGAGAAGTACCTTGAACTGATTGCGGCCGATGTGCGGTCGAAACCCGCACACGTGGCGGCAGCCATCGAACTGCTCGATGGCGGCGCCACGATTCCTTTCATCGCGAGATATCGAAAGGACGCCGTTGGGAATCTTAGTGAGACGCAGCTTGGGGCCGTTCAGGAATATCGCAACCAGTTCACGGGATTGATGAACCGCAGCAAGGCAATCCTCGACAATCTGGTCAAGCAGGACAAGCTGACGGACGAGCTGCGCGCGAAGATCGAGGCCTGTTCGGACAAGACTTCTCTCGAAGACCTGTATCTGCCGTTCAAGGTCAAGCGCGGCGCAAAGGCGATGATTGCCGAGGAACACGGCTTGGCGCCGCTCGCGGATTTCATCATGAAGCAGCTTCCCGGCCTGCAGAACATTGATGAGTTCGCGGAGGCTTTCGTGAAGCCGGAACGTTCGGTAAGTTCCGTTGAGGAAGCGCTCGAGGGCGCGCGGCATGTCCTGGCGGAACGCTTCACAATGGAATCACAAGCCCGCGCATTGATGCGCGATTTCATGTTGAAGGAAGGGTTGCTGACGTCCCGCGCAACGAAGAACGCGGAAGGCGCGAATGCAAAGAGCCGGTTTCAGGCTTTCCACGATTTCTCGGAACCGTTGAACAAGATCGCGGCGCCGCGCGTGCTTGCCATCCTCCGTGGGCTGAAGGAAGGCATCCTGCGGGTGGACATTGCCATGGATGAAGTCCGAATGTTCAACATCCTGCTGGACCGCTATCTGACAGATCCCAATTCGATCTTCGGAGCGCACATTCGACTCGCCCTGAACGAGGCCTATGCGCGGCATTTGCGTCCCTCGATAGAGAAAGAGGTCCTCGAGATCGTCAAGAAGCGGGCGAACGATGAGGTGATTAGGACGTGTTGCGAGACGGCGAGGAGTATCCTGCTGGCGCCGCCCGCCGGGCAGGTTGCCGTTATGGGCGTGGCGCCGGAGCAGAAAACTGCGTGCCGTCTTTCGGTTATTGACGGAAGCGGGCTGTTCCTCGAGTCTCAGAAGGTGGCATTTCGTCCAGGCGCCGCCGCGGACGAAGGCCATGAAGGCGTACAGACTGCGGACGAGGTCATCCCCGGAATCATTCAGAAACACGGCGTCCGCGCGGTCGTGGTGGGCACGGGATCGGGCGCGCGCGACGTGGCGAAATCGATCAACGAGATCCTCGGGCGCGCGCGGGTGCGCGGGGTGTACGTGGTGCTGGTGTCTGCGGGTCCGGCGTCGGCCTACGCCGCATCACAGGCGGCCAGAGAGGAATTCCCGGATTTGGATGCGCCCGCGCGGGAAGCGCTCTCTCTTGCGAGGCGCCTCCAGGACCCGCTCGCGGAATTGGTTAAGGTCGAACCCCGCAGTATGGGTCTCGGGCAGCAGCAGTATGACGTGAACCACAAGCAACTGCGTGATGCTTTGTCGGCTACGATTGTTTCGTGTGTCAGCCGGGTGGGCGCGGAACTGAATAAGGCCCCCGTGGACATCCTGCGGTACGTAAACGGCATTCAGATGGGCACGGCGCAAAACGTGGCCGCAAAACGAAAGGAGTTGGACGGATTCCGATCCCGCGCGCAACTGATGGACGTGGACGGGATAGGCCCGAAGGTTTACGAGCAGTGCGCTGGTTTCTTGCGGGTAACCGGCGGGGATAATCCTCTGGATGCGACCGGCATTCATCCTGAGGCGTATGAAATCGTCGAGCAAATGGCGCAGAGCATCGGCGTGTCCGTGAGCGATCTCATCGGGAATAATGAAAACGTTGCGAAGGTGGATTTTGTCGCCTTCCAGGGAGCCGGACGCGGACTGCTGACGCTCGCGGATATACGCAGCGAGCTTCTGAAGGCCGGCCACGATCCACGCGGGACCTACCGTCCTCCGCGGTTTAGGGACGGTATTGCCTCGGTGGAAACCCTTCAAGAGGGGGTTGAAACCGAAGGCGTCGTGACAAGTGTGACGGACTTCGGCGCCTTTGCCGACGTGGGTGTTCAGCACGACGGACTGATCCATCTGTCCGAACTCTCAACGCGCTTTGTGAAAAATCCGCACGATGTCGTCAAAGTGGGGGACATTGTCAAGGTCAAGATCATCAAGATCGACAAAGACAAAGAAACGCCGCGGATATCGCTTTCGATCAAGGCTACCCAGCCTCGGCCGGTGCGGAGGCGGCCCGTGGCGGAGCAGCGGACCGAGCCGAAGCCTGACGGAATGTCACGGAGCCCTCGGACAGAAGAAACGGCGGCAGCCGAACGTCCCAGACGCAGCGAGGAGGTCCGGCGCACACGAGACGAGTCGTGCGCTGGGCGCACGATAGACGAGCGCGAGGAAAGACCGAGAGCCAGACCGCCGCGCACTGAGCGGCGCGATCGCGATCGCGAGCGCGTGGCGCGGGATTCCGGGCCATCGAGGCCGCCGCGCAGACCGGAGCGCTCAAGGGATGCCACAAGGGTCCACAACTTCGGCGACACGAGCGGCCAGTTGAACACGCAGCTTGCCGATCAATTGGCCGCATTGCGCGAAAAGTTCAAGGGATGAGTCGCGCGCCCGGCGCACGATAAA
>Ga0315279_10009787_pt1 | contig 11365 bp, 7 predicted proteins | sample YL17G06_20_MG_FD_203694 | JGI IMG/M metagenome (GOLD analysis project Ga0315279, IMG submission 203694) | Sediment microbial communities from Yellowstone Lake, YNP, Wyoming, USA - YL17G06_20 | ecosystem: Environmental > Aquatic > Freshwater > Lake > Sediment | place: USA: Wyoming | collected...
TTATCTGAACTGCCGCCGGGATAACCCTTCGATGGTCATGCGCTACTTTCATGAAAAATCCGTACGATATGCCGCAGTTTGAAACTTATAGCCCGATGTTACTTTAATTATGGCCAACGTAATAAGACCCGCATGGCAATCAGAAGGAGTGCACATGCGGTTTACGACACGAAATACCACATGGTATGGACGCCAAAATACCGCAAATGGGTTAAGCGAGAAGATATTCGGAGAAGAGTTCGAGAGATTTTCTCGGAGATTGGGGCGCACCATGGGTTTGAAATCCAGGAGATGAGAGTAGCTCCGGATCATGTTCATATATTTTTGGGTTTTCCGCCGAGGTATTCGATAGCTCACGTGGTTGGGATGTTGAAGAGTATATCGGCGAGTGAGATTTTTGATGAGTTTCCAGAAGTGAAGAAGGAGTTGTGGGGAGGAGAATTTTGGGAGGATGGATATTTTGCGAGGACGGTTGGAGACAAGGTGACTGCAGATTTTCAAGAGGTATATCGAGTATCATCATGATGAGGTCCATGGCAAACAATTAAAATTGTTTTAAGGTTTTAAAGCCCCGCCCTGTGGGCGGGGTTCTTTACTTTACGATTAAATTTCTGTTAAACCCAAGGGAGAAAAAAATGAGAAGAAACAAACCTTTTTTTATCTATTCGGCCTTTGTACTCATTACGATGATCCTTTGGAGTGTTAACCTGTTCTCGTCTCCCACGACCATTTATGGTTCAAGGAAGTTTACTCGCTCTACGGGGAAACCTGTCATAGTAACAGAGGCCTTCTCTGCTCCAAGCACAACAGCTCATTATCGTCTCATCGTATTGAATGGAGAGAATGGAAAAAATAGGGTCTCCAGTGCAACTATTAAGATCAATGGAATAGAGATCTTAAGGGAGAGTGATTTTAATCAGCAGATTGATAGAATCGAACGCAGCGTCAGCCTCTTACTTTCCAACAGCATCTCGGTTCAATTAAAGAGCGCTCCAGGAAGTTTCATAACCATAGCAATAGAATGTCTAGACTGCTTGGTTATCACAAATCATCCTCCTGTAGCGCAAGAGCAGACCGTAACCGCAGATGAGGATATGGCCAAGGCCATTACTTTGGTTGCCACAGATCCGGATGGTGATCCGTTAACCTACCAAATTGTGACTCAGCCTGTCCATGGTGCGTTGAGCGGTATGCCGCCAAGTGTAACTTACACACCTACGACCCGTTTTTATGGTTCGGATAACTTTACCTTCAAAGCGAACGATGGTAAGGCAGACAGCACTATCGCAACAGTCTCGATTACAATCACCCACGTTAACCATCCACCCGTGGCGCAAGACCAGAGCGTGACCACAGATGAGGATGTGGCCAAGGCCATTACCCTGTTTGCCACGGATCCGGATGGTGATCTGCTAACCTACCAGATTGTAGCTCAGCCTGGACACGGGACCTTAAGCGGCACACCTCCAAGCGTAACCTATACACCTACAGTCCACTATCACGGTCCCGACAGTTTCACCTTCAAAGCCAATGACGGCAAGGCCGACAGCAATACAGCCACGGTTTCTATTACCGTCAGGATTAATCATCCTCCGGTAGCTCAGAACCAATGTGTAACCACAGATCAAGACACTGCTAAGGCAATCATCCTTTCAGCAACGGACCCTGATGGCGACCCGCTAACATATACGATCGTGACTCGGCCTGGGCATGGCACATTGAGTGGTACGCTGCCCAGTGTAACTTACACGCCTGCACCTCAGTACTTTGGCCGCGATAGCTTTACCTTCAGAGCAAACGACGGCAAGACAGACAGTAATATAGCGACGATTTCTGTCTCTGTAACGCAGGTCATAGGTATTAATGTCATCATCACGGTAGCCGGCAATGGCGAGATAAGCTATGGCGGCGATGGGGGATTAGCCACTAAGGCCAGACTTCTCTCTCCTTCGGGTGTGACCGTAGATGCTGAAGGCAACCTTTTCATTGCCGATTGGGGCAACAACCGTATCCGTAAGGTGGATAAGAACGGCATCATCATCACTGCGGCCGGTATTGGTGGATTCTGGGGTGGATACAGCGGCGACGGCGGCCCTGCCGTGCAAGCTGAGCTTGATCGTCCGGAGGGGGTCGCCTTGGATACTTTAGGCAACCTATATATAGCCGAATATGAAAACAATTCTATTCGGAAGGTAGATCCGAACGGTAATATTACCACAGTAGCAGGCGGAGCGTGGGGTTTTGGCAGCGATGATGGTCCTGCCACTGAGGCCCGACTTAACGGTCCATCAGGGGTGGCCGTGGATACTTTTGGCAACGTCTATATTGCCGACCAATGGAATCAGCGCATCCGAAAGGTGGATAAGAGCGGCATCATCACCACAGTGGCTGGCAATGGAAGTGAGGGCTATAGCGGCGATGGTGGTCTTGCTACCCAGGCCAAACTTCACTCTCCAATAGGCGTGGCCGCGGATACCTTAGGCAACATCTACATTGCTGATTGGGGTAATCAGCGCATCCGGAAGGTGGGTGCGAACGGCATTATCACTACCTTCGCTGGTAATGGTATAGAGGGCTATAGTGGTGACGACGGCCCTGCCACTCAAGCCCTACTCCGCCATCCTGCGGACGTGGCGGTAGATCCTTCAGGTAACGTCTATATTGTGGATACGGGCAATGGACGCGTCCGGAAGGTGGACTTGAGCGGCATTATCACCACCGTAGCAGGCAATGGGAGAAGCGGCTACAGTGGCGACGGCGGTCCTGCCACCCAAGCTCAACTCAGGTCTCCAAGCCGCGTGGCCGTGGATACCTTAGGCAACCTTTACATTGCCGATTTGGCAAATGATATGATTCGGAAAGTAGACAAGAATGCAATCATCACCACTGTGGCAGGCAGTAGAGAATATGGAGACGGAGGACCTGCCACCGAAGCTAACCTCTTCATGCCAACCGGCGCAGCCATAGATGCTTGTGGCAACCTCTATGTTGCGGATAATTACCGTCACCGGGTCCGTAAAATGGATGCAGATGGCATCATTACCACCATAGCAGGCAACGGTGATGGGGGTTACAGCGGCGACGGGGGTCTTGCAACGGAAGCCCAGTTTTACTATCCATCAGGAATTGCCGTTGATACTCTGGGCAACCTCTATATCGCAGATTCGGGGAATTACCGCGTCCGGAAGGTGGATGCGAATGGCATCATCAGCACGCTGGCTGGCAATGGAATAGAGGGTTATGGCGGTGATGGCGGACCCGCCACGCAAGCCCGACTCGACTATCCTTCGGATGTAGCGGTGGATGCTTTAGGTAACGTCTATATCGCGGATTCCTATAATAACCGCATCCGGAAGGTGGATATGAATGGCATTATCAGTACTTTTGCAGGCAGTGGGATAGCAGGATATAGCGGCGATGGCGGCCCTGCCATCCAAGCGCAGATCGCCGGGCCGGCGGGCGTAGCTCTGGATAGCTCAGGCAACGTCTATATCGCGGATCACAATAATCAACGTATCCGAAAGGTGGATACGAACGGTATTATCAGCACAGTGGTTGGCAATGGTGATGAGGGCTACAGCGGCGATGGCGGTCCAGCTACTGAAGCTCAGCTTCAGGTCCCATTGGACGTCGCTATAGACGTTTCCGGCAACCTCTACATCGCCGATTACTATAATGACTGCATCCGAAAGGTCGATAAAAACGGCATCATCACCACCGTTGCGGGCGGGGGTACACCCCCAGACCCGGGATTAGAGTTTTGGGGTGACGGCGGTCCTGCCACCCAAGCAGTGCTTCGCTTGCCACAGGGAATAGCCGTTGATGCTTCAGGTAACCTTTATATCGCAGACACTGATAATAACCGTATCCGAAAGGTCGTGGGCCTATCCAAGGGCGCTACAATCATTGGAAAGATCACAGACTCCTCCACACATATGCCGTTATCCGAGATCACGGTCATAATAAAAGACTCTCTCAATACATTTCAAACAAAAACAGGTCAAAATGGAACATATGCTGTATCGGGCTTGTTTCCAGGTAGTTTCACAGCAACATTTGGAATGCCAGGATATATCGAACAAACAGTTGATGGCACATCAGTTTCCGGCCAAACCAAGACCCTTGATGTCCAGTTAACTCCTGCGCCACCGCCGCTTATCCTGACCATAACATCACCACCGAATGGTGCGATATTTAGCTCATCACCCATATGGGTCATAGGGAACGTAAGTAATAATGCAAACGTAACAGTAAATGGCGTTCAAGCATCTGTGAGCAATAACACCTTTTCTGCATCAATACCCCTAAGCGAAGGCCAAAATCTCATCACAGCAACAGCCACCGATCAATATGGCCAGACCACTTCACAATCTATTTCTGTTACCTTCTACAAACCGGTCACGGGGGGAATCATTACTGGAACGGTCACAGACTCATCGACAGGTCTTCCTATTCCTTCAGCAACCGTGTCGGTCACGGATTCGTCGATGAGTCCCCAGAGTGAAGTCCGGGTCTTCGCATTCATAATAATAGCAAAGACCGCGTTAACAGATAGTAACGGCACATACAAAATCTATAATATTGCTCCAGGACCTTTTACTGGAACCATAACAAAGGAAGGTTATGCGACTTACAACTTCTCTGGAACAATAGCTTCGGAACAAACAGTGACCATCAACGCTGCCCTGAACCCCATGGTTCCGGTAATGAGTAATATCGTTGTCAGTGGAATAACGGCTACTTCAGTCGCGATCACCTGGGCAACCGACCAGTTGTCAGACAGTCTCGTTGAATACGGTACAACAACGCCTTCAGGAAGCTCGGCAAGAGACACGACGCTGACGACCAGCCATACGATCACCCTGAGCAATCTTATTTCTGGGACAACCTATCATTTCAAAGTGACTTCAACGAACGGTTACGGGTTTTCATCTTCTTCAGGGGATCTCACATTTAAGACTTCAAGCCCTCTGATTAGCTTGCTGATAACCTTCCCTACTGACGGCAGCACGATGAGTGTTCGTGATACTATCGTCAAAGGCACAGTCATCCATTCAAGAGGCAGTGAGACAGGGGTGGTTATCAATGGAGTCCTGGCCAATATCCACGGAACTGAATTTGTAGTCAACCATGTTCCGCTGGTAGAAGGTTCAAATACCATCACCGCTGCCGCAACGGATGTAGATGGGAATACAGAAACAACTTCCATAACTGTAAACGCAGTAACCCCGGGAAATTATATAAGGATAACGTCGAGCACGGAATCGGGTTTATCGCCCCTTGAAGCCATATTGACCCTTGAATCGTCTCTTGACCTCACGAGCGCTTCCCTCACATATGCAGGGCCTGCCGAGTTTGAATTTCTCTCTGCGAGCGTGAGCGAATACAGAGTAAGAATGATTACCGAAGGAATCTACTACTTCACGGCGAAAGTCATAGACTCAAGTGGAAATCTTTATAGTGATACGGTTGCAATCACCGTCCTACCGGAACCATACCTCGACGGTCTCCTGAGAGGCAAATGGGAAGGGATGAAAAGTGCATTACGTAACAAGGATATTGCGAAGGGGGTGGATGTTTTTTTAGATTCCTCTAAAGAAACATATCAGGAAGGATTCGCCGCAATCGTTGATGAACTCCCTCAAATTGTTTCCGATATGCAGGATATAGAGATTATATACCTGAGGGATAATGTTGCCAAATACAGAATAGATCGGGTGCTTGATATTGATGGGTCTCCCCAAACGATTACCTTTTACATTTATTTTGTGAAAGATTCCAACGGTCTCTGGAAAATTGACAGGTTTTAACTTCGACGTTAACGGGTGGGAGGTTCTATGTCTAAGAACATTTTTGCAGTGATTATGATGATCATCAGCTTTGCTTTTAGCACAGGCTCTGCCTTTGCGAGCACGGGACACATTTATTATTCTGATGGTCCATGGAAAGGAACGATAATAGACGCCGAGACCAAGCAAACCATCGAAGGGGCTGTTGTGGTTGCCATTTGGCGAAAAGAGTACGGAGGACCTGTGGGCCCTTACTCATATTTTCTCGATGCAAGGGAAGTGCTTACAGATGCAAAGGGAAACTTTTTAATACCGAAGTTCTGGAAGCTTAACGTACTCCCCTTCATACGGTGGTTTGATGGGCCACGGTTTGAAATATTTAAGCCCGGATATACCGCTTTCCCCGGCCTAGATTATTTCGAGAAATATTTTCCGCAGAGTCCTTTAAGAGTTGACGACGATACCCTTGCTGAGATGTTTAAAAAAGGAGTTGTCGTTGAACTGCTAAAGTTAAAGACAAGAGAAGAGAGGCTGAGGAATATACCTGGTTTACCCGTTGATCACAGTTCTAATAAGTTACTATTATACGATAAACTAATACAGGACGAAGAACAAGATTTAGGCATTTTCCTTCCCCCAGATATCAGGAGGTAAAAATGAGAAGAAACTTTTTTCTAAGGAATTTTGCGTTAATTCTTTTCTGCCTTCAACTTTACGGTCAATGCTTTGCATTAGAAAAGGAGACGCATAAATACCTCAATCAATACATAGCCACAACGCCGATCAATAATTTTTCTCTTGATTCATATGTTGTGAATCAACTGGGTCTTAAGATCGGAGTGCAAACATATTTAAAAAGTGAAAAGATATCAAATAAGATCTGGGAATGGGTTCGTGATGGCGGCCAATATGAAGATGAGCCAGGTTATAGTCGCTCGTGCAATCATTTTCATGACCCCTTGGTAGAACCATGGACCAATGCCGGGCTCAGTGCATTTAAATCCTCGGTAATCTGGGCACAGGACCAGGGCTGGTTTGGCTCTCTTTTCGGAGGGGATTGGTCATGGAGGAAGGCAAGAAATTCCTTTTACAATGGCTTAACGGGTCTTAACAAAGACGACAGAGATAAGAATCTTGCTGATACTTTTAGAGCATTGGGGCAGGTCATGCATTTGGTTCAAGATGCCTCTGTTCCTGCCCATGTGAGGAACGACGTGCATGTATACTTCAAACTTCCATTATTAGGAATAAAGACAGGGAAATACCACTACGAGGTATGGGTTGACAAACATCTCCGAAGCCTCAACAAGACCCCATCGCAAAATGACGTCTTTGATTCATCTATTTTGGGAATTTTCCATGAATCCTCTGCACCCATACCCATCGCAAATATTTTTGACACAAATAAATACGATGGCTCGAATCCCAATATTGCGACTGGCAACAGAATTGGTCTGGCGGAATATACCAATGCCAATTTTTTCAGTGAGAATACGATTTTTAAAAACTATCCCCATCCAGCATTCGATGATACAAATTTCTTCACTGTTGACTGGAAAAACGCTGAAGTTGTCACGGCTGAAGATGGGAAACCTGACAAAAGGGTTTACATAAGAAAGACAGCGGGGGAAGCGGTTCAACACCTTGCATCATTAAGTTATCTTTCCTACAACTGGCTTAAAAGGGGCCTCTATTTCCTTTCTCCTGCTACGCTGGATGACGAAGTTTATAAAGAATATGCCTCGAAACTCATCCCGCGGGCGGTGGGTTATTCGGCTGGACTGTTGCAGTATTTCTTCCGTGGGGAGCTTCAAGTCACGTCTCTTCCTATCTTTTATAAAAACGGCATTTACATCATGAGAGTTAAGATTAAAAATATCACCCCAACTCAGGAGATTATGAAGAATGGGTGGTTCACTCTTAGCTACCACTACACACCTACCGGGAAACCTTCAGATGGCTCCGAGGATATCTACGGGCAAATCAGTGTCTGCTCCTCCGAGAGCCCATGCGAGGAACTTAAGTACCAAGATGAGAAATCCTTTGACTTTATTCTTCCGGAGCTCATCCCTAAGGAAACCTATGACTCTGTAAAATTTACCCTTGTCTTTAAGGGGACCCTTGGAAACGAAGATGGGGCAGTGATCGGCAAATACTTCACTCCAGGGGAGATCAAGTTTAACGAAGAGTGGGACAACGGTCTTACTGGAAACCACACCTGGGCTCATCTGGATTTTGGTACCTCTCAAGCTTACCCCGGACATGGCATAACCTCAAATACCATTGAGGGCGACACCATGATCAAAGAAAACATAAGATATGCAGGCTTTAAGAACCCAAGTGCCAATGGGTCCTTTGTTGGAATCGATTCTTATTACCCTGGATATCAAGATAATCTTCCTATCCTGATTACCCCTAATACCTCTCTTCAGTTTAAGATTGATAGAATGTCCATTAATGAGATCCCACCTTCTCCACCAGGAACGACTGCTCACTATCAAGGCTTATGGTTGTTCTTCAATAATGGCCTTGTTCTGCAACTGTCACAGGATGGCCAGTTTGTCTATTATAATCCCACCACCGCCATGCGGACCTTCGACCTTGGATTAATATTCGTGGATAATATTTATAAAATGTTTCAGGATGCAGGCATTGCCATACCTTCTGGCGATCTTTACTTGGAGAAAATCGACTTTATTCAACAATTGTTTGAACTGGCAGATCCTTCCACTGTTGTTCATCGCCAGCATATGGAAGTGGATTTCATACGAATCATCGAAGAGAAACAGCAAGAACAGAAACAATAACATACGGCAACGACTCAAGACTCTTTCCTCTTGAAGCTACACTCACCCTTGAATCGTCTCTTGACCTCACGAGTGCTTCCCTCACCTATGCAAGGGCCTGCCGAGGTTGAATTTCTCTCTATGAGCACGAATGAATACAGGGTGAGTATGGTTGCAGAAAGAATCTACTACTTCACAGCGAAAGTTACAGACTTAAGTGGAAATCTCTACACTGATACGGTAGCGATCACCGTTCTACCGGAAGCATACCTCGATGGCCTCCTAAGAGGAAAATGGGAGGCAATGAGAGCGAAAGTTGCCGAGCAGATCCGGAACAGTCTCAAAGAGGCGGAAAGAAACTTAGAGGCGCTGAAAAAGGAAAGGGAGCGTTCCATCTTAGGTGAGATTGTTGAAAAGGAGAAGGCGATCAGTGTACTGGAGGGTGAATTTACCAAAGCGAGCAGAAGATCCCAGTTGGAAAGACTTTACAGCCCTGTCAACGGGACAGTCCATGGGCTGGCGACACATACCATTGGAGGTGTTGTCACATCCGCTCAACCCATTATCACCATTGTTCCTGATGGGACTCCTTTGATTGTTGAGGCCATGGCTCTCAATCAAGACATCGGGTTTATTCAAGTGGGGCAGAAGGCAGAACTGAAATTGGATACTTTCCCGTTTCAGAAATACGGGACGATTGAAGCTGAGCTTTCCTATGTGAGCCCTGATGCTCAGGAGGACCAAAAAATCGGTTTGGTTTACAAGATTAAATTGAAACCAAAACGTTTTACTATCCGGGTTAGAGACAAGGATGTTCCACTCTCACCAGGGATGGCGGTGACGGCAGAGATTAAAACAGGGGAGAGAAGGGTGATTGAGTTTTTCATCTCACCGTTTATCAAGTATGTCGATGAATCGTTAACGCTTAGGTAATTTCTATTCTTAATAATTCGTGTAAAATCCTTTGTATATTAATTGTAATATTGCAAGACCTGACCCTTAAATTTTTTTATTCACCATTTCAACCAATAATCTTCAATCCTCAGATGCTATTCCAATTGAAGATTCGTAGGTGTTATTCCCCCCCCCTTTTCTTGAGAACTCCTTCCTGAAAGATTCCCATTAATTCAGTTGGCCACTTTTCATAAAATAGGTAATTTCCGATCAGGAATCCGCAGGATGGATAGAAGGCAGTTGATGAGCGGCACCTTCACCTGTTCAAGGAAGAAACACGCGGAAGGCCATCAAACTGTAGATGAATCCAAGTGCAACCCAACCCCACACCGGCAGTAAAAAGTGCGTTTTAGCTCTGTATTGTTCAAATGTCCTGCCAAAGAGAGGCAGAAGCCTTCTGGCTTCTTCGTACTTTCCGCCAATGGCCGCCATCCCTAGCACGATTGGGGTTTCGAGGAAAACCTTGAGCGCTCCACAGGCAAGAGCTGTGCCACCCGTCAACAAGAAGTAGCTCAAATAAATGGGATGCCGGACCCATCGATACGGACCTTCTACCACCAATCTTTCAGGTAAAGTCCGCATCTGCCCGGGTACCCGAATGATAGGGAACAGGGCCGTAGCCAACAGAAGGAGTCCGACTGCGACCATGAAGAATCCAAGAACAGCCACAGGTCCGATCATTAAATGCCGCGTAGCAATGATGGCGATAGCCCAAGGGATATAAAGGAGCAGGGCGTTGATCAAGGTTAGAATCGTCGCCCAGCCGGTCCAAGCAGCTTTGGGAAGAAAACGACCCCCCAGCCACGCTATCGGAAGTACGAAGAGAGAAATGAATGGTACGAGCAAGAACCGATTTACCAATTTTGGGCGAAAACTCCCTTTATTACTCTCAATCTATCATTTTTGAAAAAGCCATTCAATCAATAAAATTAGGAGGAACCAGGATTTAAGGTTAAAAACCCCTGGAGGTAAAGAGGTCTCTATTCGCTACTGGCTAATCTTGCAGAATTGGCAGAAGACAATTCCATTTAATTCTTCCTGTAGTCCTCAAGTCAAGAATCCCTATCGCTATACCAGATTACAATTGATAATCCTCAAAAAGGTAATATTCACATGGCTATTTTCAGATTGACTGATACAGCATTTCGTGATAAACACAATTCAAATTGCATTATCCAACAAGAGAAAGGTGGGAGGATATGGAACTAGAAAAGAACAAAGCCATAGCGAGGCGTTTCAATCAGATTTGGAGCAAGGGGGATTTGGGTTTAATAGACGAGCTTGCATCACCAGAAATTACCGTATACTATCCTGCGATGCCCCAAGTCATCAAGGGAATTGCAGCATTAAAAGAGTATTTTAGAAGATTTCCTTCGCTTTTTGGTGATGGGGATATTAAGGTTGAGGAGGAGATTGCTGAAGGCGACAAAGTAGTATTACGTTGGAGTTTTTCCTTCACACATCTAGGTGCCCTAGGCATCCCCGCAACTGGCAAGAGACTGAAATGGACGGGCATCTCAATCTACCGTATTGTCGGAGGCAAGGTCGTGGACGAAAGGGGGGAGGAGGATTATTTCGGAGCTTTTCGCGATCTCGGTCTTCTTCCGAAGCCTTCGACACAATAAATAGCAGGGACATCGTGTCTGTTATGCTCACTTTCAATTCGTAATCCTCGATTCCTGAATATGGTTATGAGTAATGACTTGTAGGTGTAATAGGTAACGCAAAGATTGGTTCCAGTTGCCCGTTAGTTCGTAAATGACTTGTCTTGACCGATGATAAACTCGATCAAGGCATCATTCTGTTTTCTCAGGGAGTTTTCCTTAAATTTCCGCT
>Ga0315279_10009788_pt1 | contig 11365 bp, 7 predicted proteins | sample YL17G06_20_MG_FD_203694 | JGI IMG/M metagenome (GOLD analysis project Ga0315279, IMG submission 203694) | Sediment microbial communities from Yellowstone Lake, YNP, Wyoming, USA - YL17G06_20 | ecosystem: Environmental > Aquatic > Freshwater > Lake > Sediment | place: USA: Wyoming | collected...
GGTCAAGAGGGAAGAGCAAAAGGTTTTATGGAGTGCCGAAGATGCCCGTAAAGCCGGCTACGAGCACTTCATGCTAAAGGAGATTCACGAGCAGCCCAAGGTGATACGAGATACGCTTGGTGGGTGGGCATCAACCACCACACCCGTAACTGACCTGGCCATGATACGAGATACCACTGCCGGGAGTATTCTGATTCTGGCCTGCGGCACCTCCTACCATGCCGCACTGATAGGCAAATACATCGTCGAGGAACTGCTCAGGATTCCGGTAAGAGTCGAGCTAGCTTCCGAATTCGACTACTATAGTCAGACCCTAGCTAAAACCATGGCCATTGTCATTACACAATCTGGCGAGACGGCAGACATACTAAAAGCTATGAAAAAGCTAAAAGGAGAGGGGTGCAAGGTATTAGCTATCACCAATGTCGTGGGGAGCAGTGCTACTCGCCTTGCCGACCAGACTATCTATACCAGCGCTGGTCCAGAAATGAGTGTGGCTGCCACTAAAAGCTTTACCGCTCAGCTTATCGCGCTATACCTGCTAACCATGTCATCTTCCAAGGCTGATGCCAGAAGATTAGCCAGCATGCTTCTTGGGCTAAGACAAATGCCAAGTAAAGTCCAGCAGGTATTGAATAATGGGGACAAGATTAAGAATAACGCCAGGTACCTGTCGGGGTATGAGCACATATTCTTTATCGGCAGGGGCATAAACTATCCGGTAGCTCTAGAGGGAGCGCTCAAGCTGAAGGAGACTTCATACATCCATGCTGAGGGCTATGCTGCCGGAGAACTGAAGCACGGTCCTTTTGCCTTACTCGGTAGTAATACACCGGTTATGGCTATTGCTGCCAGGGATAATACCTATGAGGCCATGCTTACCAATATCAAAGAGGTCAAAGCTAGAGGCTCACCCCTGATAGCACTGGCTGAGGATGGAGATGAGACTATTGGTAGCATAGCTGACTCAGTCATTAGCGTGCCAAAGGTTGATGCCATATTCTCACCAGTGGTTAATACGGTGGTTTTGCAGCTGCTGGCCTACTATACCGCTAAGGAAAGGGCTTGTCCTATAGACTTTCCACGCAACCTAGCCAAAAGTGTAACTGTGGAGTAGATGATGACCTATAATGAGGAAGAGAGTCAATTAAGATTACGGCGGCAGCGCACCAAGCAGGCCATAGCCTTAGCCATGCAAGGTCGGTGGAGAGAGGCCATAGCTGCTAATCAAGAAATAATAGACAGCTTCCCCAACGATGTCGAAGCCTGCAATCGTCTGGGCAGAGCCTACATGGAACTTGGCATCTATTCCGAGGCCAAGGAAGCCTACGGCCGAACTCTGGGAATTGACCCTTATAACACTATCGCCAAGAAGAATCTTCAGCGCCTATCTCATTTAGGTGAGGCTGTGGTTGGCTCAGAGGAAGATTCCCAACACACTGAGCCGCAGCTTTTTATTGAGGAAGTAGGCAAATCCGGAGTCGTTGAACTCCGCCATCTAGCACCCCAGGAAGTCCTGGCCAGAATGGTGGCCGGTGATAAGGTGAATTTGAAGATAGACAGTGCCAACCTGATTGCGGAGAACAGTCGGGGTGAGTATTTAGGGCAAGTCGACCCCAGGCACGGGCAGCGACTTATCAGACTAATGGAGGGCGGTAATAGGTATACCGCCGCTATCGTTAGCTCAGCCGAAGACAGGGTGACCGTGATTATCCGGGAGGTATATCAGGACGCCAGTCAGGCGGGACAACTCTCCTTCCCGCCGAAAGGATTAAGAGCCTTTCGGCCGTATGTTGGCGAGAAGGCAGTCAGGGGCGAAATGGACTACGAGGAAGCGTTTCCTGACGAGCCTTTTGAGTTTGAAGAAGACCAAGGTGTCACCGAGGAGTAGGAGGTTTAATTAAAGGTGGTTTTAGGGAAAGTCAAGCCGGTAAACATAGAAGATGAGATAAAAAGCTCTTACCTTGACTATGCGATGAGCGTCATCGTCTCCCGCGCGCTGCCCGATGTCCGGGACGGGCTAAAGCCGGTGCACCGACGAATCCTCTACGCTGTGGATGGTCTGGGGCTTGGTCCCAACAGCGCCCACAAAAAGTGTGCTCGTATTGTTGGTGAAGTGCTGGGTAAATACCATCCCCACGGTGATGCCCCGGTCTATGAGGCGCTGGTGCGCATGGCACAGGACTTCTCGATGCGATACGTCCTGATTGACGGGCAGGGCAATTTCGGTAGCATGGACAATGACCCCCCCGCCGCCATGCGCTATACCGAGGCTCGCCTGGCGCGGATTGCCCAGGAGATGCTGGCTGACATTGAACGGGACACGGTCGACTTCGTACCAAATTTTGACGATAGTCTCAAAGAACCTATAGTGCTGCCTACCCGACTGCCCAATCTGTTGGTTAACGGTAGCTCGGGAATTGCGGTGGGTATGGCGACCAACATTCCACCCCATAACCTCAGTGAGGTATGTGATGCCATCAGCTACCTGGTCGATAACCCCGAGGCCGCCGTTGACGAACTTACTCAATTCATTAAGGGGCCCGATTTTCCCACCGCCGGCATCATCCTCGGTCAGGAAGGGATTAAGAACGCCTATGCTACCGGGAACGGTAAAATAGTAATTAGAGCTAAGGTTGTCCTGGAAGAGATTACCGGGACGGGACGCCATCACATACTGGTCACTGAGCTACCGTATCAGACGGATAAGGCCGCTCTGGTGGAGAAAATAGCTGAGCTGGTTAAGGATAAGAAGATTGAGGGTATCAGCGAACTCCGCGATGAATCAGACCGGCAGGGCATGCGCATTGTAATTGAGCTAAGGAAGGAAGCCCAGCCGCAGCAGGTGCTCAACAACCTGTACAAATACACCTCAATGCAGTCAACCTTCTTTGTCAATATGCTGGCTCTGGTTGATGGTCAGCCACGGGTAATCAGCCTTAAGGAAGCGCTACGGTACTTTATAGATTTCCGCCATGTGGTTATCACCCGACGCTCCCGATTTGAACTGAAACAAGCTCAAGACAGGGCTCATATACTGGAAGGGCTTAAAATTGCCTTAGACCACATAGACGAGATAATCGCTACTATTCGAAAAGCGGAAACGGCCGAGATGGCTCGCAGCAACCTAATGACCGGCTTCAACTTATCCGAAGCCCAAGCACAGGCTATACTTGATATGCAGCTCCGCCGGCTGGCTCATCTGGAGCGAACCAAGATAATCGATGAGTACGCTGAAGTGCTAAAGAAAATCTCCTACCTGGAAGACCTCCTAGCTAGCCCCGGAAGAATACTTTCCCTGATACAGGAAGAAATGGCGGAAATCAAATCCAAATATGGCGACCCGCGACGAACCGAGATAAGTGAACAGGCAGTTTTAGAATTTCGCGAGGAAGACCTTATCCCCCACCAGAAGGTAGCGGTAACGCTCAGCAACCGAGGGTTTATCAAAAGAGTACCATCCCGTGCTTACCGACCTCAGCATCGTGGCGGCAAGGGAATAGTCGGCATGGTAACCAGGGAGAAGGATGCCGTTAGACTCCTAACGGTGGCTGATACCCACGACAACGTGCTATTCTTCACTAGCCGGGGCAAGGTCTTCAGGCTCAAGTGCTACGAAATCCCGGCCGATAGCTCCCGGGTAGCTAAAGGGACAGCCATAATCAATCTCTTCCCGATTGCCGATAACGAAAGCGTCACCGCTATGCTGCCGGTGACTGGCTCCAGTCCTGACACCTGCTTACTGATGGCCACCCGCCATGGAGAGATAAAAAAGACAGCGGTGACGAACTTTGCTTCGGTGCGCAGTAGCGGGCTCATCGCTATGGATTTGGCCGAAGGCGACGAGCTAGTGGCAGCCTCTTTAGCCACTGACCATGATGACATTATAGTGGTAACTCAAAACGGCCGGTCAATCAGGTTTAGCGTATCCGAGTTGAGAGCCTCCTCCAGAACCAGCGGTGGAGTGTGTGGCATCCGTTTGGCACCTGATGACAAGGTAGTCAGCATGGATACTATCGACCCCAATGCGTTCCTTTTAGTAGCCACCACCAACGGCTTCGGTAAGCTTACCCGTATTAGTGACTATCCACGTCAGCATCGAGCCGGTAGAGGTGTAAGAACCTTCAAGGTTATCGAAAAGACGGGTGGGCTTGTTGCTGCCCGACTGGTGACTCAGTCCCAGCAATTAATGATAATATCGGCTGAGGGCATTGTCACCCGTATTCCGCTGAAGGAGAAAGACCCGCGACAGGGCATCCCCGTCCAGCGCAGAAGCACCCAGGGAGTGAGGCTGATGAGGCTTGAGTCCGGCGACAAGGTGGTCGCCATTACTGCGCTTGACTGAGCTGTCGATACTTTTGCCGACAATCTGGCTGCCAGCGTTCTAGCCCGCAGACATTACAAGGCTGATGACGACAATCAGGCGTCTCTTCACCCTGCAAAGCACGCCGGTTTTCTCGCTTGAGGAAAGACGTGGTTACGCCGACGCCGATATGAGCCCAGGGCAAAAGCTCGTCCAGAGAGCGCTCGCGCTGGGCATAGAAGGCAGGGTTAAGCCCACTCTCAGTAAAGGCGCGGAGCCAATTCTCATAATTAAAGCGCTCGCTCCAGGCATCAAAGGTTGAGCCTAGCTGCCAGGCACGGTGAATGACCTGGCCCAATCGTCTATCTCCCCGCGACGCTGCCGCTTCAAGCAAGCTGATTTTAGGCTCCTGCCAGGATAACCTGATACCCCTACGGCGCAGTCCGGTCCTGACCAGTTCATGTTTAGCGTTTAGCTGCTCCTCGCTATCCTGAGCTACCCACTGAAAGGGCGTGTGCGGCTTGGGCACAAAGGTGGATAGGCTCACTCTGACCTGAGGTTTTCTCCCTTTGGCCGTCAAGCCCAACGAGTGGACTCTGGCTACTAGTTGGACGATGGCGGCTACATCGTCAACGGTTTCAGTGGGCAAGCCGAGCATAAAATATAGCTTAAGACCTGTCCAGCCGCGGTCAAAGGCAACAGCTGCTGTTTCCAAAACCTCCTCTTCAGCGGTTGGCTTATTGATGACGCTCCGTAGCCTCTGACTCCCAGCCTCAGGGGCAAAGGTGAGCCCCGTTTTTCGGCGATTGGGCAGGGAGTCCACCAACGCTACCGAAGAGCTATCTAGGCGGAGACTGGGTAGCGACAGGGTGAGATTAGGATAACGATGAGACAGTTCATTTACCAGTTGGCCGATACCAGGGTAGTCACTGGTGCTTAATGACAGCAAGGACACCTCGTCATAGCCACAGTTGGCAACCAGCTCCCCTACTGCCGGTAGCACCTCTTCGTGGGTGCGCTCACGCACCGGGCGATATATGATTCCTGCCTGACAGAAGCGGCAACCACGGCTGCACCCCCTCTGTATCTCTACTGCACCTCGGTCGTGCACGGCCTCAATATAGGACACCACAGGCTTGGTTACCGGCGGCGGTAGCCTGGATACTATTCGGCGCTCGATGGTGGTTGCAGCTTCAGCTACAATGGGAGTAATACTCTTAATCACGCCATCACCGCCGTATTCCACCTGATACAGGCTGGGCACATAGATGCCGGGTATGGTAGCCACCTGAGCCAATAGTTGTTTTTTGGGCGCTTTCTGGCCCCGCCCCTTCCACTCCCGAAGATAATTCAGCAGCTCAAGCACTACCTCTTCACCATCCCCGATGACAAAGAAATCAATAAAGTCAGCCATAGGCTCCGGGTTAAGGACACAGCTACCACCAGCAATTATCAGCGGATGGGAATCATCTCTTGCCGAAGCCAGGACTGGTATGCCCGCCAGGTCAAGCATATTGAGTACATTGGTGTAGGTAAGCTCATAGCCCAGCGAAAAACCAATAATGTCGAAGTCCTTTAGTGGGCGTCTGGATTCAAGGCTAAACAGTGGTAGACCTGCTTTCCGCATGGCATCTGCCATATCTACCCAGGGGGCAAAGACCCTCTCCGCCAGAACATCCGGCTGACTATTCAGCCGGTCATAAAGGATAGGCAAAGCCAGGTTGGACATACCTATCTCATATAAATCGGGGTAAGCCAGGGCAATCTTGATATGTGTCTTGTCCCAGTCCTTTACCTGGCTATTCCACTCATTACCGGTATATCGGGCTGGCTTATTAACCTGATACAGTATGCTGTCGAGATGAGTCAATGGCTGTCTCCACACGCCTGTTTAGGGACTAGAGTTTGCGGTCGCAGGGGTCGGTTGGCTTGTGACCAAGCACGAGAGGCGTTTCCATTCGATTATTATAGACTCTGGTCTCCTCTCGTGCAACTCGATTGTGCCCCATATCGCCCTGTGTTACAATCTTAGCGGAGGGCTAGTCCGTCTCGGCTAGCCCTAATGGTGTTTGGGGGATATGAACCTGAACCAATTACTATCACTGATTGAGGAAATGCCAGCCTATGTCCGGCTTGTGGACAGGCTAGAGCAGAGAGATAGTAGCGTCAGTGCGGTAGTCCTGGATGCTGCCAAACCCTATCTCATAGCGGCTTTATACCAGCGCTGGCGTCTACCCCTGCTGGTAATTACGGCGCAACCAGGAAACGCCAAAAAGCTCTATGAGCAGCTACTGGCCTGGTGCGCTTCGGCACCGGTATTACTTTTTCCAGAGCCTGACGCTCTGCCTTACCAGCGTATCGCCTCAGACGCCTCGAACGAGCTGGAACGAATACAGGTGCTCTCGGCGCTAGCTGGTAGTGAGCTGAATAGAGAGCCACCGTTAGTTATTGTCTCAGCCCCGGCAATTATGCAGAAGACAATGCTATACACTGATTTCATGGCTACCGGCCACACCGTAGAGCCGGGAATGAACATAGAGCCATTTAAGCTACTCAGCCAATGGCAGGCCAGGGGCTATAGGCTGGAAAATATAGTTGAGGTGCCGGGCACAGTAAGCCATCGCGGTGGCATCGTTGATATCTACCCGCCTACCAGCGACTTACCCGCCCGGCTTGAGTTCTTGGGTAACACTATAGACAGTATCCGGCTCTTCGACCCCGCCACCCAGCGCTCGCTCACTGCCGTCTCGTCGGTATTCATAAGCCCAGCCACAGAACTGCTTGGACCCTTCTTGAGCAAAAAGCATGACCTGGAGAAAGTATTAAGCAGCCTTGACCTATCTGGCTGCGCCCCTGAGGTGAGTGACCAGTTCAAAGAAGAACTAGACATGCTACTTAATGGACAGAGGCCAGGCACCATACAGTTTTATGCGCCGCTATTTAATCAAGACAGCATCCTGAGTTATCTCCCCCAGGATACCCTTATCGTGCTTGATGAGCCCAGAAGTATCAGGCAAGCCACGGAAGACCTGGATACCGAGGCTGAAGAACTACGTGCCGAGAGGTTGGATAAGAGGGAGCTGCCCCATAACTTTCCCAGACCTTATTTCACCTGGCCGGAGCTGGAGCCAAAACTGAAAACCAGGCAGCGCCTTGCGCTCACTGCTTTTGGTAGCGGCGACAACGAGCCATCATGTCAACTGGGTTTCACCCCCGCGCCTAACTATGCCGGACAGCTACCCACATTCATCAACAAGGTAAAGCAGCTACTGGGTCGAAAATACAGAATCATAGTCCTTAGCCATCAGGCAAGCCGGTTATCCGAGTTACTTGACGAAGAAGGTATCTTCGCCCCACCCCTCACCGAAATCAAGCAAGTACCGCCGCCCGGCTCCCTTGCCTTAGTCCAGGGCTCACTGGCTGAGGGTTGGGTGATGAATACCGACACTTACCTCTTCACTGACGCTGAAATCTTTGGCTTCGTGAAACAACGGCGGCTAGTGAAGAAACGCCCGGTGGCACGTCATAAATTCCTTACTGAAATAACCCCAGGGGACTACGTAGTGCACATCGAGCACGGCATTGCCAGATTTGCCGGCGTGACCACCATGACGACTGACCATACGGAAAGGGAGTATTTGGTGCTCCAATACGCTGCGGGTGATAAGCTCTATGTCCCCACCGACCAGATAGACCGGGTTGACCGCTACATAGGTGCCGGTGAACAGCCGCCGGTATTAAGTCGGCTGGGCACGCAGGAATGGACACGAGCCAAGCAAAGAGTTAAGCAGTCGGTAGCCGACATCGCTCAAGACCTCCTGGCGCTCTACGCCGCCCGAGAAGTGGTGCCCGGCTTCAGCTTTTCCCCGGATACGGCGTGGCAGAGCGAACTGGAGGCCTCCTTCCCCTATGTCGAGACCCCCGACCAGATAAAGGTGGAGCAAGAGGTAAAAGAGGATATGGAAAAAACCAGGCCTATGGACCGGCTGGTTTGCGGGGATGTCGGCTACGGTAAAACCGAGGTTGCCGTCCGTGCCGCCTTTAAGGCAGTGATGGATAATAAGCAAGTGGCCGTGCTGGTGCCGACCACAGTGCTGGCTGAGCAGCACTATGCCACCTTTAGCCAGCGACTGAATGCTTTCCCCATCAGGATTGAAGTATTGAGCCGCTTCCGGACACCGAAGGAGCAGCAGGCTATCCTTGACGGGCTGGCTAACGGCAGCGTGGACATCGCCATTGGTACCCACCGACTGCTGCAAAAGGACGTGGTCTTCAAGAATCTGGGGCTACTAATCATTGACGAAGAGCAACGCTTCGGTGTCGCCCACAAGGAGCACCTGAAGAAATTAAGGCAGGAAGTGGACGTGCTTACGCTCAGTGCTACCCCTATACCCCGCACCCTGCACATGTCTCTGGTTGGGGTCAGGGACATGAGCACTATGGAGACGCCTCCGGAACAACGCCTCCCCGTCAAGACCTATGTCGCTGAGTACGATGACCACCTAGTTAGAGAAGCCATACTGAGAGAACTGGAAAGAAATGGTCAGGTCTTCTTTGTCCACAATCGGGTGCAAAGCATCGCCTTCGTGGCCAGTAAGCTCCAGTCTTTAGTGCCCGAAGCCAGGATAGTCGTAGCTCACGGTCAGATGCCCGAGGCCAGGCTCGAAGCCGTTATGGCTGACTTTGCCCAGGGTAAAAGCGACGTTCTGGTGTGCACCACTATCATTGAATCAGGGCTGGATATGCCCAATGTCAATACCCTGATAGTTAATAATGCCGATAAACTGGGGCTAACGCAACTCTACCAGCTTAGAGGCCGGGTAGGGCGTGGGGCTAATCTCGCCTACGCCTATTTTCTCTACGACAAGGGAAAGTACCTGACCGAGAGGGCAGAGAGGCGCTTAAAGACCATCTTCGAAGCCACCGAGCTGGGCGCTGGCTTTAATATAGCCATGAAAGACCTGGAGATTAGAGGGGCGGGGACCTTGCTCGGGGTAAGGCAGAGCGGCCACATAAGCGCCGTTGGCTTTAGCCTCTACTCCCGACTGCTGGCTGAAGCCGTAGAGGAGCAAAGAGCCAGACGAGCCGGTCTAGCCGAGACAGTAACCAGGCTGTCACGCCTGCCAGCACCCAGTATAGACCTGCCTCTGGTCGCCTATATCCCCGAATACTATGTAGCCGACCTCGATACCCGTCTGGGTCTCTACCAGCGCCTGGTAAGGCTGGACAAGGTCGAGGAAATAGAGGCGCTAGCCCAGGAATTCAGCGACCGCTTTGGCACTATGCCCCCGGAGGTAAAGAACCTGCTCTACGCAGTTAAGATTAAAACTCTGGCTGCCGAGGCGGGCATCGAGTCTATCTCCACTGAGGACAGCCAGATTATACTGCGGCGCTTTCAGGGTATGCACTTCAACAAACAGCAACTGGAACCAATGGCTAAAGACGGCATAAAGCTAAGCTTAACGCAGGTCAGGCTAAACCCCAAACGCCTGGGCAGAGACTGGCAAAGGGTGCTGGAAGAGGTGGTGAGGAGATAAATAAAAGATGAGTACTCTAGATGAGATCCTAGATAGCAAAGCCAAATCAGAGGATGAAAAATCAAATGCCTCAACTGGTATTTCCTTGCTATTCGATATTCTTGAACAAATGAACGAAGCAATGAACGAGAGTATGGGACGCAACAATAGAGAATTACAGCGATACAGAGAATATGTGTTTCACATAGAAACGAAGACAAATTATTTGTTACTCATAATAATCAGATTGAGAGAATTAGCTAAATCGCGGTTCTTTGTTAGTTCTGGGGTACACACCAAGACCGTTGATTATTTTTTGATCGGCTTGGAATCTTTCTTCCATTACGCAATCTCAATCTTGGACTTGGTAGCCAGATTGACACCCTACTTCTACCCATCAGCGGGAGCAGGTTTTAAAAAACAATCAAAACATTTTAGTTGGCAGAAAAACTGGTTTATTGACAATGATAACACCGCTCTTGATTTCGAATATAAAGAAAATATTATTAAAAGAACTTGCTGGTTTAGTGACTTAAATGACCATAGAGGTAACTTAACCCATGATACAAGCATCTTCTTTTGTTGGGGGCAAAGACCTCCGAAATTGTTCTTTGGGACAAAACGAAATGACAGAGATTTCATTCCAAATCAGGATGCTTTAGAATATGTCAACAAGACTGCCAATGGCCTCATAGAATTTCTTCTTTATTTCAATAGCTATTTCAGCAAGAAGCGATGACTGTGGGATGGGCAGTTTAAGAGGGGCTTCGCCCCTCTTTTTTATATCCTCCCCCTCTCCTTTTTAAGGAGAGGGGGATAAAGGGGGTGAGGTCGGTTGGCCAGAGCCACTACCTGGGACAAGTGATTTATTCTAGGAGTGTGCTATAATTGGGTCAAGAGGGAGCGAAGGATGGAATATACAGTTATTGTGAGAAAGGCACCCGATGGGTTCTACATAGCTAGTTGTCCTCTTATTCCCGAAGCCCACGCTCAAGGTGAGACCTACGAGGAGTGCGTGGCTAATATTAAAGAGGTGCTCGAACTTTGCCTAGAATACCGCAAAGAACAGGGTGAGGAAATTCCAGAGGAAGTTGGTACAAAGCAAGTTACAGTTGCCATATGACAAAGCTGCCTCCGCTTAAAACACGGGAAGTGGTCAAGGGACTTCAGGCGATGGGATTTGAGAGGGTGCGTCAGAAGGGCGGTCACGCCATATTTCACCATCAGGACTGCCGCCGAACTCCTATCCCTGTTCATCCGGCTAAAACTATCAGCCCCTACCTCCTTTCCGACATTCTCAAACGGCTTAAGATTGACGAGGAGGAATTTCTACGAGCTATAGGCCGAAAATGATTCTGGTAATACCTTTGTTTCCTACCAGTCCCAGGATAAACCAATAGTTCACAAAAGTTCGGATTTTACCCTACACGTGGAGCTAAGACCGTTCATGATGGGAGTCCAAGAGGGGCGAAGCCCCTCTTTTTTATATCCTCCCCCTCTCCTTTTAAGGAGAGGGGGATAAAGGGGGTGAGGTTAAGTAAACAAC
>Ga0315279_10009789_pt1 | contig 11364 bp, 10 predicted proteins | sample YL17G06_20_MG_FD_203694 | JGI IMG/M metagenome (GOLD analysis project Ga0315279, IMG submission 203694) | Sediment microbial communities from Yellowstone Lake, YNP, Wyoming, USA - YL17G06_20 | ecosystem: Environmental > Aquatic > Freshwater > Lake > Sediment | place: USA: Wyoming | collected...
CGACCCGGCCATGGCAAAACTCCACGAACTGCTCTGGACAGATCCCAAGGAGGTGCTCGACTCCGCGCCGGCCCTCAAGGCCCGGCACGACGAACTCACGGAACTCGGCCGGCACTGGTACCGCGCCGCCGATTACGTCGCCAAGCACGGACCCCGGCGCGAAGGCGGACCGCAGGAAGCCCCGCCGTTTGAGAGCGTCCTCGAGGCCGACGAGATGCTCGCGACCGCCCTCACCCTCGCCACGAGCGACGCCGACCGCGAGGCCCTCATCGCCAACGTCGCCCTCGAGCCCCAGATTGATTTCGAGGAGGCCAACGGCATACGCGACCTGAACCGCGTCCGGCTCCTCCTGGGCTTGAAGCCCCTCCGGATCGACGTCAAACTCTGCGAAGCCGGACGCGACCATTCCAAGGACATGGTCGAGAAAAAGTTTTTCAGCCACGACTCGCCGGTGCCGGGCAAGGCCACGCCCTGGGACCGCGCCAAGCGGTTCGGCACCACCGCCCACGCCGAGAACATCGCCGCCGGCGCACGCACAGGACCTGAAACCAACCTCCAGTGGTTCCACAGCCCGGGACACCACAAGAACATGCTCGGCAACCACTCGCGCATCGGCCTGGGACGATACGAAAACACATGGACGGAAATGTTCGGCTGACGCCTCGCTCTTCACGTCAGCCGGCATGCGGAGGCAGACGCCGCCAGCGACTCGGCCAGAAGTTCCATCGGATGATAGACCGCGAGGCCCGTGCCCTGGACCGCGGGGCAGGACGGAACCGCTGCGGTCGGGTTGCGTCCAATCCCTGCGGCGCATATAACCTGAACTTCAAGGGAGTCTTGCGATGCGACACCCATCGCTTCTGGCAGCCATGGTTCTGCTCGTCACCAGCGGGTGCGCCACCCCCCTGCCCTGGCGCGACGAGGCGTCCGGCCCGCAGCGCGTCTTCTATTGCGCCTGGTCCGGCGTGAGCCCAGGGGCGGGCTTCACCTTCACGTCCCTTCGCACGTTCGAGATCGACCTGGTCGCCGGTCGCATACGCGGCATCCAGCAGACGGCCGGCGCGCCCGACCCCATGCTTCCACATGAGGAAGAGAAGGTCGTGGGCCTTCTGGACACACGACCGTGGAGGGTTCTTTCGCCTGATGAAATCGAGGAATTACGTCATTTCATCGTGGCGTGGCTCCAGACCGACCCGCCCGCAACATACGACGAGGGACACAACCTTGGCACAGAGGACGGCTACGCCGAGCGGCTTACCGTGTACTTCGCGCAGGGGAGACGCACCACGCGCATCAACCCCCAGGCAGGCCATTCGCCCGACGGAAAAGGTCTACCGCCCACACAGTGGCGAGAGTTGCTTGCAGCAGCAATGGCCTGCGCGGGCGGACACGAGAACGTTGGCATCAAACGGCGTGGCCTGTGAAACCGGCCGGCGAGACCCGCGACGTGAAATGCACGATGAATCCGGACGGTGATCTTCAGCCTTCTGCCGCGTCGGCGCCGAGTTCTTCAAGGATTGCGGCCACTCGTCTCTTCAGGTCGGGCAAGCCGTGCTCTATCACTTCGTTGACGACCGCCAAGTCAATGTCAAAGTAACCGTGAACCAGGACGTGACGCATGCCAACAATCTCGGACCACGGCACTTCGGGATGGGCATCCTTCAATTCGGCCGACAAAGACCGGACCGCCTCACCAATGATTTGCAGGTTTCTGAGCACGGCATCCTGAAGCAACGTATCGCGCTCAATCGGTCGTCGGTTGCCCTGCGTGTGCCTTTCGACCCGTTCAATGGCCTGCTGAACGTCGAGCAACCTTTCGCGGTCGGACCTCACAGGGGAATCGCCTCCCTCAGCACGCGCTCGCGAATGCGCTCGCGCAAACCGCGTTCCGAAACCACGTCCACCCGCCGACCCAACAACTCCTGGAGGTCCATCAGCAAGCCGCCCATGTCCAGCAGGCTCCGGCCCGGCTCCATGTCCACCAGCACGTCCACGTCGCTCCGCTCATCGGCCTCGCCGCGCGCCGCCGAACCGAAGATGCGGACGTTCCGGGCGCCGCGCTTCGCGGCGATCTGAAGAATCTCCCCGCGCTTGGCTCTCAGGTCTTCGAGCACGTTCATAGCCCTGCACCTGCCTTCCCGCTTCTCCCATTATTCTATCGGATACGCGGTCCCGTGTCTTGCTACTTTTCCGCACCGGCACCGGCGGCCGGCACAAGCGCCACGGCGAGGAGTTCCATCGGATGGTACACCGCGAGGCCCGTGCCGTGCGCCAGTTGCGTCCGGCACATGCCGCAACTCGTGACGATCGCCTCCGCGCCCGAAGCGAGAATCTTCTCCATCACCGGCCGGGCGATGGCCTCCGAAAGGGCCGCGTTCTTCGCCTTGACGCCGAACGTCCCACCCATCCCGCAGCACGTCGTGTTCGTCACCGCAAACCGTATCCCCAGCAACCGCTCCAGCAGGCGTTTCGGCTGCTCTCCCCTTCCCGCCGCACGCAGATGGCACGGGGCGTGGTACGCCAGGCGCTTCGTGCGCCACAGCGTTTCAACCGCGTCGCGCCCCCCCGTCAGTTCCTCGAGCAAGTCATGCACATCCCGCGTGTGCTCGGCGACGAGGCGCGCCCGTGCGTCTCCCGGCGCCATCTCCGGGTAGTCTTCCGAGAGCACCAGGACGCAGGACGGGCATCCGCTCGCAATCGTGTATCCCGCCTCCGCCAGGGGCGCGAGCGCCGCGAGGTTGAACTCGCGATCCTTCGCGGCCGCCTCGGCGTCGCCGGCCGAGATCTTCACGATGCCGCAGCACCGCTGCTCGGGAATCAGGACCTCGCAGCCGAGGGCATCGAGCACGGCCACGGCCGCGCGCCCGCTCGCCGGTTCGTTGAACAGTTCGAAGCAGCCGGCGAAATACGCGACTTTGCGAACGGGGTCGCCGTCCGGCCCGGCCGCGGTTCCTTCTTTGATGCCGCCGCGAGAGAACGCCGGCATCGCCGCCCGCCGACCGATGCCGCCCGCCTTCTCCATCAGCCAGCGCACCGTCCGCCGCCGCAGGAAAAAATTCGCCACCGGCGCCATCGCGCTGCCGACGCGCCCCATCAGCCGCACCTTCCCCATCGCGCGGTCGCGAAATCCCAGGCCGCCCCGCCCGGCCAAGTGCTCCTTATGCCTCAAAACCAGGCCGGGGATGTTGACGCCGCTCGGGCACTCCACAAGGCACGTCTTACAGTTGTAGCAGAGGTCGGCGACGGCCTGCATCCGCTCCTCGTCGAGGGCCGCGAGCCCGAGGTTGCCCGCAATCGCTTCCCGCAGCAGGTTCGCCTTGGCGCGCGGGCTGGCCACCTCGTCGCCCGTCGCCAGGTACACGGGGCAATAGGCCCGGCACGTGCCGCATCCGTGGCACCGTTCGAGTTCGCCCGCCCACGGATCGCGGTCGAACGCTTCGCCGGTCGGCCGGCGCGACCAGCCCGGCTCCAGGCGGAGGTCCTCAAGGTGGATTTCGCGCTCGTCGGTGATGATCTTGCCGGGATTCAAAATCCCCTTCGGGTCCCAGAGGCGTTTCAGGTCTCGGAAGACGTCGTAGAGCGGCCCGAACTGGAGGCGCAGGTACGCGCTTCGCGTCAGGCCGTCGCCGTGCTCGCACGAAATGGTTCCGCCCAGGTCAATCGTCAGCCGTGCGACGCCGGCGGCGATTGCCCGCATCCGCTCCACGTCCGCCGCGACGCGCGTATCCAGCATCGGCCGGGCGTGCAGGTTCGAGTCGCCCGCGTGGCCATAGACGGCGGCCTCGGCCCCGTGTTGCCCCAGCACCTCGCGCAGACCCCGGATGAACGCCACGAGTTTGTCGGGCGGGACCGTGATGTCCTCGATGAACGGCAGGACGCGCCGCGGTCCCGGCAGGCGCTGGAGGATCTGGACCGCGCGCTTCCGCACCTGCCAAAGGTTTTCCTGCTCCTGCGGGTCGTACGCATCGACGGCCCCGAACGCGAGGCCGAGTTCGTCCACGACCAGCCGGCGGACCCGCGCGATGAACGCTTCGTTCTCGGCCCGGCTGTCCGAAAGTTGTTCCACCAGGAGGACCGTGTCGGCCTCTTTCGGCAGGAACTTCTCCGAGATAATCCCCTCCGCGCGGACGATGTCCAAGAAGCGGCGCTCCATGATCTCGCACGCGCTCGGTCCGAGCCGAAGAATGTGATGGACCGCTTCGCCCGCCTTCTCCAGGTCCGTGAACCAGAGGAGCACGCTGGCCCGCTCGCGCGGTTTCGGCACCACGCGCAAGCCCGCCTCGACGATGACGGCCAGCGTCCCTTCGGAACCCACGACGAGGCGCGCCAGGTCCAGTCGGCCGCCGCGCACGGCCTCGAAGAGGTTGTAACCGGCGCTGTTCTTGCTCGTGTGCGGCTCGTATCGGCGGATGAGGTCGGCGTGCTCAGCGACGAGCCGGCGCGTCCCTTCAACGATTCGACCGAAAAAATCCTTGGGGGGTTCGCCGCCCAGTTTACCGGGCGCTGGGCACTGACAGCGCCCCGCAAGCGGGGCGGCGAACTGAATCGCATCCAGCCGCACCTCGGACCCGTCCGCGAGCACCACGTCCAGGTACGCCACGTACTCCTTCATCGAGCCGTACCGCATGCCGCGCGACCCGGAGGAGTTGTTGCCGAGGTTGCCGCCGATGGTGCAAAACGGTTCGCTCGACGGGTCGGGCCCGAGCATCAGTCCGCACGCGGCCAGCGCCTCGTTCACCTTTCCGGTGACGGCGCCCGGCTGGACGCGCACGATTTTCCGCTCCGCGTCGATCTCCAGGACGCGGTTCATGTATTTCGTGAAGTCCAGGACGATGCCGCGCCCGAGCGCCTGGCCGGCCAGGCCCGACCCGGCCCCGCGCGCGATAATCGGAACGCCGAGGTCGCCTGCGACCCGCACCGCCGACGCCACGTCCGCCGCGTCCTTCGGCACGACGACGGCGAGCGGCATGATGCGGTAGATGCAGGCGGCCGTCGCATAGGCCGTCAGGCTGATCCGGTCCGTCAGCACGTCGCCTTCGATCCGGCCGCGCAAGGCCTCGCCAATCCGCTCCGCCAAACGTTCGTCGTTCTGTATCTTGCTCTCGGCCGTCATGAATGCTTCCAATAAAATGCGCCGATGCCCGAATCTTCTGTAGCGCGGGGCCTTGTGCCCCGCGCATCTGACCGTCGGCATTCCATGCGCGGGGGACAAGCCCCCGCGCTACCATTTGGAAAACGCCTCCGTCACCTCGCTTGATTCCCGTCCGTCCGGGGCATAGTATACAGCGTCCTCCCGGAAAACAAGGCGAGCGCGGATGACGAAAGCCATCGGGTGCATCTCGGGCGGTCTGGACTCGCAACTGGCCGTCTGTCTGCTCCAGCGGCAAGGCATCGAGATCCTCGCGCTGCACGTCCAGCACCTCTGGCATCCGAAACTTCTCGCCGAAGACGATAGGAACGCGGGCGTCCGGGCTATCGAGGCGCGCGGCGTGCCGGTCCGGTTCGTCGATGCCGCCCAGGCCGACCTCGAAATGATTCAGCACCCGCAGCACGGGTTCGGCAAGCGGATGAACCCGTGCATCGATTGCCGCATCTGGACCCTCCGCGAGGCCAAGCGCCTCATGGAGGAGGAAGGGGCCGACTTCGTCTTCACGGGCGAGGTGGTCGGCCAGAGGCCGATGTCGCAGCACCTGGGGGCCCTCGCCCTCGTCGAGCGCGAGGCGGGCCTGAAGGACCTCCTCCTTCGGCCGCTCTCGGCGAAGTGCCTGTCGCCGACGCGCCCGGAGCGCGAAGGAAAGGTGAACCGCGACGCGCTGATGGATTTCGCCGGCCGGTCGCGAAAACCGCAGATGGCTCTCGCCGCCGAGTTCGGCCTGACGGACTACCCGACGCCCGCCGGCGGATGCCTTCTGACGGACCCGGGCTTCGCCTGGCGCCTGCGGGAACTGATGGACCACAGCACGCCGACGGTCGCCGACGTGGAACTCTTGAAGGTTGGCCGGCACTTTCGCTTGCCCGACGGGTCGCGCGTCGTCGTCGGCCGCCGTTATGAGGACAATCTCCGGCTCGAAAAACTCTTTCGGCCGGGCGACGTCCGCCTCGAGGCCGACCGCATGCCGGGGCCGACCGGTCTGCTGCGCGGTAAAATTCCGTTTCACGGCCCCCTCTCCCTTGATGGCCCGTCGAGAGCCTCTGGGTCGAACGAGAGAGGGGCAGGGGTGAGGGTGAATGCTGTCCACCAACGGACTCCCCCTCACCCTACCCTCTCCCACGATGGGGAGAGGGGTTATGAAACAGCGTCGGAGGAAAGCATCACCCTCGCCGCCGGCCTTGTCCTCCGCTACGGCAAGGCCAAGCCCGGCGAGGTCCACCCGGTCCGCGTCGCGCCCGTCGGCCAGGCGCCGCGCATCCTCGACGCCCGGCCGGCCGACGACGAACTCGCCCAGCGCCTCATCATCTCACCGGAGAACCCCCGATGACTGACGATGCCGGCCTTCAAGCGAAACGCGTTTCGATGGAGACGATCCTGCGGGACCTCGGCTCCGTGGCGGTCGCCTTTTCGGGCGGCGTGGATTCGACGCTCCTGGTGGCCGAGGCCTGCCGCGTCCTCGGCGCCGACAAAGTGCTCGCCGTCACCGCCGACAGCGAGACCTCCGTGGCGGAGGAACGCGATCGCGCCCGCGACATCGCCCGGCATCTCGGCGTCGAACATGTCATCATCGAGACGCGCGAACTCGACATCCCCCACTTCCGACACAATCCGCCCAATCGCTGCTACTACTGCAAGCGGGAACTTTTCAGCACCGTCCGGCGGCTGGCGGAGGAGCGCGGCCTGGCCGCCGTCTGCGACGGCGCCAACGCCGACGATCCGGGCGAACACCGCCCGGGACTCCGCGCCGCCGCGGAACTGGGCGTCCGAAGCCCGCTCAAGGAAGCAGGCTTCACAAAAGCCGACGTCCGGGAACTGTCGAGGCAACTCGGGTTCCCAACCTGGAACCGTCCGGCGATGGCCTGTCTGGCGAGCCGGTTCCCCTACGGCGCCGAGATAACGCCCGAGGCCCTGGAGCGCGTCGCCGCCGCCGAGAGGATCCTTCGGGAACTCCGGTTCGACGGCTGCCGCGTCCGTGACCACGGCACGGTTGCGCGGATCGAGGTCGCCCCGGCCGACATCGCCCGCCTCGTCGGCCACCGCGAACGCATCGTCCTGGAACTGAAGGCCCTCGGCTACACGTATGTGGCGATCGACCTGGAAGGTTACCGCCCCGGGGCGATGGACGAAACGCTGCCCAACGCGGAACGCGGAATGCGGAATTCGGAATGAAAGGCGGAAGGCGAAGCGGCGCGGAGTTGTCTTGTTCGCCGGCCCGCTTGCCGTCAGGCCACGGCACGCCTGCCGTGCCAGGGCGGGCCGTGGGCCGGAAATATGCTTTCGCAAGCGAAAGCATGGCACCCCTGGCGGCGGCGGCTTCAAGGTTGACGCTCCGCTAGTCTAATAGTAGGATAGTACTATTCGGAGGGAAGACTTTGCCCGTCGCAAGCCTGTTGCAGGACAAGCGTGAGGCGATTCTTTCGCTGGCGGCCCGGAATGGCGCCCGGAACGTGCGCATCTTCGGCTCGGCCGCGCGCGGCGACGCCGGACCGGACAGCGACGTGGATTTCCTCGTGGACCTCGACGCGGATCGGAGCCTGCTGGACCTCGGCAGCCTGCTCATGGATTTGCGCGAACTGCTCGGACGGGACGTGGACGTCGTGACCGAGCCGAGCCTGCACTGGTACATCCGCGACCGCATCCTGCGCGAGGCCGTGCCCCTATGAAGGACGACCGCCTCTATCTCGTCCATATCCACGAGTGCATCCAACGCATCGAGCAGTACATCCGCGAAGGGCGTGAGGTTTTCATGCGCTCCACCCTGGTACAGGACGCCGTCATCCGCAACCTTCAGGTGATGGCGGAATCCACCCAACGGCTCTCGGACGCCTTCAAACAGCAGCACCCGCAGGTCAACTGGCGCGCGCTCGCCGGCTTTCGCAACGTCCTGGTTCACGATTACCTCGGGGTGGACAAGGACCGCGTCTGGCAAATCGTCGAGCGCAACCTGCCCGAATTGAAACGCTACCTGCCCCCTCCGCCCGCGAAACCGCCCGCCGAATAACGCGGCATCGAGGGCGATGGATGAAACGCTCCCCAACGCGGAACGCCCTTTGAGAGCCTCAGGGCCCTGAGCAAGGTCGAAGGGCGGAACGGGGAACGCGGAATGAAAGGACAAAACGGCGCACGGCAAGACCGCGCGCCAGAGTTAACCGGGGGCCCGCCAGACGGACACCTCCGCAAATGCAGAGCCCTTGGGTGGAAAGGGCGGGAAAATATCTGAAGGTTCACCGGACGCGTGCGCGTGAGGGGTAAAGCCTGCGCGCCTGGCCCTTGACCGTGAACTGGAAGACCTCCAGAGGTACGAGGCGAGCGCCGCGCGCCGCCTCGACCAGTCTGTGGTCGGGCTGCGGGGCCACTACGAACCCGCGAACCCGACGCTCACTGCCTTTGGCACGTTCGGCGACGATAAACGCCCGATAGCGCAACAGTTGGCCTATCACCCTGTCGGCCGCGCGGCCTCGTTTCAACTCGATGACCACCCATCGTTTCCTGGCATCTCTGGCTAGGATATCCAGCGGGCCGGTTGACGTGGGGTATTGGCGCTCGACGAATCGCAGACCCGGTTCGAGGAACTCGAGGTTAAACTCCAGGAAGTCCTCCAGCGTTTTTTCAAGAACGTGGAGTTCGCGGAACTCCTCTTCCGCCAAGCCCTCGAGGTCGCCAGGAAGAGCACGCCGTGTTTTAGCCGTGCGGAACACGACCGTGGACCTCTCCACATCGCCGCGTCGGCGATAATAAAGCAATGCTTCTTCGAAGGATGCCGGGCGTCCAGGTTGTCCATAGAACGCAACCCAATCCTCTTCCGTGGCGAAATGGATGTAACACCCCAAGCGCAAGTGCTCCTGAACGAGTCTTTCCGCCTCCCAATGCCGACCTTCCGCAAGCGACAACCTGTTGGCCGACTCGACCACCAAACCGGGCGTTTTCAGAAGGGAGAGCATGTACGGCTTATTCAACCGAATCGTGTTGAGAAGGCTGGTTCTTCGTGAAGCGAGACGCAACCGGCCTCCTGCGAGAACGGGAATGGAAGCTAAACGGCGTTCTAGTTCGGCGCGTTCGCTTTTAGCCAGGCGCAAATAGCGGTTGATGCGGTCCACGGTGTCGGGCAGGTCTGCGTGCGAACGGATCCGCGAGATGAACAGTTCATAACAAGCCGACGGGATTCCACGCGGGAAGTGCGCGAGAACACCCAGAAGCATAAGATACGGGAAGACCCCCGCGCCCTCGGACATCGTGCCGACGGAAGGATTTGGAAACTCGTATCGGCACAATTGGTCGTGCACAAAGCGAGGCAACTCGGCCAATCCCGAACGAAGGAAGTCGCGACCGGCCTCGGTAATCTGGACGATGCTTTGCTCGGTGATATACGCCACGCCGAGACTATCAAACACTTTCTTGTTCATCCTGGCGATGGCGGGAAAATCGTGGCTTTGCGGCCTGGCACGCTTCGGACGGAACAGCCCCGCGCGACTAAGGGCTGTTGCATACGCTCGCTGGACTTTGTGCCACCGTCGGCCTTCGAAGCGCTTCAGGACTCGCACCTTCTGCCGAATGCCCGCCAAGCTTGACGGCGACACGACGGCACCCTTCGGCTGAAACCAATAGAAGGAGTCGTTGGCGTAGTGATCGACAAAATCCTTCCAATACGGTTTCATCTAGGGATCTTTGAATAAAGTAGGTTCGGGCACGCGGGCCTTGACGCTGCGCATCTTGACCCGCCGAAGCGTGACCTCCGGCCTGGGCACCCGGCGCGGTTCCAGACGGTGACGGGCCATTTGGCAGTACTGCTCGCTGATGTCAATGCCGATATATCGCCGGCCGCTCGCTTTCGCGGCAACGCACGTCGCCCCCGAACCGTTGAAGGGATCGAGCACAATGTCGCCGGGAAAGTCCGCTTCCGGCACGGCGGCGAAGGTGTACATGAGAATGAGACGCCCGGGCAGCGCCACCGGAAACGGCGCGGGATGGCCCCCGCTCCGCGATACGTCTTCGGGGTACATCGGCCACACCTGCATCGTCAGATTCAACCACAGTTCTTGGGAGAGCCGGCTGGCTTCCTTCACCCGCTTGGGAATCTTGCGCGGCGTCCCGGGCTTCACCAAAACGTTGATAAACTCAATCGTGTTGTCCTCGTAAATGTTCGGCGGATAGGGGTAACTGCCGAACATCTTGACACTCGTCTGCTTCTGCCAAATGTAAAGGCTGAACCGCTCGAAGCGCGCCTCGACGTCACCCAGAATGCTCGCCTCGATGTCGTTGTTAAGATTCTTCAAATGCCGCGTATGCGTCTCATTGAGTACCTTCTTCGGAATCGGCACGATGGGCGTGTTGATACACAGCTTGCCGTTCGGCACCAAAACCCGGCCGGCCTCACGCCATACCCTCAGAAGGGCGTCCAGGTACTCTTGGTAACCGGACTGTCCGATCTGACCGGCTACGCCGTAATCCACGAGATTCCAATACGGCGGACTCGTGACAATCAGGTGAACGCTTTCGGCCGGAAACCGCTTCATCACAGTGGCGGCGTCACCGCAGATGACACGGTTCGCGTATTTGTCAATACCGGAATCCACCCGATGCCCTCCGGCCATGTGTATGCCCGCACACCCCAACCTCGATCCATTCTACCAATGTCCCGCAACCGGAGTAAAGAATCAACTGGCAGGGTACACCAACATTTTGTAGCAGTTGGTTCGCCGCCCCTTCGTCCCTGTTGTGGTTAGACCCTCCGAGCGGGGCGCTGCAAACGGCCAGCGCCCAGCAAACTGGGCGGCTAACCCCCTTGCCAGAAACGGGAAATCCGGAGGACGCCATACGGATTTCTGATTCGTCATCCCCTCCCGCCGAAGCCCACCTTCGGCGCCTCGCGTTCGACGGCCGACTCGATCTCGAAGAACTCGGCCTTCTCGAAGTGAAACAGGGAGGCCAGGATGTTCGTCGGGAACATTTCGCAGCGGTTGTTGAACTCGCGGACGTTCCCGTTGTAGAGCCGCCGCGACGCCTGGATCCGATCCTCCGTCTCGGCGAGTTGTTTCTGGAGGGCCAGAAAGTTCTGGCTCGCCTTCAGGTCCGGATACGCCTCGACGACGGCGAACAGTTGCTTCAGCGCGCCGACCAGCAGGTTCTCGTCCTGGGCCTGCGAGGCCGGCGAGCCGGTGGAGGCCACCGCGCGCGAGCGCGCCTCGACGACGCGCTCGAAGACCTCGCGCTCG
>Ga0315279_10009791_pt1 | contig 11361 bp, 10 predicted proteins | sample YL17G06_20_MG_FD_203694 | JGI IMG/M metagenome (GOLD analysis project Ga0315279, IMG submission 203694) | Sediment microbial communities from Yellowstone Lake, YNP, Wyoming, USA - YL17G06_20 | ecosystem: Environmental > Aquatic > Freshwater > Lake > Sediment | place: USA: Wyoming | collected...
AAATATTGGATAGTAGTAGTTGACTTTCACTATTAAAAGACAGGAGGAAGATATGGAAACAGCAGTTAGAGAACAAACAAATACATTACCTACATTACCGGTGACCTTTACGCAACCACCAGTTGATCAAATTGATCAAATTGTGCTGAAACCGCTGAATTTGGTGGATAAAATCATCGATGCGATCAATAAGAAACAACATTACCTATCCTATCACCTGATGCGTAACCTGTCGGTAGAGGAATTTTTAAACCTGCCCGACATCGAGGTACCGCAACAGTCCGGTGACTATGCCTGGAAAGTAAAGCTTTCCAACTTAATCTTACAACGCAATGTATTCACAAGTGGGATTGTCCAATCGATGGACCAAAAACAGGAAGACCCGGTATTATTTGGTTTTGAAGATAAACCAACCTATGTGTTACACCCAATCAAAAGCTATAAGCCGGTTGATATCATTAGAAACTACTTCTATGCTAAAGAGCGTGACCGGTGTAACTTTGGAAGACCTTATTCAGGCGGACATCAAGTAAAAGGATGCGGACGACGGATCTGCTTTGACGGAGATACATTATACTCTTATGGACAAGATATCGCCCATCGGGTTATGAATGGTTTCGTAATCAACGGCGATGTGTCTACACCCACCACGAACGGAGATATTAATTACTCATTTCACGTTGCTCCGCTCGGGTCTTCGATTGTCCCTTTCAGTGTATTACTACGAGCTCTAATTAAAGATTTCAACAAGCTCGAATTAACCCAGGCATCTACGGATTGGTATGAAGAAACGAAAGATTCAAAAGGCGAAACCAAATACATTCACCATTTAGGGGAAACTCTGTTTAAATATGGTAATCGTTATTTCTTAAGCACACTCGAAGCAAGACGATACCGTCAACATTACTATTTGCTTGAATTAAACCAACCAGTAACGTCAATTGAACAAGCCAAGCAATCCGCCAGCGGACTCAATAATGAAGACTGGATTAGATATCAAAACAATGAAATCAACCGTCAGGGTGAATTTCTCTTCATCCCGGTTAATATCAAAGATTACATTGAAAAGACCCTATTTAAAGTTAAGGACTATATCGAAAAGAATAATTTCCGGGTGATTAACCACGCGCTTGAAAGAATCCCCAATCATATAACCGGCAAACCAATGATTGAACTGGGCGATATCTTTAAACAGCCGAATCAGAACGGCCATTACCCGCGAGAGTTAATCCGACTGAATAGTGATGTGTTTGTAAGAGGCACGGTGAGGCATCCAGAACACGGAATGTTGCGGTTGGGTGCACAGTGGCATCTTGTGCAACTGAATAATGTCAAACACTCATTCCAACCGCATGGACGGGTGGATTAATTAATAAAAACAAATGGAGACGGACCGATAGAAAGTGCCCGTCTCCTTTCATTAATTGTCAAAAATTGCTACCCAATTGCCATTTTCTTTTTTTACCTGTGACTATGATACAATAAATTACTGGGTAGGCTTCAATCCCTCACCGGTAAACTAATAATTTCTACACCGGTGCCGGGTAGCCTAAAGGGACATACCCTTTCACCGCTCCCGGTTAATAATTAAACCAATAGTAGAATAAATGGCAATAAGAATAAGAAAAAAGCAACAGCCGGCAGTAATTATTTATTAAAAAACACGAAAAAAGGAAAATAACCATGACCCCTCAACAAATTAAACAAAATTGGACATTTACATACCTTGTAAATGTGACTCAGGTGACATTTTTTCTTCATGATTTCAAGACCGGCATTAATATTCATCATCATTTCTTTTTATGGCGGGTAGGAGATACCCCGGTTACTGAAATTACCGATTATTGGAAAAAGCGATTAAATGATAATTTGTTTAATACCGCACTTGAGATAATTAATCATAACGAAGCTGGTGAGATTTACCAGGCATATAATGACCCGAAACGAATTAAAATACTAAAAAAATACTTAATTAATAGAAATAAATACTGAATTCAGTCTCGGTAGGTTTTGGACCAAAAATGGAAGGTCTATGTAGGATTTATGTAGGATTCATGATGGTTTTGGAGTACAACTGTATAGTGTTTTTAGCTTATAAACCCGATTTTTGGCCTTATTTCGACTCAAAAATACCCTTATAAATAATTCCCAATTCAGCTTAATAATTATTATAAATAATTTAACTTATTGAATTCCAATAACAATAATTAATAATTGAGTTTAATAATAATTAATTAATCGGATTTAATATCCCCTAAAATAATACATTTTCCTCAAAGTGAAGGTTTATATCTGGAGATGACCTGCTTGAAAAGGGCTTGACATATTCTTTACTTGGTATACAATGGATTCTATGAGACTCTATGGGACTTTGTGTCCAAAATGAGGTATAAATGAAATTTTATCCAATTAAATAATAAAGATAATAAAAATAAATATATATTGTATATTCTTTTCTTTTTTTCTTATTTTTATTAAAAACTAACGCTAAAGTATGAATCTGTGGTAAAATACTTTTTCTAGAGGGAAAGTCCGCTGTCTTTTCCTAATCTTATTCGAAATCTTAAGTAAATACTTGAGCGATGATTTATTTCTTTATTTACCACTATTTTTATGACATTTTTTATTTCTAATCAGGTTAAATCTTTAATGATTAAAGTTGTTAAGGTCTTTTAATTCTATTTTTATATTATTATTAACCCATGCCCCGCCATGAAGGGGTAGTTTGACCGTAGCATGCGGTAGTATGTTGGGGGATATAAAATCTAATATCAAAAATCAAAAATTATGATAACCCCGATATAACTAAGAGTTTCTAATGAGTTTGACTTTTAGTTTGGTAAGGTTATAATATGCAAACTTAAATGAAGAAATTAATAATAATCGCGGCTGCTATCGGATTAATTAGCTCGGGTTGTAAATTGTCATCGAAAAATAATAACCGAATTACGATTGCTGGTTCAACAACTGTCTTACCAATCGCACAATGGGCAGCCGAAGTTTTTATGGATAGTCATCGAGATATTACGATTTCAATCCGCGGGAGTGGTTCAGGAGTGGGTATCGCGCAATTACTTTCCGGCAACATCGATATTGCTGATGCATCGCGTGAAATAAAACCAAAAGAACTTCAAATTGCAAACCAAAAAGGCAAAAATATTCTCGGGACGATAATCGCATTAGACGGCATAGCGGTCGTAGTTAATAAGCAAAATCCGATATCGGAAATTGATGTAAATACATTGAAAGATATTTATACTGGTAAAATTAATAATTGGAAAATGATCGGCGGGCTAGACCAAACAGTAGTGGTTATATCAAGAGATATTGCCTCGGGAACTTTCGAGGTATTTAAATCCAAAGTGCTGCAAGGAGAAAAGACCACCCAAAATTCCTTGATGCTTGCTTCAAATATGGAAATCGCTGGAGCGGTAACTCAAACGCCAGGTGCAATCGGTTATGTTGGAATCGGTTTTTTGACGGAAGAACTAAAAGCGCTGAGGATAGATAGTATCATGCCCAGCCAAGAAACCGTGAAAAATGGGAGATATAAATTAGCGCGGTCACTTTACATGTATACAAACATTGAACCAAAAGAAGTAACAAAAACATTTATCAACTTCGTCTTATCTACGCAAGGACAGAAAATTGTTCAGGAGGCGGGTTATGTTCCGCTGTATTAAATGACCAAAGAGAGACTTTTTTATTATGTCGTATTGTTTGCTGCGTTATGTTCAATAATTTTTCTATTAGGTATTATCATCAGTATTTTTATTCAGGGTTACCCGATTTTTAAAGATGTCGGCGTATTCAAGTTTTTATTCGGAAAAGCCTGGTATCCAACACAAGACCCGCCCGAGTTTGGTATTTTTTCATTAATAATAGGTTCGCTTATTGTTACAATCGGAGCCTTGATCATTGCAGTGCCGATAGGAGTTGGTTCAGCAATTTATCTTTCGGAAATTGCTAAATCTAATATTAGAGAAATATTAAAACCATTTATCGAACTGCTTGCCGGGATACCTTCCGTCATTTACGGTTTGTTTGGAATTATATTTATCGCACCGTTAACGATGCGACTCCTACATCTGTCAACCGGTTTGAATGCTTTCACCGCAGCCATCATTTTAGGTATTATGGTTGTGCCGGTAATTTCCAGTCTTACTGAAGATGCAATATCATCGGTTCCGAAAGATCTGCGTGAAGCTTCTTATGCGTTGGGTGCTAATAAATGGGAAACAATATCAAAAGTGGTTCTGCCAGCAGCAAAATCAGGAGTTATTGCAAGTATCATTCTTGGTTTGGGCAGAGCGATTGGTGAGACGATGGTAGTATTGATGGTTGCCGGTGGTGCGGCAATCATGCCAAAATCAATCTTTCAACCTGTGCGACCGATGACATCAGCAATTGCAGCAGAAATGGGCGAGTCGATTACGGGCAGTCAACACTACCAAGCACTTTTCGGTATCGCAATCGTCCTTTTTGTATTGACGTTAGTTTTTAATTTAGTAACTGAGTCAGTTAGACGAAAAATAAAGCGACACGCATGAATCGAAAATTTAAGCAGGGTTTCTGGTTAATAATGATGCGGCTGTCAATACTGGTCAGTGTCTTATTTCTGCTGGTTTTCTTATTTTTAATTTTTTCGAAAGGTAGTAAAGTTCTGTCGCTCTCATTTTTATTAGAAGCACCTAAAGCGGGTATGACCAAAGGTGGAATATTTCCGGCAATTATCGGTACACTCTATCTGACGGTATTGACTATCCTCTTTGCATTGCCATTGGGCGTTTTGGCAGCAATTTATTTGACCGAATATGCCCGAGCCGGTATTCTGGTCAATACAATCAGGACCGCAATTAATACTTTAGCCGGTGTACCATCGATTGTATTCGGTCTATTTGGCTTGGCAGTATTTGTAAATACGCTACATTTCGGCGTATCAGTATTATCGGGTGCGCTGACATTGGGTATCTTAGTCTTACCAACAATTATTAATGCAAGCGAAGAAGCGATAAAGTCGGTCCCGAATAGCTTTCGAGAAGCAGCCTACGCATTAGGTGCAACCAAACGGCAATCAATAATGAAAGTAGTAGTACCGGCTGCCTTACCAAATATTCTTACCGGTGCAATACTTAGCATCGGACGCGCAGCCGGCGAAACTGCGCCGATTTTATTTACCGCAGCAACATTCTATACACGAAAATTGCCAACTTCAATATTTGACGAAGTGATGGCTTTGCCTTATCATATCTATGCTTTAATGACCGAAGGGACTTCGCCGCAAGCGCAGGTGCCGATTGCTTATGGCAGTGCGGTTATATTGTTATTATTGGTTTTGAGTATTGACTTATTTGCAATTATTATAAGGTTTCGAATGCGAAGGGCAAAGACATGGTGAACGAGATATTAGTTCAAAATTTAAGTTTATGGTTTGGTCAAAAGCAGATTTTAAAAAATATTGATATGGCGATTATGCGGAATAAACTGACCGCAATTATCGGACCTTCGGGTTGCGGTAAATCTACTTTATTAAGATGTTTTAACCGGATGAATGATTTAATCATTGATGCCAAAATTTCCGGCAGTCTTTTTATTGATAAAAAAGATATCTATTCAGCTAAGATTGATATTTATGCTTTGAGAATGAAAGTCGGTATGGTGTTTCAGAAACCAAACCCCTTCCCTAAATCAATTCTGGAAAACGTATCGTTTGGGCTACATATCAAGTCCTATAAGAACAAGCTTGAAATGTTAAGAAAAGTTGAAAAAAGTTTAAAAGACGCCTGGCTCTGGGATGAGGTTAAAGACCGTCTGCACACTTCCGCATTTGAATTATCCGGAGGACAACAACAGCGATTGTGCATTGCCCGCGCCTTAGCAACTGACCCGGAAATCATTCTTTTAGATGAGCCAACTTCCGCTTTGGACCCGCAATCCACTGCTAAAATTGAAGAGTTATTAGTTGAATTAAAGAATAAAGTTACAATTGTCCACGTTACTCATAATATTGCCCAAGCGGCACGGGTTGCTGATTATACGGCTTTTATCTACTTAGGCGAGTTAATTGAATACGGTCCAACTGACAAACTATTTACGACACCTAAAGATAAGCGGACCGAAGCATACTTAACTGGTAAATTTGGATAAGGAGAAATTATGGTATTAGATGAGAAAATAAATACACTAAAGAAAACATTGATCGATTATGCGACATTGGTTGAAGGAATGATCGACAAGTGCACGAAAGGAATTCTAAATAAGGATCGAATGTTTCTGTCTGAGATTATCCAACAGGATGAACCAAAAACCAATGACTTCGAAATCGAAATCGAAGAAACTTGTACAACATTTATTGCGCAATATGAGCCAAAAGCAAAAGACTTAAGAACCATACTTATGATTCTTAAAATTAATAATGATTTAGAACGCATCGGGGACCATGCTGGAAATATTGCGGAAAGCGGATTATTTTTGATAGAACGACCGGAAGTAAAGCCATTAATTGATATTCCGCGGATGGCAGAAAATTCAATAAGAATGTTAAAGGACAGTATTAGTTCATTTATCAATGAAGATGCACTATTGGCAAAGAGCGTCTGTGAGCGTGACTCTGAAGTTGACCGTTTATTAGAACAAATCATTAAAGAACTTAGTACTTTTATGATACAAGACTCTTCAACAATTGAACGTTCGATGCAACTGATAAGAGTTGCGCATAATTTAGAACGAATTGCTGATTTATCAACTAATATTTGTGAAGATGTAATATATATGGTTGAAGGCAGAGTGATTAAACATCGCAAAGAGGAAATACAGTAATTTTCTAAGTCATAAAATATTTATTTCAGACCACCGCTCAATAGAGGTATATTTACTAGTTAATATCTGCTCAGGTTGATTGTCATGCCTTTCGGAAAATTATCAGCCGTATTAAAATTACTGTTTTGCTAGATAATTCAAAGAGAATTGTTCTTCACTTATTTTTTCAAATAATTTTAAAAATGGGTAGGTTCCGGATGGTTTGATAATGCCATCAAGCAAGAATTGTCCGAATTCTTCGGGTTTTTCTAAAACATTTGATACCCCAGTCAGTTTCTTAAAACGGTTATTTAGCATATTGCAAGTTAAATCACCTAAAAAGTAGTTGTGTAAGTAAATGGGATGAGTCGTATGATGAATCCGATATGCCCAGGGCGGATTTTCGGTATAAGGGTCTTCATTCAATATCTGTTTATATTTGCCGAAATACAGTTCGTTGATATCATCCAATGTTTTAATATCAGTCAGATAAAGGGATTGGTCAAATAATATATCCGGAACCGCTCGGATTCGATTAACTTGTTGCCATGTTTTCAGATTTTCAAAAGCTTTAGCAGTCTGGTCAAGGTCGGTTGCGAAAAACGGTTCATAAAACATCTTTTCATACATAAATTCTCGCCAGAGGTTAGCAAAACCCTCGGTGATAATACCGCTGACACCCATATTCAAAAGGATATCTTCAGGGTTGAGATTGAAAAAATGGACTGCATGTCCGGTCTCGTGTAATAAAACACCATATTCATGATAGCGGTTTTCAACATTGGCTAAAATACGGCTGTCTATCCCGTTTTTAATGGTAAAATTATAACCCCATTCTGATTTATTCTTACGACAGAATATATCATAAGTGATGTTATATCGGCTAATATCGAAGCCGAATTTTAGAAACAGGTTTCGGATTACGTCATAATATTTTGACATATCTACTATTTGGTTCAATTGGGGAGCCAGTTTAGCTGAAATATAGGCACTATCCCATCCCATTACCTGCTCATCACTAATATATTCTTTACCAAACTTTGCACAGATATCTTTTAATCCGGGGAGACGGTTTTGAATTTCTTGATCCCAGTTATCAAAGATACCTGGCTCGAGTTCATCGAATTCAAGTCGTAATGTAATGAAATTTTTCGCTCCGTAAAGTTTAGCATATTCTTTACGCATATTTATCAAATCGATAAATCCGCCATCAACAAGCGGTCTATTAATTTGAGCACGGCATAAAAAAGCTCTTTTTCTCCGTTCCCGGTCATCGTCACTTCTTAAGATTTGAGCAATTTCGGTAGAACGGATTTCTCGACCATCTAATGTGAAACGGAATGTGTTTAATATATGGGATAGCTCATTGGTCTTTTTCTGAATTCGTAAATCAAGCTGATTTAACTCGTCAGACAAATGATAGAGCTTAAACGCTAATACGATGATATCGATTCTTCTTTTATCAACCGGGTCAAGCGGTTTTTCTTGATGTTTTAAAATAATTTCGAAATATTTTTTATTCTTTAGCACTTCGGTATATTTTTCATATGCTTGGTCAACACCAAAATCAAAACCAGTTGTGTATTTGGTCCAGGATAAACTTGAATACTTAACTCCGAGTTCATCTAATTTTTTCCCAATTTTGATAACTTTTTTGATATTTATCATATCCTACCTAATGATACTAAAGTCTGATATATCATTAATAATTTTTCAGCGGCGTGTTTCCAGAGAAAATTATTTTTAATGTATTCTTTTAATGCTGGATTTTTCTTTTGTTCGAATGATTTAATAATTCCACCCCGAATTGATTTCGCAGACCGGGGATCAATGTAAGTGGCATAATCTTGAAAATATTCATCGGTGCCGCCGTACTTGGTAATAACAATCTTAGCACCGGCTAAACCTGCTTCTAATGCAACTAGCCCAGGTGTTTCATAATAAGAGGGGAGAACTAACGTATCACATGCAGCATAAGCGGATGCCAAAGTCGGGTCAGCGTGTTCTAGATCAGTGATAAGAATTGTGTTGCGCCGAGACTTGATTATTTCTAAGCATTGATTGCCATAATCGTTCTGAATAACTTTTCCGATTAAAACTAATGGTTTATCAATCTTTTGACAGATTTTTAACAAAGGTAACAGATTTTTTCTCTGCCAGCCGATATGTCCGACGTATAAGATGAAATCTTTTATTCCATATTTATTAACAAACATTGATGGATTACTGTTATAAAACCGTTCGTCAACACCGTTGGGCAGTAATTTGATACGTGTCGCAGAAATCTTCAGTCCTTTTTCAACCAAGGTCATTTCTTTTTGAGTGTTTGGTGCAACGATATTTGCCATCGAACATAGTTCGTGAGTAATCATATACGGATAGACAATACCGATTTTCGAGAATGGTTTGGTTACGGTTAATACTGAACGGATAAGACGTGGACTCTGGCGGCTGTAAAAGACCGGGGTCAATACCAACTTGTGTCCGAGTGCCTGGATCGATTTCGCCAAATGGTATGTACCGATATGAGCACAGAACAGGTGAACAAGTGCGATATCTTTAGCTTGATAATTTTCCCAAGCGTCAAAGAGCAAAACTTCTTGCCCAAGTTTACGTAATTCTTCCTTTAACGCTAAGACTTGAGTCTTGACACCGCCTTCAAGAATTGTGATTGCTTGAAAACTGCCGAAAAGTATCTTCATGTAATTTTGTTTGCTATATATTTTTTTCTAAAATACCCCAGATTTTATCGATGCTCTCGTATAACTTCATTTGTAATCGTACACGATTTGATTTTTGGATATGGTAACGGTCGATTTCTTTATCATTCATCTTAGTCTCTTTTATCGGTTTATATAGTGATCTTCTAAGTCGGTGATGCCCATTTTTTATTTTAATAAATGTCTCATGTTGGTCCGGTAAAATAATGTGGTAAAAGATCTGTTCATGCTGCTCTAATGTATTTATAGTAATTTTATTTTTACTAATTTCAAATTGACTGTTTTTTAATGCGGTCAAACGTTTTTCCCACCACTGATGAAATGCGGTAAGAGTCGTAATCCAGACCGATGGGTATTCACTTGCCATGGTCAGTATTTCATCGAACACAGCGGTAAATTGTGCAATCCGACGCGGATGGTCATAAATGAACATCGGTTCGTTTGCCTGGTATTGTAAGTCAAAATAGCGCTTGTAGTATTTTATACATTTATCTTTTGATAAACCAGCATGGATTAGCCGCCCGATACAAATCGGGTGAACCGGGATTTGCATGACATTTGATTTTCTTTTATAAATGATTGAGGAAAACGGCAGATCGTCATAACCCAATGTAAATTCAGAAGAATATTTGATATCACAATCTTCTATTGCTCTTTGCAGGTTCTCATTCCAAAGACCGAACGGACTAACAAAACCGACTGGAATGATGCCGAATTTTTCCAAAATATCTTTTGCTTGTTTAATATTATCGTAATTGCGCTGATAGTCTTTAAAAACTTTATGAACGTGACAATGAATCTGAAAGTCTCGCTGGAACTGCAGGACATAATAATGTTCTTTGGTATTTACAAAATAGGTGAAGATTGTTTCTTGGTTTTTTTCCAGCTCAAACGTTGCAGTAAGACATTCGATCGGTCCAAAGTCGGTATCTACTCGAAAAGCAAATACGCTTGAGTATTTTTCCGGATAATACCAGACATGACAATAAGGTAACTGCATCTTAGCGTATAATTTTTTTAGACAATTCACTACTAATTTTCGGATATCGCCCTTACTGACCGCCGAGGCTAATTCATTAGGAAATCTCCGAGATGTATAGTAGAAAGCCTTACGTTCATAACGATGGTCACATACTGCGTGATTGACATCAAACGGCAAACCGACGATATAGCCATTGCCATATTTACCCTGATAAATTGCCGGAATTTTAGAAGCGATAAAACCAGTGTCAGCTAACCTGCTCTTATAACCAGAAAGTTTTAAATCAACCGCAATAATGTTTTTAAAGATATCGCTGGCATCACTTAAAATATATGAAATCTTAGTTGATTTACAATCGAAGTCTTTGATGATTTTCTTGAGGTTCGGAAAGTCAGTTATAATTGCGAGACCATCATTTAAAAGTATCTTAAGCTTGGTAACTTCAGTATCAGTTAGTTCACGGTTGACAATGATTGGTTCGAAATATTCCTCCGGGATCTTAGTTAACACATCATATTTTAGACCTTCTTGTTCTAAAATTCGATCCCAGCCTAATTCTTTTTTTAATATACCGAGCACAGTTAATTTACCTTTGATAACATTAAATCATTTTTACGTATTCCTTTTATTATAATCAAAATTACGCTATATACTATACTAGATAGTATGATTAGCGGAATTATTGATAGTTTAGTATAAAAGAACTTTATGGCAAGAACCATTACAATAGTGGCAATGACTGGTCTAATAATATTAATAATATTAAATTTAATATTGGCAATCGGTTTAATTAACTGAGTCAATGTAATTAAAGTGATAAGTTCTGCGAAAACCAGCGCGACTGCGGTGCCGATCGCACCA
>Ga0315279_10009792_pt1 | contig 11360 bp, 8 predicted proteins | sample YL17G06_20_MG_FD_203694 | JGI IMG/M metagenome (GOLD analysis project Ga0315279, IMG submission 203694) | Sediment microbial communities from Yellowstone Lake, YNP, Wyoming, USA - YL17G06_20 | ecosystem: Environmental > Aquatic > Freshwater > Lake > Sediment | place: USA: Wyoming | collected...
AATATCCAAATATTACATAATATAATATGTAAGCATGCAAAATCAAAGCGAATTTGCTCAAAAATGCAAAAAAAATGATCTCCCTATAGGTTTAATGGAATTTTAAAACAAGTTGCGGAACTGCTGTGTCCGATCGTGATGGCCCGGTCTATTTCCTGTTCATCGAGCTGCGCCCGGACCTGATAGGTGCCTGCCGGCAGACTGTCGGGCAGCTGGCGCCGCGCAGCGCCTTTGCCCGCCCACCGGCATACGGTCTTGCCCTGGGCGTTCTGTACCATCACCCGGTATGCGATACAGCGATTGATGCGTATGGCTGTTCCGGATATCGTCAGTCGGTCCGACGCAGGAGCGGACAGACCAACGCTGCGCACGCCGGCCGCCGGATTGTTCGCCGGGCTTATAACAAGCGTCCCCCATGCGGACATGAGCTCCTTGTTTCCGGAAACCCAGTTGCAAATATGGCGGAAGCCCATCCAACCCGCGCTGTCTGCCCTGGCATCAAGATCTTCTATTTCAATATTAAGCCCCATGGTCTTCTGCCCTGCAGAAGCGCTCCAAAAGGCGCCCTGCGCAATTTGCAGGCATGGATTACCGCGGATTTTCCATTCGATGACATAGCCGCGGCCTTCGTTTTGCGGCTTGATGCGCACGGCCGCTTTCATTGCGCCCGTGCTGATCCAGTTCTGATAGGTGGTAAAGGCGGTTGATGGCGCCCCTTCCAAGAGCCCGCCGGAGGTGAACCCTCCGAGGCGCGATTTATGCGTCGAACAGACCATCTTCCAACTCGTTCCGTCTCCAACAGGGCCGCTGCCGGACGATGCGTTCTGAGCGTCGAGCATGAGTTCCACCCCATCACCATACCAGGGCCATCCCGTTGCGGTCAGGCTGTGCACCGTTGCGCTGTCGGACCCCGTTCCCACCCAGCGCGGGGTGTCGATGCCGTACACCACATTATCGGACGCGTTGAAGGCGAGATAGAGGCAGGTGTCGTCGTGCTTGACATAGCAGGAAAGCGAAAGGTCGGAGGCGTTGTTCGGCGCCGTGCACTCGTCTTTCCAGCCCGTCATGCCCGTGATCGAAGACGCATCGGCCCATTCGCCCGGGGAAAGCGTGCCGTCGATAACGGGCGTCGTGCCTTTATAGGCCGTCAGGGTTTGCGGCGCGGCGCCGGAAAAAAGCGGCGCCGCGGCCAGAGCGAGGACGCCGATGGCACGATACCACCGTCTCGTTCCGCCGATCAGAATCGTTCTCCTTCGCATGGGACCTCCTTCGCCGCTCCGATGGGCCTTAATCCCCGCGGGCGAGCTTTTTAAGTTCCGCGAGCCTTGAAAGCGCCGCGAGCGGCGTCAGGTTGTTTTCGTCGATTTTAGCCAGTTCGTCAATTAATTCCTGGGCCAGAATCTCCTGCGGCGACGGATCGCTCGGCGCGGCGAAAAGATCGGTCTGCAGCACGGCGGCTCGGCGGCGGCGCCGTTCGTGTTTCGCCAGCGCCGGCTCCTGCTCGGGCGTCAGCTCCATTTTTTCAAGATTGGAAAGGATCTCCCTGGCGCGGATGAGCACGGCCTTGGGCACGCCCGCCAGGCGCGCCACCTGGATGCCGTAGGAATGGTCGCAGCTCCCCTCGTCTATCTTGCGCAGGAAAATGATCTTGTCGTTCCATTCCTTGACTTTGATGTGCAGGTTTTTAATGCGGCCGAAAAGCAGCGGCAGCTCCGTGAGCTCGTGGTAGTGCGTGGCGAAGAAGGTGCGGGGCCGCCGGCCCGGCGTTTCGTGCAGGTGCTCGGCCACGGCCCAGGCGATGCTGATGCCGTCGAACGTGGAGGTGCCGCGTCCTACTTCGTCAAGTAACACGAGGCTCTGGTCCGTGGCGTTGTTCAGGATATTCGCCACTTCGATCATTTCAACCAGAAACGTGCTCTGCCCGCGCACCAGGCGGTCGGAGGCGCCAACACGCGTGAAAAATTTGTCCACCACGCCGATCTCGGCCGATGCCGCGGGCACAAAAGAGCCGATCTGCGCCATGATGGCGATAAGCGCGTTCTGCCGCAGGTAGGTGGATTTGCCGGCCATGTTGGGCCCGGTGATCAAAAGGATTTGCGATTCTCCCTGCCGGAGCTGGGTATCGTTGGGCACGAAGCGCTCGTCCGCGTTCATGCGTTCCACCACCGGGTGCCGGCCGTCCTTGACAAGCAGATCACACCCGTCGCGCAGCACGGGCCGGCAATACCCGTGCTCCGCCGCCACCCGCCCGAGCGACGCGAACACATCGAGCGAGGCAACGGCCTCGGCGGCCTTCTGGATGTCGGCGCAGCGCCGGGCGATATCCGTGCGCAACGCGCAGAAGATCTCGTATTCCAGGTCGTTCAGCCGCTCTTCGGCCTTGAGGATCTTCTCCTCCATTTCCTTGAGCTCCGGGGTGACGAATCGTTCGCCATTTGTCAACGTCTGCTTTCGCATATAGTCGGCGGGCGCGGCGGCGATATTGGCCCTGGAAATCTCGATGTAGTAGCCGAACACTTTGTTGTAGCCCACTTTAAGGGACCCGATGCCCGTGCGGGCCCGCTCGCTTTCCTGCAGCGCGGCGATCCACTTTTTTCCGTTCACCGCCGCGTCGCGCAATTCGTCAAGCTCAGCCGACACGCCGTTGCGGATGATGCCGCCTTCACGCAGGGAAAGCGGCGGGTTGTCGGCAAGGGTGCGGCCGATGGCCGCGGCAAACTCGTCGAACCCGGCCAGCCGCGCGCAGATCTCCGCGATCAGTCCGCTGGATGACGCGGCAAGCAGCCGCACCAGGCGCGGAAAGGCCTCCATCGAATTTTTCAGCCCCAGACAGTCGCGGCCGTTGGCGCGTTCGAACATGACGCGGCCGATCAGCCGTTCAAGGTCGGCCACCTGCTTGAGCACGACCTCCGTTTCGCCGCGTGTAAAGATATCGCGTTTGAGCCATTCCACGCAATCGAGCCGGTCGTTGATGCGGCCGAGGTCTTTAAGCGGACGCGTGATCCAGCGCTTGAGCATGCGCGCGCCCATGGCGGTGCTGGTCCTGTCCAGCGCCCAGATCAGTGTGCCGTCGCTTTCATCGGTGTGCAGCGGCTGCAAAAGTTCCAGGTTGCGGATCGTGGCCGGGTCAAGTTCGGCGTATTCCGACACACGGCGCGGCAGAAGATTCGTGATGTGCTGGAGGCCGTTTTTTTTCCTGTCCTTGAGATACAGCAGCAGGCCGCCGGCCGCCCCGATGCCGGCGGTAAAGCCTTCGAGGCCCATTCCGTCAAGTGAAATCGTGTCAAAATGGCGCACCAGGGCGTCACGGGCCATGTCGCGGTCGAAGGCATAGGCGGTAAACGGCGTCAGCACGATTTTTTTCTGCAGGCGCAACACCAGGCCGGCAAGGGGATTGTCGGCGGCGTCGGCCACCACCACCTCGGTGGGGTCCATGCGCGCCAGCTCTTCCTCCACCTGCGCGGGCGGCACCTCCTCCACCCAGAATTCGCCGGTGGAAAGGTCGCACTGGGCGATGCCCGTCACGGCGCCGCCCTGCGCAAGCGCCGCGATATAGTTGTTGCTTTTTTCATCGATGAACATGTCCTCGGTGGCCGTGCCCGCGGAAATGATCTCCACGATATCGCGCTTGACAACCCCTTTGGCTGCTTTGGGGTCCTCGGTCTGCTCGCAGATGGCGATGGTATGTCCCGCTTTGACAAGTTTGTTGGCATACCGGTCAAGGGCGTGGTGGGGAAAACCGGCCAGCGGCGTCGCTTCGGCCGAGCCGTTGTTGCGGGTGGTCAGCGTGATGCCCAGAATGCGGGCCGCAATGCGGGCGTCGTCGTTGAACATCTCATAGAAATCACCCATGCGGTAGAGCAGCACCGCCTGCGGATACTGCCGTTTGATGGCCGTATACTGCCGCATGAGCGGCGTAGGCGTCGCTTGTGTGGTGTCAAGCGCTGCGGGTCGGTCGGTTTCAGGGTAAACGGGGTTTTCGGCCATAAAAAACATCCGGCGCCGGCCGAAGGGCCGCGGCTATGCCGCCGGACCCGCGGCCGGCGCATCGTCCGCACTCTGCCCGCCGGGCAGCATGGTGGTAAGCGGCTGCGCGCCTTCCGGTTGCTCCGCTGTGCCAACCGTCGTCCCGTCGGACGCGGTCCGTTCTTCGCCGTACCGCGCAAGTTCGCTCTCCAAATCTCCCATTTTCTCTTTTACCAGGGCCTCAAACTCTTCGATTTTCGGAATGTCCTCCAGGCTTTTCAGCCCGAAATAGACCAGAAATTCGCGTGTGGTGGAGTAGAGCAGCGGCTTACCGGGTTTGTCGCTTCTGCCGCTCATGTATACCAGCCGCCGCTCGAGAAGCGTTTTGATGGCGCCGTCCGTCACTACGCCGCGGATCGATTCGATTTCAGCCTTTGTGATCGGTTGCTTATAGGCGATAATCGCCAGCGATTCCAGCGCCTGCTGCGACAGGCGCCTGGCGGCCTTTTCCTTGAGCAGCTGGCGGACCCAGGGCGAATAATAGGCGATAGTGCGGAATTGAAAGCCGCCGGCGACTTCGATGATTTCAAACGGGTGGCGTTCCCTGGAGAGTTGCGTGTTGATTTCGGACACCATCTTTTTTATTTCGCGCAGGTCCGGCTGCCCCGGCATGGAGGCTTTGATTTTCGCCGGCGACATCACATCGTCGGAGGCAAAAAGCATGGCTTCGAGAATTCGTTTGGCTTCGGCCGGCGTGGCCGCGGTAATTCGTTCGCCCCCCGGTTCGTCGGCGTCGTCCGCGGAGGCGGCGGCATCCGCCGCCCCGGCGCTCTGCGCCTGGGCGTCCGGCGGGGAATCCGCGGCTTTCATGGCCCGGGAGAAATCGATGACCTTATCGTCGTCGCTCATAAGCCTCCCTCGTGCGATTCCGCGCCGTCCGGTTTTACATCCGTCCCTTCCGCTGCCGCCGTGCTTTCGCCGGCAGTCAAGGCGGCGGCGCGCGGCCGGTCCTCGTCTTCCGCGACCGGCGCGTCGCGCTCGTTCTCGGGCCGCAGCGAAACAAAAATGGCCCCGAACCGCTCTTCCTGCCGAAACCGGATATGCTGCATTTTCACCAGCTCAAGGATCGCCATGAACGTCGCCACCATCACGATGCGCCGCCGATCGTCGGCAAAAAAGTCTTCGAACCGCACCTCGGCCTGCTCGGAAAGCCGGACGATGACGCGTTCGATGCGATCGTCAATGCGCGGTTCGTCAAGCGATACGACATGGCCCGGATCCTCGGGGATCTCGCGCGTCAGCACGGCGCGAAACGCGGCCACCAGGTCGAACAGCGTCACGGCGCCGATGCCGCGGCCCGGTTCGGCGCCTTCGGCCGGCGGCTCGTCGGGACTGCCGCGGCCGAAGGTGCCGATTTGTTCCGCTTCGTAAACTTTAAATGACCCGGCCGCCTCCTTGAATTTCTTGTATTCGAGCAGCTGCCGGATGAGCTGTTCGCGGTTGTAAATTCCCCCGTCTTCTTCGAGCCCCAGCGACTCCGGCTGCTGATCATAGGGCAAAAGCTCGCGGGCCTTGAGGCGCAGCAGCGTAGCCGCCATGTGCAGGTATTCGGCGGCCAAGTCGATGTTGACTTCGCGCATCAGGTCGAGGTATTCGAGATACTGGCGGGTGACGGCCGAAATGTTGATGTCGGTGATTTCCACTTCGGACCGGGTGACCAGATACAGCAGCAGATCGAGCGGTCCTTCGAACACATCGAGCCGCACCCGATAATCGTTTTTATCCGTTATGGTTTCTGCCATGGTTCGGTCGCGCCGCTACTCCACGGTCACGCTCTTGGCCAGGTTCCGCGGCTGGTCTATCTCGCAACCGCGGATGGCGGCAATATGGTACGCTAAAAGCTGCAGAGGAATGACCGACAGGATCGGGCTGATCATCTGCAGCGTCTTTGGAATATACATGACATGATGCGCATATTTGACCATTTCTTCGTCACCATCGGTGGCGATCGCGATGATCTTGCCGCCGCGCGCCCGTATCTCCTGCATATTGGAGAGCACCTTGTCGTGCACGCTGTCGCGCAGCGCGATCACGACCGACGGCATGTCTTTGTCCACCAGCGCAATGGGCCCGTGCTTCATCTCGGCGGCGGGATATCCCTCGGCGTGGATATAGGATATCTCTTTGAGCTTGAGCGCCCCCTCAAGCGCCACCGGAAAGTTGTACGAACGCCCGAGATACAGGAAGTTATTGTGTTTGGCATAGATGCCGGCTATCTTTTTCACCTCGTCGTTCTGCGACAGGATCCGCTCGATCTGCGACGGCAACAGGGCAAGCGCCTTGGCGATCTCGATGCCCTGGTCGTTGGACAACCGGCGCATGCGGCCCAAAAGCAGCGTAAGGAGCGCGATCACGGTCAATTGCGAGGTAAACGCCTTGGTCGACGCAACACCGATTTCGGGCCCCGCGTGCAGATAGACGCCCCCGTGGGTTTCGCGCGCGATCGACGAACCCACCACGTTGCAGATGCCCAGCACCGTGGCGCCCTTGCGCGCCGCTTCGTGCAGCGCCGCCAGCGTGTCGGCCGTTTCGCCGGATTGACTGATGACAAAAACCAGCGTGTTGGGGTCTATGACGGGGTTGCGGTAGCGGAATTCGGACGCGTATTCCACTTCCACCGGAATGCCGGCGAGCTCCTCGATCATGTATTCGCCGCACAGCGCCGCGTGCCAACTGGTACCACAGGCCACGAAGATAAGGCGGTTGATTTTCCGTAATTCCTGAAGCACCAGGTTGAGCCCGTCCAGGCGCGCGCACCCTTCGTCCATCAACAGGCGCCCGCGCATGGCGTTGTGCACCGTCTCGGGCTGTTCGAAGATCTCCTTGAGCATGAAATGCGCGAAGCCTCCCTTGGCAAGCGACGCGGCGTCGAACTCGATGTTGTGGATTTCGGCGGCTATCTTTTTATTATCAAGCGTTGTCGTCTGGTAGTCGCCGCGCGAGAGCACGGCCATGGTATTGTCTTTGAGGTAAATCACGCGCTTGGTGTACCGCACCAGGGCACAGGCGTCGGAGGCAAGGAAATATTCGCCTTCGCCGATGCCCACGATGAGGGGCGATCCGCGCCGCGCGCCCACCAGCACATCCGGGTTGTCGCGGGCCACCACGGCGATGCCGAAGGCTCCGTCGACCTCCGCAAGCGCCCGGCTTACGGCAGCGGGAAGATCGCCGCCGGTGTAGTATTTGCCGATCAGGTGCGCCAGGATTTCGGTGTCGGTCTCCGATTTGAATACGACGCCTTCGTGCTGCAGCTTTTCCTTGAGAACATGGAAATTTTCAATTATCCCGTTATGCACCACGGCTATCCGCCCGGTGGCGTCGGTATGCGGATGCGCGTTGATCTGCGACGGCGCGCCGTGCGTGGCCCAGCGGGTATGGGCGATGCCGAGGGTGCCGCGCCGCGTTTCTTTCGCCATGATCGATCGCAGGCGATCGACCTTGCCCGCGTCTTTGACGATATTCATTGTCCCATTGTCAATCAACGCCATGCCCGCGCTGTCGTAGCCGCGATATTCAAGAGCGCTCAGGCCTTCGATGCATATGGGATACGCGTCTTTCGCGCCGATATAGCCGACAATGCCGCACATGATGTACGCTCCTGGTGAAATCGATCAGGGGCAGTCCGACCGCCGGGATATAAAATACATTTCGATCGCCGGATTTCTCCCTGCCTTTTTTATCCGCTCATGCCCGCTTTAATATGAAAAGCACGGAATGCTTCATTCCGTGCTTTTCATTCTCGGTTTCCGGTTCTCTGGCCGGCGGCGCGCTTCTCTCATTTCCTATTTGGATGCCGCCTTTTTGCCGCTCTTTGCCGCTTTTTCAATATAGCCGGACGGCCTGGTAAAATAGAGCGCGTCGACAATCACCTCGGGGCCTTCTTCCTGTTTGAGCGTCTTTTCCCCATAGTTGTCCGTGGTGAAATTATAGCGCCGCATTTCCATTTTCTTTATCGGCGCCCTGGTCCCTTCGATATCCAGAACAATGGAGGTATCGCGGCCGTCCCGCAGACGAATGCGGGCCCCGTAGTTGTAAATGGAATCGAGAAGCGAATCGACGGAGATGATCGTGTCCATGCCCCACAGGTTGGCGGTGCAATCAACCTTTTTGCCTTTGCCGCCGCAATATCCCGAGCCCACGATGTAGCCGCTGGAATAGAGAAACAGCTTTGCCGTAGCGTCAACCATCTGCTCTTCTTCCCCGAAGAATTTCCTTTTCAGCTTTACATCATAATCTCCCAGATACACGATCCAGAACTGCGCATTTTCCATTTTCCCGGCTTTTTTGTAATAGACCGGCTTTTCTAAAAGGCCTTGCATGGAAAACGCCGGCACGACCGCAAGAAGCACACAGAACAGCACCGCTTTTTTAAAGAAACACACCATGACGAACCGCCTTTCTATATTTTGTTTTCTTGATTGCAGCCTATATTTCATCCATTATTTTCAGCGGCATGATAAGAAAAAGATCGTCGGACGCTTTTTTCATTTTGTCTTCATAATACGGAAAAAGCAGACAGGCGCTTATCTGCGTGTTCATTTCCATGCTGATTCTGGGCGTTGCAATGATGCCGGCTATTTCACTCAGGTATTGCCCGTTGAATCCGATGGCATGTTCGTTGCCGGCATACTCGACGGGCAGCACTTCGCGCGCTTCGCCGCCGATGTCGCGGTTGAGAACAACCAGTTCGAGCTGGTTCTTTTTAAAGGTGAATTTCACCAGGTTGGTTTTCTGGTTGGAAAGAACCGCGACCCGCTTGACGGCATTGATCAAAAGATCACGCTGGATGACGACTTTGCGCGGATTATCAATCGGAATGACTTTTCGATAGTCGGGATACGGCCCGTCGATCAACTTGGAGCAGAGACTGAAGGAATCGGCGCAAAATATCACATATTTGTCGCCGATCTGCGCCGTAATCCGTTTCTGGCCGGCGGCATCGGAGGATATCTTGACAATATGCTGCAGTGTTTTTGGCGATACGATAATACCGGTTTTTTCCTCAATGCCAAACGTTCCGGAAATCGCCGAGCTTCCCAGACGGTGACCATCCGTGGCGACCATTCCCATCCGGCCCTTTTCCATTTCCCAGAATATGCCGCATAGACAGGCGCGGGATTCGTCCCGCGAAACGGCGAACGCGCTTTTTGCGGTCATATCCGAAAGGACCGCCACGTCGATTTCTATCTCCTTTTGAATTTTCATTTCGGGAAACGCAGGGAAATCCGCCGGATCGGCCCCGGCAAGTTTGCAGCTAAAGCCTTTCTCGCTTTCGATGATGAACACAGAATCCTTCACGCGGATATACACATCTCCTTCTGGCAACTCGCGCACGACCTCGAAAACTTTCCGCGCATTGACTATGATACTGAAGGACCCTTCACCGGCAACGGTGCTGTGAACTTTAATGGAATGATCCAGGTCGGTAGCCGCGATTTCAAGGTTTGCGGCATCAAGTGATATTTTAAAATTTGATAAAATCTGAAGGGTGCTCTTCATCGGCACCAGCGGATAGGCTTTTTGCATCACATCAAGAAGATCTTTTTTCGTGGTCTTTAAATTCATGGCTTCTCCTCATCGAAATAATAAATATAATAAACACCCATGATTTCTATTGTTTAAATATATAAAAAGATAAGAATAAGAAATAGGTTTGTTGATAAGTGTTAATGATGGCGGAACATATTGATTTTATTATTGAACCTGGTGTTGATAACAATTTGAATATAAGGATGTTTGATTTGATATATTGTTAATAGCCGATTATTCATGGGTATCAACAACGGAGCAACATTCATTCTTTTAATTGAGATAAAAGCACATTTATATCCTTTGCTAGCGAAGGATCGTTTTTCCTGAGAGCATCGATCACCTGAACGGCATGAATGACGGTGCTATGGTCTCTGCCCCCAAAAGTAAGCCCTATAGTTTTAAGCGAATTATTCGTGAGCGACTTAGCAATATACATGGCGACATGCCGGCATACGACAACTTCTTTTCTGCGGTTTTTCTCTCGAACGGTATCAACGGGCACCTTATAGAACGCGGATACTTTCTGGATGATTTCTTCAATGGAAACTTTCGATTTTCCGGATTCAAAAGATTTTTTAATGACATTGGCCACGAGATCGATGGTAATGTCACTTTTGGTAATGGACGCAAAAGCCAGAAGCCGGATAACGACGCCTTCGAGTTCACGGATGTTTGAAACGATCTTTTCCGCTATGAAATAGAGCACATTCTCCGGGATACTCAGACTTTCTTCCTCGGCTTTCCTTTTAAGAATAGCGACGCGCGTTTCAAGGTCCGGCGGCTGGATGTCGACGCACAGGCCCCACTGAAAGCGGGAAATCAGCCGGTCCTGCAGGCCCTTGAGCGACGACGGCGGAAGGTCCGAGGTTAAAACGATCTGCTTTCCATTATGATACAACGCATTAAAGATGTAGAAAAACTCCTCCTGCGTGCTTTCTTTGCCGGAAAAGAACTGGATATCATCGACCAGAAGAACGTCCGACGCGCGGTATTTGTCGCTGAATGTTTTGGTCGTATTGCTTTTAATGGCATCGATGAATTCAAGGTAAAATTCTTCGGAGGACACATAGGAGACCCGGCTGCCGCCGCCGGCGATGATAATGTGGTTGCCGATGGCCTGCAGGAGGTGCGTTTTTCCCAGGCCGACGCCGCCGTAAATCAGCAAAGGATTGAATTTGGTTTTTCCCGGGGACTGGGCCACGGCAAGCGCCGCGCTTTTTGGGAATTCATTTCCCGATCCGACAACGAACGACTCAAAGGAATATCGTTTGTTAAGAATGGGATATCGCGGCGGGCGGGCGCGCGCATCGCTGGCGACGGGTCCGCGGCGCGTCATACCGTCATTCGGGTCCGCGGCCGTACCGGATGCGGGCACGAACGAGACGCTCGCAACGGAGGGCGTTACGCTTTTAACGACCGTGAGCACCGTATCACGATAATGCTGGTCCAGAAAGTCGCACACGAACTGATTGGGAGCGGCAAGCACCAGCGCGGCATCGGTGGTACGCGCGTCGATTGACAGCGGCCGGAGCCATGTTTCAAAGCGCTGGGAATCTATCGTTGATGCGATTTTCCCTAATACGGCGTTCCACTGTTCCTGGCGCATACGAGGAAAATACTTTTTTTGCGGCGGCCGCAAAAGGACCGCCCGGCATCGGCGCTCTGCGATGACAAAAGAGACTTCATGCCGGCGCTTGGCACCAGCAGTTCCGCAACTTGTTTTAAAATTCCATTAAACCTATAGGGAGATCATTTTTTTTGCATTTTTGAGCAAATTCGCTTTGATTTTGCATGCTTACATA
>Ga0315279_10009793_pt1 | contig 11359 bp, 11 predicted proteins | sample YL17G06_20_MG_FD_203694 | JGI IMG/M metagenome (GOLD analysis project Ga0315279, IMG submission 203694) | Sediment microbial communities from Yellowstone Lake, YNP, Wyoming, USA - YL17G06_20 | ecosystem: Environmental > Aquatic > Freshwater > Lake > Sediment | place: USA: Wyoming | collected...
AGGATTATTACCGCTTGTCGCTGCGTGCCAGGTTCCTCCATCAGTTGTTATCTGAAGTTTGACGTCAACATTTACTGAGCTTCCCGTTGAATCTGCAGTGAATGTATCAGTTGCATTCGTATAGTAACTCCTGCTCATTGCCACCAGGACACCACTGTTAACACTCCAACTAGCCTTATCAACGGCTAATGTGATGTATTGTCCCGTGACCGTGATATCAAAGGTATCGCTGTCACCAGCGAGGGTCGAGGGGATTCCAGCTAATATCGTTGTTCCTATGGTGATTGCCACCAGCATCAATACTTTTATTTTTCTGCTTATTTTTTCCATTTTTTTTCGCTCCTTCTATTTTTTTTTTATTATTTCTCCTAGTTTCGTTGATATTTCATCTATCAACGTTTTCTTTCCTATACTATACTACTTGTTTTGTTAGGGTTCCGCCCAACTCGTCAAATCAGTGGATGGCTTACGCTAGTACGTACTATGCATCCCTTCACACGCCCACAACTCTGTGTCAATTCAGCTAGCAAGGGGTGGCGCTAATACGTATGGTGCATCCCATCACATGCCCACAACTAATCGATGAAGGCATTGTTAATCTCAAATTGAGTACGATACTCTCGTTGACACTAAGATTTGTATAAAACGTGGTTTCTGTAAGAGTTATGTGATCCCAAGTGCTTCCGTCGATAGAACAGTCCAGTACATATTGATTGGGACCGTTGGATGTCGAAAGCGTCCACCGATGACCATATGAACACGTCATATCGGTGGCGCTAATCTGTAAATCAACGGCGATATCCCCGTTGTTTGTTATTCCAAAATAATCGGGTTGTGTTTCATTTGTGTAACACACAGAATTTAATGACTGTGTCCCAAATGCGTAGCTTGATTGATTTATGTCTATACTTACTATTTGTACTGTTCTCGTCGTGAAATAATACGTTTGGTTGACCGAAGTAGTTCCATCCGAACAATGAACGCTCCAATAATAGGTATAACCACTTTGGATGAAGTAAAAGATTTGAGCGTAGGTACCGTTAGGTACGGAATTATTTGTTCCAATGTCATTCCAGGTTCCGGACGCATTTGTTTGAAAGGTGATATTCATGGAATCATTATCTTCATCGTTGATTGTTATCTTCAAAGAAATGTCACCAGCTGATATATTTGATTCACCATTCCCCGGGCTGGGAGTTGATAAAACAGGTGGGGAAGCCTTTGTTAATGTTATCATAAAAAATAGCGTATATGATAACATTACGATAATTACTTCAAAGATTCGTGTAATTCTCGAGGCATCCATCTGCTTTTCCACATCCCGTCACATGATAATATGTAATTGTTTTGTAATGTTCATGTAATGTAACGGTATTTATAAAGATTTTGTTTTTAATAGCGGTGTGATATGATTCAAGAACAAGAGAGAGAATGATCATGCGAGCGATGCGGACACAAATAGATAACACGAAGTTTAGAGATGCTAAAAGTTTGCTCGAAATGTAAAAGCCCTTACCGAAGTAAGCTTACAGTTTGTACAATAACCCCATGTCGTTTTTCCACGCTATTCTGGAAATCACGGATGGTGCCATCAATGAGATCATCTACGGCTCTATTCAATCGTTTGATTATTATGATATCATTCTTTAAACCAAGTTTCTCCGATGTTGAAATCGCAGTGTACTCCCCAGATGGTCTTGTTGTTTTCCAGTCTTTTTATAAATCTCCAGACGTTTTGTCAAAAGAAACCACACTTTTTTTCTTTACTATCGATGCCCTAGTTCGAATTTTTCTGGAGTTGCTCGATGACTTTCTTCTCGTCCAAGTCAATCTGTTTTTTACTACTTTTAGATATACATACTCTCCTAAATTAATTCATTGATTGCATTAATAAAATCGTCTAAATCAAATGGCTTTTTAATATACGCAACGATATTGCCTTTTTTCATAATATCCTCAAAGACATCCCTGGAAAACCTAACAACCGACAAGAGTATTATTTTCGGTTTACTTTTCTTACTAATGAGTTTTTCAAGTATTTCTTCAGTTGTAAGCCCCGGCATTAACACATCGAGAATGACGAGGTCCGGATCAAATTTGTCGAGCTTTTCTAGAAATTGTGAACCATTTTCAGCCAGCATAGTTTCATAACCCTCATTCTTTAGCATCATCTGAATCATCACTCTCTGATCTGAGTCGTCATCCACAATCATTATCCGTCCAAGTTTTACATCCCCCGTTGGTTTTTTTTCGATTTTAGGGTTATTCATCAGAAGTCACCTTCAGGAACAAATATTATCATGTTATACTCTATAACTGATGTTATAAATATCTATCCTGTCGAAAAGTCATAATGTGGAAATTACAAAAAAACTACATACGTAATGTCTATTGGATTGAATAACTAGCGCCTCTCTCCATAAAAACGATTGATAATAACGATTGCTACTTCAATGTTTTTCAATTCTGACTAAACGCTACTACTACACATGTTTTTTTTTTAACAACATCCGAGAGATCGTTCAAATAAAATGGTTTCTTCATATACTCAACGATGGTGTTCAATTTCAACATCTTCACTTGCTCCTCTTCAGAATATCGTATCACTGTCGATAAAAAATCTTAGGGTTACTCTTCTTTTCCTTTTTTTTACTTTTTCGTTCTTGACACATAGACAACAGCGATCACTGATATCACTATCACGAACAGCGCTAGTATCAGCTAAAAATATCGCTGCCCGAACTCTATTAAGATGGGAGGGAAGCATGGTTAATTTTGATTTGAAGTATGCAATGAGCCTTCTTTGGAGTGAAGTGAATAGTTTTACCGGTAAAAATGGCTACCAAATCTCCTTTCTCACATATCCTGAAAAATCAACAAATGTGTTAACAAATACGAATCCGAATCTCTCTTCCCGCGCTTTTTACTGGTAAATTCATGTTCATCTCACGATTGGAGATTCAAACCGCCATTCAACAACATCGTTATCATGGAGATGGTACAGACTGCATCCAACTTGGGCATATTCGCCATTTACATAATACTGCCAATAGTTATCGTCTTCTCCATTCTCGATATTATTTATTGCTTTGACAAACAATGAATCATACCCTTGCCAATAATTTGCGTTAATAGAAAAGTTATAATGTTCGGCACACTCGAACAGAAAGTTTGCAACAGTCATGTTCTTCGTCGTTACATTCCTGTAGACAATATTCCATTCTGGAGTAACTATTTTCATGCTTACATTTTCAACATTTCTTGCAGATTCATCATGTTTCACAGATGCAGAAAAACAACCTGCGAAAGAGATGATAACTAAGATCAAGGCAATGACACTGAAGACACACTTCGCTTCCATATCCCACCAATGAATTTTTTTAATATAAGATTTGGTTGTCGTCTATAGGAATATAAAATCACAGGAACTCCAATACAAATAAACGTCGTTATCCCTGAAATAAGATGATACACCGTAAACGGAATTCCCAGAGTATACACAGTTAGTAATGATTCTCCAGTGTGGGGATACATCAGATACCACCAGCCGAAATTCGTCCATATATCATACAAAAGTACCAGTAAAGCTCCAGCCCCAGCCATACAGAAAACAGACCGTGATTTTACCGACGAAACATAAGGTTTTATTCTCTCTCCCACAAAAATACCTGCCAATGCAACAAAAGCAAAACCCGAGTAGGTAAACATCACTATCTGGTTCATTTTCTCCCCTACAAATATCGGATTACCGATTAGGATATCGCTAATTATCATTCCAACGAGAGGAATCAGCATCGCTATCCTAACATCCAGAACCATTATTCCGATAAAAGCAATAACTGTCGTCACCTCGAAATTAGGAAACGGCTGTATCCCCTTAGACACCAACAAATATCGCCCCACGGTCGCACACAACACCAACAATCCAAAACCGAGTATCTGTCTTAGTTTATTCTTCATGTACACCACCTTCTCACAAGACATGAATGTGAGGGAATAAATTGATAATCACAACCTCTTTTTCATCGATATCGCCTTGATGCATAACGGATGTCTCAAGGTTTTGCAAATAGATTCTGAGCATGTCAGATGCTTGTTTTCCATAGTAATTTTTTGACAGCGAGTCGATATATCTGATGATCCGCTGGATTTTAAGAAGACTATCGTTGTTGTCGCTGTATGCCTTCACCTTTATCGTTGCCTTTTTGAAAAATGTTCTATCATTCAATCGCCACGTAAACGGAGGCGCAGTGTCAACATATTCCAAATTATCGTTAATGTAAAACTCTACTTTTTTGACAGCATCTGTAGCATTCACTTCGATGTCAATGTGTCCGATTATCAAGATATCGGGATACTGTATCCTTGTTTTCTTATTGAACAGATAGATTGCATGATCCATCGGCTTCACTATTTTCACCGATTTTTTCACATAGACCGTTGCTTTGTCAGACCGCACATATCCTGCTTTCTCGGAGTAGATTTGATAGTCTCCTGCAGCATCAATATGGACAGTTACATTTCCATTTTCATCGGTCACATACTCTGTCGAACCCACGTAGACAATAGCATCTGCAACAGGAGACATCGTCTCATTGCCTACGCTTACTGTGAACTCTTCAGATACATTGACGGTACTCTCACTTACTGTTATTCGTAATGCATGTGCAGTCCAATCCTCTAAATACCCCCAGAGAACCGCTCTATTGTTCTCTGTCAGCTCAAATGCACCTGCATCAACCATCGGCAGCGTATAGTCAACCCAGTAATGCCACCAGTCAGAATCATTCGCTATTGTCTGCACATAAAAAGCATGCCAACTTGGATAGTATATCACATAATAAGAAAAACCTCCCTCTTGTGATGCTTCATCAAGTGCTCCTAATGCACTTGGGTAGGGGATGTAATAATCTTCCATTTCACCGGAACTATCATTCAGCGCTGTAATCAGCGAATCGCTGAAACACACATCGCCATCCCATATGGTATCATTTTTTCCCTCTATCCTGATGTTTCCTGTCCATTCACTTGCCGTAACATCACGGTTACCATTTCCATCATTGCTGTCACCGCCTCCACCATCAGTCCCGCCATCTTCGTTACCTTGGTTATTGGTCCCATTTTCTCCCCCAGGTATGTAAATTTTGATGGGGTACGGTTTTCCGAGCAGAGCTGGAATCACATACGATGTCATCCATTCAGGGTTCATGTTTTGATTGAAAGACCAAGCAAAGGCACCGTTTCCCTGCTGCAAACTGAGAAGAAAATCAATCGGGGAATTTCCACCCTGTTTCCATTCAATGCTTGTAGGGTCTTGCCCTGCTATCACAATAGCATCTATTGCCCAGGCAGTCGACGCTGCGTTGGTCGTCCCCCATGATTGAAATCCGCCATCCTCAGTCTGCATCGTTTTGAGAAATGACAAGGCAGCTGCTATAGAACTCGAATCACTGTGTTCTCCTGCAGATATCAAAGCCATAACTGCTGCTGCCGTGGAATCAACATCGCCCCAATCGCCATCCTGACGTTGTTGCTCCTTGATATATGTTCTAATGGTTTGAATGACCGGTGAATCTTGTTTAACACCGCAAGAAACCAATGCGAGGATGCCGAAAAAATCATCGTAGAGATTGGTAGGGTCCCCGATTTGAACGCCGTCATAAAAACTCTCCACTTTAGCAACGTAATCTATCCCACTGAAATCTCTCGGATTTTCGTCACATGCTACAATGGCGAGAGCATGCCGCTCCCAATCGGTAGCCATGTTGTCATCGATACGGTCAGCATTTTCTCTTAGGTATCCTACCAAATCACCCCATGTATGAGGATCTTTTTCAGTCGCTGAAATCGCCATCGCAACCCAAGCTGAAGTGGAAAAGCCGCCTATGCTTCCGTCATCAGCCTGCTGACTTTGCAGATAGCTTAAAGCGTTGACAATGATATCATTGGTCGGCTGGAGTGGATAACCTCCACCTGAATCCCCCGATACTGGAGCAATACTACTTGCCTGAATGTTCAATAATGTGATACTTACAAACAAGACTATTATGGATGCCGGTATCTTTTTCATGTTATCACCATTGGAGAAGAATATCGGACAGAAAGATTTAAAGTTAACAAATTTGATAACGACCATTATCAAAATGGGTAACAATCAATTGTTTAAGGCATTAAGCAGCAGGACACGGATGCAGATAATAAAGATACTTCTCAACAGAGAAATGCATCTCTCAGGATTGGCACGGGAATTACACCTGTCTACTCCGGTTATCTCAAGACATATCAGACTCCTTGAGGATGTGGATCTGATAAAGAAAAGGATTGTGGGCAATGTTCATCTGTTATCTGTGAATACTGGTAGTTTGGAATCGGCGTTAGAGCCATTTATTGAAGAGTCAGTGGCTATAATCAATAAACATGATAGCCTTTTTGATGCATTAAAACAACTTCCAGGAGTTGAGGTTCAACGAGTTGGTGATAAACAATACATCACTTCTATCGATGGAGAAAAAGGGTATTATATCTATGAAGTAGATGGTAAAACACCGGATATACCAATTAACGAATATAAGCCAAAAAAGAACGTCACTCTTCAGGTAAAAAAACTCATCCCCGTCAACAAAAAGAAAATAGAGGTAAAAATCTCTTTAAAAAACAAATAAGAACCCACGCCGTTGATTCGCCCACCGCAACTATGAAATAAACAATTTCCTTTCATAACAAGGGGAGACATGAAGCTTACCTATCATCGTGGCACAATTTTGATCGAAGGAGATTACAGCGTTCCGAACACAAAATGGGATGCCAGGTCCGGATGCTATCGCAGCCAGGCTCTTCACTATCGAGATATCGTTGAATACCTGCAAAACTCAGGGGTCTGCTACGAAGACAACGTGCTGGATTTGATTCCTTGCCCCGAGTTATCCTGTAACGTACAGTTGAGGGAATACCAGGAAAAGGCGTTGGAACGATGGCTTCAGCAGAAAAGAGGGGTCGTCGTGATGCCCACCGGTTCGGGTAAGACGATTCTGGCGTTGAAGATTATCGAGAAAATAAACGCCCCTGCCCTCATCGTGGTGCCAACCCTGGACCTTGTACGACAATGGAAAGAAGAACTCCGAAGATTTGATACACCAATCGGGGAATACACGGGTGAGAACAAGGATTTACAGCCTCTTACGGTTTCCACCTATGACTCTGCGTATATTCATGCTGAAACACTGGGTAATCGGTTTAAATTGGTGATTTTTGATGAAGTGCATCATCTCCCCTCAGGAGGATACCAGCAGATTGCGGAGATGTTTGCCTCGCCGTTTAGATTGGGGTTGACTGCCACCTATGAACGAGACGATGGATTACATGAAAAGATACCTCGGCTGATCGGCGGGAAGGTCTACGAGGTACACGTTGATGACTTGGCGGGGAAATATCTGTCCAGCTACGAAACCAGAAAAATACTGGTAGCGTTGACTGACGATGAACAGCGGGAATACGAACAATATCATGATACATTCAAGAAGTACCTGGCATCAAGGCATATCAAGCTAAGGAGTCCTGATGATTTTACGAAGATTGTGATGCGCTCGGGTTATGACCCTGAGGCACGGGAAGCGATCCTTGCACGGAACAAGGCAGAACGAATCGCCTATAACAGCAGGATGAAGATAGAGAAAATCGAGGGGCTATTGAACCGAGAGAACAGGACTATTGTTTTCACCAGGTATAACGACATGGTGTATGAGATTTCCAAACGGTTTTTCATCCCCTGCATCACCTATAGAACTGCTTCTGATGAACGGGAGGAGATTTTCAGGAAATTCAAAGAAGGAACGTACCCTGCGTTGGCTTCCTCGCAGGTGTTAGACGAAGGAATCGATGTCCCTGAGGCGAACATAGGGATCATTGTCAGCGGCACGGGGAGCAACAGGGCGTATATCCAGCGGCTGGGGCGGCTCTTGAGACCTCGGGAGAACAAACTGGCGGTGTTGTACGAGCTGGTGACAAAGGACACCAAAGAGACCAGGACATCGTATCGAAGGAGGAAATGATGCTACCGAAAGAGCTGCTGATGGTTTGGAAACGCAAGGGGACCATTAGACCTCGTTATCTTTCCGATATGACTATCGCCGGAGAAATCATCCAGGTTTTTACTCAGTATCAGGGGAAAAAATACAAAGAGATACTCAGGCAACTGGAGGGGATGGAAGACGATGATTTTAAACTGGTGCGAGGACTGGGTACGCTTCTGGAGAGAAGATGCCGGTTTCAATCCGGTTCAGAGGTACAGGGAAAAGAAGTACGTTTTTTCTTGTTTGATAAAGGATTCGTAAAAACCCTGGAGGAACGGAACCACCTCCTGGAAGAAGCGTCTCTGCATTTCCATGTTCCTAAGGATATGATTGAGGAGGCGATGTTCTCAGATCTGGAGGAGGAGCAGATTCTTGTAGAGTTCACCGCTCCTACACCGGAGGAATTAGTACGATGGTATAACCTGTCGCTGACGCAGACGTTGTTGTTTGATGCCCTGGAGCTTACCTTCAAAGTAGACGGTAACTATCAGCAGGTGTTCCGGTATGTCAAATACCTAGGTCTGATGTATGAGATTGATGGGGAAATCAGGGTCACTGGTCCTGCGTCGCTGTTTAAGAAGAACAGGAAATATGGGACAGCCCTGGCGAAACTTCTACCGGTTATCATGAATGCGAAGCGATGGTGGGTACAGGCAAAAATAGAAACCGAGGTGGGCGGGGAACCACGGATCCTTGATTTTTCTTTGGATTCAACAAACAATGTTTTACTGCCAACATCTGTTGATTCTGTCGCTCATTTTGATAGCGAGGTGGAAGCCCAGTTTTATCGTGATTTCACAGCGTTGAACCTTGGATGGGAGCTGGTACGAGAGCCTGATATTGTAAAAGCAGGGCACTACGTAGTCATCCCTGATTTTGGTTTCTACAAGAATGGGTTAAAGCACTATTTGGAGGTAGTAGGGTTTTGGACACCCGAATATCTCAAGAAGAAGATCGCCAAGCTCAAAGAAGCTGAAGCGAACATAACGGTGGCGGTGAATGAAACCTTGGAGTGTAAAAAAGAGGACTTCACGGGAGACGTTATCTTTTATAAAAATAAAATCCCTGTAATGTCTATCGTGAAAATCCTGCGAGAAATCGAAGAGAAACAAATTGAGAAGGAACTCTGTAGTTTAAAAGAGGTATCTCTCTCAGGGGATGTTGTTTCGATACAGGAGAAGGCACGGGAGTTACATGTAAGTCCAGCGACGTTGACGAGGATGGAAATCCCCGGGTATCATATGATAGGAGAACAGTTTGTTTCTCAGACATTTCTGGAGAAAGTACAGGAAGAATTACGTCCTTTTTAGGAGTATCCAAAAGTGGAGGAAATCCTTAACGGTCATCAGTTATCCATGCAAGCGTCGGACTCTATGGGATATCGGATAATATGGGATGGGTTGCATCCAACGAAAGTAGTGGAAAAGAAGAGAGACACGAAATCGGCGTAATCTCATCACCAGGAAAAAATTTCATAAGAAAAGTGATTTTTTTAGAGTTACCTCTGCTTTGGTTTTATTGCTATGATCGCTTGTATGCTTAGAAAGGCTGTTCCCTGAGAAGTTCCAATTATGAGGAAACCTGCCCTCGGTGTAGTAGAACGGCTTCTTTAGAAGATTTCCTCAAAGAGGATAGGGTTACGATCCTTTGTTCCCATTGCCAAGCGGCACTGAATTACCATTAACGTAGAAAACCTGATTGCCTCAACGATATCATACGATCTTTTTAGGTGTATACTGACACGTTTTAACCCGAGTTCGTTGATTGCCGTTGATGCAAGGGGGTTGTTACACCAATTGATTTACCGTAAACGTTTTACCAGTTTTTGTTCTAACCTTTTGTGATATTGCACTCATTGATTTCTCATACTCCCGTTGTAAATCCTTTTGTATCAATGAATCCACTATTCCTTGTAGTTGTTCCAGGGCATTTGTAAGTTTTTCAATTCGGTTCTCAAGTTGATAACGTGGAATATCTTTTGTTTCCTCAGTGATACCTGCTATACGGTTGATACTTTGTTCCAATTGTTTCTCATTGATGTGACAATATCTCCGAGGCATTGCGGAACCCACATACCATCCATATTTCACACAGAGGTTTTGTTCCGTGAGATGTGAACCATCATAACTTGCTCCCGTGTGTCGTAGATCATGCGGTGTTAGTTTCCTGGTGATCCCCGCCTTACTGCCCACTTTTGATACTATTCTTCCCACTGTGTCGGGTGATATTTTACCGAACAATGGAGCAGAAGGATTATTTTTAAAGGGGTGTACATCTTCCCACATCATTAAAAACTTAGGATATCTGGCGCATGGGTTTCCTGGGTATGATATTATAGGAATACGTCTTGGTTTTTGTGTCTTCCGAGAACGCTTTACCGTAACCCATACTGTATTACCTTCTTCCTTGATATCACCAACAGTAAGGTCACAGAGTTCACCGTTCCGTATTCCAGTTACTATAAAGGTTTCAATGATTGCTTTGTGTTGAAGGTTATTTGCATCGTTTATAACACGTTCGATTTGGTCAGGTGTCAATACCACTTCGTCTCCCTTTGTTGGTTTTAGGGCGTTTGCATTGGTCTCTAAATCGGAAATAAACTCGGGTAACTTCTTCCCAGTCTTGTAATACCACTTGAAAAAAGATCTTATGCGAGATTTCATGATTTCACAGGTCGATGGTTTCAAGGTAGCGAGGTATTGGTCGATATCTTCCCTGGTAATATCACCCACAGGTTTATTGACGCCTTTAAAGAACATAGTCATAAGACACAAGTGGTTTTCAACGGTCATTGGACGGTACTTGTTGATGATTGATGTTTTATAAGAGGCCAAAATTTCTTGATATAAAGTTACTTTAATCATCAACGTTCCTCCCGTAGGAATATTGACTTGCCCTTTTTTAAGTTTTTCAAAACCAGCCTATTAAAAGTTGTAAAATTGTAGCTTTTAATATTTAAATTCTCTCTTGAACAACAGGTGGTTTGCAGTGGACAGACCGTCACGAGCGTGAATCCTGTTTTTTTATAAAAAGCCTTAAATAATGTGATCTCTCATATCTATGGAGAGAGTTAACGTTAATAAAGGGGAACATAATTCGTTATCTCCAAGGGGATACCATATGAAGAACACACTTAAAATAAAAGTAATCGTAGCTGGAATACTTGTTCTGTTCATGATCATAAGCGCAACACCAGCAGTAGCTCAGACGAATGCCCGAAAGGTGGACACCGTTGAATTCAGTATCGATTTTTCAACACCAATTCTTAGGGAAAACAATGACTTTTGTGA
>Ga0315279_10009795_pt1 | contig 11358 bp, 11 predicted proteins | sample YL17G06_20_MG_FD_203694 | JGI IMG/M metagenome (GOLD analysis project Ga0315279, IMG submission 203694) | Sediment microbial communities from Yellowstone Lake, YNP, Wyoming, USA - YL17G06_20 | ecosystem: Environmental > Aquatic > Freshwater > Lake > Sediment | place: USA: Wyoming | collected...
TTCGAAAGACCAACAATCCTCACAGACCCCTCAACACTGCCAAGAAAAACCTTCTACGCCTGTCCGCACTGTCAGTCAAAACTTGATTTACACGTTGAAGGACTCAAAGTCGTAGACATAAAAGCGATGGAATACGGACAAGTTTTCGATTCACCCGCAAAATGTGCCCGCTATTCCGGTTTCGTGAACGCAATATCGAAAGACGTACCTGTCCCCGACGACTGCCTTGTATGCCCAAAGATCCTCCAGTGCGGACATAAGCGTCCACAATAGGCTTTCTCCCAGAATGGCAGAGCAGTTGCGGGTGAATCATTGCATCAACAGTTAACAGAATAGTATATCGTGTTTTCTTCAAAGAAGACTCCAGATTTTACGGGACATTGGTCAAAGTTTTTATGACTGATGCAACATGATGGATAGAGAATCCATCCTCCAACAAAGGGGCTGTCGGCTAGTTTGGTCCAGGCTCGGAGCGCTTCGCAACGGCGTGTTTTCAATTTCTGTCATTTTTCAAGCCTCTACAGCGCAACTATGGCTATTGCGAAGCTTAAAAAGCTTTTCAGTAATCGATACTGTTAAGTCTTTTGACCTGTGACGACATTAACCATCACTGGAGGGTATCTAAAAAATCCTCTGTGACTTTTGAACTGAGCCACATATAGTTTTTCAGGGTTGGAATGAATGCGTACATTTCCTTTTTGGTCATAAGTCCAAGTTCGTAGACTTTCTTGAAAAAATCGAGAGTGCTCAAGGTCTGAATCCCCAATTCGCTTGCGACTTTGCATGGTCGCTGATCTGACGTAATTACTATAGCTGTATCATTCTCTTCTTTGCACGAGACTGCAAATGCCAGTGCTTCAATCTCTCCTTTTCCTAGACTTGCATAGCGATTTTGTAGTTTGCTCAGAACATCAGGTGGTGCTTGGCGAACCTCAACCGACTTGTTCGAGACAAGTTTTTTGATCTGAGAGCATGTCGATTTTTTAGCAGTGCATTCAGCGTAAGCTGCCTCAGGAATGATGAGTTTCCAAGAAAGGAGCTTAGCCACCGTTGGAAGTAGTGCAAGTTTGCCACAATCTCGCAATCCAATCATAAAGCAAGCGTCGAGCAAAACAGTATCCAAGATTTTCTGTCTCTACTGTTTGGTGGACATTTTTGACTTAGTGATGAAGTCGTCCAGTCTCATTCCTGCGAGTTCAGCAGCTTTCTGTAGGGAGACTTTTCCTTTCCTCAGTAGGCTAATGGCAAGTGGGCATCTGTCACGCAGAATCCTGTCCTTTACATCCGAGTTTTCAGCAGTTTCAGGATAAGTTACGTACATGAACAACAGTAGTTCATTTTGGCTCATGTCATTGTATTCCTTCTTGATGTCTTGAACCAGTTTTCTTGTATGAGTGTTTGTAGCTTGCCATACACTCGAAGCTAGTTTCTCTCCTCGTTGGGTAAGGTGTATTCTTCCGTCAGGAGTCTTTTCCACGTATTTTGAGATTCGGTATTGATCTTCTATTTCATCTACTGTGTCGCTGAATGAGCCGTATCTATAAGCGTCATAATCTGTTTCTTCCTCGACTATTGGTTCGTTCTTTGATATAGCGAACATTTCTTTTTGCAGCCACGTGTCTCCTCTTATTGGTTCGGGTCGATCATCAATTGGTGTATAGAGAAGCAAGAAGAAAAACCGTTCAACTTGGGTCAGCTCTTTGATTGAATCTGTAAAGGTAGTTGTCATTGTCATTTCACCAAACTATTTTAGTTGGGTCTTTTCTCTCATATATAGTATGCCTCCAAGTTTATGTGCAAAACTCAAAGAGGGGGATTCTGAATATCGCTCACGAACAGTAACAATAGATGCACATGGAAAGACTGTTCGCACACCTAAGAGAGCTCTGACACTGAGGAGAGACTACTGTGAGTCAAGGGTGATCAGGAATCGCTCTGTTCGTGGTATGAATGAAGTTGTATGTGAGTTGAATGAAAATATTCTGAATGGTATAGACAACGATAAAGAAAGATTGCTGGAATTTATTAGAAGATTGCAGGCTGGATTTGCCCACGTCGACCGAGACAACGAGATTTCGTTCTTTCTGTTCTTCTTCAATAGTCAAGGCAAAAGACCTACCGACAGCCAAATCGATTATCTAGCCAATTTAGTTACTGGTAGCCCTTACAACGACATCATAGTTCCTCCTATCATACGGGGAATCTCGGGAGAAGACTATGTGGAATATCTAAGATTGTTTATGGAGAGTCTGGAAACATACGTCAGCAATCCACGAATCATGGGAAGCATACCGCACATCGCTCACATCGAGTTGCCAGACATTTGTAGATTCTACATGAAAAACAATGTGACCTTTTTTGCTCTGGATATGGATGGAAAAAACCCATTAGACATGTTTCCAAACGTCAATGAAGTCTACCGTACAATGCGTTTGATAGAAGAAAAGGAACTAAGTGGAGAAGAGTGTTGCTACCTTCACGGTATTAACATTCGTAGACCGAGAGGGCTTGTGAAAAAGAATTTTGCTCCAGCAAGGGACATATTGGTGTTTGAGATGGGTTTCAATAGTTTTGGTTCATCGCATTTGAAACCGAAATTGAAGGCTGATTTGTGGCAGAAGATTTTGGCGAGCAACGTCGCATGGGTGTTCAATCGAGGAGATTATGGATATTATCCCACAACTAGCCCTGACATACGTTCGATTCCAAAAGAGGTCGATCCTGTATTCTCTTTAGGTGAGGTGCTATCTAGTTCTCAAAGAAACAAGGATGCCAAAATGTTCAATGTTGAACGTCAGGGACTGGAAGCGAGCACTATTCAGAAATGTATAGCTGAGAATGAGTTGCCCAAGTATTTAGACGGGAAATTGCGTGCAAGTGAGAGCTTGAAACAGATCCGAAAGAAGCTGTCAATCGGAACTAGACTCTCAGACGTTCTTTGATTTTCCGTTCCCATTCTTCTTGAGTCCTGACGAATCTTAATTCATAAACAGTGAAAATCACATATAGAATATTATATGGGGAAAACAGACGCACACGATGTAGACTGATTTTCTGTAGTACATAGTGAGGAAGAGCAGAAGCCTTTTCTGTTTTTGAGTTCTAAACAACTAGCTTTGAAGAGGTATCTCTCAAACAGGTAAGCGAGCATGTCTGACAAAATCGACGGCAAATGGAAAACGTGGAACCCTGTCATCGGTTGTTTACACGGCTGTAGCTACTGCTGGGCGAAGAGATTCGCTCTTGAGAGACTTGGCAACACTGAAAAGTACAAAGACGGGTTTGCGCCGAAACTTGCGGAAAATGAATTGAACAAGCGTTTCAGAAACCAGTTTGTCTTTGTCTCTGACATGGGAGACTTGTTCGGAGAATGGGTATCCAAAGAATGGATACTGAAAGTTATTGAGGCAACAAGAAATTCGCCATCAAGCGACTTTTTGTTTCTGACGAAGAACCCTAGTAGATACAAAGAATTTGCTCATCTATGCCGAGAGAACATTGTATTGGGAGCAACGATAGAGACCAACCGGTCACACGACTTCTCGAAAGCTCCGCCGGTTGCTGACAGAGCAAAAGCCATGATTGATTTGCATTATGACAGAAAGTTTCTCTCAATCGAACCTGTAATGGATTTTGACCCTGAGATATTCGCTGACTGGATTGAAAAGATAGCGCCGATTCAAGTCGCTGTAGGCTATGACAATTGGAACAACCGTTTGCCTGAGCCTTCTTTGCCAAAGACTTTGCAGTTCATAGAAAGATTGAATGAATTCACAGAAGTCAGAGAGCGAAAGCTGAGAGAGGCATGCTCACGAAGGTAATTTGGTTATGTTCCTATAGAGAACAGGGGTTGCTTCTCTATGAAAGCATACATCAGAATTAGCGCGCTCCAGTTTTCTCTAAACTGGTTTAAAAGTTGATTCTTTCGGTTTGGCCATTAGTTCTTTTGGAATGTCAACTGCTCTGACAACATTCTGGGAGTTTATCATATAGACAGGCGTTCCATCAGGACTGTGTTTCTTGAGTCTTTTTATGCCAACAAGGATCAACTTGATCTTCAGGGTTGTCCCATCTTTGAGCTTGTAGACATTCCAATGCTCTTCCTTTTCCTCAAAGTCAATATCTTCGCTTTGGGCCATGTCTTCGGGTGTTATAGGGCTAGGCGTTGCCACTGCTTTATCACATCTCCCGACAATTACTAGTTGACCTGCTTTAATAGCTTTCACAATCGAACGATAATCAAGAAACAGAGTTACTCAAAATACGTTACGCCATGAAATGCAAAAGCGCCAAGAATAATGCAATTAAGAAACCGGGGATTCCAATGCCCACTAGAAGCTTCTTCAGCGCAGAATCAAGTTCGTCTGTGACGATGGAGAAAATTGCCCACACAAGAAAGAATGCGAACAGGCTACTGATGTTCGTAGAATTTGCGGCAAAACCATGAAGGAATTCCAAAGCGACAAGAAACCCTAGGATAGTGCCCAAAATGGCAGTTATTGCTTTTATTATATTTTTGACTTGGTCAAAGATGTAACTGAACATTTTTGCTTGATATCTTTCCGCAGAACAACGCACATGATCTGCTATTAAAGATTCCGTCTGATAGAAAAGGGAATTAGATTAGGAGTTGTCATGGCATGGCGTTTTTCCATTCCAAAGATAAATCCCGCAGAGCTTTTTGCAGCTGGCTCAAAGCGATATGGCCACTTCGTCAACTTCGCACGCGCCTAACTTTTGCAGCGTTCTCAGATGAGACTGCCAGAAACTTTTTAATCAAATTCTAAGGAATAGTCTGCATATGTTGAGAATCATTTTCAGGATGTGATTGTGTGAAAGCCCTAGTAATCGCAGATGAACCTGAAGCACCTGATTTTGACCAGATTATTGGACTAAGAAACGCTATCCAAGAGCTTGTTGGGAAAGTCGATTTGCTCGCGTTCTCGAAGGATTCTATTTTCTTAAACAAGAAAAAGATAAGCGAAAAGGGAGACACGAACATCGGATCTGTCCAGAACATTCTGGCGAAAAAGCGATATACTTTAATCATCGTTTCTTTGGTGACCGACAATCTCAAGAAGCTGTTCTTTGAAAAATCGAACATAATGCAATATCTGAGAAACTCACCTTCTGGCGTTAGGATGTACGTGTTTGGAGCATCTAACATTCCAGACGAAATAGTGGCAAGTAGAAGTGTTGCCCTTTTTCCGTATTCGAGACAAGGCGCGGGAAAATCAACACAGGAATTCAAAAACGCCATCCTAGATTATATCAAGAAAGAACAGGGCCTAGACCAAGGGCACTAATGAGTCAGGAGACACTTTCTTCGAGATAGTTCTATCCCAAAGATAAATCCTGCAGGGCTTTTTGCTCTCTGTTCAAACACATAGGGTGACATCTCACTCAACTCCCTTTTTTTGGGACTGTTCCATACGTGGTCAATGGTCCAAGCCGAGCTCACACGCGCGGAATTATAGTCTGTATTGACTTTCACTAGAATTTTGTTCTAGAACTTGGATCGGTAAATCTTAAAAAGAAAACGCATGGCTTAGGAATCGGGGAAAAGGATGCGAAAACTGACCTCAAGCATAGTTGTAGTGCTGGTTCTTTCTAGCATATTGTCAATGGTATTCTGCACCAATTCTGTTGGCGCTCGTATGCTTATCGATCCACCTACGACAGAAACCACAGTTCAGATTGTGGATTTCAACAACGGGACCAGAGAGATGATAACGGATTATCAGAACGGGACGCGCAATTGTCTTGCAGAAACCTTTGTTAAGAACACAGCAGAATTGCTTACTGCTCAGCCTAATGAGACTCATCAATCACTCACCTCAATAGTATCAGAGGCTGTTTCGTCGCGCGGGCGCGAGTCAAATGAAGAAACAACGGACTACGTCAATGCAACCCAAACGGTCGTTTTCAGCCAACCGATGATGTTAGGATTTACCTACACGCTGGGTTACTGGCAGGAGAGATTGATTAGTGGTGGACGATGGTGGATTTTCAGTTGGTATTTTGCAGTGGGCGTTGATATTGACATTCAGTTTGGCATCAGACTTCCATTGAACATCACGATTGAATACCCAGAACACACGTCTATTGGAAATAATTATACGATTCATGCGACCTTGGACCCAATCGACAAACCCGATTTTGATGAGCTCCTGATAACGTGTAAGGCAAATATTTGGGCAGAAGCAAACATTTTAGGGGTAATAGGTTTTGCTCGAACTGTGCTCGTGGGACCGGACTTTGACTACAGTCAGTCTTTCACTACTCCTCTGGGATCAGAAACCGCGCCGCTACTATCTCTCTCACTGCGAATCGATCTGTTTGAGATTATCAAAATGGTTGACCCTTCTTTGAAACCATTAATCGATATAATGTCGAATTTGGTGAATCCCTTTTTGATGGTGTATCCCACGTTCGGTTCTGATAGGATAACGGCCAAAGCAGACTGCAGTGGTGATCTGCGCGTCAGTGGAGCATCCGATCTGAATTGGTCAGACCCGGGACAGACTGTAGACTTTATTGTCAATGCCGACGAATATGACAATTCAACAAATTTTGGCAGTATCGTTCTCTCTGACTTTAGATACTATTTCACGAAGTTCAGTGCAAATTTTGAACTTCTATTTGACCTGAATGATTGGATAAACGGGTGGCCGTTGAATATACATGATCCAATACTTCACATATGCACTTTGGACCTTAGCTGGATAATTGAGATAATTGGAAATCCATCTGTTTCTTCGCACGCGGGTTATCCCGACAGCGTCTCTTTCCCAGTGTACGTTGAAAGAATGCTGAATCCTTCGCCATCTCAACCCTTAGTAGACATTGGGTTATCTTATGCCTACCTGTCTCCCTCAAAAGCTCATGTTGGTGAAACAGTCAATGTTGCGGTGGGAGCAACAAACGTTGGAAATACTTCTGAGGCTTTCGTCGTCACCGTTTATGCCAACAATCTTGCTATAGGCAACTGGTCGATTGCTGGACTGGAGCCCGGAAACGTGACTGATCTTGAACTAGGGTGGAATACTGCGGGGTATTCTCCTGGAAGTTACAACATAACTGCGCAAGCAGACATACTGGCAAATGAACTCAATACAGGGAATAACGTTCTCAGTGTCGGTACAGTTGAAATATCATTTGTTCCGCCAGTCGCCACTTTCACTTTTTCACCCACCGCTCCGATAATTAATGAAACCGTTACATTTGATGCTACCAACTCGACCTCGGGTAGCGGGGACATCGTCAACTATATTTGGGATTTTGGTGATGATAGCGAACTTGTGAGCACACATTCAATCGTTACACACGTCTTCGCCGATGGAGGATTGTTCAGTGTGAATTTGACCGTTGTAAACTCTGAAGGCCTAAACAACACAGCATGGGTTCTGGTCAATGTATATCAGTTCGGGGGGCACGATGTGGCTGTTGTCGACGTAGCTCCCGAGACGAATTGGATTCATCAAGGGAATCTTCTCAACATAACAGTGACCGTCGCCAACAAAGGCAATTCTACCGAATCGGTAGAGGTAAGATTGTACTACAATTTGACAGCAAACAAAGAGATAGGCACAAAGAGCATTGATCTCGGCGCAAATGAAACTGGGACACTAATATTCACGTGGAATACGTCACAGGTACAATTTTGCCACAACTACACAATAACAGCTGCAGCAGGAATCGAGTCTGACATCAACCCCGAAGACAACATCTATGAAAACTGGGTCAAGGTTAGGATGATGGGTGACGTAAATGGTGATGGCAGAGTGGATATGAGGGATATTTCTGATTCAATTGTCGCTTTTAATTCCTTTCTCGGTTACCCAAGGTGGAATGCCCAAGCCGACCTGAATCAAGACGGCCGAATAAACACTAGAGACATACTATTGATAGCAACACATTTCGGTATTTGTTGAGCGCGCACAGTGCTAGACTAAAATTTCAATGCTGACTTTCTCTTAGCGCGCGCTACCTAGTACTGCATTATTCGTGTTCCTTTCTGCATGTCTATCTCAAATAATTCGAGCGTGCCCTTACACTCGTAGCAATCATTTACCTTTCTTTTCCCGTTCAACATCGCATCACTCTAACTTTAGAGCGCGCGCCACGAGTGCCCGATCTTTCTGTGATGTATGCCAAGAGTTGCTAAAATAGAAGTATTGTGCGAAAAAGAGCCGATTGCAAAATGTTTGGCACCGACTATTTCCAGCCTGTCAGGATATCAGGCATTTCTTCCATGAACGAAATGAGGATGTGTATTGCGCCTGAAGTTTCCTGAAATGTCGGCTTATAATTCTCATGAGCAATGTCATTTCGTATTCTATGCCATAGTTCTCTGGTGGACAATCGCTCGTCTTGCTTCCTCATTTCTTGTGTAAGACAAAAACCCAAATTTTCCAACTGCTTAGGATAACCTAAACGAGAGTTGTCTTCTTTTCTGAATAATTCTCTTCTAGAGAGATTCTTGAAACAGATTTCTTCTGCCGCGGCATCAACGATTTTTTCCATCAGATTGCAAGACCAAAGAACTGTTACATTAAAGGATCCTCTATCAAACAAAGTCACGATGAATTGCCCATCTTCTAGGGCGTTTGTAATTTTATCCTTGTTTGAAAAACCTGCAAGTTTCTCTTCCCAGACCTTCTTTTGTCTTTTGAAGAAGTCATGTTCCAGTTTCATGCTTCTTCGTAGGGAGGCTCTTTGACCCCAAACTGTAATCTCAACAATAGCAAGAGTGAGCGCGATAGTTGAGATTGCGAATGTAAGAATGAATTGGAACGAAGCACTCAGAGAATCTCCAGGCTTGAAAAGAATGAATGGCGCTGTAGAGGCAAGAGCACTAGTCAACAGGAAAAGAAAACCCTTGAAATAGCCCATGTTATGCACTTCCAACGCATAATTTTTTGCTGCTAAGCCGGCAACCAAGATCATCAAGACAAAGGTGGGTACGTAAACAAAAAGCATGGGAGGGTTAAGTGTAACGAATATTATGATTTCAAAGAAAAGTCCGATGACAAGCAAAGGGCAGGTTTGCAATAGAAAACTGCTCGAGTAGTAGAGCCTCCTATCCAATATTGAATGGATCATTTCATAGAATTTTGTGAGTTTCAACTCGAGCCCCCAATCAGACAATAATCACCTAAATGTGCTTTATTATTTACGTGGGTTTCGGGACTAAAGTCTGCCCTGCGATCTATGAACATTTTTCAAAACACGAAAAATCACATATACTATTCTATATGGGAAAATCCCTGTTTTGACATCATCCAATGCTTCAGCAGCAAATCATAAAAACTGAAGCAGCTGGCATTACAGCTGAGGCAAGATGACCAACAGATTCATGTTAGTAATAGTTGCGACACTACTAACGTGTGGCATGCTGAGTTCTCAACAAACTTTTTGTTCACCGTCAACTCCCAAAGTCGGCGTATACTACTATGTCTGGTATGGACCGAGCAGACACTGGAATGACATTCAAGCCAATACTGTTGTCGATGAACCCATTCTCGGATTCTATAGCAGCCAAAACGCGAGCATAATAGAACAGCACCTGAAATGGTTCAGAGATCTGAACATCAACTTCATGATCATTTCTTGGTGGGGACCAAATTCATATGAAGACAACGCTCTCAAGACAATCTTCTCAATAGTCAAAGACAAAGGATACCCGATAGAGATTGTGATAATGGTTGAGGCGTTCAACCATAGCGGTCGTTACGACTTCAAATCAATATATGACTACATCAACGAAACCTACATTATGCCTTACGGGAGCATCTACATGAAGTTGGATGGTCTGCCTCTAGTTTGTTTCTTCAACGATAACATCAATATGACCAGTACCGAGAACAAAAGAAATGCTATACGCTCTTTCACAGGTTACAGTGTCAGAATAGTAGGTCAGACAGAGTCTTACGTAGATTGGTGGGCGTGGCCAATGTCGGGGCAAAATGAGGCTCCTGAACCAAGAGTCAGTAGAGATGGATATGTTGGTCTGCTACCGAGATATGATGATTCTCGTCTTGGATACGGCACTAGCACAGTATACGATGCAAACTTGACAGAAGGCTTGTACGACAAACAATGGAAGGAGGTCCTGAGACTGGAGAATGAGAACAAAATCAAATATATAGCAATATACAGCTGGAATGAATTTCCAGAAAGGTCGCAAATTGAGCCTCACACAAATTCGAATGGCGAATACATTGTGTCACTTTACTCCAAAACTTATCACTACATCCAAACAACTCCAGAACCTCCATCTTCCCCTGTTTTACCGTTCATCATAGTAGCAGTAATATCGGCAGTGGCAATATTGTCGGCAATAGTACTTTGCAGAAGAAGGAAGAGAAGCTAAGCTCACTTGCGTTTTCTGAACAGCTTCACTCCATCAAGATCGCAGATAAAGTCAAAACCTTGCTCTATGAGCTTCGCAGCTTCATCAACAGTCTTTGCAGTTGCACATACATAGTCACCGGGGACGCCAACCAGACTCTCTGCCAGATGAATGTATATCAGCGTGTTCTCAAGTCTTCTGTGCCCGAGAAGATATTTCACGTGAAAAATGTCTCTTGTCTTGATGTAAGTCATCGTTGCAAACCAGTGTCGCAAGTCATAGAGTCTAATCTTCAAAAGTTCAGCATCATGAAACTTCTCGTAAGCCCGCCCCCTGTATTTTCTCCAGTTCTCCTTAAGCTTGCTTGATGAACCGAACAGTCTCTTGTCAAGCGTTTCAATCTTCTTTCTATGAACATAATCTCGCAGAATATCTGCACATTGCTTCGTAAGCTGAACCGTGCGTTGAGCACCAAATTTGCTCGTAGGAACATTGATTCGCCCATTTTCCAAGTCAACATGCCTTAAAGTGAGTTTCGCAATCTCATCAGGTAAGACCGTACTTACTCAAGCTAAAAACTGTCGAATAGACCCATCCGCAGCATGCGATAACTTTGTCAATTCTCTGTTCAGTCGGGACGTTAATAACAAACTCTTCACACTTCAACTTTTTCGGTTTCTTATAGCAAACATCATTCGCACTGCAAAACCGTTCATAAGCTTCAAACAGTTTATTCTTGTAATTGTTCTTGCACTGCTTAGAATAGATGAACTGTTCAACTTCAGCAGAACGCTTCAAATCAACATACTTGCCCAAATACGTGAGCCTGTTCCAGATTGCCTTCTGATTTGCTTTGCTTAAATGTTGCAACTTAGCTAAAGTCTTAATGATAAGTGCAAAATCATTAATAGTTCGATGGGGTTCTAGACTCTGCGAAAGGGGCTGTCGGCTAGTTTGGTCTAGGCTTGAAGACTTGGGCTCTTTAGACTCCGGTTCAAATCCGG
>Ga0315279_10009796_pt1 | contig 11357 bp, 14 predicted proteins | sample YL17G06_20_MG_FD_203694 | JGI IMG/M metagenome (GOLD analysis project Ga0315279, IMG submission 203694) | Sediment microbial communities from Yellowstone Lake, YNP, Wyoming, USA - YL17G06_20 | ecosystem: Environmental > Aquatic > Freshwater > Lake > Sediment | place: USA: Wyoming | collected...
CCGGAGTACCAGCACTGGTTTGTTTCCCGCTGTATCGAGGCGATGAACGAGTATCCCGCTACATCAACAGAAGGGGAAGCCGTTCCTGATTTTGAAAAGCTGAGTGCTGCAAATGAACAGGCGGATGTCCGCTGCGTTGCCATCACGTTCGAGACCCGCCCCGACTGGAGCCGGCGCGGGCACATCGAACGGATGCTGCTGCTTGGCGTGACCAAGGTCGAGCTGGGGGTCCAGCACACGGACGACCGCATCCTGCAGGTGAACCGGCGGGGCTGCACGGTGGCCGATACCGTTGAGGCAAACCGGCTGCTGCGTGACGCGGGGCTCAAAGTCGGTTTTCACGTCATGCCGAACCTGCCGGGCGCCGATCCTGCATCGGATCGCACCATGTTTGAGACGATCTTTTCCGATCCCCGCTTCCGGCCGGACTTTCTCAAGATTTACCCGACACTCGTCACACCCGGCTCCGAGATCGAGGCGCTCTGGCAGGGGGGCGGGTACGCCCCGTACAGCGAGGATGAGCTGATCGACCTCATCGCGTATGCAAAGTCGCTGGTCCCGGAGTACACGCGGGTCCAGCGGATCCAGCGGGACATTCCCGCAAAACTGATCGTTGCAGGGTCGCGGCACTCCAACTTCCGCCAGCTTGCAAAGAACCGGCTGCGCGAGTCCGGGAAACGCTGCCGCTGCATACGGTGCCGGGAGATCGGGCGCCTGCCCTCGGATGCACAGCCCGAAATCAGGACACTCCGGTACGAATGCTGTGGCGGGCAGGAACATTTTGTCTCCGCGGTATCCGGCGATTCGCTGATCGGGTTTGCCCGCCTGCGGTTTCCCTCTTCTGCCTTTTCTTTGGAACTGGAAGGAGCCGCCCTGCTGCGTGAGCTCCATGTGTACGGCCACATCGTGCCGCTCGGGAAATACGGCGAGGATGACGAGTACCAGCACCGGAGTTACGGAAAGGCGCTCCTCGCGCACGCCGAAGGGATCGCACGCGATGCAGGTTGCCGCCGGATCGCCGTCATGAGCGGCATTGGTGTCCGGCCCTACTACCAAAGGCAGGGATATGTGCGGACAGGGGCATACATGATCAGGGAGCTCTGATGAAACCGGCGACGCTCGAATTTGTCCGGCAGCGCTTTGATCACTATTACAAAAAAGCCGTGCTGGTTGCCCCCCCCTCCATCGAACAGCGGGAGTGGGGTTTTGTCCTCTTATCGCCCGGCTTCCCCGAGATCCACATGCGCCGCCACATCGGGTTTGCCGGCAGGGACGAGCTCTTCGATTATGTCAGGAACCTTGTCCCCGCACACGCCTATTACTCAAGCGCCTACTACGAAGAGCCAAACGCCCCCACGATGAAGGACAAGCGATGGCTGGGCGCGGATCTCATCTTCGACCTCGACGCCGATCATCTCATGCGGGGACCCTATGATATCATGCTCCGGCGCGTGAAGGAGGAGACGGAAAAACTTCTTTTGATGCTGACCGACGAGTTTGGCATCGATCCAAAGACCATCTCCATCGTCTTTTCCGGCGGCCGCGGCTACCATGTCCATGTGAAGGACATTGCATTCCGCTCGTGGGGGAGCGCGGAGCGCCGCGAGATGATCGATTATGTCTGCGGGATCGGGATTGATCCGGCTGCGATGCTCGCGAAATCCGCAGGGTTACACAACGGCTGGCACATGCGCTACCGTGAAACCCTGGCCGGGTACCTGCAGTGGCTCGGGACGCTCCCACACAAGGAGGCATTAACCCACCTTGCGACCATCGGGGGTATCGGGAAGGTGATCGCCGAAGATCTCATGAAACAGCGTGAGATCATCATCGATGAGATCACGCACGCCCCGACACACCACCTGCTCAAAAAATTCCGGGGGCTCACCGAGATCGTATCGGCAGAAGAAGGCGAGTTCAAAAAACGGCTCCTTGCACGGGCAGCACTTGCCGATGAACCGGTGACCACGGACACCAAACGGCTGATCCGGATGCCCACCTCATTACATGGCGGGAGCGGGATGCAGGTGCAGCAGATCGAGGCGCGGAACCTTGCGGCATTCGAACCCCTGATCGATGCAGTGGTGTTCGGGACGCGTGACGTCAGGCTCAACCTGCAGAATGCGATCACGATGCCGATGCTCGGAAGCACTTATCAGTGTGCAAAGGGTATCACTACAGTACCCGAAGCAGTGGCAGTCTTTCTCTGCTGCCGCGGCATGGCGGAGATTGCGTGAGGCTTACAGATGGCGGGGGTTGATGACCTGCGAAAGGTGCTCCTCTCAGAGCGTGAGACGGCACGGCTGACACCGATTCCGCAGGATCTATTCACCAAGACCCACGTGGCCGTCTCATCGCTTCTTGAAAAAGTGTACGCGATTGATGACCCGTTCTCTGATGAAGCCCGTGCACGGATCGAGGAGACGATGAGTATCCGGGAAACCGCCCACGACCTCTTTATAATCCGCACAAAAAAGATCCTTGCCCTCGCCGACAGCCAGGCGCAGGGAAATTACATCGGACGGGATGAGATAAAAAAGATGATCCCGCCCGAGCATGAGATGTTCGACCGGATCACCAGTGCGATTGGCACCTGCCAGGGGGCACTTCTGACAGAGATCCGCCAGTCACTCCCGCTCGGGCATGAGGCGGCTCCCGCCAATGCACCGGAACAGGTTTTTTTCCAGGGAGCGGATCCTGCCGCAGCGCCAGCCCCAGCGCCACTATCCCCCCCGTATGCACTCGTCCGGGTGCTTGCGGATATGGACGCATTCATGGGGGTCGACGGGAGAATTTACCAGCTCGAAAAAGGGGATATCGCGACCCTGCCGGAGCGGAATGCGGAGGTCCTTGTCGAGCGCAACATAGCCTTAAATATGATTCTTAGTAAATAGTATTGGTATTCGATATCATAAACGGGGTAATTTTTATGAAAATGCCAGCAAAATTCAAGACCTACTGCCCCTTTTGCAGGACTCATCAGGTGCACGAGGTCGAGAAAGTGAAGAAGGGTAAGACGACGGGCCTGCACTGGATCGACCGGCAGAAAGCCCGCAGGGGAACGGTGGGCAACATGGGCAAGTTCTCCAAGGTGCCGGGCGGCGACAAGCCGACAAAGAAGATCAACGTGCGCTACCGCTGCGTCAAGTGCGGGAAGGCGCACCTGCGCAAGGGATACCGGGTCGCAAAGTTCGAACTGACGGAGTGAGTGGGAATGGTACGGGAGATTCGGGAGAACCGGAGCAGGTTTTTTAAAGTGAAGTGTCCGGACTGCGAGAACGAACAGACGGTATTTGAGAAGGCGAGCACGGTTGTGACCTGCGTGGTCTGCGGAAAAGAGCTCGCGGTCCCGACAGGCGGCAAGGCGACTTTCAAGGCTGAGATCGTAGCAGATCTCAAGTGATTGTGGCGATATGCAGGACAGGGATTGGCCGCAGGAATCGGAACTTGTTGTCTGCACGGTAGAGAACGTAAAAGATTTTGTCGCGTTCGTTTCGCTCGACGAATATGGCGGGCGGCAGGGCCTCATCCCCATCTCTGAGATTGCGACCGGCTGGATCAAGTACATCCGCGACCACATCCGTGAAGGGCAGAAGATTGTCTGCAAGGTCCTCAACGTTGACAGGAACCGCGGGCATATTGATCTTTCCTTAAAAGACGTCAACGAGCACCAGCGGCGGGAGAAGATCCGCGAGTGGAAGAACGAGAGCAAGGCAAAGAAGTGGATCGGTTTTGTCGCAAAAGCGGCCGATGAGCCTGCCCTGCCCATCGAGAATGCGATCCTGGAACTATACGGCGCCTTCTATCCTGTTTTTGAGGATATCGTCATCGAAGGCGAACCGGTGATACAAAAACTCGGGCTCTCAGAGAAGGCGGGCGATGCACTGATGCAGGTGGCACGCGAGAATGTGAAAGTCCCGAAAGTCGAGGTGACCGGCCACCTTGTCCTCACCTGCACCCTGCCGGACGGGATCTCCGTGATCAAAAAAGCGCTCAAAAGTGCCGAGGTTAAGATTGCGGATGTCGATATCGGGCTCCTCTACCTCGGCGCCCCCACCTACCGGATCAAGGTGACCGCGCCGGATTACAAGAAAGCAGAAAAAGCGCTCGAGAAGGCGGCAGGCCTCGCCATTGCGGTCGTGGAAAAGGCAGGTGGCGAGGGGAGCCTTGTCAAAAAACCCAAGTCAGGGAAGAGCCAATGACCGGGCGGATACGGCGCTGTCCTGTTGACCGGACGTATACGCTCTCGGTGACGTGCCCTGCCTGCGGTGCCCCGACCGTGACAGCGCACCCCGCTCGTTTCTCACCAGAAGACAAGTACGGGAAGTACCGGAGGATGGTGCGGTGATCGAGGACATCAGCGTCCGGTTTTTTGACAGTTTCAAGGATCGGAAGCTTCTCAGTCCTGTGATGATCGAGGGGCTGCCGGGCATCGGTCAGGTGGGAAAGCTCGTCGCGGAATACATGATCCACATGCTTTGCGCCGAGAAGATTGCCGAGATCCACTCCATCTACTTCCCGCCCCATGTCATCATCGGGGAGGACGGGGTTGCACGGCTCGTCAGAAACGAGCTGTACCTGCACCACACAAAAGACCGTGATTATGTCTTCCTTGTCGGGGATTACCAGAGCACCTCCAACGAAGGGCACTATATCCTCACCGACCAGTACCTCGAGATCGCGGTGGAACTGGGAATCCAGCGGATCTACACGCTTGGCGGGTTCGGTATCGGGCACTTTGTTGAGGAACCGCGGGTGCTCGGGGCACTCAACCGCCCCGAACTGCGCGAAGAGATCGAGGCGGCAGGGGTTGTCTTCCAGCGGGACGAGCCCGGTGGCGGCATTGTCGGTGCAGCAGGGCTCCTGCTCGGCCTGGGCGCCCTGCGGAACATCGACGCCGTCTGCCTGATGGGCGAGACGAGCGGCTACCTTGTCGACCCCCGGAGCGCGACCAGCGTCCTTGCCGTCCTCTGCAGCCTCCTGAACGTGACAGTCGACCCGACCCAGCTCAACGACCGGGCCGCGGAGATGGAGCGGATGATCGAGGGGCTGATCGAGGGCGAGAAGATCCAGAGCAACGAGGAACTGAGTTATATCGGGTAGGGTTCCTCTGAAAGATACCTGTTTTCAAATTTCATACCTGATAACTTGTTGATTTTTTTCCGGCTGCTATGCCGTTTCTAGCCCCGCGAGACAGTATTGCGGGAGCGGGGTGAGAAAGAACAGAACGGGATCGCACATGCTCTTCTTTGGCGTCCTGCAACTTCCCCAAAGAGATCGGGCGATTTCTTCTCAAAGCAGTCTTCGCCCTTATGGGCAGAAGACCGCTATTGTTCAGCCATCGAAGAACTCTGATGAGTTCTTCTCGATATCCATTTCTAACTGTCAGGTCAGATATGGATTCCAGCATCTCTGTGACGAGCGCAACCATGCGATCGTGGCGGGTGACATAAACGGGGTCAGAGAAGTTGATCGTGCAGATGGTATGAAAGAAGAATTGATCACTTGTTGGAAAATACTCAAGACACAATCATGCTGATGATGCAGAGAGTAACGGAATTCCTTTCCTTATATTCCTTAGGAATATCGAATTTTGATCCCTGTACTCATCTGTCGTAAGGGTGATAATATCAAGTGGCATCCGGTATTTCCGGATCGTGTTCAGTTCTGCATCTTTGGTAAGAAGCGTCCGCGCGATCATATCCATACCTATGAAATCATCGGATATTACCGCAATGTCAATATCGCTGCCCGCAGATGTTGTGCCTGTGCTTGATGAGCCGAACAGGATCAGGTCATGGATACGGATTCCTTTTTCTAGAATATTCGCTTTGAAAAAATTTACCGCTTCGATGACCTTTGCATCAACCATGTGAGGATCTCCTTAGTTTCGTTCACCATTTTCTGCGTCTGTCCTTTGGTATATTGTTCGAGTACCTTTTCAAGATTGTGGGGATACCGTCCGGTTATGCCAAGACGGTTGATGACAATGAGGGAATCGAGAAGGTGCGGCGGGGGCTCCAGTTCGAGAAGTTCAACCAGTAAGACAAGGCTGTGCGTCTTTTCCGGAATATCGTCATATTTCTCTACATACAGGGCTTTCAAGGCTTTTTCAAGAGCAAGGTGACAGAAGAACAGTACAGGGGGATAACGTTCTGCTGCGATAAGTGACTCAGCAGTACCGAGATCATACTGCGCCTGCCGGAACCATTCGCCGGAATCAGTGGTCATCAGAAAATCCTATATTAATTCTCTATCTTGCGTGTGTTGTCAGATGAATATATAGTTTCATTTCCCTCCCCCCGATTCAACAATCCCAATCTCCTCCTCCGTCAGCCCGTAGAGCTCGTACACCAGCTTATCAATCGCCGCATCCGTCGCCTCAACCTGCCGCTGAAGCAGTGTCTTGTCGTGATCGAGCTTGGCGTCCTGCAATTTCCTCGAAGAAATCGGACGATTTCTTCTCAAAGCAGTCTTCGCCCTTATGGGCAGAAGACCGCTATTGTTCAGCAAGCGAAGAACTCTGATGAGTTCTTCTCGAAATCCATTTCTGGCTTTCAGGTCAGATATGGATTCCAGCATCTGCGAAACGAGTGCGACCATGCGGCAGTGGCTTTCGACGTCGGCAAAAAATTTGTCAACAAACTCCCGTCTCAGCTGCGTTTCGTTGTACTGACTGGGTGATATTGTCGGCCGCTGGAACTCATATTTTTCAACAAGAGCGCGGAACGCTTCGGGCACTGCCATTGATCTCTGATACTCTTTTGAGAACGTTAAGGTGTTGGATTGATAAGCGGTTGACACAGGATAAAAAAATTTTTTAAAAAAAATTTCCAAACACAAAAAAATTTTAAAATTCGAAAATTTTTCAAAAAAAATTAAGAATGAAAATAAATTTTATAAAAAAATTTTTTGAGTTTTAAAAACTTGTCAATAAAAATTTTGGAGAAATTAAAATTTTTACAAAAAATTTTTAAAAAAAATCCGGAAAAATTTAAAAATTCTGTAAAAAATTCCATGAAAATTTTTAAAACCATTGAAAATTTTTAAAACCATTGAAAATTTTTAAAAAGATCGGTACGAACTCTTGCTATCTCCCCTTCCCCCACCGCCATCGCCCCCGTAGATACTCGCTCACGCAGCGGACTAATCGACTGGTGTCCATGACAAAAAAACCCTCGTAATACCCCCTATATATTAGTGCGATCTGACGCCGCAGGCATCTTTCCAGATCCTGTGACGGGTTCATTACCCGTGACGGGTAACCGACCTGTCACATGTCGTTGACCCGTCCCCTCCCATGTCAGACAGGGGGCATTACCGATCTCCACCGAAAGGCATTCCTGCAATGTTAAAATAAGCCCTATATGGGCTCCGTTTCCCTTTTTTTACCGTCGAACCTGCTTTCGACAGAGGGGATGTGTTCACCGGCACTTTTATCTCCTCAATAATCGCTTATTTTTTAAAAATACCCTTATTAATCAAAGGAAAAAATTGCTCTTTAATAGGCTTTTAACAGGCACCTTTTTTGCCCCATATTTTATCCCGTATGAGGGTGCCGGAGGCTGACGGAGGCCCGCTGGTGCCGATTTTTCAGGGGCTTTAAAAACAGGCATATAATCGGTTATTTAAGCAAAATACCTGCAATTCAGCCGTAAATTCCAGTCCTGACATGGTATCCGGCGATTAGAAGTGTCCTGTTTCCCCCGGTTTATTTTCCCGTGGCACCAAGGTAGGCAAAATCACCTGATAAATAAGAAAATTGTTCCGGATTTTTCCAATGAATTGTTTTTGATCAACAAAAAAAAGCGGCCAGCCCTGAAAAAAAATCTTTAAAACTTCACTTCATTACCATAAAAAAAAATCTGCTGATTCATCAATCCCAGCCGCAATGAATTTTTCAACCGCGATCAATTTTTTTTGTGTATCCGAACGCGATCTATTTCTTTTTCATTGCGATGATCGCTGTCACTGCAAGCATGCCACCGATCTCCAGAAGCCCCGGGCCCGGGGAATAGGTCTGTTTTCGCGTGGGAGCAGCCGTGGCTGTAGGAGTATTCTGGACCGCAGGACTCGTTGCTCGTGCCGGTGCCTGCGTCCGTAGTTGGGTTGTGGGAATGGGGGTGGGGACAGATACCTGGTATTTTCTGGTCGTTACGGTGCCTCCTATAGCCTTGGTATCGGGACCCAGTTCCTGGACCCGGAACATGATCTTATCCTGGGCCCCGCTCACGTTGGGGGCAACCCCCTGCAGCCTGACATCCATCGTGAGCTGACGGCTCGTGTAACTCAGGGTCCAGCCATCGAACCGTGCCCGGGCCCCTTTCTTGTCGGCAAGGATCGTTGTCACAGGAGGGCGGCCTTCTTCGGTATCAGTGAGCGTGACAACCCAGCGGGCATTTTCAAGGTCAGTGTACATATCCAGCGTATCGTCATTTTCAAACGTCGTTCCCGTCATCCATGAATCAAAATAAATCGTGTACGACACCTTCACGGGTGTCTGGGGTGCAACCGGCCCCTGGGCGGGAGTGATTGATACGTCCTTCAACGTCCACCCGGACACTCCCGGCAGGAAAAGAAACAGCAGGAGAAGGACCGGAACGCAACGGCAACAGAACCCAAAATTACTCATAAAAAAGGAAATGCACGGAAAAGCAATAAAAATAACGTTTTTTAAAAAGATCCGGAGATCGTGAAAAAACCCCCTGCGAATTTTTTTTTTCATGGAACCGGGAAGGGACCCGCAGGACTGCGGATTAATTACATACCAGAACCCTGTACTGTTCAGAGAACCCCATGCTCGCGAACGCCGACTTCCACATTCACTCCCCGTATGCGATCGCGGTCTCCCGCAAAATGACCCCGGAGCACCTGATCCCCTCCTGCAAAAAAAAAGGGATCGCAGTGCTGGGGACCGGCGACGCACTGCACCCCGCATGGCAGCAGGCATGGCGCCCGTTTCTGGAAAACGATGCCGGCATCGTGGTTGTGCCGACCGCCGAAGTGGAAGACCAGTCCCGTGTCCACCACCTCCTCATTGCACCAGACTTTGCGCAGTTCGATGAACTCCGCGAACGGTTCGCTGCCCACAGCAGGAGCCTTGCATCCGTCGGAAGGCCGCATGTCTACCTCCCGGGTGAATCAATCGCCCGGATTGTCCATGAAACCGGCGGGCTGGTCGGCCCTGCCCACGCGTTTACGCCATGGACGGCGATGTATGCATACTTTGATTCCGTTTCTGCCTGCTATGGGTCCGAACCGATCGATTTTCTGGAACTCGGGCTCTCGGCCGACAGCAGTTATGGCGCTGCGATCCCTGACCTCTCCGCTGTCCCGTTCCTCACAAACTCTGACGCCCACAGCCCGGCACTGGAGAAGTTAGCCCGGGAGTTCAACCAGCTCCGGCTCAACGACCTTACGGTGAAAAGCGTGCTCGGCTGCATCCGGAAGGGAGCGATCGAAATGAACGCCGGGTTTTTCCCGGAGGAGGGGAAATACAACCGCACCGCGTGCGTCCGCTGCTTCACCCAGTATCCCATAGAGGAAGCGGTTCACCACCACTGGCGGTGCCCGCATGACGGGGGCATCATAAAAAAAGGCGTATACGACCGGGCACGGGAACTGTCTGTCGGTGAGCCCGGCACCCGCCCGCCCTACCTCCACATCGTCCCGCTCGGGCAGATCATCCAGACCGTGGAAGGGACATCGTCGCCCTACACGAGGAAGTGCCGTGCCGTGTATGATTCGTTCATCACCGCGTTTGAAAACGAGATCCAGGTGCTCGTCACTGCGTCCGCAGACGAGATCCGGACCGTGCATAAGGGAGTCGGGGACGCAATCGAAGCCCTGCGGACCGGCAGGGTCACCCTGCATCCCGGTGGCGGCGGGAAATACGGCACGTTCTCGTACTGAATAATCCGGCACTGCGCTGGAGTTTCTCTTCTCAATGCGTAAAGATTAATGAAACCGCGCTCCAACATGATCACTCAATGCTCAAAGTACATCGGGATATCTGCGGGTATTGCGGGTGCTGCGTTTCGGTCTGCCCCGAAGGGTCCCTTGAACTGATCGATGCATACCTCTGCGTCGAGAAGAGCTGCACCAGCTGCGGGATCTGCGCCAAGGTCTGCCCGCTGGGGGCACTGGAGGTCGTGAATGAAAAAACACTATGACCTTCTCGTGATCGGCGGCGGTCCGGCGGGAGCGGTTGCAGCGCGGACCGCGGCAAAAAAAGGGTTGTCGGTGTGCCTTGTCGAGAAGCGCCCGGCAATCGGTGTGCCGGTCCGCTGTGCCGAGGGGATCGGGCAGGAAGCGCTCGCCGAGTTCATCGAGCCTGATGAGCGGTGGATCTCGGCAGAGATGACCGGGGCGGCAATCGTCGCACCCGATGGCACCACAATGAAACTCGAGTCCGGGTTTGCGGGCAACAAGGTGGGCTACATCCTTGACCGCAAGATCTTTGACCGCGAACTCGTGTGGCAGGCGGCAGAGGCAGGGTCGGACGTCTCGGTCAAGACACGGGCGGCAGCACCCATCATGGAGGGCGGGACTGTGAAGGGTGCACGGCTCGAGTACTGCGGCACGGTATCGGACGTGACCGCTGACGTGGTGGTTGCCGCCGACGGTGTCGAATCCAAATTTGCCCGCTGGTGCGGGATCGATACCACGGTGCCTGTCAGCGAGATCATGAGTTCAGCCCAGTACGTGCTCACCGGCATCGACATCGACCCGCACGCGACCATCTTCTACCTGGGCAACACGATCGCCCCGGAAGGCTACCTCTGGGTCTTCCCCAAGGGCGAGCGCTCGGCAAACGTCGGGATCGGGATCTCCGGAAAGAAGAGCGGCAGCGGGCACCGTGCAAAGGACTATCTCGACAACTTCGTGCACAAAACGTTCCCGAAAGGAAAACCGATTGAGTTCATTGTCGGTGGCGTCTCGGTCTGCCGCCCTCTGGGATGCACGGTGGCTGACGGGCTCATCATCGCCGGCGACGCCGCACGGGTGGTCGACCCCCTGACCGGTGGCGGGATCTACAACGCGATGTTCACCGGCCGGCTCGCTGCTGATGTGGCAGCGGATTGCATTGCAAAGGGCAATTGCCAAAAAAAAGCCTTATCAGCATATGATAGCGGATGGCGCAGCTCAAAAATCGGGAAGTCCATTGAGCGTAACTACCATATCAAGGAATACCTGATCAAGCTCCCCGATGAAAAACTGAATGCGATCATCCGCTCGGCCTCAAAACTGAACCTCACCGAGTTCTCCACATTCACCCTCATAAAGGAACTGATGAAGGTGAACCCGAAACTGGTTCTGGAACTGGGCGCACTTGCCGCATCGTTACGCTGATGCCT
>Ga0315279_10009798_pt1 | contig 11357 bp, 9 predicted proteins | sample YL17G06_20_MG_FD_203694 | JGI IMG/M metagenome (GOLD analysis project Ga0315279, IMG submission 203694) | Sediment microbial communities from Yellowstone Lake, YNP, Wyoming, USA - YL17G06_20 | ecosystem: Environmental > Aquatic > Freshwater > Lake > Sediment | place: USA: Wyoming | collected...
TCTTTCATCTGCCCTGGCGTGGCGGCGATATCTACCTGCAGGATTTCCTGCCCTCGTTTATCCACAATGTCTGGACCGTGGTGGCGATTGCCATTATCGCGGTTACGGTGGTGAAGGGCCTGGCGGAATTCTCCGCAACCTACTCCGTCAACTTCATTGGCCATTCGGTGGTGCGGGATCTTCGCAACCTGCTCTATTCCCGGATCATTCAGCAGTCGATCGGGTTCTTCACCAAGAATCCCACGGGCCGGTTGATGTCCGCCATCACCAGCGATATCGAAAAGATCCAGAACGCCGTGTCGCAGGTTTCGGCGGATTTCCTGAAGCAGTGCTTCACCCTGGCCGGACTGTTGGCAGTGATTTTTTACGTGGACTGGCGGTTGGCGCTGTTTTCGCTCGCCCTAGTGCCCTTTGTCGTCTTCCCATCGGCGAATATCGGGCGGTACATCCGTATCTCCAGCCGGTCGAGCCAGGACAAGATGGCGGAAATGAACAACGTCCTCCAGGAGACGTTTACCGGCATCCGGATTGTGAAGGCTTTCGTGATGGAGTTGTTTGAAGTGGCCAAATTCAAGGCGGCCACGCGGCGCTTGCTGAAAATCAACCTGCGGTGGGTGCTCGCCCAGGCGGCAACGTCCCCCCTGATGGAAGTTCTGGGCGCGGTCACCATTGCCGGCCTCCTGCTCTATGCGCGCAACGCCATCCTGCACAATATGCAGACGACCGGCGGCTTTATCGCCTTCCTGTATGCGCTCATCAAGATGTATGAGCCCATCAAGCGCCTGACGGGGGTGAACAATGCGTTCCAGCAGGCCGTGGGCGCCTCCGAGCAGGTTTTCCAGTACCTCGACGTCCGGCCGGAAATTGTGGAGAAACCCGGCGCCGTCGGACTGCCGCCGTTCCAGAAGGAAATCGTTTTTGAGCGCGTCGATTTCGAGTACGAAGACGGCATCCCCCTGCTGCGGGACGTGAACCTCAGGATCGCCCAGGGCGAGGTGGTCGCCATCGTGGGCTCGAGTGGAGCCGGCAAAACAACGCTGGCCAACTTGATTCCCAGGTTTTTCGATGTGAGCCGGGGAAGGATTCTGGTGGACGGCCGCGACATTCGTGACACCACGTTGAACTCGCTGCGCAGCCAGATCGGCATGGTCACGCAGGAAACGATCCTGTTCAACGACACGGTCTTCAACAACATTTGCTACGGCCAGAGACCGCAAAACGAAGCGGAAGTGATTGAGGCGGCCCATGTCGCGCTGGCGCACGACTTCATTATGGAGATGCCGCAGGGCTACCAGACGGTGATTGGCGAGCGAGGACAGCGCCTTTCCGGCGGCCAGCGGCAGCGCATCGCCATCGCCCGGGCGCTCTACAAAAACCCTCCGCTCCTGATTCTGGATGAAGCCACGTCGGAGCTGGATACGGAGTCGGAGTTGCTCGTTCAGACGGCGCTCAACAACCTGATGGCGGGCCGGACGGTTTTGGTGATTGCCCATCGGCTTTCCACGGTTCGCCGCGCCGACCGAATCGTGGTGCTGGACCGCGGGACCATCTCGGAGATCGGGACACACCAGGACCTGGTCAACCGCGGAGGAATCTACCAGCGGCTGCATGAGCTGCAATTCGTGGATGCGGAACCGTGAGGAAAGGAAAGGCAAAAGGCAAAAGGCAAAAGGCAAAAGGCAAAAGGCAAAAGGCAAAAGGCAACTCCCCTTAGGAGAGCTCTTTTGAATTTGAGTCAAGCTGAGAGCTGAGGGCTGAAAGCAACTGCCAACTGCCGACTAACCATGATTCGCAGCATGACCGGTTACAGTAAGGTTCGGAGCGAGGAGGGCGAATTCACGCTCTCGGTCGGCATGAAAAGTACCAACCATCGCTTTCTGGACCTGCAGGTGCGCCTTCCCATCGGGCTTGAGCCACTGGAGCCTGTTCTGCGCAACGTGGTGAAGGACCACGTCACGCGCGGGCACGTGGAAGTCCAGGTGAGCCTGGAGCGGGCAGGCTCAATGGAGTTGCAGCTCGACCAAAAACTGCTGGGAGCTTATCTCGCGGCTCTTCAGAGAGTGCAGCGGGAGTTCGGCTTCAGCTCGGAGCCTGACTTGGTGGCGTTGCTGCGCACTCCTGGCATGGTGACCAGCGCCAACGGGGAATTTTCGGCCCAGGAGATCGAGCGTTTTCAAGGCGTCCTGGAGCGTGCGGCACGGCAGACCCTCGAGCGTCTGAACGAAATGCGCGGCCGGGAAGGCGAAGCCCTGGGGCGCGATGTCAGGACCCGATTGCAACGCCTTGCGGCACTGGAAAGAACCGTGAGTGCGCTCGCCCAGGAGATGCCCGAGCTCTACCGGCGGCGGGTCGAAAAAAGGTTGCAGGAAATCCTGGGGAACGTCGAGGTCGATCGCTCGCGTGTGGCGCAGGAGGTGGCCTTCCTCGCTTCGCGTTCGGATATCGCGGAAGAATTGACGCGCTTTCGCAGTCACCTGGATCAGATCGAGCGGCTGCTCGAGGGGAGTTCCGAGGTGGGGAAGAAGCTCGACTTCCTCTTGCAGGAGATGAATCGCGAGGCCAACACGCTGCTCTCCAAGACGACGGACGTCCCGGAGGTTGGCCTGGAGATCGCCCGGCAGGCCATCGAGATGAAAACCGAAATCGAGAAACTGCGCGAGCAGGCGCAAAACATCGAATGAGCATGGCCCGAGCGAAAAAACCCGCGGGCGCGCGAGGCAGCATCATTGTGATCTCCGCGCCATCGGGGACGGGCAAGTCGACCCTCGTCAAGCACCTGCTGGCCTCTCAGCCCGGCTTGAAGTTTTCGGTTTCCTACACCACCCGGCCGCCGCGCCCGGGAGAGAAAAACGGGCGGGACTATTTCTTTGTGGCGGAAAAACGGTTCCGGCGCATGATCGCTGCCGGGGAGTTTGTCGAGTGGGCCAACGTCTTCGGACACCTTTATGGCACCGCGCGGCGCCAGCTGCGCCCGGCGCAGGAAGCGGGCAGAGACATCTTGCTCGATATCGACGTCCAGGGTCACGCGCAAGTGCGGAAGCGTCTGCCGGAGGCGGTCAGCATTTTTGTGCTGCCCCCTTCCTTTCGCGAGCTGGCGCGGCGCCTCCGCTACCGTCACTCCGACACCCCGGCGGTGATCGGGCGGCGCTTGAACGACGCCCGCAAAGAGATCCGGCATTGGCCGGAATATGACTACCTGGTGGTGAACGACCAGCTTCCTGCCGCCGTCCAAGCGGTCCGGGCGGTGGTCGAGGCGGCGCGATTCCGCCGGCAAGTTCAGCAGGAACGCGCCAAAGAGATTTGCAGGACTTTTGGAGGATAATTCGAATGGATATACCGCAGGGAATTGACAGCAAGTTTCGCTTCATCCTGGTCGCGGCCAGGCGGGCGCGGCAGCTTCAGGCAGGAGCGAGACCCTTGGTCCAAACCCAGACCAAGAAAGTGACGAAAGTCGCGCAGATGGAAGTCGAGGCCGGGCTCGTCCCTTCTGAGAACTTCGATCCCGTGACGAACAACGGTGACAAGGGGAAGAAATCCAAGTCGGCAAAGTAGGGTGTAGGATAAAAGCGAGGTGACAGGTTACAGGGAACAGCCACCGTCCAACTGAATTGAGCGACAGAGTCTTCTGCCTGTAACCCATAATCTGTCCCCTGTAACCTGCCTATGAAGATCGTGCTGGGAGTAACGGGCGGAATCGCCGCGTACAAGGCGGCGGAACTTCTGCGCGTGCTCCAGGACAAGGGCCTGGAAGTGCAGGTGGTGATGACTCGCAACGCCTGCGAGTTTGTCACTCCGCTCACCTTTGCGGCGCTTTCCGGCCGGAAGGTCATTACCGGAATGTTTGGTGAGGCGGGCGGCGAAGCGAACGTCGAAAGCGCCATCGAGCACATTGCGGTGGCCCAGTCGATCGACGCGCTGATTATCGCTCCCGCCACGGCGAATGTTCTGGCCAAGCTGGCGCACGGGATGGCCGACGATTTTCTCACCACCCTCGCGCTGGCCACGAAGGCTCCGGTCATCGTCGCTCCCGCCATGAACGTCAACATGTGGGAGCACCCCACGACACAGCAGAATGTGGCGAGCCTGCGGGCGCGCGCCGTCAAGGTCGTCGAACCGGACGAAGGGTATCTCGCATGCGGGATGACCGGTGCCGGGCGGTTGGCTTCCGTCGAAGCCATTGCCCAAGCGACTTTTGAGACGCTCGGGATGCGCGAGGACTTGAAGGGTGAGAAGCTCCTCGTGACCGCAGGGCGGACTGAGGAACCCGTTGATGCCGTGCGGTATCTCAGCAACCGGTCGTCGGGAAAGATGGGGTATGCGCTCGCCGAGGCCGGCCGTCGGCGTGGGGCGGAGGTCATCCTGGTGAGCGGGCCGACCCATCTTGATGCTCCCGCCGGCGTTCAGTTGGAGCGCATCCGAACCACACAGGAGATGGCGGAAGCTGTCCTGACTCACTTGGCGGAGGCGAGCATCGTCTTGATGTCGGCCGCGGTTGCGGACTTCTGCCCGGTGGATTTTCGTCCTAAGAAGATCAAGCGGAAGGAGGGCGTCCCCGTTCTCAAGCTCAAGCCCACGCGCGATATCCTTGGGGAAATCGCGCGAAAACGGCGCCCCAATCAATTGGTGATAGGTTTCGCCGCCGAGACCGACCACCTGCTCGAAAACGCCGCGAAGAAGCTCCGGTCCAAGCGCCTCGACATGATTGTGGCCAACGACGTCACCCAGGAGGGCGCAGGGTTTGACGTGGATACGAACATCGTCACGCTGCTCTTTCCTGACGGCTGTCAAAAGCCATTGGAAAAAATGCCGAAGTTTGACGTGGCAAACCGAATCTTGGACGAGGTTGTCGAACTGCGGAAGACCCGGGGCTAGGTGCTGGATTCTAGGGACTGGGCGAGGAAGCTAAAACTCAGACCCTGACAGCCGGCATCTGAAACCTGTAACCTGTCCCCTGTAACCTGTTCCCTATGACCGACCACCTGCACGACGAACTTGCTGCGTGGCTTGAATACTATCGCGAACTGGGAATTGAGGATTTCTACCGCCGTGAGCCGGGAACGGAGTACGAAAATCGAAAAGCGAAAACCGAAACTCGGCGACCTTCAGAACCATCGACAGTCCCTGCGACATCGCCCCCGACTCCCGACTCCCGCGTCCCGAGTTCCGACCTCCGAACGCCGGCGCCTTCCGTCATACCGGATCAAGCGCGTTCGTTGAGTTTGTTTGAAGCTCCCGAGCCGGTGCGCGGCCCCGAGACGCTCGAGCAGATACGCGCCGATCTGGGCGATTGCCACCGCTGCAAGCTGGCGGGAGGTCGTAAAACAATTGTCTTCGGCCAGGGGAATCCCCACGCCGAACTGGTCTTTGTTGGGGAAGGGCCGGGCGCCGATGAAGACGAGCAGGGCTTGCCGTTTGTGGGTCGCGCCGGTCAACTTCTGAACCGCATGATTCAGTTCGTGGGCATGAAGCGCGGGGAAGTTTATATCTGCAACATCGTCAAATGCCGTCCACCCGGCAACCGAACTCCGGAGAAGGACGAGATTGAAACCTGCTCGCCATTCCTCTATCGCCAGCTTGAAGCCATCAAGCCGCGTCTGATTTGTTGCCTGGGCGCGCCGGCGATGCGCACGCTCCTTGGCATTAAAGAAGGCATCACGAGAGTTCGAGGTCAGTTCTTCGACTACAGCAACACCAAGGCCCTCGTCGCCTACCATCCCGCCTACATCCTGCGCAACCCGCGGGAAGAAAAGATTCTCCGCGAAGATTTTGAGAAGATCCGCGATTTTCTGAAATCCCCACGCTAGCAGAGTCCTCTGGACTTTCATGGAAAGGGGGAGGCTTGCCCCGTCGTTTGAGGTAAGCGTGTGCCCAGCGTAACGGCTACGCGGCCTGCAATTCCGCTGTGCAGTGTGCGCAGCGCGTGGCCTTCAGAGGAATCGTGGAGAGGCAGTACGGGCAGTCCCGCGCGGCGGGCGCCGGCGGTGGCGCCGCTTGCTCGCGCTTCAGTCGGTTGACCTGCCGGACGAGCAGGAAGACCGCAAACCCCACGATGAGGAAATTGAGCACGGTGTTGAAGAACACCCCGTAGTTAAGCGTTGCCGCTCCGGCCGCCTTCGCTGCCGCCAGCGAGGCATATTGCTGCCCCGAGAGGCTGAGGAAGAGATTGGAAAAATCCACCTTGCCGAGCAGCAGGCCGAGGGGAGGCATCAACACGTCCTCGACAAAGGAAGTGACGATCTTGCCGAACGACGCCCCAATGATGATTCCCACCGCCATATCCAGAACGTTTCCGCGCATGGCGAATTCTTTGAATTCCTTCAACATTGACGACCTCCCGCTGGAATGAAGAGGCTTGGGCGGTGCTGAACTACTTAGTCGTCAGCACCACGATGTTGTCCACCGGGTCGCGAGCCGAGGCGGGCAGTTTCAGGACTGTTCCGTAGTCAGCCTCGACGACTTCGACCTTTTCGCCCGTGCCTAGAATGGACGCGCTATCGATTCTGCGTGGAAGATTCGGCAACAGCAGCGCCGCATCCTGCCAATCGAGGATGTGCACGTAAATCTTGCTGCCCCTCTGAGTGGTGACACCCCAGGGACGTGGCGTAATCGGCCCGCCCCGCGTCCCGTAGATGCTCTCGCCGTTCTTGTCGAGCCATGTCCCAATGGCTTTCAGCCGCTCGACAAACTCCGGCTGGATCTTCCCGTTGGGCATGGGGCCGACGTTCAGCAGGAAGTTGGAGTCGTAACCGGCAGCCCGCACCAGGTAGTGGATAAGCTCTGTGGTGCTCTTAAAGTTCCGGTCGTTCTTGTTGTACCCCCAAGCCAGATTGATGGTGTCGCAGGTCTCGAGCGGCAAGGAACCGATTGCGGATTCTTTGTTGAAATCCTGCGTGCTGTGCCCGGGCAAGTCTTTCTCGAACATCTGGAAATCTTCGCCAGGAAACGGTTTCTGGTGATGGTTGCTGCCGATGAGCGCCGCGGGCTGGAGGCGATGGATCAGGCCGTAGGTCTTCTCCAACCGCCAGTCAGCCTTCGGTTTGTCCCACCAGCCGTCGAACCAGATGCCGCCAACCGGGCCGTAGTTCGTCAGCAATTCGGTTAGCTGTGCGTCCATGTAGTCGAGGTATTTGTACCAGTTCCCGCCCGGCGGCCGCCCCGCCGTTTGGCCTGTCCGGCCAAGAGGGAAATAATCCGGATGGTGCCAGTCGAGTTGCGAGTGATAGAAGAAAAGCTTGATGCCTTGCTTTTGGCATTCGTCGGCCAGCAGCTTGAGCGGATCCTTCTTGTAGGGCGTTCGGTCCACGATGTTCCAGTCCGATTGCTTCGTGGCAAACATGGCGAAGCCATCGTGATGTTTGCTGGTAATCGTGATGTATCGCACGCCCGCCGCTTTCGCCAGCGCTACCCACTCGGCGGCGTTGAAGTCCGTGGGATTGAAATCCGGCGGCAGCTTTTCATATTCGGCGACGCTTATCTTGTGGTTGTTCATCACCCACTCGCCGTCGCCCAGGACGCTGTAAACACCCCAATGAATGAACATGCCGAATCTGGCATCCCGGAACCACTCTTGCTGTGATGTTTCCGTAGTCAGGGCGGGGGAGTCGGCGCGCATTGCAGGCGGCACAAGAACTCCCGCCAGAATCATCAGGATTGAACTCATCAAGATTATCTGTCTCATGCGCAATCGCCTCGCAGCCGAAAGTTGAGCGCGTAGCATAGCACGCGGAAGAAAGTGATTCGAGGCGGAATATGCGGCCAAGATTGGCGTCTGGGTCGTTGCGGTTTCACGTCGTTCGGTCTAAGCTGGTTATATTCGCAGGGCGAATGGCCGACCATCGGAAACGGGGAACCATCTGTGAATTTGAGGGACAAACTACTCAACCCGTCCATCCCGCTGACTTTTTTCGAGATCGTTCCGCCGGCCGCGGGGAAGCCAGAAGCTTTGGAAGCCACGGTCGCGGAAGTGAAGAAGGTCCGCCATCTCGTGGACGCCATCAATCTTCCGGAAATTCACGATGAGTCTCGTGGCGCGGAGAGGACCCATCGCTTCATTCAACGTGTAGAACCACGGATCCTTGGCGCACGGCTGCGGAGAGATCTTTCGGCCGATGTGGTCATCAACCGTGTGGTCGTGCACGATCGCGAGCCGGACCGCTGGTTTCGGGAGACTTGCGAGCAGTTCGGCATTCAGCACATGGTTCTGGTCGGAGGCGAGTCGGCGGAGATTCAGTATCCCGGGCCGAGCCCGATGGAGGCAGCGGCATTGGTGCGCTCCACGGGGCTGCCGGTCTCTTTGGGGGGAATCACGATTCCCAGCCGCCCCAATGAGGCTGACCGGATTCGAAGCAAGAACGCCGCCGGCATGGTTTTCTTCACATCCCAGATCTTGTTCGACTCCAATGACATCGTGTGGCTCATCCAGCGATTGAACAACGTAGAGGCGCGGATTTTCCTGAGTTTTGCGCCGGTCAGCCATCCGCGCGACCTCGAGTTCTTGCGCTGGCTGGGGGCGGATATTCCCCAAAATCTGGATCGCTTCCTCCTCCAAGGTGAAGCGGGGTCCGCGGAATCCTGCTTCCAGAGGTCGCTGGACCTGGCGCAGCGGATCCTGATGGACGTGTTTGACAACCTGCCGCCCGATCCGCCACCACTCGGGCTGAATATCGAGCATATCAACCAACGCAACTTTGCTTCCGCGGTCCGAATGCTGGAGCGACTCGGTGATCTATACACCAGCCTGGTTGCTTCACGGACTCGGGGCAGCCCGGCGTAATCGATTAGGGTTCAGCTCCAAAAGCCCTTTCTGTAGAGACAAGCCTCTAGGACTTCCTGTCCATTCGGCTAAGGGAAGATGGGCCGAGAGTGCCATTGTGTTTGATTACGTCTTTCCGATAGATTGGTCAGTGCGCAGGATCCTCGCGGCCGGCGTCGCGTGTTGGAAGCATCGGCGAGGGCCGGGTCCGCGGGAGGGCAAGCAAATGAGAATGTGGCTTATGCGGTTACGGAAGGCGCTGGGCGCACTACAGGCTGAGGACTCAGGTCAGGATCTGGTTGAATATGCCTTGGTTGCTGTGATCATTGCCCTCGGGGCGACCGCCTCCATGGGTGTCATCGCCAAGGATATCAACGACATTTTTTCGAAGCTCGCCACGAAGTTTGGAAGCGCCGGAACATAAGATTCCCGCCTGTTTCGCGAACCTCACAGCGCCGTACTCAGACCTCCGACCATGGCCGTTCGAGATTGTCCTGTCTGGTTTTCCGCAAACCGGCGCCGAGGTCCCCACTTGGTGCGCCGCTAGCCAATCTTCCCGCCGCAGCATAGAATGCCCGCATGGCTCGAAGGAAGCCCGGTCAGGCCGCTGGCTCGCTGGTCAATGTTGCAGTGCTAGCGGCTATTCGCAGTCCGCTGACCTATCTGGTTCCAAACTCGCTCGAGGTCCGGCCCGGTCAGCGCGTCCACGTTCCGCTCGGTACGCGCCGGGCGACCGGCATTGTGCTCGAGCCGGTGTCCCGTGTCGCGCCAGGGTTCAAAGTCCGCGAGATCCTGGGCGTAGTAGATCCGGAGCCACTGCTTTCCCCCGAGTTGCTCACGCTCGGGCTGTGGATGGCGGAATATTACGTTGCGCCGGTGGGCGAGGTCTTCCGCGCCATGCTGCCCCTGCGGTCTGAGACCCGCCGCGTCCGTTTCCTCGCCCTTACGGACCGGGGCCGCCAGGAACTTCGCGTCCTCGACTCGAGCTTGCTTCAGGAGATCCGCGGCGGCGCGGAGGCGAAGTTCCTTCGCTACCTGGCCGACCAGCCCGGAACATCAGCGGGCGCCACGTTGGAGGGGATGCGGAGGAAATCCTCGTGCATAGCCACCGAACTCGTCACCCACGCTGTGCGGGAGGGGTGGGTTGCTGTATCCGAGCAAGAGCGGGACCGGGGGCAGAGGAAAGTCTTTTCCGTGCGACTGGCTGGGCCGCTGCCGGAACATCCCCCGCGTCTTTCACCGGTGGCGCGAAGGATCCTGGAGGCGCTCGATCAACGCGGGCCCGTGGCTGACCATCGCGAACTGCTGAAAGCGGCTCGCGGCGACCTTTCACATCTGAAGAAGCTCCAAGCGGGCGGCCTGCTGGAGCTTGGCGAGTCGCGAGATTTTTCGGATCGGACGCCGCAGGACAAAAAAGAGAGTGTCGAACTGACGTCGGCACAGACCTCTGTTCTGGGTGATCTCACCGCACTCCTCGCGAGCCGCCGGTTCCATGCCGTCCTGTTGCACGGGATTACGGCGAGCGGGAAAACGGAAATCTATTTACGGCTCATTGCCCGCTGTCTCGAACAGGGGCGCGCGGCGCTGATGCTGGTTCCCGAAATTTCCCTCACCCCGTCCGTGCAGTCCCAATTCCTCGCGTGGTTTGGCAGCCAGGTGGCGGTCCTGCACAGCGGATTGAGTGAGACGGAGCGCCATGAGGCCTGGTGGCGCGCCCGGCGGGGCGAGGCCAAAGTGGTGCTCGGGACGCGTTCCGCGGTCTTCGCGCCGTTGACTGACCTGGGCGTGGTGATTGTCGACGAGGAACACGATTCGAGCTACAAGCAGGAGGAAACACCACGGTATCACGGTCGGGATGGCGCGGTGGTGCGCGCGCGGCTGGCCCAGGCACTGGTCGTTCTGGGGTCGGCCACGCCTTCGCTCGAATCCTATTGGAACGCCGTCGAGGGGAAGTACCGCCTGCTGAAGCTCGAAGAACGCATCGGGGGACGGGCGCTCGCGACGGTCGAGATCGTGGACATGCGGCAGGAGTTTCGCGAGACCCACACGCAGGTGCCGATCTCGCGCCGCCTGAAGCAGGAGATCGAGGCGCAGCTCCAGTCCGGGGCCCAGACGATGATTCTCCTCAATCGGCGCGGTTATTCCTGGTTCCTGCTTTGCCGGAGCTGCGGCGAAACCTATCGGTGTGTGAACTGTTCCATCTCGCTCACCTATCACCGGCGGGAGCACAAGCTGATCTGCCACTATTGCGGGTACACGGCGGCCGTCCCCTCGCAGTGCGCGTCCTGTGGCAGCGAGCACCTGCACTACGTCGGCGAAGGGACCGAAAAGCTGGAGGCGAAGCTCGCCGAACTCTTTCCGGCCGCGCGCGTGGCGCGCCTTGACAGGGACGTGGCGCAGCGCGCCGGGCAATACCGCAAGATCCTCACGGATTTCCGGCAACGGAAGATTGACATGCTGGTCGGGACGCAACTCATCTCGAAGGGCCACGATTTTCCCGGGGTGACGTTGGTGGGGGTCGTGTCCGCCGATCAGGGTCTGGGCATGCCGGATTTCCGCGCCGCCGAGCGCACGTTCCAGCTCCTGACTCAGGTTGCGGGGCGGG
>Ga0315279_10009799_pt1 | contig 11356 bp, 11 predicted proteins | sample YL17G06_20_MG_FD_203694 | JGI IMG/M metagenome (GOLD analysis project Ga0315279, IMG submission 203694) | Sediment microbial communities from Yellowstone Lake, YNP, Wyoming, USA - YL17G06_20 | ecosystem: Environmental > Aquatic > Freshwater > Lake > Sediment | place: USA: Wyoming | collected...
CCGCCCAGCGCGCCTATGAGGAGTCCGGCATCCGCAACCCCCGGCAGGAGATAGACCTGGCCGAGGTGCACGACTGCTTCACCATCACGGAGCTTATCATCTATGAGGACTTGGGCTTCAGCCCCCGTGGCAAGGCACGGGAGGACGTGGAGGCCGGGTCCTTTACCGTGGGCGAGGGCGACCTGCCGGTGAACCCCGACGGCGGCCTCAAGTGCTTCGGCCATCCCATCGGGGCCAGCGGCCTGCGCATGATCTACGAGGTCTACAACCAGCTCTTGGGCCGGGCTGGGCCGCGACAGCTCAAGAAGGCGGACATCGGCATCACGCATAACCTGGGCGGCCGCCCAGGCTCCTTCACAGCTTCGGTGGCCGTCTTCGGTCGTCCTGGCTAGGCCAGACAGAGGGACACCCTGAGATGAGCCGGCCTTGGTGGCAAGGCGCGGCCCCAGGGGGAGAGGGTCGCCGGGCAGCCCCACCCAGCACCGCTAGGATATTACGCCCGCCCCCGGATGGTCGATTCGCCCCGGCCGAAAAGCAGTATGCGGCCGGGACGGGGAAAGAATACCCGCCGTGCATCCATTGAGGGAGGTGTCTTATGTCACCTGAGAAGCTCTACACGTTCGACCGCAGCGAAGCGCTCCTGGAACGCGCCAGCCGCGTCGTCCCCGGTGGCATCTACGGCCACCAGAGCCCCCAGTTGCTCACCCCCGGGTCCTACCCGAACTTCCTGGCTCGGGGCAAGGGCTGCCGGATCTGGGATGTCGACGGTAACGAGTACATCGACTTCATGTGTTCGTACGGGCCCATCGTCCTCGGGCACCAACACCCGAAGGTGGAGAAGGCGGCGCGCGCCCAGCTTGACCAGCTCGACTGCCCGAACATGCCCACCGAGCGCTGGGTGGAGCTGGCCGAGCTCCTGGTCTCCATCACGCCCTGGGCTGGATGGGCCGTCTACGGCAAGAACGGCTCTGACGCCACCAGTTGGTCCGTCGCCGTCGCCCGCGCCCACACCGGCCGCAACAAGGTGATCAAGGCTGAGGGCGCCTATCACGGCAGCCACCCCTGGTGCACGCCCAACCCCGCTGGCACTACCGAGGGCGAGCGCATGGACACGCTTACCTTCGAGTACAACAACTCTGAGGACCTGCGGCGGGTGGCGAACGAGCACCGGGGAGACGTCGCCGCCATCATCCTCTGCCCCTTCCGGCATGATGTCTTCCACAACGAGGAGATGCCAGCGCCGGGCTTCCACGACGGGGTACGTTCCCTCTGCGACAGGGAGGGCATCGTCCTCATCCTGGATGATGTCAGGGGTGGTTTCCGCCTCCACCTGGGCGGCTCCGGCGAGGCCGTAGGCCTCCAGCCGGACCTGACCTGCTACTCCAAGGCCATGGCCAACGGCTACGCGATCTCTGCCGTGCTCGGCCGCGAAGAGCTGCGCGAGTCGGCCCAACAGGTCTACTTCACTGGGTCCTTCTTCACCGCCGCCGTCTCCATGGCCGCCGCCGTCGCCACCATCAATGCCCTGCGCGATGAGGGCGGCATCGAGCAGATGGATGTGGCGGGGAAGCGCTTCCGAAAGGGCCTCGACCAGCAAGCGCGGTCGCTGGGCCTAAGCATCACTCAGTCGGGGCCGCCGGCCCTCCCCTTCCTCACCTTCGACAACGACCAGGCCTTCGAGCGGAGCCGCCTGTGGGCCGGCGAGTGCGCCCGCCGGGGCGTCTTCCTCGCCCCATTCCACAACTGGTTCCTCTGCGCCGCCCACAGCGAGGCCGACATCGACGAGGCGCTGGTAGCCACGGAGGGCGCCTTCAAGGTGGTAAAGGAGAAGTTCGGGGGCTAGCGTCGGGGCCGGGACGCCCCGGGCAGCGGGCGACATCGAGAGGTCCCGCCAGGCAGCCGGGCAGCGTAGCGCGTAGAAGCGAAGGGTTAGGTATGCCGTGAGAGCCGTGGCGATGACCGGAGTGCGCCGGCTGGAACTCATCGACGCGCCCGAGCCCGAGCCTCTGCCCGGCGACCTGAAGCTGCGCGTCCGCTACTGTGGCATCTGCGGCAGCGACCTCCACGAGTACGAATACGGGGTGAGCGGCCGGCTCGGCGGCGACCTCAGCCCCATCATGGGCCATGAGTGCACGGGGGAAGTGGTAGCGCTGGGCCCAGGGGTGAGCGGCTTCGCGGTCGGGGATCTGGTGGTCGTCAGTCCCGATGGTCAGCCCTGCGGCCGCTGTGAGCTCTGCCGCGCGGGCCAGGAAGAACGCTGCACCATGACCATGGGCGTCGGCTACCATCGCCCGGGCGCCTACGCCGAGTACGTGTGCACGCGAGCGAACAGGGCCATCAAGGTCGGCGCGGAGGCCCCTCCGGACCAGACCGCCATGTCAGAACCCTTCTCCGTGGCCCGGCGCGGCATCAACCAGGGCGGGCTGCGGCCGGGCGAGAGCGTCCTCGTCACGGGGGCCGGCCCCATCGGCTTGCTGAGCGTCATAGCTGCAAGGCAAGCGCGGGCGGGCGTGACCATCGTCTCCGAGCCGGCCCATCGCCGCCGAGAGCTGGCACAGATGCTGGGCGCGAAGGTGCTGGACCCCGCCAGAGGACTCATCCCTGACAAGGTCAGGGAGATTGCCGGCGCCGCGGGAGTGGACATCGCGCTGGAGTGTGCGGGGGTGACCCCTGCCATGGACGACTGCCTGACGAGCGTCCGCTACGGTGGACGCGTGGTGGTCCTGAGCCTCTTTGGGGAGCCATACCCGATCAACCTGCTGGCGCTGATGATCACAGAGAAGCGCGTCATCGGCTCGTACGGCAGCGGAGCCGACGGAATCGAGGAAGCGGCGGGGCTCATCGCGTCGGGGAAGGTGGACCTCGGATCGCTAGTCTCGGCGCGGATCGGTCTCGACGAGGTGCCCGCCACCTTCGCTGCGATGTCCGCTGACCGAAGCCTGCACAACAAGGTGCTGGTCTGCCCCGACCTCTGAGCGAGAGGACGGGGACAGAGTTCGCCAGCATCTAGATAAGGAGCCTAACGGTGAAGATCGACGGCGGTGAGATGTTCGTCAGGATGCTGGAGCGGCAGGGGATAGAGAACGTCTTCGCTCTCCACGGTGGTCATATCGACCCTATCTTCCAGGCCTGCCATGACCACGGCATCCGCATCATCGACACGCGGCACGAGCAGGCCGCCGGCCACATGGCCGATGCCTGGGCCCGCCTCACCGGCCAGCCCGGTGTGGCCCTGGTGACGGCCGGCCCCGGCGTCACCGATGTCGTCACCGCAGTAGCCAACGCCTATATGGATGCGGTGCCCATGCTGGTGCTTGGCGGGCGCCATGGCCTCGCTGAGGAGGAGCTGATGCCCCTCCAGGAGCTGCACGGCGTTCCCCTCATGCAGTCCATCACCAAGTGGTCGCGCCTGGTCCGGGACCCACAGCGCATCCCAGAGTACGTGAGCATAGCCTTCCGGCACGCCACCACCGGCCGGCCGGGGCCGGTCTTCCTGGAGATTCCCGCCGACGTGCTGCGAGCTCAGGTGGAGGAAGAGAGCGTACACTTCCCGGAGATTCCTGGGCCGGAGGTGGCGCCGGCCCCATCGCCGGAGGCCGTTGAAAAGACCCTGGCCATGCTGTCGGCGGCCGAACGGCCCCTCATCATGGCCGGCCGCGGCGTCTGGTCCGCCCGCGCGACTGACGAGCTGCGGGAGTTCGCCGAGCTCACCGGCATCCCAGTTTGCGCGAACGGGATTACGCGCGGCGCGATCCCAGAGGACAGCCCGCTCGGCCTGGGAAGCTTCCAGGTAACGGGGGCCGCACAGTCCCTGGCCGGCCCGCCGGATGTCGTGCTGATCCTGGGCGCGAGGCTCGGGATGTTCACGGGCCCTCGGGGCGCTACCATCCCCGCCGGGGCGAAGATCATCCAAGTGGACATCGAGGGGGCAGAGATCGGCCGAGGCCGCGACATCGACGTGGGGATCGTGGCGGACTGCCGGGAGACCCTGCGCGCCCTCATCCGGGCAGCCGGGGGGCGCACCTTCCCCCAGCGCAACGAGTGGGTGGAGAAGCTCCGCCAGGCCCGGTCGGCCATAGAGGGCATGTTCGCCGGCGCCCTGGAGCCGGACCGGCGCCCCATCCACCCCTACCGGCTGGCCCGCGACGTCAGCGCCCTCATGGCCGAGGGCGGAGTGCTGGCGGTCGACGGCGGCGAGACGTTTGTCTGGGCGGAGCTGGCCCGCTCGGCGCGAAGGCCGGGGCGCCACCTCGGCCACGGCTACCTGGGCTGTCTGGGGACGGGCATCCCCTTCGGCCTGGCGGCCAAGCTCGCCTTCCCCGAAGAGCAGGTGCTGGTCCTGACCGGCGATGGCTCAGTCGGCCTCAACTTCAGCGAGTTCGATACGGCGGTGCGCCACAACCTGCCCATCGTCGTCGTCATCAACAATGACCAGGCATGGGGCATGTGTAAGCACGAGCAGGTCGTGCGGCACGGCGAGGACCGCATCGTGGCCACCGAGCTGGGTCCCACCCGCTACGAGAGGGCAGCAGAGGGGTTCGGGGTCTACGGCGAGTTCGTGGAGGATCCCTCTGAGGTCCTCCCGGCCATCGAGCGCGCCTTCGCCAGCGGCCGTCCGGCCTGTGTGAACGTCATGACCGACCCCGACGCCATCTCACCGCTGGTGCAGATGGCCGGCCCTCGCGTCGAGCGGCCGTGGGCAGAGGCTGTCGCCCGCGGACGGACGGGAGCCCGGTAAGCGCAGCGGCGCTACAGAACCTTCGGGCAATCAGAGTGGGAAGCTGATCGGGGCGTTTTCGCCGCCTCAGTCCTCGGCGGTAGCCTCTCGCAGACCGTAGTACAGGACCCAGCTACCCGCGCCCACCAAAAGGATGATCACGGTGGCCGTCACGGGTCTCCACGGTATGAGCGGCGCTGTACTGCCATCGCCCGCCGAGGGCAGGCTGCTAACGCCCCCCTGAGAGGACGCCTGACCCTGGACAGCTCCAGGTGGGTCGGCCTGCGGCGCTGACTCGACGCTTGTGCTGGCCCGGACCAGGGCCGGAGTAGCCGAGGGCGTGCTCCAAGCCGTCGTAGCGATCTGTCCTGACGGCGTCGGGCTACTGGCCGCCGCGGTGGACGTAGGGGTGGCCGTAGCCGTAGGAGTGACGGTGGACGTTGACGTAGGGGTAGGCGTGTGAGTGGACGTCGGCGTGGCCGTGTTGGTAGCTGTGGCTGTCGGCGTGTTTGTGGGCGTCTCGGTGGGCGTGCTAGTAGCCGTCTCAGTAGGCGTGCTGGTGGGCGTCTCGGTGGGCGTGCTGGTAGGCGTCTCGGTGGTCGTGGGCGTGTCGGCGCCTGCCTCTCGAGGGGAGACCAAGAACAGCGCCGCCACGAGAGCCAGCGCTGCAGCGATGGTCATTGTCCGGGGCCACACTCCTTGCGGTCGTACAGGCAACCCTCTACTCCTCCTATCGAAGGTGCGCGTCATTATCGGCGGGAAGAAGTACTTTCAACAGCCCCCTATTCCCCTAATCGTAGCCCGCTTGGGCGATATGGCTATGCCCTCGGCGTAATGCTCTGGGAAGGTGCGCGTTCTAAATGGTTGAGAGGAAGATTGCAGTGCTCTCCCGAAAGCTGATGCGCCCGCTCCGCCGCCTGCCGGGACTCCCGGGGGGACGGCGGCGCCTGCTGCTGGCTCTCCTCGCCCTAGAGGTGGTCCTCCTGGCGGGCCTGGCGGCAACGGTCCTCGCAAGAGCGAGAGGCGGGGGTGACGAGTTCGTGGCCCGCGAGACCCTACTGGCCGAGAACGACCTGCCTTCAGGATGGGTGGCGGTGGAGGCCACCGCCTACCCCTACGTGACCAACAGCCCCCTCATCCGTCTCCTGTTAGAGGAGGAGACGGTTGCCGGCGCCTTTTCCGCCTATCGTGACCCCGAAGACTCCTCCACAGTCGCCACCTACGTCGTCTTCCGGCCCGACGAACCGCTGTCGCTTCAGGCCGGCGACGATGACCGCACCCTGAAGACGGTAGCGCCCCTGGTGGTGGAATTGGAGCGTCTAGCGCGACAGCGGCTGGGTGGCGCCTCCCCTGAACTCTTCTTCGCCGCCACCGACGTGCCTGTATCCGGATCCCTGCGGGGCCGGAGCCTGGCGCCGCCCACAGGCGAAGGGGTCCAGTCGGACTCTGTCCTCTTCGCCACAGGCCCCGTTTTGGCGCTGGTGGTGGTGGAGCACCCCCGCGATAGCGAGCCCTTCCAGCCGGTGGAAGAGCTGGCCCGGCTCGTCTACAGCCGGATCCTAGAGCAACTGGACTAGCTTCCCCGCCGCCGCTCAGGCGATTCCCTCGATCCTGCCGACCAGTTCCCCTAGGATGGCAGCCAAATTCCCCTAAAAAGCCGCGCCTTAACCCTAATGTCCTCCTCCCTCTGGCCGAGAATTACTCAGGGCATACGTCTGGAGCCGTACCGCCCGCGGCCGACATGTAGTTGGAAAGGAACCCCTGCGAGAAGGGAGGGGCAAAGAATGAAACGCCTTCTGGGCGCGCTGCGCCAGGCCCACCGGGAAGAGCGAGGGATCACCGGTCTTGAGACCGCCATCATCCTCATCGCCTTCGTCGTGGTCGCCACCGTCTTCTCCTTCGTCGTGCTGACGGCGGGTATCTTTAGCTCCGAGCGGGGCAAGGAGACCGTCTACGCCGGCCTACAGAAGGCCCGCGGCACCATGGAGGTCCGCGGCGGCGTCGTCGCCACGGCGACGGGGGGCCCGCCCCTGACTCTCGACGACATTTTCTTCACTGCGGCCACCACGGCCAGCGGAGAGTCCATTCCCCTGGACCCGGCGGCCACCAACAACCGGACCGTCATCGCCTACCGCGACGCCACGACGGTGGACAACGACGTGACTTACACGATCACCAGCATCGTGGGGGACGGCGACACGCTCCTGGAGCCGGGCGAACTGATACTCGTTAGCATCGACCGGGCCACGGGCATCAGTCCAACACCGACTATGGTGGCCAATACCCGCTTCACCCTCGAGGTTCAGACGCCCGTTGGCGCTGTCATCGATCTCACGCGCCAACTGCCGACGGAGCTGGCTGCTGTGATGCAGCTCCATTAGAGAGGATCCTGTGGAGGCGGCGCCCTGACCGTTTCGCCGTACGTTCAAGCAGGGCGCCGCCCCTAGGTACGCGAGCGCGCGGCCCCCTAGGCTGTGAGCCAAGTGGGCTGCGCGCTCGCGCATAAGAGGCCCTTCTCGCCCCAGCACGGCCTGCCACCTTCCGGCACCTGAAGCAGCCGAAGTCCACCAACCAGAGCCACCGACATAGCGCGACCCACAAGATCCTTCCCCTGCCTCGTCGCCAGCTACTCCTACCTTGTGGCCGCTCAGCCGCCCTGCCTCGCCAGCCCTGGACCCAAAAGTGGGGTTTCCCCTAATAGTGCCCTCCCTCCTGCGGTCGAACATTCCTCAGGCATACGTCTCAGGCCGTACCGCCTGCGACTGACCTGCCAGACGGAACCTATCGCGACTGATAGAGGCCCCGTCGGGCGGCGGTCGTCAGAGCGGACCTGAACAGAGGCATCGAAAGGAGGGCTGGTTGCCGGGATGAAATCCGTTCCGCCTAGCTAGCGGGAAAATCAGCTCAAGCCAACCAAACTGAATACTCATAAAGAAAGGAGGGTTGACAGATGAAGCGACTTACCAGCGCGCTGCGCCGGATCCACCGGGAAGAGCGAGGGATCACCGGTCTTGAGACCGCCATTATCCTCATCGCCTTCGTGGTGGTTGCCACCATCTTCGCCTTCGTCGTGTTGACCGCCGGTATCTTTAGCTCCGAGCGGGGCAAGGAGACCGTCTACGCCGGTCTGGAGAAAGCCCGCGGCACCATGGAGGTGCGCGGCGGCATCGTCGTCTCGGCCACGGGCTCGCCTCTGGCCGTGGACAGCATTTTCTTCACCGTGGCCACCTCGGCCGGTGGAGAGTCCATTCCCATGGACCCTTTGGCCGACGATAACCGGACGGTCATCGCATACCGCGACGGTGCCGTCACGGACAACGACGTGGAATACTCGGCCGACGACATCATAGGGGATGACGACACACTCCTGGAGCCGGGCGAGGTGAAGGTCGTTGTCATTAGCGCGGGCGACATCAGCCCCGCGCCCACTTTGGCTGCCAATGACCGTTTCACCCTGGAGGTCCAGACGCCTGTCGGCGCCGTCCTCGACATCACCCGGCAACTGCCAGCGGAACTGGCAACCGTAATGCAGCTGCACTAAGGAAGGATCCTGTGGAGGCGGCGCCCTGCTTGAACGTACGGCGGAACGGTCAGGGCGCCGCCCCCGGTAAGAAGGCAGGTATGCCATGGAGATCACCGCCCAGATAGCTGCCCTGGAGGAAGAGGTCAAGCTCCTCAAGGGCGAGATCAAGTCGATCCTGGAGGAGATCAGGACGTCTGTCCTCGCTCGGGACAACCCCTTCGCGCTTCAGGGCGGCCTGCCAATTTTCCAGCCCATAGAGCGGTCGGAGCCCGCCGGCAAGCCCTCTCCAGTGCTGGAGGAGGCTCCTCCGGACGTTATGAGGGCGCCGGCGACAGCCAGCGAAGTGGAGGACCCGCTCCCGCGCGTGCTGCGCGTGGAGCCGACCGTCACCCCTCCGGAGACCAGGGATGTCCCGGAGATCGCGCCGCTGCCGGCGATGGCAGGGGTCAACCCGGAGGTCGCCCCCCTGCCGGCGATAGCTGAGGTGGCAGTCCCTCAGGCCTGGAGCGTGTCCACGATCGCTGGCCTGATAGCCTGGGTCGACGAGACTGCTTCCCGGCTGGGCACCACCCACCTACAGATGATCCTCGACCTGGCCCGCTTCGCCGGCCTCATTCCGCAGGAGGCGGAGGAGGCCCTGCTGAAGGTCATTAAGCTGGCCAGTAGCCGCAAGGATAGCGCCACCGTCTCTGTCAACGACACGCTGGTCGCCCTGCGCCAGTTGGAAGCCATCTTCCAGGGAGCGGAGAGCGACGAGATGTTGTTTTTGCGACGGCGCCGCAGCACAGGAAGGAACCGGTAGCGGCCAGACAGCCGCCCGCTACGCGAGTCTGCGTCGGGGGCGGGCCCGCCGGGCCTTCAGACTGGCAGCCACCCGGAGGAGTGTAAGGGGGTGCAGCCATCGAGAAGGCCATCGCCACCATTCTGCTAACCGTGGCCGCGGTTGTGGCCATCGTCGCTGTGATCAACTCCGTCATGCCCGCGCTGAGCCGTGCCAACAGCTCCATGGTCCTGACGTCTGACGTGATCAACGACCGCATCTCCAGCCAGGTGGACATTATCCACGCCACCGGCGTGGATACCGCCACCCAGGCCGATACCTGGGTCAAGAACGTGGGCGCTTCCCGCATTGGCCCCATCGCCAACAGCGATGTCTTCTTCGGCCCGGAGAACGACTTTGACCGCATCCCCTACGGGGGCCCTAGCTGCACGGCCCCTTGCTGGGATTACGTACTGGAGGGCGGCGCCACCGAGTGGGAGCCCACGGCCACCCTCCACATCATCATCTACCTGGACTACTCGCTCGCAACGGGCACTACCTACTTCGTCAAGGTGGTGATACCCAACGGCATTAGCGATGCCAAGTTCTTCAGCGTCTAGGAGCGCCAGACCATGGAAACCAGCATACCAGCCGCCATCATCGCCGCCATCCTGATGGTGTCCGCCATGGTGCTGGCCCGCTCCGGTTACCGGTCTGTTGATGAGATGGGGCTGGTCTTGAAGGAGATGGAGGCCCGCGCCGCCGAACAGGCACGCACCCAACTCACGGTCACCAACGTGACCTCAAGCAGCCCCTACGTGGACACGGACCTGCGGAACGACGGCAGCACCGCCCTGACCGACTATGACCGCATGGACGTGATCGTCCAGTACGTCACCGGCAGCGGCGCGCCCACCCTGGTCTGGATCCCCTACACGAGTGGCCCCCTGGCCAGCAACACCTGGATCGTCCAGGGCATAACCAACGACGCCTTCGAGCCGGGCATCCTCAACCCGGGTGAGACTCTCAGGATGCGCATCTGGCTTGATCCGGCGGCGGGCAACGGGACCACCAACCGTCTCCTCGTCGCTACGGATCTGGGCGTCACGGTCTCTACCACGTTCACAGGGTAGGTGAGAGATGACCGAAACAACTCAAAGGTAGGTGAAACATGGCCGAGCAGCCGGAACACAAGCGACATTATATCTCCACCGGTAACCCCGAGCTGGACAAGAAGATGGCCGGGGGCATCCCGGAGGGCTCGCTGACCCTCATCGAGGGCCAGTCCGAGGCGGGTAAGAGCGTGCTGACTCAGCAGTTGGCGTGGGGCGCCCTTCAGGATTCCAGGCGCGTCGCCTACTACACCACCGAGAACACCATCCACAGCCTCCTCCGGCAGATGAAGAGCCTCAACCAGGACATTGCCGACTTCTTCCTCCTGGGGCATATCAACATCTATCCTATGCGCTCCGCCCCCACGGAGGACGAGGCTCGCATGATGCTTCGGGCCGCCCTCGATCACATGACAAGGATGACGGCGGACCGTGACCTCGTGGTCTTCGATTCGCTCAGCGTCTTCGTGACCAACATCCCTGAGCAGGAGACTCTCTCCTTCTTTATGCAGGTCAAAGACCTGTGCGACAAGAACAAGACCTTGCTCCTGACAATGCACTCTTACGCGTTCAGCGAGGCCATGTTCATCCGCATCCGCTCCATCTGCGACGCCTACCTCCGGCTAAGGGTGGGGGAGATGGGCAACCAGTTGCTCAAGGAGTTGGAGGTGTCCAAGGTCCGGGGGGCCGACCAGAATACCGGCAACGTCATCGCCTTTGACGTCGAGCCCGGCCTGGGCATGCGCATCATACCAATGACCAGGGCTAAGGCATGAAGAATCTCCCCTTCAGCAGCGAGGGCGCAGAGCACCAGCATGGGACAGGGGTTGAGCAGTGCAGCCTGCACAACATGCTGCCCCCGGCCCTTCAGGAGAGGACGGCCCAAGCGCCGCACCTCTTGGAGTATTTGCATCAAGTGCCCATCGCCGACGTAGGGGTACCAGAGTATTACCCTGAACTGAACCGAAAGCTGGGCGACCTGAAACATCCCAACCTGATCTACCCCGTGGCCGAGCACCTCTTCGTGCACATCTTCCCCGACCAAAAGGATGCGCGCGACTACTACATCACCATCGAGCCTTCCTCCGTAGGGGACCTGGAGTCCATCCTAGAGCAACTAGAGCGCCGGCTGATGGACTACGTGGATGCCCTGGAGCGCGCCGAGACGCCAGAGGCGAAGGCCGAAGTGCTACGGCAGGCCGTCCGCGAGAACTGCGTCGTGACAAGCAACGGGGAGGGCAAAC
>Ga0315279_10009801_pt1 | contig 11352 bp, 10 predicted proteins | sample YL17G06_20_MG_FD_203694 | JGI IMG/M metagenome (GOLD analysis project Ga0315279, IMG submission 203694) | Sediment microbial communities from Yellowstone Lake, YNP, Wyoming, USA - YL17G06_20 | ecosystem: Environmental > Aquatic > Freshwater > Lake > Sediment | place: USA: Wyoming | collected...
TCGTACAAACGATGATCTTCATGCTTGTCCTCGCTGCGGCAGTCGTGAGCATTGGGCTGATAATAGGGTCCTTCATGGAAAGTCCCGAGGGTTTCAACCTGATCGTTAGCTTCCTCGTCTTTCCGCTTTTCTTTCTGAGTGGCGCTCTGTTCCCGATAGACAACCTGCCATCTTGGCTTCGCGCGTTTACGACTTTGAATCCAGTCACCTATGCCGTTGATGGGATGCGAGGGGTGATGCTTGGCATGTCAACTTTTCCAGTGATGATGGACTTTGGCGTGCTTCTAGGGTTCGCAGTCGTGATGATCGTGATCGGGTCGATCGCATTCAGCCGAATGAAATAGTGCGAACCTACCAGATCAGATGTAGCACGGCTGAGTTGCCTTAATATTCGGGCAAACTTTAACTGCTCGCCCTGTTTGACAATGGTGCTTCGTACCTACAGTACGCGCAAAAAAGCTAAGGTGCAATAGGTTGCCACGTTTCAAACGACTACAATCCGCTCTCGGGCCATATATCGGCAGAGAGGTCTTGGCAAGCAGAATGCGTGCGATTCGCAAGGGAGCCTCCACGATCTCACGAGGACGCCTTCTGGAGGTCCTCGTCCTGTCGCTCATGTTTGTAGTGGCGTTGGCAGTTCGTCTTCTGCCCCTCCGATTCGGCTTCTACTTGTCAGAGTTTGATCCGTATCTCCAGTGGCGAATGTCCGAGTACATTGTGAAGAACGGCTTCCTTGCATGGTTCAGCTGGCACGACACGATGAGTTGGTACCCTTGGGGAATGACCATGGCTCAGGGCAACTTGTATGGTGTCGCATTCGCCGTGGCAGCCGTTTACGAGTTTCTGCGAGCGATTGGGGTAAACACCACTGTGTTCGAAGTTGCGGTGTTGTTTCCCGTTGTTGCTGGCGCTCTTACGTCATTAGCCTCCTACTTCCTCGGGAAGGACCTATGGGGACGTGGCGCAGGCCTGTTGGCTGCATTGTTCATGGCGCTCAATCCAAGCAATATCAGTCGTACTACGCTGGGCTTTCTGCGTCATGAGCCTCTTGGGATACTGCTGATGATTCTGGTCTTCCTCTTCTTCCTTCGCGCGAATCAGAAAGGGCGAGGCATGAGAGGAACGATCGGGTATTCTGTGCTTGCGGGCCTATCGCTGTTCTATTTGACTGCAGCATGGGCAGCTTCCTACTATCCCATGGACTTGATAGTGCTGTACGTCGCAGCTCTTGTTGTGGCTGGCAGGTACACGCGTCAGCTCCTGCTTTCCTACTCAGTGACGTACGGCGCCTTCCTATTCCTCGCACCGCTTACGATCCCGAAGATAGGATTCGGATCCCTAACAAGCCTGACCTTCTTGGTCATTCCGGGTGTCCTTATTCTTCTGCTTGCACGCGAAGCCGGCGGTATGCTCCCTAGTTGGAGGCACCGTGCCTACGCGTTCATTGTGGTGTCAGTAGTCCTTGTCGGGCTGGCATATGCTCTTGTCACGCTGAAGATAATGGCGCTACCAAGCGGCAAATTCCTATCAACGCTTAACCCATTCACCAGGCTTGACATGCCAATCGTTGCGAGCGTGTCCGAACATAGGCCCGCCACATGGGCATCCTTCTTCTACGAATACAATACACTCACGTTCCTCGGCCTCTTCGGATTCTTCTTCGTTCTTCGACGGCTTCGCGATACAGACATTTTCATCACAATCGCCGCTCTTACATCGCTCTACTTCTCCGGATCTCTCGTTCGACTGACCCTAATACTGGCACCGACTTTTTCCATTCTTGCGGCGATCGCTACTGTCGAGATGGCCAAGCCCGCCGTTGACATACTTCGTCAGGCCGTGATATTCCCGAAGCGGAGGATACCAGGGCTCGTCAAGATCGGCAGGGAATTTGGCCTCGCAGTCCTTCTCATCCTGATAATCGCAATCGTACCGGCTTTCTCGAAGGCAGTTGCAGCAGCGTATGCACCGGCGACTATCGCAACTTCCAGCATACCAGTGGTGCCTAGCGAGGGAGTCAAGTACCAAGACTGGCTTGAAGCCCTTGCGTGGCTTCACGATAACACTCCTCAATCGTCCGTGGTAATGGCTTGGTGGGACTATGGTTACTGGATCACCGCGCTCGCCGACCGCAAGACCTTGGCCGACAACGGAACACAGAACACAACACAGATCGCAATGATTGCACAAATGTTCATGAGAAATGAAACGACTGCAGTTCCGATGATGCAGAAGTACAATGTGGACTATGTTGTAGTGTTTGTGACGTACGCGCGTACACAAAGCTCAAGCAACCCAAGTTTCCTCGGCGCTGGCGAGGATGGGAAATGGTATTGGATGGCGCAGATCGCCAATGGAACCAGCTATGGCGACCAAACGATTCTCTTTCAGACCAAGACATCTGCTACTACTACTGCCACTGGTGGTTCCAGTACCACAGTCACCTACTATCGTCTATTGAAGAGTGGCAACAAGATCATCTCCAACGACACAATCTCGTCTGGGCAGAACCTCAACGACAACTCAGTCTTGGGATTCATGATGAACACAGGTGTCAAGATCTCTCAAGCAACCTCGGACTATTTTGACAACGTGTTCACATCATCGAACAACTTCGTCCTAGTTTACAAGGTGCTGTACCCTAAGACAACGGTCATAACCCTCAACGTCGACAGAAACAGAGTGAACTTCGGAGAGAATGTGAGCATCAAGGGAACCGTCACGGACGGTGAAGGCAAACCATACGCGACCGGCACGATAGCTCTCGCAGACCTTATGACAGTGGAATCAGGGCTGCAGCTCGTCGCATATGTTCCCGTGTCAGACGGCAAGTTCAGCTATGACTGGACGCCAAGCACCGGCAATCATACCTTGAGCGCACATTGGCAGGGGGTAAGAGGAGAGACGCGACCAGCCGCTAGCAACTCTGTGCAGGTGTCCGTTCAGACTATACCGGTCACGTTGACGATATCGCTCTCGACTTACAATATAACGTTGGAGCAGAATGTAACGATCTCAATGAGACTGTCCCAGAAGCTCTCGAACGGCACGCTGACAGCGCAATACAGTCTGGATAACAAGACTTGGAGCAAACTCGACCCAGTCGAACCTAAGGGCGGTACATTCGATTTGGCATGGCATCCGATTGCCGCGGGAACGTACTACGTGAAAGCAACTTATTCGGGCTCCGGCAACTACGGGCCTGCAACTAGCAACACAGTCATAGTGTACGTGAAGCCTTAGCATACCGATCTAAGTGGGATCGTTACGTGTGTAGCCCAGCGTCCGTGGGCTGTCGTAACCTCGCATACTTGTCTGTCGGAGAGAACTTGGGCGGGTGGGCGACAACAGTCTCCCCGTTACAGTCAGGGCATTTCTCCTTGAGGGTGTAGCGACTGCATCTCACGCATTTACGTATCTGCCATTTCAACTGACTCTGCGTCCTTCGCCACCGGCGCTCTTCAACGTGTTTGTGGCCTCATCAACTGCCGAATTGAGCAGCGCTTCTGCCTCGGAGTACTCTCGCGTAGTTGCCTCGATCCTGTATTTCGGTGCACCGATCGCGTAGATTCGGACCGTCGCTCCCCTGGGCTTCTTGACTTTCTTTGCGTTGGACAGCGCGGTTCGGATTGCTTCCATTCCTTCCGGCGCCCTGCAGGTGAGCTCGACTGTCGCTGTCAGTGATGCCTTCTCCAGTTTGACCTTGCTTTTCGCCACTTCAGCAAGCGCGGCTGCCCATTCTGGTGCTATGCCCAGCTTTGCGAAGACTCCATCGCCCTCCTCTACGGACTCCTGAAATGTCTCGTAGGGGTTCTCCAACTTCTCGTACAGGAGAAGACGCATCTTTTCGGTTGTCTCGGCGTCAGCCTTCAGACGTTCACCTGCGCCCTTGATGATTGAATCTGCTTTCTTGCTCCTCTTCCATTCAAGCATCTTGTCTGTCTTTTCCCGGCCCGTAACCCGACGAAGTGACAGGTCAACTTGGGCACGTTCGCGATCTACACGTAGGACCTTTAGGACAAGCTTCTGTCCCTCACGAACATGCTCGCGAATATGTTTGACCCAAGTGGTCGAGATCTCAGAGATGTGAACAAGCCCCTCAATCCCTTCGTACTCGTCCAGCCTCACGTAAGCACCGTAGTCGACGACTCGCTTCACAGTGGCAATCGCGAGATCCCCGACATCAGGGTAACTGGGAGCAGACATGATACTTGGACTCCTACCACAGAGAGGTCAGCCGAGGACCTGCGTGACCTCGCCTTTGATCTTCGCCTTTCCCCCTTGTGTCTCGAGGAGCACGTCTTCGCAAACATTGCACTTCACCTGCACGGCAGCTCGGTCAAACACCACCTGCTCGTTGCCGCACTTTGTGCATTTCACTCTCAGGAAATTGCTGCCCGGCTTGGGAATAGGTTCTTTCTTGACCATGCTCGATTTCACGCTCCGACTTCGAGTTTGCGAAGGCGTATCCCTAGTCTGAAGACTGTTTGGTTGCATTTCCTGCATGTGAGGCGGAGTACTTGCTTCTTCGTAGTCTTGGCTGTCCGTTTCAGTTCAGGCCACTTCTGACCGCCGTAGCCATGCTTCTCGCGCTCGTGACGCCTAGCACCGGCTGAGAGCGTACGCTCTTTGCCCTTCTTGTAGACCGATACGCCATGCTCTGTGTGACTCTTGCATTTCGGGCAATAGGTTGTAATCGCCTTCGGAAACTTCATGGAAGTCACGCGGCCCTAACCCAACCCCGCGTCTTATTTATTGGTTCCTCGGGCAGCGCACGCGCACACGGAAACCTGACGCTCTCTAACGCCGACATGCTCGAAGCATTGGCACAATGTTTGAAACAACTCACTCGCACGATATCCAACGAGTCTCAAGTCACGATGCCAGTCGACCTGACGAATTCGACTTGTCTCTCGGCCATGATTTCCAACGTGTCAGACAATCGACCTGGCGGCGAGTCGATAGCTTTTGTGAGGTCTATGGGTACAACTACGTCGAACCCCAAATCCCGGCCATCCACGGCTGAGTGATAGACACAGTAGTCCAACGCAAGTCCACACAGGAAGATACGCTTCTTTCCAAGCGCATTCAGATATCCTGAGAGACCAGTGTGCGTTTTCTTGTCATTCTCAATGAATGTTGAGTAGCTGTCCACCGCCACATGGTATCCCTTCCGGATAATGGCTTTTGCCAGTCTGGCCTGAATTTGGGGATGGAAACCCGCTCCTCTCGTTCCCTGAATACAGTGATCGGGCCACAGGACCGGGCCTATCCCATTGGACTCGTAAAGAGCGTATGGTTTCATGCCGTGGGTGCTGGCGAACGAAAGATGGTTCGGAGGATGCCAATCCTGCGTCATAACAACGAGCCTGTCATTGGAATGGAACACTTCGGCAAGACGATTTATGGGAGCAACTATCTCGTCTCCGCCCCTGACAGCAAGAGCACCGGATGGCATGAAATCGTTCTGCATATCGACTATGATGAGCGCATCTGGGTCCTCGATTCTAATGCGCTCTGTCAGATCCAGCTCCTCAAGTCTCACTGACCGCATCTCCGTTCTGCAAGCCTGTTTGACTGCCGGTCGCTTTGAGGTTTGTTGGTGCTCCGGGCGGGACTCGCGACGAGGGGCCACCTCGTTTTCGAATTCGCGGACCGTCTGCGAACGATCTCCCGCGATCAACGGCTCGAGTGGCCTCCGCTGACTCGCCAACGGATAAGGCCGCTATGCTCTCGGCCTCGGCGCTAACCGGGCTACACCACCGGAGCACCACGGCGAAAGCGAGCAAATGAGTCTTTAAGTTCTTTGCTCGGTGAAGCTCTACTGAGATATGACGATATAGCATTGCTCCGCGTCGTGCCCCCTAGAGCCAAACGGAAGCGTGTGTGCGAGCAGGATGAATGTCATCAAAGCCGTCATTTTTGACCTTGATGGGACATTGATCGATTCGAATTGGGTTCACCTTCAATCGTGGCGAGGCGCGCTAAAGATGCTTGGTGTGGAATTTCGGGACCAAGAAGTGATCGACAGGCTTGGTTTGAGGACCGTTGATATCGCCAGACAACTTCTCTCAAACCATGGCGAGCAGACCATAGGGAAACTTGTCGAGCTCAAGGGCCAGCTCTTTGAGAATACATGGCGCCTAGAGGTGAAACCACGATACGGAGCTCTGGGGATGCTCCGAATCATGAAAGCCCGGGGAGTGAGGTCAGCAGTCGCCTCATCGAACAGCACCGAAAGAATATTGAAGACAGTCAAGTATTTCGGAATGGACGCACTGCTCGACGCAATAGTTGGAACCAACGAAGTTGAACAAGGCAAGCCAGACCCGGCGCTCGTCACGACCGCAATCAAGAAGCTCGGAGTAGGCCCGAAGGAAAGCATCTACGTTGGAGACAGCAGGTACGATGTCGAAGCGGGTCGAGCAGCAGGCGCACAAACCGCTCTTGTGTTACAACCGGTTGCGGCACAGTCCGAGCTCAAGGTTGAACCAGATTACAGGCTCAGGAGCCTCTACCAGTTGAAACAGATCATATGGCCGGACTCGTACCGGAGAGAATAGAACGTCATCAAAGCGAGTCGCACATCAGTAGCTGAGACTTGGTGACCAGTGTCTTCTCCCGGCTTTCTGCCGATCCGAGTCCCATTTGATCAAGATACGAACAGCTTCCACAGCAACTTTGCATGCGTCCTCTTCCCCTCTGACTTCGAATTTGTTGGTGGCCCTGTTAGCGTACACTGCAAGCACACAGCCACTGCGGAACCCATAGATTCCTGCGAGCGTGAAGATTGTGGAAGCTTCCATTTCCATTGTGACTACGTGCTGTTGTTGAAGCCTCTCAACAAGTTTCTCGGCGTCCGGAGGCAGATAACCTTCAACGCCGCGACGGCCTTGACCAACATAGAAGCTGTCAGTCGACGCGGTGTACCCTGCGCGATACTTCTTTCCCAGTTTCTCGGCAGCTTCAACCAGCGCGAGGACAACATCGTAGCTCGCTGCGGCGGGATACTCAGCCGTGACGTACTGTCTGCTAGTACCGTCGAGACGAACAGCAGCCGTGGAAATGGCAAGGTCTCCGCAATCGAGGTCTGGCACCAACGAGCCGCACGAACCGACTCGAATGAATGTGTTTGCGCCAATCCTACTCAGCTCCTCGACTGCGATGGCTGCAGCTGGGCAACCGATACCGGTAGAGCACGCAGACACCATCGTTCCGTCAATCATTCCAGACCATATTCTGTACTCTCTGTGCGAAGACACTTCATGGGCAGAATCCCAGAACTTGGCTATCTTCGGCACACGATCTGGGTCACCAGGCAAAAAGACGTAGCGACCTACTTGCCCTCGCTTCGCTGAGATATGGTATTGGACCCCTTCAACAGATTCAGGTTGGACGGCGGAAACTAGTCTCTCGCTCATTCTTCCACACCTCATACCCGTCGAAATCCACGACATAAAGGCACTCGCTGGGCTCTTGTAGGCTTCGACGAGACAGGATGATGTCGGCAATAATCAGGTCCCAAGTGATTCCTTACGATCTTGGACGACTGCGAGAACGCTCCGGCTGATTACTACAGTTTTTTAAACTATTGGTGCACACTGTCTGCGCCATGCTCCGTTCCGTTGAGAAGCTAGGAGCCGCCGTGTTCGATGCAGCGTCCGCTCCGCTGCGTATGCAAGTACTTCGCCTTCTCTCTACGAAAGGCGCGTTGCCGTACACAGAGATCATGTCATCTCTGAAGTTGGATCCTGTCCGTGACGCTGGAAAGTTCGTTTATCACCTCCGAAGCCTTGCCGAAGCTGGTCTGATCAGTTCGGACAAGCGTACGAAGAAGTATGAGATAACCGAGCTAGGCGAGATGGTGGTGCATTTCGCACGAGACCTCGAAGAATATGTCAGTGTGAAGCGCGGTAGACTGTTCGTCAGAACCTCACGGCTCGCGATAGAGGACTTCCACAGAAGCAAGATATCCAAGTCGCTGGTTGTTGAAGCGGGTGTCCCTCAGGAGCTTGCAGATGAGATAGCAGCAGAAGCGGAAGATCGTCTGATTAAGCTCAGGACTTCTTACTTGACTGCGGCTCTGATCCGGGAATTCGTGAACGCCATCCTGATCGAGAAGAAACTCGAAGAGTACAGACACAAGCTGACACGTGTCGGGATGCCGGTGTACGATGTAACCCAGCTTCTCCGCTCCACGGGCGAGCTCGGATTGGCAACCGACTACGTTCAGAGAACCGCCGGAGCTTCTGTGTTGGGGGAGTACGTGCTTCTGGAGTGCTTGCCGCGTGAGATAGCGGACGCACACATCTCGGGCCAGATCCACATATCCGACCTTGAGAGTTGGCCGCTAAAACCAAGCGAGGTACAACATGATCTTCGATACTTCCTGAAGAACGGACTTGTTGGTCTCAGACCGCCGCAAAGCTTCAACGCAGCTTTGGCAATGATTCAGAACGTCTACCGTCTCGGAATCGCCGAGATATCAGGGGAACAATGCTTCGACCTGTTCAACGTCTTCCTATCGCCCTACGTCGAGCACACACCAGAAGACTCGGTCAAAGAATCATTGGCGCTCTTTCTTTCATCCGTAGGACAGGACCTGCCATTAGGCGCCCCTCAACCCGGACTGTCTCTTGGCCTCGAATATGCAGTACCTGAGTTCCTAGAGAACGTCGAGGCGATAGGACCAGGAGGTCGAACTGTAGGGGTCTACGCTGATTATCATGAAGAAGCAGGCATGGTTCTTGACGCCCTGCTCGAAGCGACCTCGCAAGAGGCATTGATCAATCCGTTGGTGAGTCCGAGGCTGGTCTTCAAGATTCGGAACTCGGCCGAAAGAAAAGATGAGATTCGATCTCGCGTTCTCAAGACTCATGAGCTTGCTGCATCTCGGATGCTACCATACATGGCGTTGCTTCCAGACAATTCGCGAGACTGTTACACGGCCACGGGACTGAGGCTTACAGATGATTTGGGCAAGCAATGGGAATCGGATTGCTACAGGACAGGTTGTATGGCAACGATCTTTCTCAACCTGCCACGACTTGCCTATGAGGCACGGAGAGACGATGATAGACTGTTCAAGTCAATGAGCGACATACTTGTCCTGACGCTCGAAGCTTTCAAGATCAAGCGGAGATTCATGGTCGATAGGCTGAAACAAGCCACACTCCCGCTGCTGTTTGGATCCGGACAAAGCACACCTTACCTCCGTGAGAAGACGGCTACCTATGCGGTGGCGATTCTCGGACTGAATGAGGCTTGCCTCGCACACACTGGAAGCGAGTTGAAGAAGGACTCGCTAGCTTTCGCTGAGAAGGCCCTCCAGGAGCTGAAGAAACAAACCGAGGCGGCCTCTGAGAACCTCGGAATGCGCGTTGTGCTATCGGAAAGGCCTGGAGACGATGCCACATCAAGACTAGCCGAGCTTGACGTCGAACACTACGGCAAGAGCACTGTCTCCGCCCAAGGTGGCAGAAACTACCCTTTCTATACCGACCTACCGGGCGTGCCTCTGACGTCAAAGATGCCATTCGGTGAAAGACTCTCGATCGAAGGAGTGCTGCAGACCCTAACCCCCGGCGGCCATTTGAGCTTGATTACTGTGGACCCCAAGGTGACTGCGAATACACTACTGTCCCTGACGCACGAAGCGGCTGCTAACGGTCTCCGGTTCATTACGTACTCTGGAGTCTACTCGTTCTGCAAGAACTGCAATCGAATCATAAAGGGCTTGGTTACAAGCTGCAATTCATGCGCATCAGACAATGTTACACATTACGGGCGATCATCCTCTACGTATATCCCTCTTGGAATATGGCCTGAGGGCAAGAGGCGAACGATCGAGAAGAGAGCCGTATACTCGCTCTCTTGATCAGCTTGTCGGCACCAGTCTGGCGTCGGTTTGAACTGCAGTCCGGTAGTCGGTCGATTTGGCTACTCTCTCACGTATGGTTTGCCTGACGCGCGTGGGAACCTCTTTCCTCCAATTGCGGCGACAAGTATCAACAAGGTAACGACATAAGGGGCCATCTGAACAAAATAGAACGGGACTATCTCCTTCACTCCAGGAGTAACTACGACTGTGAATGCCAAGCCCTCCGAGAAACCAAATATGAAAGCGCCCACCAGAGCCAGCAATGGATTGAGGCCGGCAAATACGACTGCCGCGAGTGCTATGAAACCTCTACCTGCAGACATCTCCTTGACGACGGCGCCAAACCAAGCCAATGGCATGAAGGCACCGCCTAGGCCAGCAAGCGCTCCCCCGACGACGCACATTAACAGCCTGACGTGACCGACGCTGACACCTGCTACGTCAACCGCGATCGGGTTCTCCCCAGCAGCGCGTATTCTGATACCTAACAAAGTTCTATGCAGTAGCAGATACGCCAGCACGGCAATTATGATTGCAGCGACCGTCACGGCACTTATGCCAAAAGATGCACCCCATATGGTGAACTGCTGAGGCAGGAACATTAGCTCATGCCGGAAGACATGAATTCCAGGGAAAGCCCAGATGGACATCAACAGGTAGGGGCCGAATCCCAGCGCGAATATGTTCAATCCCATGCCAGCGACCACTTGGTTCGCTTTCCCGTAGACGCATACGAGCCCGAAGACTAGCCCTATGAAAGCCCCGGTCGCAGAACCGAGCAACAGGCCCCACAATCCACTCTCAAACACTTCGGCCCAGTAGACACCTAGAACCGCAGTGATAAGGAAGATTCCTTCCATGCCCACGTTGACAGTGCCTGCCTGCTCGTTCAGACACTCACCCACTGCAGCCAATGCGAGGGGCGTCATCGCCAACAACCCCGTCTCTATGAGGCCAGCAACGCCGAATCCGGCCAATGAAATGATATACATCAGGACCAGCGTTAGCACGATTCCGACTAGAGACCACTGGAGCCGTCGTATTGGTTTCACGACTCACGCCTCCTTCTGATGATTGCGACTATCTCGGGCATCGCAAGTGCTATCACGATGATCCCGTTAATTGCGTCGACAAGTTCGGATGCTACTCCGACGTGATATTCCATGAATCGGCCCCCGTGCATTAGGCCTCCGTAGAATATGGCGGCGAAAACTCCGCCGACGGGATGGTTTCTTCCGATAAGGGCAACTCCTATGCCGTCAAAGCCCAGGTTTAGCAGGTTCCCCAGCGTTGCATAGATAGTCCAAGATGGCGGTCGCCCGAGAACTTGACTTGCGCCTGCTAATCCGGCTGCCAATCCTCCTACTGCGAAGCTGAGGAGAATGGCTCGGCTGCTACTTGCTCCTGCGTACTTGGCTGCTTCAGGATTGTCTCCCACGAGTCTGAGTTCGAAACCTATTCCAGTGCGCCAT
>Ga0315279_10009802_pt1 | contig 11351 bp, 5 predicted proteins | sample YL17G06_20_MG_FD_203694 | JGI IMG/M metagenome (GOLD analysis project Ga0315279, IMG submission 203694) | Sediment microbial communities from Yellowstone Lake, YNP, Wyoming, USA - YL17G06_20 | ecosystem: Environmental > Aquatic > Freshwater > Lake > Sediment | place: USA: Wyoming | collected...
CCATCTCCGTCATGCTGTACAGGCCATTCCACCACGAACGCCCGTCCTTCTCATGCACCGGCGGAGAGGAGATCGGGAAACCCAGGAAGTGCGTCGGGCGATCCGGCGCCTGGGCGGTCCTGCCGTCACAGGCTGCCTGGCCGACCGGCCAGTGATTGCAGGAGCCGGGGACATCGAGTCCTTTGGAGGGCATCTCCCGGTCCGCGGCCCTGCTCATCCTGTTGCCGGGCTCGAAGATGATCGACGGCCGGTTCTTCGAGCGGAAATTGTACCGCTGGACGGTCAGGTCGGCGGGCATCTGGCGCCTGGTGGGGTTCTCCACGAACGAGAGGGTCTCCGTCTGGCCCTTGAAGTTGGCTACTGAGGCGAAATCCTTGTTGATCACGTCGCCCTGGAGCTGGCCGGAATCGGTAAACGGCAGCGATTCCTGGAACTGGATGGGCCTGGGGAGGGTCCCCGTCTTCCAGGTCGGCTTGCGTATGCCCATCTGGTCCGGATAGATGTAATAGTATTCGTCGATCCAGCACGCGCGGGTGGTCTTTTCGTCCTCAGCCGCGAGTTCGTCATGGGCGCTGACCGGGGCGTAACGCCAGTGGACCACCACGCGGGCGTCGTTGCTCTCGATGATGCGGACGTGCGAGTAGCGGCATCGGCGGTCCTGCATGTGCTCGAAGCAGCCCTGGGTGCGGTTCCACGTCTCGACGCTCTGGTCGGCCATCCAAAGCCCGTTTTCCGAAACCCACGCCGGCGAGAACCGGCTTCCTCGCCAGAAGACCACCCGGGTCGCCGACTGGTCGAACCGGACGACGATGTCGGGATGCTCATCGACGGCCCAGAGATTGTCCCATTCCTCATAGTATTTCAGGTTGCAGTAATACGCGCCGAAACGCCCCGGGCCTTCCGGGCCGTGGGGCATTTTCCGCGGCGGCAGGGCCGGGCTGGCGAGCTTGTCCTTCGGCGTAGCATCCTCTTTGATCCGCTCGGCCGGCAGCGCGGCGTCGTAGAGCTTGATCTCGTCGACAAGCCCGTCGATGCTGAACCAGCCCGGCAGGGTGCCGAACGGGCGGTGGATGTTGGAGGGCTTGACCTTCTCGTAATTCATCAGGGCGCGGATGTTCGCGTCTCGAGCCCAGTCGGGCTTTCCCTTTACATCGAGATGGCCGGCGTCTTTGCCGTCGGCAAAGAGCGTGATCCCCTTTTCCGGATCGTACGTTCCCGCGATATGCGTCCACTCGCGAAGGGGAAGGAGATTCTTCTCGGAGACGCACTTACGCCACTGGCCGCCGACCGCCAGCTCCAGCGAGAAATCGCCATTGGGGCCGACCGCCAGGCGATAGCCCTTGTTCTCGGCATCCTGTTGGGCGATCACCGGGCACCAGTTCCAAGGGTACGCCGCCTGCGCGATCCACGCCTCGGCGGTAAAGGCGGAATCCGGCGACGGCGCCTTGGAGGCTTTTCGCTCGATGCAGGTCGTAAAGCCGTCCGGCTTGAGTGCCGATCCGCAAGGGCCTGGCATGTATTTGAAGTTCCCCGCGATGGCATCCTCGGTGTCGCTCGCGGCGTCCTTAACGGCCCCCGCGGTCTGCCCGTCAAAACTCCACCACAACACGGGTTCTTTCCCGGCTGCCCACAAGGATTCCGACTGGAAAGCCAGAAGGGCCAACGTCAATGCTCTCAAAACTCGGCCGTTCATCTGAATTCTTCCTTCCGCGTTAGGTGGGTTGCCGCGTTCATAATGGAGCTGCATGTTCACGGGGCCTGATAAAAAGACAAGCAAGGGGACCAGTCGCGGGCCGCCTTGAGTTACGGACCGGCCGTCCAGTACCTCAGAAAGCTCTGCCGGTCTTGTTCCGCGAGTTTCAACCACGACTCGTTGGCCCCCGGAACCTTCTTGTGAAAAGCGCTGGCCAGAAGGTAAGAGCGGGCGAGGTAGTAACCCGCTCTGGCGGCTTGCCGTTCTCGCCTCGCCAGGCCGGAGAGGGCCGGGTCTGTTTCCGGGGGAGAGTCAGTCTGCATCGTTTCCATAAAACCCACAAAGTGCGGGCCGGCGAACCAGGTGACTTTATCCGCGGCCTGCATGCTGGAAGAGCGGGGCGTCATGTATTCAATCAGCGGAAGGTCTTCCGTATTGAGGGGACTGTCCTTGAAAAGGTCTTTCGCGCCGCCCAGGTTGCCGCAATAATAGAGCAAGAGCGTGGCCTTGCCGGGTCTGCAACTGCCTTTCTCGATAGAGTCCATCGCCTTCAAACGATCCTCGGGACCGGGCCCCTGATAACCGGGCCCGAAAAGCGGGACCTTGTCGTTTTGACCAACCAACGCGACGGCGTCCTGCCATGGTTGGAAATGGTTGCGCCATACCGTGACCTGCGGAAAAACCTCCAGCATGGTCTTCGCGATTATATGAAACTCCGGGCGGGTCAACTGGTACAAGGGGATCCATTGAACGAATATGCCCCCGGGCTTGAGATGCCTGCCCGCGTTCTGAAAGTGTTCCAGAGTATAGAGACTGCCGATCCCTCTTCGGTAAACCACAAACAGGTCGCAATTGATGATATCGAACTTCTCCCCGGTGGCAAAAAGATAATGCCGGCCGTCATCCACAATGACAGTGGAACGAGGGTCGGTGAACAGGCCGCGCGTGTACTCCCCAAAATACATGCGCGAGGCGGTGACCACCTCCGGGGAAAGCTCGCAGGCAACAATACGCTCCAGGCCGTGTTCCGACGACATTGCCTCGCCCGCGGTAATGCCCGTGCCCAGCCCCAAAAAGAAGATGCTCTTGGCCTGTGGGTGCAACAGCAACGGAATAGCCGTCTGATCTCTCTCAACGGAAGCGGCCTGCGTTGAACCAAGCCCGTAGTGCCCATTCATGTTTATGTTGAGATAATCACCTTTCCTTACGACCGCCACGGTGCCGCCCGGTCCATGCCAGCAATGGACGATTTCTTCACCCGGCCGCAACCGCAGCTGCAAGAACGCGCTCGGGTTAAGGAAAAAAACGATCGCCAGGGCGAGAGCGAGTGCCGTGCCCCTCCAGATGAATCCAACGGCCGTGATGGAGGCAGGGAAGAATATGACGACGGATAGATAGAGAATGCCGAACAATTGTATGGCATGCCATAATCCAAGCCATTGCAAAAACACAAAACCTGCAAGCAGGGGGCCAAAAACGGCGCCGACGGTATTGACAGCCGAGAGTTGTCCCAGAGCGCGCCCGGCGCCGGTGACATATTGTTCGCTCACTTTCAGAAGATACGGAAAGATGATGCCCGCCAGGAACAAGGGCGGACCCGCGACAGCGAAAGTGAGGCCGAACACCCTGAGGGTATAGTCGCCCCAGCCCTCTTGGGAACTCACCAGCTTCAAGTTGTCGGTAATGCTGACCAGGAGGAAGGAACTGAACGCTATGGCGACCCCCGCCGCCATAAACAGCGCCAATAATACTTTTAGGGGCGGCCAGTTGCGCCTTGCCAGCAGGTGGGCCGCGCCGGCCCCGAAGGCCATGCATGTGAGTGTAACGACCAATATGGCGGCAAAGGTGTATACAGTGTTCTGAAACACAAGGGCAAACATCTGGGTCCAAAGCACCTCCATCGCCAAGGTGCCGAAACCGGATAAGAAGCACAGACCGAGGATGGCGGGCATGCGAAGCGACGATGATCCGGGGTCCGAACCGGAAAGAACCGTATGAGAAAGCGTTATGGATGGCACGGGGTATTGCCCGCGGGCGAGAATTGCGGCGGCGAGAATAACGAGTGCCGTTGTGGATAGAGCGGCCACATAACTCAGGCGGTATCCGATAAGCGGGGGGAGATAGAACCCGGCAAGAAGTGCCCCTGTGGCCGCGCCGGCGGTGTTGATCCCGTAGAAAAAAGCGGCTGTCTTACCAAAGTTCTCTCTTCTGTTAATGAGTAGTTGTCCCAGGACCGGCAAGGTGCCGCCCATGAAAAAGGTGGCGGGACAGACGAGAAGTATGGCAAGGAGACATGTAACCGCCAACCCCATATATAAATGTGATCCACTGGGTAAGAGAGCGGGGTATATAAGCTGGGATAGTTGTAATACGGGGAAATACAAGAGCGCGCAGGCAAGAATTCCAGTTTCAAGCAAGGCATAGGCGCGTAATGGGTGTTTCATGTTCCCGGTGCGCCGGCCCCACCATGCGCTGCCCGCCCCCATTCCCAGGAAGAAGGCGGACAGGGTGGCTGCGGAAGCACGGGCGCTATTGCCAAATAAATAACCGAGCTGTTTCATCCAGAGAACTTCGTACAGAAGACCGGCAGCTCCTGAAAGAAAGAGCAAGACTGACATGAATACCGGCAGAGTATTGCTGGCAGGAAGTCTGGGTGCGCAATCTGGGGACCGCATACTATTCTTCCTTATCTCCAGCTTTCCTTGGCAGGCCCTGACGGCCGGGCAGGCTCGGATAGTCCGTCAAACGCCGGGACGGGAATTGATTTTCGTTGGTCTTGAGCGGGGCGTCAAGTGTGAAACTTGGGTGTCCGTGCCGGTGCGGTGTGAACCGCCTGGCCGGGCAGATCGGCGCGTGCCGCGTCGGCAGCCGGGCCTTGGCAGCCCGCCCTTTACTGGGCCAGGCTTCGCGACACTTCAACGATGAAGTCAGGCAGGACCTCCCCGGATGCTTCGATCGCGCGACAGAGCTGTGCGTGTAACTCTCGCTGAACGGCGGCCGCCTCGGGTTTGCCGAAAAGGTTGCGCAGTTGGTACTTGTCCTGCTCGTTGTCGAACAGCAGGCGGAAGTGCCTGCCATTGCGTTCGTTGACGTCGCCGGAACTGACACAGTACGTGTAACGCGTGGTGCGAATGGCCCGATAAGGGTAATCCCCCCAGCCATACCTGGTCTTGCCAAGCCATTGAATGAGGACTTCCGATCTGCCGGGCCCGTTGCGCCCGCGGATGGCCGCGGACAGGTCCATCCCCTGAACTTCCGGGAATGCGGGGATGCCGCAAATGGCCGCGCATGTCGGATAGATGTCGATGCCGCTCACGGCGCCCGTGTGGCGGGTCCCCGCGGGAACCGTTCCGGGCAGACGAAAGATCAACGGGATCCGCACGGATTCGTCGTAGGCGACCTCCTTGTTGAACCGGCCGTGGCTGCCGAGCATCTCGCCGTGGTCGGAGAAGAAGACAATCAGCGTGTTGTCCTTCTGCCCCGACTTCTCCAGAAGGGCCAGAATGCGAGCAACGTTGCCGTCCAGGTGCGCGACCATGGCATAGTAGCCCGCGGTCTTCCTGCGAACGGCGTCGTCATGGGGATCAGGAACATTGCCCCGCAGTTGCAGGGCGTTGGGGTCGAACATGGCCTCGTATTCGGGAGGTGCGGGGTAGGGCATGTATCGGTTCTGCCCGTTCCCGCCGCCCGGGTGCGGGGCCTCGTAGCTGATCACGTGGAACCAGGGCTGACCGGACGGGATGGCGGCCTCGGCAAGGTACTTCAGGCTCAGGTCGGTCAGGCCATCCGTCTGATGCCCTTCAATCTTGAATCCCCGGCACTGATCTCCGGTGCAGTAATGGGTGTTGTAGTAGTGATTCGCCAGGTCGAAGCCGAAGAAGTCCTGGAAGCCGGCGCGAAGGTCGGGATGGACCCAGAACTCGTCGCCCGTGGTCCAGTTGCTGTTCGTGCTGGCCAGATGGAGCTTGCCCACGTACGAAGTCCTGTAACCCGCGTCGCGGAAGGCGTGCGCCACGGTGCGGCAGCCTGGGGCCAGGAGGTCGCCATGGACCCGCAGGCCGTTGACGTGTCCGTACGCGCCCGTCATCAGCCCGGCCCGGAACGGCATACACACCGGACACTGGCTGACCGCCAAGTCGCAAGCGGCCCCTTCGGCCGCAAGCCGGTCCAGAGCGGGCGTCCGAGCATTGGGGTCCCCGTTGCAGGCGAGGGCCTGGTACCGCAGTTGATCGGCGAAGAGCCAGAGCAAGTTGGGGCGATTTGAACTCATGTCCTGAATCTGAATGGATATCCACTCCAAGCTTTGGGAACGTCAGGTTGGCTGCACCGCCAGGGGAAACCGGGCTAATCGTCCGCGTGCGGCACCAGGTTTTTCGGATTCCACAGCGGGCGGTTCTGGGCCGGATCGATCTGCGACAGCCCCGCCGTCTCGACGCTCCCGTCGGCCTTGAGGATGTTCAGACGGCCGAGGTGGCGGATGCTCTTGAGGAGCTGCTGGCGGACCTTGGCCGGTTCGTCGGGATCCGCGCACATGGATACGGTGAGGCCGTCGCTTGTGTAGTCCATCAGCACCAGCACGGACGAACTGTAAGGGTACCGGTGTGCGAAGCTGTTCACGGCGTAGCTGGCGAGCGTGGAAACACCGTTCCCGAGTTTGACGGTTTTGCCGACGTTGGGGCGCAGTTGCGTGCAGTTGTGGTTGGTGGGGTCGGGGCCGAAGGCGGGTTTGTTGTCGATCCAGAGCTGGTTATCGCCGCCGCAGTTGCAGGCAAGGATTACGACTTCGCCGGTCGTTTCGTATATGCGGATAAACCCGTCGTTGTGGTTGGTAATGACCCAGAAGTCCCAGTTATATGTAAGGATACGACCGGCCTCCTCGAAGACGTACTCGGTGTACTTGCCCTTAGCGGAGTCGAATCCGGTGCGCCCGAGGTAGTAATAGTTGTCCCCAAGTTGTGTCGACAGAGTTATCGCGACGCCGCCGCCATAGGTGCTGCGAAATTCCACCCGCTTGTGGGCCGACGTGTAATCCAGGGTTATTGGCGAATCATCCTCCGGGCAGCGAAACAATGCCAGGTCGCTGACCGCGGTGAAAGCCTGCGCCGGCCACATCTGCTGGTCAGGGAAGTACTCGGTAAGACGGGAGATGTTGTTCTGCGCGTTTAGCATGCCTCCGTTTGCCTTGGCCAGGACGGTTGACAACTTGGCCAGGTTGTTCTGGCAGATCGTGCGGCGTGCCACGTTCCAGGCTTTCATCAAGCTGGGCGACACCACCATCACAAGCAAGGCGATTATGGCGATCACAACCATCAGTTCCGTCAGGGTGAATGCCCGTTTCTTCATGTTATTCTCCCGTCTTGCCGGAAAATGCGGTCACTTCGGGCGGTGACCAGGATCCAGCGCGTCTTGCGGCCTGTGCTCCAGCGGAACGTTGCAGGCCGCGTATGCGTCCTGGATCCGCTTCTGGCTCTTGAGATTCTCCACCAGGCCCGCCCAGTCGCGGCTGAGGGGGTCCACTTCCCGCCAGAACTTCAGGCCGAACCTGGCCATCACGTACTTCATCGCCCGTCGTCGGGTGGCCAGGGAAGGGTTCTTTTCGGCGTTCTCCATCAAGGCCACGACGGCCTCCGGAGCCTGATTCATCCCCAGCCCGCTCGCCGCGAACGCCTTGACCGTCTCGTCCGCGTCGCCGGCCAGGATCTCACCGAGCCGCTGTGCCGCCTGCTTGTCTTTATAAAGGCTGAGGGTCACGACCGCACTGGCCCGCACGTCGCTTTGGCTGTCGCGGGTTGCCTGGGTCAGCGCCGGCCGGTTCTGCTCGGTCAGGCAGGAACTCAGCGCGTACGCCGCCGCCTTGCGCACGGCCGGGTCGGTGTCGCCAAGGGCCTTGACCAACTCAGCCCCGCCATCGGACGGGCGTTGGCCCGCCATGGCCGCGACCCGGCTGGCCCCGTCCTGTTTCGCGGGGCCGGAATCTGACTTGGAGCCACATCCCGCCACGCATAGAGCAAGGATCGCCACAACCTGTGCAAATCGAATCCGCGTCACATTTACTTTCTCCTCGCCGTCACGGATGACCGCGGTTTCAGGCGGGGCCGTGACGATCCATGTCATGTTACCATAGTTGAGCCGGGATTACCCGGATAACCTGGCCTCTGGGGCGGCATATGGCACGAGCACATCATCTTCGGCAGGCCCAAGGACATCCGCAACGACGCCCGCTATGCCTTCGGCAACACAGGCCCCGCGGAATAGCCTATCATCCAGTTGTCAAACAAATGCCCCTTACGCGTGTTCTGAGCCTACATGATCAATCGCAGGCTTATCGGCTTGCCGGCGGGCAGGTCGATGCGCCAGCCGTCCTTGCCGGCTTCGCGCGTGACGAGCTTCTGCTCGTCGGGGTTCTCCGGGTGCACGAATCGCGCCGGGACGCCGCTGCGCAGGGTTATCTGCCGGGCGCGTGCGGCGCTGAGCGTCACGTCGATTCGTCCCAGCAACATGTTCCAGTGCAGTTGATCGACCGTCACGCCGCCGCGTGCCAACACGCCGCGAATGGTGCCGCGCCGGAACTTTTCCCGCGGCAGCGCCGGCAGCACCTCCACCACGCCCTGCTCGGAGTAGACGAGCATTTCCATCAGCACGGCCGGCATGCAGAAGGTCGTGTCGAGGTTGTATATGTGCGGCCCGGGATTGTGGCAGGTGATGAAGCTGGTGTTGACGAAAGGCTGCGAGGCGAAGTCGCTGAGCATCCGCCACATAAGGTCGGGGTTCTTCAGCCTTGCCGCCACGAAGCTGACGTGCATGAAACCGTGTGCCGCCTTCCCGCCGAGGCCCGCTTCGAGGCGTTTTTCCATTGCGACGCGCGCGGCATTGAAGAGTTTCGGTGTGCGCCCGGGGGAGATCTCCAGCGACGGCCAGACGCCGTAGAGGTGCGAGCTGTGCCGGTGGTTGTACGTGTCGCCGAGGCCGGGGTAGGCCCACTCGGCCAGGGCGCCGTCGGAGTTGATGACGTAGTCCGGCAGCCTGGCAAGCAGCGCCTGCCAGCGCGGGAGGTTTTCCTTCTCGATGTCCAACTCGCGGCAGGCCGCGACGAGGTTCGTCATCGCCTCGCGGCAGATGGCTATCTCGCCGGTGGCGTTCGGCACGACGTCGGCGGCCTGGTCGTCCGGCTTCATGGTCGGCACGTTTTCCGGCGAGATGGACGGGTAGAACACGGCCCGCCCGTCGTGCTCGGGGTAGCCCGCGACGAAGTCCTCGTAGAAGTCGGCCACGTCCTTCAGCAGGGGCACGACGTGCTTTGCCAGGAACTCGCGGTCCCGGGTGAAGAGGTAATGGTCGTAAAGGTAGCTCGCCAGCCAGCCCGCGCCGCCGGTCCACGGATAAGTCGCCATGAGCACCGTGCCGTGCCGCCAGCCCTGGCAGAGGTCGGTCACCACGCCGCGGCAGCCGTAGAGCTTCCGGGCGTTGTCTCGCCAGTCGTCCATGTTGCGCTCGAGGAAGGCCGTGTATGTGTTCATCGCCTCCGGCAGGTTGCCCTGCGAAGCGGCGGAGATGGCGAGGTTGAGGTTGGCGTCGAAGGTGTATCGCCCGTCCCATGGCGGGGTCCATTCGTTGCCCCATATTCCCATCAGCGACGGGGGCAGGTCGCCGGTGGCCCCACAGATCAGCGCGTATCGCCCTGCCGCGTACATCAGCGAGAAGAACTCCGCCAGCGACTTGCCCTTGGCCGCCTGGGCCAGCAGGGCCTCGCTGCAAAGCGAGCTCTCGGGATCGCCGCCGAGGTCGAGCGTAACGCGGCGGAACATCTCTCCATGCACGGCCGCGTGGGGCTCAAGCAGCTTCTCGTAGTCGTCGGGCAACTCCGACAGGGCCTTTCGCAGGGCCTCGCGGTCGCCGGCCGTGGCGTCGTCGAGGTATTCAAATCGCATCAGCATAAGCACCCGCTTTGCGCCGCGGACGTCCAGCCGCTCGCCGGCACGGGCGCGGGCCTTGCCGCCGCTGACAATCACGCGGGCAAGCGCGTGGTAGCCCTCGGGCTTTTCCTTGCCCATGTTCCGGCCGTAGGAGGCGTGGAAATACATCTCGGCGTCTGCGTGATCGATTGCGATCGCGCGGATGTCGTTGTCCATCTTGCCCGGCGCCTCGGCGAGCCGCAGCGAGGCGTTTATCGCGGCGCCGACCGGGGCCGTCAACTCCATCGCAATAACGTTGTGCGCGCGGGAGACAAACACCCGCCGCCTCCAATCGCCGCGGATGTCCGTCCACGATACGGTGACCTCTCCGGTCTGGAAGTTCGTCTCGCGCAGGTATCTCTGTGCGATGCCGCCGCTTTCGGTCGCGACGTGCAGGTGAAAGGCCGGGTGCGTCCGGTCGTACCAAGGCCTGACGCCTTTCATGGCCTTGTCGCCGCAGGCTTCGTTGACGATGCGCTTCACCTCGCTAACAATGTGCCCGTCGGCGTCGCGGTAGCGCCCCTGCCGGGCCATCTGCCGGGCCTCCTTCCATGCCTCGCGGAGGTCGGGCGCCTTCGGCCGGAAGTCCGAGCCCACCACCCAGCACTTGGCATGGTTGACGATCACCAGGTCGTCGTAAGGATGCCCCATGACCATGATGCCGGTCGAGCCGTTGCCGCTGATCATGGCGTCTTCCCAACGCGTCGGCGAGGTCCGGCTGATCACTCGAGTTGGCGTCGTCATTTCGTTCGTGTCTCCCAGAAGGCTGCGAACCACCCGCGACCGGCAAACCCCGGCCGAGAGCAGCACGGTTGAGCCCGTCAGCTTGAGGAACTCTCGACGGTTCACGGGTTACTCGACGACCTGTCGGCCGGCCTTGCGGGCCTCGTACTGGGTTTTGATCCACGCATAGGTCCTGGCAAGGCCCTCGCGCAGCGGCGTGGACGGCTCCCAGCCGAAGACCTTCTCAATAAGCGTGTTGTCGCTGTTTCGCCCGCGGACGCCCTTGGGCGCGTCGAGTTGGTACTTTCTCTTGAGCTTGACGCCGGCGATTTTCTCGACGTAATCGACCAGTCGGTTGATGCTGACAAGCTCGGCCGAGCCCAGGTTCAGCGGGTCAACGAAGTCGCTGTGGGTGAGCATGTCGACGCCCTTGAGGCAGTCGTCGATGTACATGAACGATCGCGTCTGCTTGCCGTCGCCCCAGATCTCGATCTCGTCGCTGTCGGTGTCCATGGCCTTGATGACCTTTCGGCAGATGGCGGCGGGGGCTTTCTCGCGTCCGCCGTCCCACGTGCCGAACGGGCCGTAGACGTTGTGAAAGCGCGCCACGCGGGTCTGGATGCCGTAGTCCTCGCGGAAGTGGCGGCACATGCGCTCGCTGAAGAGCTTCTCCCAGCCGTAGCCGTCCTCGGCCATGGCGGGGTAGGCGTCGGATTCCTTCAGGGCGGTGACCGCCGTGTCCGTCTGGAGCGTGGTGTTGTACGCGCAGGCGCTGGAGGCGTAAAAGAACCGATCGACCTTGCCGACGTCCCGCGCGGCCATGAGCATGTGGGTGTTGATGAGCACGGACAGCATGCAATCGGCCTTGTGCGACTCGATGAAGCCCATGCCGCCCATGTCGGCCGCGAGGTTGTATATCTCGACGGCGCCCTTGCAGACGCGGTGGCAGTTGTCCTTTTCCTTGAGGTCGCAGTCGGCGACGT
>Ga0315279_10009803_pt1 | contig 11351 bp, 10 predicted proteins | sample YL17G06_20_MG_FD_203694 | JGI IMG/M metagenome (GOLD analysis project Ga0315279, IMG submission 203694) | Sediment microbial communities from Yellowstone Lake, YNP, Wyoming, USA - YL17G06_20 | ecosystem: Environmental > Aquatic > Freshwater > Lake > Sediment | place: USA: Wyoming | collected...
CACCACCTCCAGGCCGTTCGCGCGCGCCCACTCGACCTCCTCGCGGTTACTGATCCCGCAATCGGCGGTTATGAGCAGCCGGGTTCCCGAGGCATGGATCTTTTTTATGGCCTCCAGGTTGAGTCCGTATCCCTCCTGGACCCGGTGGGGGAGGTGAAAATCAACCTGCCCCCCGGCTTTCTTCAGGAACAGGGAGAGAACGGTGGTGGCCGTGGTCCCGTCCACGTCATAATCCCCATAAATGGTGATCTTTTCCCCTTTCCGGAGGGCCTGGGTGATCCGGCGGACCGCCTTTTCCAGATCTTTCATGGTAAACGGATCGGGAAGGTCCGACAGGCTGGGGTTTAGAAACTGCCGGGCTTCGTCCGCCCCCGATATTCCGCGGTTTTGAAGGATTTGTCCGGTCAGAGGAGAGATCCCCAGTTCGCTCAGGGGGAGTTTGCCATCTTCGGCGGGGGGCGGATGAAACTGCCATTTCATCTTAAGACCGGAGACATTTCCTGTATTTTTGCTGGATGAATTCTTCATTTCCATCGAATCCGATTCTTCAATCAAAATAGCGAAGGGGGATGATTCCTGTCAATCACATATTTGAACTTAAACTTTCCCAGCCCCAGTTTTTGAGGAAAGAACCCATGGCCGAGAAAAACTCGGAAGAGAGAGGGGCTAGCGCATGGGGTTCAGGCCGAAGAAATTCGGATCATCAGGCTCGGCGGGTTCATGGTTTTCTAATTCCCTTCCCGCCTATCCTCCGCAAAGAGAGGCCTGCGAGGAAATAACTCCAGAGGCAAGACTGGGCTAAACCATCTCCCCTTGCGAATCTCCCCGGGACAGGCCCGACCCAATGAAAGCATAATCGCCTTAGGATGATGATCCGAATTCCTTCGGCCTGAACCCCAACGAGCACAAAAACGGGGGAGGGCAAGCATATTTCATCTCAAGGAAATGGGTTCTTGCCCATTCATCTTTCCCCGATGGGTGCCAGGTCGTGGGGCAAGGGGGTTCTGCGCAGAAATCATTCGGTTCGATTTAGAGTTGTCATTTTCGGTTAAAAATGCTATCTAAAATTAATAATTAGAATAAGCCGGTAACCGGCACAGCTTATTCCGGGAGGCGTAAGATGAAGAGATTCCTGGCTCCGATAGTGATCCTTAGCTCCCTTCTCTTCCTCATGGGAATGGGAGAACTGGGCGGTTCGGCCCCGGCCGACAAGGTCCCGTCTCCGGAAAAGAATTTTTCCGTGAAGGTGACGGACCGGGAGGGTATACCGACCTCCCTCTCCCAGTTCAGCCAGGAAGGGAAAGTTTTCCTCGCGGGGAAGCGGGGGAGCGCCACCGTCACCGTCCCCTTTGAAAAGATATCTCAGATTCAGTTTCAGGCCGCCGAGGGGAATGAAATTCCGGCCAAACTGACCCTGCGGACCCAGGAAAGCCTGGACTTGAAAGTGGATAAACGGTCGAAGTTTTACGGAAAGGCGGAATTTGGGACTTTCCAGATCGATGCCAAGGATCTGAAGGCGGTCAACTTCCTCCCCTAGCCGCAGCCGGTAAATCCCCCAGTGGATGAAAAAAGGATATCACCGCAGAGCTCGCAGAGCCCGCGGAGAATAAAAAAGAAAGGAATGATGGAATAAAGGGAATAATGGAATGCTGGAATAATGGAATAGTGGGGAATACTGAAATACCTTTGAAACCCAATTTTCCAATATTCCATTATTCCAATATTCCAATGTTTTTCAGATTCTACTATTCCAGCATTCCAATTTGTTTGCTCGGCGATCCCCGCGTGCTCTGCGGTTCATCATTATTTCTTTTCGGGGAGTTGAAAAGGAGAAAAAGCGAATGGCGGTTAAAAAAGTTTCCCGCAAAAAACTGTTGAAGGAACCGGATGAGTTTATCTCCACCACCGGGCAAGTCATCCAGTTTTTTAGAACCCACCAGCGCCAGGTGACCCTGGCGGCGGTCATCGTTCTGATCGTGATCGCCGCGGGCGCGGGGACGTTTTACTACCTCAGGCTGCAGGAAGGAAAAGCGCTGGCCCTCCAGCAGCAGGCTTTGCAGCTATACCAGGAGGCCTACCGGACCTCTCAGGAGAATCCGGCGGCGGAGAAAAAGGAAGATTACCAGAAGGCCCTGGAGAAATTCAAAGAAGCGCTTTCCGCCTATTCCTGGGGAAGAACGGCTCAGGTATCCCAGGTCTTCATCGGCCACTGTCTTTACGCGATGAAAGAGTACGACCCGGCCCAGGCGGCTTACTCCAAAAGCCTCGACGGGCCTTTCCGCAATCTGGCCTTGAACGGCCTGGCCTATATTTCGGAGGCCAAAGGAGATTCGCAGAAGGCGCTGGAATATTTCCAGCAGAATATGGAAGACCCCCACCAGCCCTACCACATCGAGTCCATGCTGGGCGCGGCCCGCTGCTACGAGGCGCTGAAACAGAAGCCCAAAGCCCTGGAGATCTACCAGAAGGCCCTGGGCCAGGCTCCCAAGTCCGCCATGGCCGACTTCATCCGGTGGAAGGTGGGCGAGCTCAAGGGGTGAGAGAATGAACGAAGAAAGAACCGTCCTGTCGGGAAATGAAGCCATCGCCAGAGGAGCTTATGAAAGCGGGGTAAAGGTGGCGGCGGCCTACCCCGGGACACCCAGCACGGAGATCCTGGAGAGCCTGGGAGCCTACGCCGGTCCCCACGTGGAATGGTCCCCCAACGAGAAGGTGGCTCTGGAAACCGCCATGGGAGCTGCTTTTGGCGGGGCCCGCGCCCTGGCGGTGATGAAGCATGTGGGGGTAAACGTGGCCGCGGACCCTCTTTTCACCCTCTCTTATACCGGTGTGCGGGGCGGGCTGGTCCTGGTGACGGCGGACGACCCGGAGATGCACAGCTCCCAGAACGAGCAGGACAACCGCCATTACGCCCGGTTTGCCAAGGTCCCCATGCTGGAGCCCAGCGACAGCCAGGAAGCCAAAGAATTTACGAAGATGGCCTTTGAGCTGAGCGAGAAGTTCGACACCCCGGTCATGCTCCGGACCACCACCCGGGTCTCTCACTCCAAGTCGATCGTGCGCACGGCGGAGCCGACCGTTCCCCCGGTGAAGCCCGGGCTGGTGAAGGACCCGGTCAAACTGGTCATGCTCCCGGCCAATGCCCGCAAGCGCCACCCGGTGGTGGAGAAACGGATGGAAGATCTGGCCCGTTTCGCGGAAACCTTTCCCGAAAACCGGGTCGAGTGGGGCGAAAAGAAGGTGGGAATCATCACCAGCGGCATCTCTTATGAGTATGCCAAGGAAGTCATGCCCGAAGCCTCCTTCCTGAAGCTGGGAATGGTGTATCCCCTGCCCCGGGAGATGATCCGATCTTTTGCCTCCCAGGTGGAAAAACTCTACGTGGTGGAAGAGCTGGATCCTTTCATCGAAGAGCAGGTCCGGGCCATGGGACTGGCCGTGGAGGGCAAGTCGGCATTTCCCCTCGTGGGAGAACTGAACCCCTTCCTGGTGGAGAAGGGGTTGAAAAACCTTCCACCCGCGGCGCAGGAGGCAGGGCCAAAACTCCCGGCCCGGCCCCCCATCATGTGCCCGGGATGTCCCCATCGGGGCATTTTTTCCATCCTGAACAAAATGAAACTTTTCGTGACCGGGGACATCGGCTGCTATACCCTCGGTTTTCTGCCCCCCCTCAGCGCCATCGACACCTGCGTCTGCATGGGGGCCTCCATCGGCCATGCCATGGGCCTGGACAAAGCCCTGGGAGAAGAAGCGCTGGGGAAAGTGGTGGCGGTCATCGGAGACTCCACCTTCTTCCATTCCGGCATCACCGGCCTGCTCAATGTGGTCTACAACCGAGGGGCGGTGACGGTGATCATCCTGGACAACCACACCACCGCCATGACCGGCCGACAGGACCACCCGGGAACTGGCTGCACCCTGAAGGGGGAGGAGACTTTTGAAGTGGACCTGGCCAAACTGGCCAAGGCCCTGGGGGTGAGACATGTCAGAACGGTAAACCCCTATGACCTGGCCGCCGTGGAGCGGGTGATCAAAAAAGAGGTGCAGCGCCCGGAACCCTCGGTCATCATCTCCCGGGCCCCCTGCGTCCTCTCCCGCCGGGAAAAGGCGGTCAGCGGAAAGCCCCTGGCCGTGGATTCCGACCTCTGCACGGGCTGCCGGTCCTGCCTCCGCCTGGGGTGTCCGGCCGTGGCCTGGGTCAAGGAAGAGGGGACCAACGCCCGGGGGAAGAAGAGAAAGGGAAGGGCGGCAATCGACGAGTTCCTCTGCAATGGATGCACCCTGTGCGCTCAGGTGTGCAAATTCGGGGCGATAAAGGGAAACGATGGAAAATAGAGTCACCAATATTCTGCTGGTGGGAGTCGGCGGCCAGGGGATCATCCTGGCTTCCGAGATCATGGCCGACGTCTTCATGGAAGCCGGCTATGACGTGAAAAAGAGTGAAGTCCACGGAATGGCCCAGAGGGGGGGAAGCGTCTCCACCCACGTTCGGTTCGGACCCAAAGTGTATTCTCCCCTGATTAAAGAAGGGGAGGCGGATATTTTTGTGGCCTTCGAGGAACTGGAGGCTCTCCGTTATCTTTCCTATCTGAGCCCCCACCCGACCATCCTGCTGAATGAACAGCGACTGAACCCGCCCGGTGTCTCCCTGGGGAACGAAGACTACCCGGCCGATGTAAAGGCGGTGCTCTCCCGCCGGGCGAAGACTTTCAAGAACATACTGGCCCGGGACCTGGCCGTTCGGGCCGGGGATGTGCGGGCCGCCAACGTGGTCCTTCTGGGGGCGCTCCACTCGATCCTGTCTATCCCGGAAAAAGTCTGGACCGACCACATTCTGAAGAGATTTCCTCCCCAAGCAGGACCGGTAAACCTGGAAGCGTTCCGCTTGGGCAAAGCGTCTTGAGGTCATACCGATAGGAGAGAACCGTCCATGGCCCGAACGATCCTCCTGATCTCTCTATTCCTGCTTCTCGCCGGCGGGGCGCGGGCGCAGGAAGAGGGGAAAAGGATCATCGACGAAAAGGCCCAGATGGGCCTGGGGGATTATTTTTTCGCGGACGGGGATTACTACCGGGCCATTACCGAGTACCAACGCTTCCTCTTTTTCTTTCCCGCAAGCCTGAGGGCTGAAGAGGCCCGGTGGAAGATCGCCAGCTCTTATTTTCAGGGGAAGAAATGGGACGAGGCCCTGTCGGCCGCCGATGAGCTGCTGAAAAGGCATCCTTCTTCCCCCTGGGCCGCGGAAGCCATACTCCTCAAGGGCCGCTGCTGGATGGAGAAGAAGGAATTTTCCCAGGCCCGTCACTATTTTACCCGGGCGAAGGAGGTTTCTCCCGGCTCCCCCGCCGCCCAAGAAGCCCAGTGGCAATCAGCGGTCAGCTACCTGCTGGAGCAGCGCTGGAAGGAAGCTGCGGCGGAATTCCGGAGAGTGGACCGGGAGAGCAAGCTTTACCCTAGGGCGGAACGCTGGGCTCAGGGAATGGACCGGATCGAAGAAGTTCCCCAAAAATCGCCCGTCACCGCCGGCGTCCTGGCGGCCGTCCTCCCCGGAGCCGGACACCTCTATGACGAAAGGTACCGGGATGCGGGGATCGCCTTCGCCCTGAACGCGGCCTTTATCTGGGGCATGGTGGAATCCTTTAAGCGCGAGAACTACGTGGTGGGCGGAATCTTGACCTTTTTTGAAATCGGGTGGTATAGTGGCAATATTTACAGCGCCATCTCCAGCGCTCACAAATACAACCGGAACAAGAAGAAGGAATACCTCGACGGGCTGGAAAGAGAAGACCGATTTTCCGTGGGCATATCTTTCCGGGATAAACAGCCGTTTTTTTCTTTCCGTTATGTCTTTTAGAGAATGGCTTGGTTTATTAGTTTTATTCGCTTGCCTCAGCGGGGCCCGGGGATACGCGGGCGAGGGGCGGTGGGAAGAGCCCTGGCCGAAAGAGCCCCGGGAGCCCGCCATGCGGAGCGAAGCCCGGTCCGGCGAACTTTCCCCCGGACAGAGAGCGGCCCAGGGGGTCATGCGGTTTTTCCAGCAGTACATCAGCCCGGTGGACGGGGACCGTTGCCCTTCCTATCCCACTTGTTCCCAATACAGTGTGGAGGCGATCCGCAAGCACGGTTTCTGGATCGGCCTGGTTATGACCTTCGACCGGCTGATTCACGAGTCCGACGAGATGCGGCAAGCCCCCTTGGTCAAGATTTACGGGTCTTATCGCTACTACGATCCGGTTGAAAACAACGATTTTTGGTGGAATGAAAAGTAGGGGCGGTTCGCGAACCGCCCTTACGACGGCCTAAATTGAATAATCTGCGGAGGATCAGCCGATGTTCTTTGAAGAAGAATTTGAAACCCTGCCCCGGGAAGCGCTGGAGGCCCTGCAGCTCAAACGCCTGGTGGCCACGGCGAAGAGGGTGTACGCCAGGGTTCCCTTTTACAAGAAGACATTCGACGGAGCCGGAATCAAACCTGCGGATATCAAATCCCTGAAGGACCTGCGGCGCCTTCCCTTCACCAACAAGATCGACCTGCGGGATAACTATCCCTTCGGCCTTTTCGCCGTTCCCATGGAACAGGTGGTGCGGATCCACGCCTCTTCCGGGACCACCGGAAAACCCACGGTGGTAGGGTACACCCGGCGGGACATCAATACCTGGGCGGAATTGATGGCCCGCTCCCTGGCCGCGGCCGGCGCCCACAAGAACGACATCATCCACAACGCCTACGGGTACGGGCTCTTCACCGGGGGCCTGGGGGTCCACTACGGGGCCGAGAAGCTGGGGGCCTCGGTCATCCCCATCTCCGGCGGAAACAGCAAGCGCCAGATCGTCATCATGCAGGATTTTGGGTCCACGGTTTTGACCTGCACCCCCTCCTACGCCCTTTCGCTGGCGGAGACGGCAGAGGAGATGGGAGTGGATTTTAAAAAACTGAAGCTGAAGGTGGGTATCTTCGGGGCCGAGCCCTGGTCGGAAAAGATGCGGGACGACATCGAGCGCAAGCTCAACATCCAGGCCATCGACATCTACGGGCTGAGCGAGGTCATGGGCCCGGGAGTCAGCATCGAGTGCCTCGAAGCCAAGCGGGGCCTCCACGTCTTCGAAGACCATTTCATCCCCGAGATCATCGACCCGAAGAACGGCGAAGTTCTTCCTTACGGGCAGAAGGGGGAGCTGGTCTTCACCACCATCACCAAGGAAGCCTTCCCCCTCATCCGCTACCGGACCCGGGACATCTCCGTTCTCTATGCCGAGCCCTGCAAGTGCGGGCGCACCCACGTGCGCATGGAGAGGGTAAGCGGGCGCAGCGACGACATGCTCATCATCCGGGGGGTCAACGTCTTCCCCTCCCAGATCGAATCTGTGCTCATGAACATCGAGGGGGTGGAGCCCCATTATCTCTTGATCGTAGACCGGCAAGGGGCCCTGGACACCCTGGAGGTTCACGTGGAAGTGAACGAAAAGGTGTTCTCCGATGAGGTCAAAAACCTCCAGAGCCTGGGGAGGAGGATCGAGAAGGATATCAAGGACCTCCTGGGAGTGAATGCGGGGGTGAAACTAGTGGAACCCAAGACGATCCAGAGGAGCGAAGGGAAGGCGCAGAGAGTGATAGATAAAAGAAAAATCTAGATGCTGGATACTGGATACTTGATCCTGGATTCTAGATTCCTAAGGCATTTCCCTTTATCCAGCATCCAGGATCCAGTATCCAGTATCTTGTCGTTCGAAAACCAGGAGGTCCTCATGAAAGTCGAGCAAATCTCGGTTTTTCTGGAAAACAAGCCCGGCGCCCTGACTGAGGTGACCCGCATTCTGGGGGAGGGGGGTATCAATATCCGTGCCCTGTCCCTGGCGGACACGAAGGATTTCGGCATCCTGCGCCTGATCGTAAACGACAACGAGAAGGCCAAGTCGATCCTGGTCGCCCGGGGATTCACCGTCCGGAAAACCGAAGTGGTGGCGGTGGAAGTCCCCGACCGTCCGGGCGGGCTGGCGGATATCCTGAAATGCCTGTCCCAATCCGGAATCAACGTGGAATACCTCTATGCCTTTGTCCAGCAGACCGGTTCCAATGCCATCATCATCTTCCGTTTCGACGAAACGGACAGAGCCATTGAAGTTCTTTCCAAGAATGGAGTAAAGATTCTGGAAGGGAAGAAAGTCTATGCGCTGTAAGAATTTCCATGCAAGGGGAGGCATGGGGATTCCAGATAGGAGGGAAAGGATGAAAAAGAGGTTTTTCTTCGGATTGGGGTTGATCGCCGGCCTGCTGGGGAGCATCCATCCAAGCGTAGCGGAAGGGAAAGAACCATTCCTTGTGGGGGCTGCCTTCGGGGTAACCGGGGCTTTTTCATTCTTGGGGGAGCCGGAACGTAACACGGCCCAGATGGTGGAGGAGTGGGTCAACGCCGCCGGGGGGATTAAAGGTCAGCCTCTCAAGGTCATGATTGAGGATACCAAGAGCGATGAGGCTCAGGCAGTTCTGGCCGTGCGGAAGCTTTTGGAAAAAGATAAAGTCTTGGCCATTGTGGGCCCATCCAGCACGGGAGAAAGCATGGCCGTTGTCCCCATCATGGAGAAGACTAAAACCCCCCTGATCTCATGCGCCGCCGCCCTCTCCATCGTCACCCCCAAGGGGGAGCTGGACCGGATTTTGGCGGCTAAGACCTTTGAAATGCCCAAAAAACAGAATCCCTGGATTTTCAAAACGGCCCAGACCGATACTTCGGCCGTGGAAGCAATTTATGAACATCTGAAGAAAAAGAAGATCACCAAAGTGGCCATCATCACCGTTACTGCGGGGTTCGGGGACTTCGGGCGGCAGGAACTCAAACGGGCGGCCCCGGTTTACGGGATTTCCATCGTTGCCGATGAAAGATACGGCCCGAAAGACTCGGATATGACCGCCCAGCTGACCAAGATCAAAGGAACGGATGCGCAGGCGGTGATTAACTGGTCGGTAGGTCCCCCTCAGATCATCGTAACTAAAAACTGGAAACAGCTCGGTATGAAGATTCCTCTTTACCAGAGCCACGGGTTCCAGTCGAAGAGAAACCTTGAACTCGCGGGAGGCGCAGCGGAGGGTGTTTTGTGCCCGCTGGGGCATCTGGCGGTGGCGGAAAAGCTCAAAGCCGATCATCCGCAAAAAGCAATCCTTATGAAATACAAAACCGAGTATGAAAAACGGTTTAAGGCAGAAGTCAGCGGTTTTGGAGGGTATGCCCACGATGCCATTTACCTCCTCGTGGACGCCCTGAAGGCCGTGGGACCGGACAAGGGGAAGATGCGTGATTCCCTCGAGACCCGGGTGAAGAACTGGCCCGGGGTCAGCGGAATCTTCAACCTGTCCCCCCAGGACCACACCGGCCTGACCAAGGATGCCTTTGTGATGATCATGGTAAAAAATAATGACTGGACATTTGCCGATTGATGTATATAATAGGGCAAATACCTTTGAACGCAGATTAGGAAGCCATGGCTAATCTTGATCCCCACATCATTCGGGCTTTGAACAGCGGCGGTCTTTTCGGACCCGCGGAGAAGGTTGGAGATCTGCGTCTTTCTTTTTTCGGCTACTATTATTTCTAAAGAGCGCTGCGGGCCTTCGATTCTTATTCCCTATTGAAGGCCTGCAGCGCTCTTTGTCTATCCGGGGCTCGAATGCAGAATTCGGAATGTGGAATGCGGAATATGAATAGGAACCCCCTTTTGATGTCAGCGGTACCGATGCCCGGAATTCCCATCCGTTGACCCGATGAGTCGCAAATGAGCTTTGCAAGCCAGATGATTCAATACCTCTTCACCGGGCTCACCCTGGGGAGCATCTATGCCCTGGTGGCGCTGGGGTTTACCATGATCTACAACGCCACGGGGATCATCAACCTGGCCCAGGGGGAGTTTGTCATGCTCGGCGGGCTGGTCATGGTGTTTTTCACCGCGGTCCTGAAGATGCCCCTGTACCTGGGGTTCCTTCTGACCATCCTCGTCGTCACCCTGCTGGGGGTGATCTTTGAACGCCTGGCCATCCATCCCCTGAAGGAAGCCTCGCTTATCACCCTGCTCATGATCACCCTGGCCGGGTCGATCCTTTTCCGGGGAGGGGCCATGTTTCTGTGGGGTAAAGACCCCTACGCGCTGCCTCCTTTCACCCAGAGCCAGCCCATCCAATTCCTGGGGGCCACCCTGCAGGCCCAGTTTTTCTGGATCCTGGGCATCACCGCTTTGGCCGTCGCCGGGATCCACTTCTTCTTCAACCGGACCCTGCTCGGAAAAGCCATCACTGCCTGCGCCTTCAACCCCCTGGCGGCCCGACTCATGGGGATCAGTGTTAGAAAGATGGTTCTCCTCTCTTTTGCCCTGAGCGCCGCCGTGGGAGCCGTTGCCGGCACGATCGTCACCCCCATCACCCTCATGGAGTACGACCGGGGACCGCTTCTGGCGCTGAAAGGATTTGCCGCCGCAGTGCTCGGCGGGCTCGGCAGCGGGATCGGTTCCGTCCTGGCCGGTCTGATCATCGGCATCCTGGAGTCCTTCGGGGCCGGGCTCATTTCCTCGGGCTACAAGGACGCCATCGCCCTCCTGGTCCTGCTGGTCATCCTCTGGGTGAAGCCCAGCGGGCTCATGGGGAGCGAAGAGGAGAGCGGATTAAAAAAGTTTTGAGTTTCATGTTTCGAGTTTCGGGTTGAAGACGCCCATGTAAGCAGAGCCCGTTTTTTCCAACTTGAAACCTGAAACTCGAAACCCGAAACCAGTTTTAGTGATCATGAAGCGTAAAGACCTTTACATCATTTTCATCATCGCCCTGGTCATCGGCGTCTTCCCCTGGCTCACCGGGAGGAACGAATATTTCATCAGCCTCCTGGTGTTCATGGGAATTAACGGGATGATCACCCTGGGGCTCAGCCTTCTCATGGGTTATGCCGGCCAGATTTCCCTGGGCCATGCGGCGTTCTTCGGACTGGGGGCCTATTCTTCCGGGGTCCTGACCGTCCAGTACGCCCTTCCTCCCATCGTCGGGTTTTTCTTCGGTATCCTTCTTTCGGCGGCCGTGGCCTATCTCGTGGGAAAGCCCACGCTGCGGCTGAAAGGCCATTACATGGCGGTGGCCACGCTGGGGTTCGGAGAGATCCTGTTCATTATCTTCAACGAACTGTCCTTCCTCACCGGCGGGCCCTCGGGCCTCTCCGGAATCCCCTCTCTGGCGGTCGGGGACCTGCCCCTGGAGGCGACGGCGTATCTTTACCTGGTTTGGGGAATGGTCCTCCTCCTTCTTCTCTTCTCCCTGAACGTGATCAATTCCCGCGTGGGAAGGGCCCTGCGGGCCGTCCATGGAAGCGAGCTGGCCGCCG
>Ga0315279_10009804_pt1 | contig 11349 bp, 7 predicted proteins | sample YL17G06_20_MG_FD_203694 | JGI IMG/M metagenome (GOLD analysis project Ga0315279, IMG submission 203694) | Sediment microbial communities from Yellowstone Lake, YNP, Wyoming, USA - YL17G06_20 | ecosystem: Environmental > Aquatic > Freshwater > Lake > Sediment | place: USA: Wyoming | collected...
GGCCGGCCGCGGCCGGATGGACGGGCGTCGCGACGCCCAGCACGAGCAGCACAACCGCGAACGCGGCAGATGCGGCGCGGCGGGCGAGGATTGTCGGTGTGGAGATGCGCATATGCGTCTCCGCGGGAACGGGAGGCGGCGCTCCGCGCGTATCGCGTGAATCGAGTTGGATTCCTCTTACTCATATATTCCGCACGCACGGGGGTTTATCAGCATCCAAGCGTGCCTCCGCCTCGCCCCCCAGGCGGCCTTACCTTCTGCCCTCCCCCGTAACAGGGCAGGAGACGAGTCTCCACAGGTTTGCCCGCCTCTGGCGGGCGACCAAGGCTCGTGCCCCACGGGCTCTTCTTCCGTCAGGCCCGGCGCGAACGGCGGAGCGGAAGCGATCCAGGCATTTAGAAAACATGCGTTTTCTGCTAACTCGCCGCGGTCCGGCCCAGAGACGCCAAGTGGGCGGTGGGCAGGCAGGGGAAACCAAGATCATGTTGACCTAGGGGGATTTTTGTGCTATATTCCAGCGACACTGGACGGTCTAGCGTCTGCCTCGCAGGCGCTGAGGCTGTGAACTTTGACAACCAGGCAGTTCCCTCGAGCCACAATTACAGCACCGTTTGTTTCCCCATGACAACCGGTTGCAGCGGAGGAAAGGAGGTGAAAGAGAGCGTTAGCAGCCGCGAAGCCGGGTGGGGCAGCAATAGCCGGAGCAGGCAGCGCGAACGGAGAGCGAGAGGAAACACGGAAACTCTGGCCTCCTCCCTAGCGCGGCCCGATCCGGCAGATCAGGCAAAGGCTAAGGAGGAATATGATGAAAGTAGCCTTAGGAATAGCCGCACTGTGCGCGCTGTTCCTCGTCGCAGCAGGCGTTCCCGCAATGGCCCAGGGCGGCGCGTTCTCGGATGTCCCGAGCGACCACTGGGCGTATGCCGCAGTTAACGAGCTGGCCGCGGACGGGCTCGTCATCGGTTACCCGGACGGTTTGTATAAGGGCAACCGGGCGATGACACGTTATGAGTTCGCCATGGCCATCTCCCGCATCAAGAAGCAAGGCGCTCTAGCAGGGGCTACCGGTCCGGCTGGTCCCGCTGGTCCCGCCGGCCCCGCCGGTGCTGCTGGCCCAGCGGGCCCTCCGGGTGCCGCTGGCGAGGGTGGGGCACTGAACGCCCACCAGAAGCAGCTACTCCAGCGACTGGAGGACGAGTTCCTGCCCGAGTTGCGCCAGATCCGAAACGGCCTGGATGAGCTAACCTTCCGGGTTGAGGATCTGGAGGCGATGATGGGCACCAGTAAGAAGGCCCCCGCGAAGCTCAAGCTCAGCGGCAGTAACAGCTACCGCACCGGACTGTACGGCACCGAGCTAAAGTACAACGGCGGGGTCACCACCGGCTATTACGGCAAGGATGCTTACAAGGCCAGCGACTTCACCACCATGGTGACCAAGGTCAGCCTTGCCGGCCAGGTCAACGACAACGTCGCGGTTAACGTGACGCTGGTGGCCGAGCCGCGGACGAATATGCTCTACGAGTCGGAGCCTGCTAGTGAAGGCATCAGCGACCTCACCGACGGTTACCTGAGTCACGTCGGCCTGATGGACGTGGTGCGCATTGACGAGGCCTGGGCCAAGGTCAACACCGACTTCATCCTGCCGCTCACGGTCAAGGTCGGTAAGCAGTACTTCATGGCGAGCCAGGGTCTGTGCATTGACAACAGCCTGTTCGCCCTGAAGGCTGTGGACATCGGCGTCGACGCCGGGCACAACGTGATGCTGCACGGCATCTACGGCGCGTTGGATCGTGAGGCGTTTGGCGGTTATCTGCCAGCTCCGCCCACCTACCCCGCAACCTGGACGGAAGGCCAGGACAGCTACAGCGCGGCGACCCTCGCCATTCCGGTCGCCGGCTGGAACGTCACCGGCGCGTACGTGCACAGCGGCATTGGCGCCCAGCGCGCATGGTCGGTCGGCCTGGACGGCAAGGTCCTCAACCACAAGGTCATGGGTGAGTTCGCCCGCGCCGAGAAGGACTTCGACGGCGCCAACATCGACGACAACCAGGACGCCTGGGTCGCGGGTGTTGACCTTATCAACACCACGGCCCTGACCCTGACCGGCAAGTACGGCCAGCTCGACAGCAGCTTCGTGGAGGGCGCGTTCCTGTCGGCGCTCACCCCGTACGCGGCCATTTCCCCGCATGACATTGACTGGGTGGACCGGCCGCTGTTCCTGGACCCGAGCAACATCGCGCGCGGTTGGGAGGCCAACCTCCAGTACCGCGGACTGATGAAGGGCACCATGCCCATCAACGTTCGCTACTATGACGGCGACCGGCTGGTCGGCCCTGGCGAGTACGACAGCGGCGACGCTGTGTGGACCGTGAGCGTCTCCAAGGAGATCGCCCAGGACGCGACGGCGACCCTGCTGTACGGCCGCCGCGAGGTCGAGAACACCGGTGAGATGTCCGGTTTGGATCCCATCCAGGTGCTCCGCGGCGAGTTGGCGGTGAAGTTCTAAGACAGTGCGGTGCGCCTCAGGCGCACAAGAGTTAGCGGATAATACAACCCCCCGGAGCGAACTCCGGGGGGTTGTTGTTTAGAGCCTATCCCTGGAACCTACAGGGGCCGCTCACAATGTCATTCTGAGGGAGCCCTTCGACTTCGCTCAGGGTAAACTCCGCGACCGAAGAATCTCCTACCCGTGTGCGACTCCCTCTGGGATGGCGTTGCCCATCCCAACGGGATGGCAGAGCCACCCGATAGGGGACTCCCGCCAGAGGTTTACCCGCCTGCGGCGGGTTTACCCGCTCGCCCGAGCCGCCGCGCTAATGGCCGCCGTACTCGTCACGCTCGCGACGGTTGATGTGCTTCGTCCGCCTGCGGCTGTAACCCCTGGCGCCCTTCTTGGTGGAGTGGTACTTGCTGCGGGGCAGCACCACGCGGCCGAACTTGAGGATGTATCGCGACTGCTTGCGCATGTCTCGGGGCGGCCCTGCGCCGGTAGGGCGCACGGCCCTTTTCCACAGTTGCCGCCAGTATAGTCGGGGCCGATCAGCGCCGTCAAGGGCACGCCGCGACGATGCAATGTCGTGCCCCGAGCACAAACCCAGCCAGGGTGTGCCGTGGAGGCGATGTTGGCTGTGGAATAACACATCAGCAGGGTGGTATCAGGTCCAGTGACGGTGGCGCATGAGCGGCAGTGATAACCATAACAACGGGAACGGCCGGGGACCCAAGATGGTGCTCATCGTTGACGACGACGATGAGGTGGCACGCACGCTGCAATCGATGATCGAGCGTCAGGGCTTCGAGACAACGCGCGCGGAAAACGGGGCCGTGGCCCTCAGCAAGATCCAGGCGCGGCGGCCGGACGTCATCCTGCTCGATATCATCATGCCTGTGATGGACGGGTTTCAGTTGCTGTCGGTGCTGCGCAAGATGCCGGAGGCGCGGGATATCCCCGTGATCATCCTCAGCGTGCGCAACGATGACGCCACCGTCAGCGCGGCATGGCAAGGAGGCGCCACCCTTTACCTGCCCAAGCCGTTCTCGTCGCGCGAGCTGATGACGGTTCTGCGACGCGTGGTGCTGGTGGCCGACGAGCTGAGGGAAGACGGCAAGACGCAGACGGCCGAGACGCTTTCCCGCTGATCCACCTGGCGCGGCCACGCGCACCGGTGGTGGCGCGCGCAGCCGAACTTTGCCCTGCTCAGCGCCAGTTCCCGCCGCAGCCAGGCACAAAGGACCCCCGCCTGACAGGAGGCTACAGCGTCCGCTATCTGCTGCCCGCCGCTTCCCCGTCGCGGCGCCACAGCGCGAAGCCGCCACCCTCTGCCACCAGACGGTAGCCTGGCTTGCTCATGGCGGCCCCAGTCACAGGAGCCCCATCTGGGCGGCGATAGCTCAGATAGTAGTCGGCGGACCGGCGGCTCAAGTGGTCTCTGGGCTCGATGTAGACGTAGACCTCGCCGCGGTTTGCCACGTATGAAGCGGCGGCGTAGGTGGTTAAGACGCTCGCGCCGCGCGGGATCATTGCGGCAAGCGTTCGGCGAGCGGAAACCGCTGTGGGAGAAAGCACCTCGCTGTGGCGCGCAATTGCGCCGATTCCCCCAGTCGCCGACACGGCAAAGAACAGCGCCGCGGCCAGAGCTGCGGGTGTGCGCGACACGCGCAGTCGCTGCTTCAGGGAACAGACGGAATAGGCGAAAGCCACAAACAGCGCGGTCGCCAGCAGCATGGAGTAGTGAGCAGTGAGATCGCGTACGGGCCAGTCCGACGGCTGCGCCAGCAACACGGCGACCGCGTCGGGGACGCCGAAGATGATCGGCCAGGCTCCCAGCGGCAGGATGTACCCATAGGGTGCGGCGATTTTCTCCAGGTAAATGCGGTTTCGCCCGCGACCCAGGAGAGCAAGTGCGCGGCTCGGATGGGTTGCCAAGTACCGGGCGGCGGCGGCCGGCGAGCTGCCCAGGTAGCCGTAGAGGTAGCGAAACGGGCGTTGGGATTCCGCGGTGCGAAAGTGCGGCATGACCAGCCCCAGGATCACTGCGCCATAGATTCCAGCCCCAACCGTGGGCAGCACCACCCACCGCCAACCCCTGCGCCGGGCCAGCGCGTACAGCGAGAAAACCGCCACCGGCACAATCATGGTTTCCTTGACCAGCAAGGTGAGGCCGCCCAAGAACGCGAACAGCCAGGGGCGGCTGCGCTCAAAATACAGCAGCGCGGCCACGAACGCGGCCAGGCCGAAGGTGGCCTCGTGAAAGAGCCACAGAGTCGGTCCCAGCACCGGCGGCAGGAGCAGGAAGCCTGTGGTCAGGGCGAGGGCCTCGCCCTCGGGCCACCGCCGCCGAAGAATCGCGCGTATCGGAAACGCCGCTGCCGCCAGCGCCGCGCTCTGCGCGATCAGAAGGGGTACGGGCGAGGGCCATATGGCGTACACCGGAAGCAGCGCCAGGAGCACCGGCGACCAGTGGGTGCCGAAGTGCGACCCGGCTTCATCGGACACGTGGAACAGACCACCGCCGTGGAGCGTCGTCCACAACCCCTGCTGAAACATATGGACGTCGCCGATCTGGGGGCCGAAGAAGAGCTGGCGAAGCGCGACGATGAGGGAGAGAGCGCCGATGGCGGCCGCCGCAAAGGGGAGATGGCGGTCGCGGCCCCACCTGAAAAGAGCCAGCGCCGCCACTGCCGCGCCCGCCCCAGTCAGCACTTGCAGCGGTTCCAGGCGCACATCTACTGCCACCTGGCCGGTCAGGGCCAGCTTGCACAGGATCACCCAGCCGACGAGCGCCGCGGCAATCGCCGCCAGCTTCCATCCCCAGGATATGCGCGTGCGCGCGATCCAGTATGCACCCGCGCCGACGGGGATGACAGCGATGACCACGCCGGCGGCTCCCAGCGCGGCCACGAGCACCTCGCCCGCGATGTGGGCCTCCCGCAGCAACTGCGTGGTCACCGGCCAGGCGAATAGGAGCACAAGCCCGACGCAGGCCCCAAGGTCGCGCGAGGTGAGCCGGTAGTCGCCTGCGGAAGCAGATAGCTGTGCCAGCCCCCGCCACCGGCGCTGAGCCCTCCTCACGCGCGGCTCTCCCAGGTGCTGCGCCTGTTGTGATCGAGACGCGTCATGAGTGGCCGGCCACCGGGGACGATCGGGAGTTGTGTTTCACCCGTCTCACACGCAGCGGACCGGTGGTAACGGCGCGCGTGGCGGCGCGGCTGTCGGGCCGGTCGGCGGCCCACGCGCCGGTGAGGGGGGTGCTGTTCTGCGGTTGGCTCCAGGTGCCGCTGGCGGAAAGGTTATTGAGGGCGCCGATGATGACCAGCCCTGTGTTGTAGAAGCTGTCGTCGGCGCGCAGGCCGTAATCGCCGCCCGGCTGCACCGGGGGCGTGAGGATGTTGGCGGCGGCGAAATAGTCGCTGTGGAAGGCCTCTGCTTCCTTGGTCATCACTACCGTGTCGTCAAGGGCGAAGTTCATGATGGCGATGATGCCGGAGCGGTCGCCGGTGTAAGCTCCCATGTAGCAGCCGATGGGATTGGCGGTGCGGCGAAATAAGGCGCCCCAAGTGCCGGCGCCGACGTTGTCGGCGGTGAAGGTGCCGGTGGCGTCGTAACCGGAGGAGGCGCCCACGGCGCCGGTCATGGTGAAGCTCCCCGCGTCCTGCGTGCCGTTGCCGCCGATCATGCCGCCCGAGGCCTGCAACTGCTTTGCTCCATCCACCGCGCCGGTAAAGAAGATGTCGTACTCGGCCACCGGCGCGCTGGTGAATGCGGCCCCTTCGACCGTGCCGTTTGCCCGCACCACGAAGCCGATGTTGGCCACCAGCTCGGTGTTGCCGCCGGTGGTTGTAAAGGCATCGCCCAGATAGGACCCTACCACCGGCGTCGGCGGGGCAGGCGAGTTCCCTCCGCCGCACCCCGCAATCGTGAGCGCCGCGACCGCGACGGCCGCGGCGGCGATCATCCAGCGCATGAGTGACCTCTCGGACGTAACTGGTTATCTGTTCGACGCTGCGCGACACGCGCCCTGTTGGTGCGCCGCCGAATTGCCCCGCCGTTGTGGATTTAGACGCGCGGCGCGGTGATTGGTTCCTGGCGCTCGCCGGGGCCGGCCTGAGGCGAGCAAGGGTGGCCAACACGGCGGACCGGTCGGCGGGCGGTACATCGGAATGCTAAGCGCTGGTGGTGGGTGTGACCCTCTTCCTTTGGTACCGGCCATACGCGCGTAACGCCTCTCCCTTCAAGGGAGAGGCCCCGACTTGTCGCCCCTCGACTTCGCTCGCCCCTCGACTTCGCTCGGGGCGACCCAGAGCATGTCGAAGGGTTGGGGGTGAGGGTGAACCGCGACGGCGGCAACCCTCTCCTTGATCCTCTCATGCCAGCATGCCAGAGGTTTACCCGCCTCTGGTGGGCAGCCAAGTCATGCCACAGGCAGACAAGTCCCTGGCAGGGAGTCGCCGACGCGCCATAGCCTGCGGCTCTGCCGCTATGGCGACGGCGCGAGGAATCCTCACCCCAAAGGTTCGAGGTCACATCCCTCGTGGTTGACAGACAGCTTCGCGGCGGCTTATACTTGCCTAACTAACCGTATGTTTAACCCGCGCGGACGGCGCATCGGCTGTGCGAGGAGGCGCGAAAACGTGCGGGCTGCGTCTGCGGCCTCGCTCCGGCAGCGCGGTTGCCGCTGGCGGGCAAAGCCCCGGCCACCGAAGCCGAGGGCGGCGTCCGCCGGGAGCGCGACGTCCTCGATGCCGACGGCCGGGACGCCGCGCGAGGATTCTCTCATGGCAAGGCCCAAGCGGGCGCGTGGAAACGCGAGCGGGTGCGCCAAGGAGCGCATCATGGAGGCGGCGGAGAAACTCTTCGCCGAGCAAGGCTACGCTGCCACGTCGGTGGCGCAGATTGCGGAGGCGGCGCAAGCGAACCGCGCCCTGCTGTACTATTACTTCCGCGACAAGCGCGACCTCTATTGGGCGATCACCAGGCGCGGGCTGGACGAGATTCTGAACCTGATAACGGCCGTGAGCGGGGCGCCGGGCAGCCCCTGGGAGCGGCTGGAGCGGTTCGTGCGCTCGTACTACGAGCTGCTGCTGGGGCGCCACAACATGGCGCGCATGGTGTTTCGAGAGCTGATGGTGGGCAGCGACCAACTGGGGCTGCCCATCGACCATCACGCGCGCGAGAGCCTGGCGCAGGTGCGGCGGATGCTGCAGGACGGCTTGCGCGGGGGCGCGTTCACGGATCTCGACCCGGAGCTGACGGCATTCTCGTTATTCGGCATGATCCACGCGTTTTTCATGCAGCGGCTGGCGACGGGGCGCAGCTTCCCAAGTGACGTGGTGGTGGCGCACACGATGGCGCTGCTGCGCCACGGGGCACAGTCGCCGAGCGCGCGGAGTTCACTATCGCAGCGAGACGCGAAGGGGAAGGCATGAGAGCAGGAACCCGATTCATAGTGGTGGTTGTGATTGGGGCGTTGCTGGCTCTGGCGGTGTGGGCTGCAGCCAGGCAGATCGAGGCCAAACGCAGTCTCAAGCCGGCGCCGCAGCAGACGGCGGTCCCGGTCACGGTGGCCGCGGCGACGGTGGCGGAGATGGCGTCGGTGCTGGAGATCACAGGCACGGTCGAAGCGGATCGCAAGGTGACGCTGGCGGTGCAGATCCCGGGCAGGCTGACGGCGGTGACGGCCGACGAGGGCGACCGGGTGAGCGCGGGGCAAGTGATCCTGCGCCTGGATGACAGTGACGCGCGGGCGCAGTTAGCCCAGGTGCAGGCGGCGGTGCAGGCGGCGGAGGCCGCTTATGGCACGGCGCAGGCGCGGCTGGAGCTGGCGCTGGCGGGAGCGCGCCCGCAGGAGCGCCGCCAGGCCGAGGCCAACGTCAGCCAATCACAGGCCGCGGTGAGCGCGGCGGAGGCGGCGCTGGAGGCGCTGCGCAAGGGCGCGCGGCCGCAAGAGCGCGCCCAGGCGGAGCAAGCCGTGCGTCAGGCCGAGGCGGGGTTGGAGAACGCGAAGGCGGACCTGGGGCGCGCGGAGGAGCTGTTCCGCAGCGGCGCGGTCTCGGCCCAACAGTTGGATCTGGCGCGCACGCAGTACAAGGTTGCGCAAGCCCAGCACCAGACCGCCAAGGAACAACTCGACCTGGTGCGTGCGGGGCCCCGGGTGGAGGAGATCCAGGCGGCGGAGGATCGGCTAAAGCAAGCGCGGGCGGCGCTGGAGATCGCGCGGCAGCAGAACAGCGTGGTGCGCGAGGGGGCGCGGGAGGAGGATATCCGGGCCGCGCGCGGGCAGGTGGCGCAGATGCGGGCCGGCGTGGCGCAGGCCCGCGCGGCGCTGCAAGCGGCCCAGGTCACGCTCGACAAGACGGTCGTGCGCAGCCCGCTCAATGGGGCCGTCTCGCAGCGAAACGTTGACCCCGGTCAGAGCGTTCTGCCGGGGATGGAGTTGCTGGAAGTCGTGGATAACCACCAAGTATACGTCAAGGCGAAAGTGACCGAGAGCGAAGTGCGGGCGGTGCGCGCGGGCGACAAGGTGCAGGTGCGGGTGGACGCCTATCCCGGTGAGACTTTCTCCGGGCAGGTGGCGGACATCCTGCCCGCGGCGCAGGTGGAGACGCGCACGTTCCACGTGCGGGTGCGCATTCTCAACCCGCAGGGGCGCTTGAAATCGGGAATGTTCGCGCGCGCCGCAGTCACGCTGGCGCGCTTCAAGGCGACCGCGATTCCACGCCGCGCCGTGGTGGAGGAGGGGCCCAGCCGGTCGGTGTTCGTTGTGCGCGACGGCAAGGCGCACCTGCAGCCCGTGAGCCTGGGCATCGAGCAAGGCGACCTGGTGCAGGCGACCAGCGGCGTCAACCCCGGTGACGAGATCGTGGTCACGGGCCAGGATCGCCTGGGCGACGGCGACACGGTCACTGTCAAGGGAGGCGCCTGATGTCGATCTGGGGCGTCTCAGTCCGGCGGCCGGTGTTCATCGCCATGGTCATGCTGGCCCTGGTGGTGGTCGGCCTCATCAGCTACTTTCGCCTGGGGATGGACCTGCTGCCCAACCTCAATATCCCCTACGTCACGGTGGCGGTGGTCTATCCCGGCGCGGGTCCGCGCGAGATCGAGACCGAGGTCACCAAGCGCATCGAGGACGCGGTCGCCACGACGCGCAACGTCAAGCACATCAACTCGTACTCCTACGAGGGCGTGAGCGCGGTCGTGATCGAGTTCGAGGTGGGGGTTGAACCCGACATCGCGGCGCAGGACATCCGCGACAAGGTGGCGCCAATCGAGCGCGAGTTGCCGCAGGACGCGGAGCGCCCGGTGATCTCCAAGGTTGACGTGGAAGCGCGGTCGGTGATGGAGCTCGCGGTGTCGAGCAAGCTGCCCCTGATCCGGCTGCGGCGCATGGCGAAGGATGTTATCGCGCCGCGCCTGGAGCGCGTCAACGGCGTGGCGTCGGCCAATGTGTACGGCGGGCTGGAGCGCGAGATCCAGGTGGCGGTGGATCGGGCGCGGCTGCAGGCCTACGACTTCTCCTTCGACCAGCTGGCGAACGCCCTGGCCCTGGGCAACCTGAACGTCCCCGCCGGGCACATCAACGACATCGGTCGGCGCTTCACGGTGCGGGTACCGGAGGAATACGGCAGCGTCGAGCAGATCCGCAACACCATGATCATGACCCCCGATGGGCCGGTGCGCCTGAGCGACGTCGCCCAGGTGCGCGACACGCACAAGGAACAGGAGACCGTCACCCGCCTCAACCTCAAGCCGACGGTCAACATCTCGGTGGTGAAGGTGGCGGAGGCCAACATCGTGCAGACGGCGGCGCGCCTGCGCGAGGCGGTGGACGAGCTCAACCGGGAGTTGCCCGAGGGCACGGCGGTCACGGTGGTGCTCGACCGTTCGGAGTTCGCGCGCGACAGCGTGGCCGACGTGACCAACAACCTGCTGCTCGGCGGCCTGCTGGCGGTGATCGTGGTATTCCTGTTCCTGCGCAGCTTCCGCAGCACCATCATCGCCTCGTTCGCACTGCCGACGTCGGTGATCTCGGCGTTTGGGCTGCTATACTTCGCGGGCTTCACGCTCAACATGATGTCGATGCTGGCGCTGGCGCTGGCGATCGGGATGCTGATCGACGACGCGATCGTGGTGATCGAGAACATCTACCGCCACGTGGAGGAGGGGGAAGAGCCGCGTGACGCGGCCATCAACGGCACCAGCGAAATCGCGCTGGCGGTGATGGCCATCACCTTCACCATCGTCGCGGTGTTCGCGCCGATCGCGTTCATGCGCGGGATCGCGGGGCAATTCTTCCGCCAGTTTGGCCTGACGGTCGCGTTCGCGGTGCTGGTGTCGCTGTTCGTATCGCTGACGCTGACGCCGATGCTGGCGTCGCGCCTGCTGCGCCCGGCGCGCAAGGAAAAGAAGCAGGGCGGAGTGCTGGGGCGCATCGGCGCGTTCTACGACCAGATCGACTCATTCTACCGCGGCGCCCTCGCCTGGTCGCTGCGGCACCGGGGCCTGGTGGTGGCAATCGGAGTGGTGTCGTTTGCGTTCGGCCTGTTTCTGATCGCGGTGGTGCTGCCAAAGGAGACCTTCCCCACGCTGGACGCCGATGACTTCGAGGCCAGCCTCACCCTGCCGGGAGGCACTTCGCTGCAGAGCACCGACCAGGTCGCGCGCGAGGTGGAGAAGATGCTGCTCACAGTGCCGGAGGTCGAACGGGTGCTGGCGCGCGTCGGCGGCGGCGGCGCCGCCACCTCCATCTTCGGCGGCGGGCGTGGAGCGAACCAGGCGACCATTGATGTCAAGCTCAAGTCCAGGCGCCCGCGCACCGCCCTGCAGATCGTCGATGAGGTACGGGGGCGGCT
>Ga0315279_10009806_pt1 | contig 11348 bp, 8 predicted proteins | sample YL17G06_20_MG_FD_203694 | JGI IMG/M metagenome (GOLD analysis project Ga0315279, IMG submission 203694) | Sediment microbial communities from Yellowstone Lake, YNP, Wyoming, USA - YL17G06_20 | ecosystem: Environmental > Aquatic > Freshwater > Lake > Sediment | place: USA: Wyoming | collected...
CCCTGCGCATTCGATGACCGCGTTGTAAGCTACGGAGGTCGGCTCCACGAGGCTACCAGCCAGGAAGAGGTCGATGCCAGAGTATCTTCTCTTCAGAGGGGCGAGGCTCCAAACGACTCGCGAGGGAACAACGAGATATTTCGTGTAGGCCCCATGGACGTTGAATCCAATCTCATCGAGCTGTTCGCATTGGTTAGGATATCCGTCAGCACACGGTTTGCACTGTCCACACCAGAGCATCTCCTCAACCGTTACTTCTTCACCAGCATCAAAGGGCCGATTCGTCCGCTTGTTGCGAGCTTTTTTGCCTGCCTTCACGACCACTCCTGCGAGCTCGTGCCCCATGATCGCAGGGAAACCGGTTAGTCCGGGGTATAGGATATATCCCTCTTTGTCAGCTTCAGCCATGTGAACATCACTTCCGCAAATGCCGCAGGTTTTTACTTCAATGAGAACCTCTTCTTCCCCTGGTTCTGGGATCTCGTATTCTCGAATCTCCATCTTGGGGTTCTTCCAGACCTTGCTTCCCAGGTAGGTCTGTTTTCCTTGAATGTCCTTTGAACCCAAAACAAAATCAGGTCTGGGTTTCCATTCGGCCACCAACGTAACACCTCTCATCTTCTGTGCCATTTTGAAGCTCCTCCTTTTTCAGTCGCAGAGCGCATGGAGCCTAGCGCTTAAAAACTCAATGCGCGAATGCCGATTTTTTATTTCGATGATGACCTCTTCCGCTTAGAATCACCGCAGTGTGCAAACCCCCTCTCTCAATTTCACGAAGGTGCCTTTGACCAAAGATTCCTTCGCTGCCAGACCCAGTTCCACTGATATCCTGCCGTCTCTTCCCTCTACAGACGGTTCTTTGTCCTCTAAGATGCAATGGATAAAATCTTTCATCTCGGCCAGATAGGCCTCTTGGTAGCGCTCAAGAAAGAAGAACAGGGGTTTCTCACCGTAAATAGAATCCGCCTTGTGAAGGGTCACCTCTGTGGGGGCTTTGTTCCCAACGATCACGGACCCTTCCGAGCCAAACACCTCGATCCGTTGGTCGTAACCATAGACCGCCTGCCGGCTGTTATCAATGGCTCCTAAGGCCCCACTCACAAATTTCATGAGTACCACGGCTGTATCGACATCTCCTACTTCACCAATCGCGGGATCGATACAGCAATTCGCACTCGCGACGAGTTCCGCAACTTCCTCTCCCATGAGGTAGCGAGCCATATCAAAATCGTGGATCATCATATCGAGAAATAGCCCTCCCGAGACTCTCACGTACTCAATGGGAGGAGGTTGAGGATCACGGCTCGAAATACGAAGCAGGTGAGGTGTGCCGATCTTTCCAGACACAACCAATTCCCTTGCTTTTCGGAAACTGGGATCAAAACGTCGGTTAAACCCGACCTGGAATTTCACTCCTGATTTTTTCACTGCCTCGAGGGCCTGATCGATCTTGTCCAATTTCAGGTCGATCGGCTTCTCGCAGAAGATCTGTTTCCCAGCTCTCGCCGACTCGACAACGATCTGGGCATGAGTGTCCGTAGACGAACAGATGACCACCGCCTGGATCTCTTTGTTTTCCAACAATCGGCGATAGTCCCGCTCCCAGACAGGAACTTCCAGCTCCTCAGCGAGTTTCCGCGCCGAGGTGTCGATCACGTCAGCCACGGCCACTAATTTTGCTCCCGAGATCTGATATTTCAGATTTCTGGCGTGAATCTGACCGATTCTACCCGCCCCGATGACTCCAACCTTGACTGTGTGCATCGATCTTTCAACTTCTCCCATGATCCCCTCTTCTTCCTCTTTCCTTCGATCAACAGGGTGGACACATTGGCCAGGCTTTCACACACACACGACCCATGCTTGAGTGGATTTCCAGGCTGAGTCTCATTGTAACCTGATCGGGCAGACCTTCAAAGGGTTCCTCGATCTCCGTCCGATTCATTCTTTGATGAGAAAGATATTTTGAACATCGAAAACCATCCACACCTTGTCGCCCCGGTGAAAGACACTCTGTTTGAGTGGATTCGAAATCTGAATGGTGAACAGTTGCCCCTTTGCCGCTACCTCGTAGATCACTTCCGAACCCAAATACGTCACGAGACTCACTTGCCCCGCAAACATTCCTTCCTGAGCAGACAGGTCAATCATTTCCGGTCTAACGACCAGGATGACCTTGTCTCCTTTGTGGAAGTCGTCCTGCCTGTCGAAACGAAGAATCTTGTCCCAGACTTTCACTCCTATCGCTGTCCCGTCTTTCTCGAGTACCTCGCCTGAAACGAAATTGGTGGTTTTCCCGATGAAATCAGCCACAAACTTCGTTTTCGGCCTGGCATAGATTTCTTCCGGTGCCCCGACCTGCTCAATGGCGCCCTGGTTCATCACCACAATCCGGTCGGAGAGGGTCATGGCTTCCTCTTGATCGTGCGTGACGTAAACCGAGGTAATATTCAAATCCTGTTGAATCTTTCGAATAAAAATACGCATCCTGATTCTGAGTTTGGCGTCGAGGTTCGATAAGGGTTCGTCGAACAAAAGGACCTTCGGTTCATTGACGATGGCTCGGGCCAAGGCGACCCGTTGTTGCTGGCCACCGGAAAGCTGCCCCACGGGTCGGTTGCCGAGCCCGGTCAGGCCCACGAGATCGAGTATCTTCTCGACTTTCTCCTTGATCTCACTTCTGGGTAGTTTCTTAAGCTCCAATCCGTAAGCGACGTTCTTGTAAATGTTCATATGAGGAAAGAGAGCATAGCTCTGGAAGACCATGCACGTATCCCGCTTATTCGCAGGGATGTCGTTGATCTTTACATGGTCAAGAAAGAGTTCGCCACGGGTTGGAGTCTCAAAGCCTCCGATCAGTCGCAAGGTGGTTGTCTTGCCGCAACCCGAAGGGCCCAGGAGTGTGATGAACTCTCCTTTTTGGATCTGGAGATTAAAGTCCTTCACGGCGACCACTTTTTCTTCCTGGTAGTCGCTGAAAAACTCCTTTGAAAGGTTCTTGATTTCGAGATAGGTCTCGTTCATTCGTTCACGGCTCCTCTAACTGTCTCATATGGATTGCAGAGTTTCTGCCTTTTCGAACTTGAGCTTTCTTCCTCCTCCCAATCGGTTGACCAAGAACTGGATGAGCCACAGGGCCAGCAGAATGAAAATAATGATCACCACAGAGAAGGCAGCGGCTTGGGAGAGGTCTGAATTCTCAACAGAACCCAGAATGGCAATCGTAATGAGGTTCCATTTCCCTGAAACAACGAAGATGACCGCACTAATCGCCGTCATGCATTTGACAAAGGTAAACGCGAGGCCAGTGTAAAAAGCCGGGGTAATGAGGGGAAGCGTAATTCTCCTGAAGGTAACGGAGCTGTCCGCTCCGAGATCCGTTGAAGCCTCTTCAATGCTCGGATCGATTTGCTGAAGCTCTGCGATCCCGGTCTGGACTCCCACCGCAATATCGCGGAAAATAAACAGGAGGACGATGATGGCGGCTGTCCCTGTCAGGAGAAGCGGGCGTTGGTTGAAAGCCAGAATATAGCCGATCCCTACGACAGTGCCAGGGACTGCAAACGTCAACAAGGAAACGAGTTCCATGAGCCGTTTCCCGGGAAAGTTCTTCCGAACGACCAAAAAGGCAATGACCATGGCCAAGACACCGGAAATGGGTGTCGCAATCGATGAGAGGATCAGAGTGTCTTTGATGTATTCCCATCCAATGGTGAAGACATGGACATAATTGTCCCAAGTCAGCGAGTGATTTGCGCCCCAGAGCTTCACAACGGAACCGAAGAGAATCATCCCGTAAAAGAGAAAAATGACGCTTGCGAGCAGCAGACACAGCCCGAAGATCGAATACTTGGTTAGGGAACGATCCACCTTGATTCTTGCCGCTGAAGGCTTACCCGTCACCGTGACGTAGGATTTCCGGCTCACCCAGTACTTCTGCACGCAGAAGGCAATCAATGACGGGATGAGCAACAAGATCGCGAGGGCTGCGCCTCCTTTCATGTTGTACATGCCCACGATGGTTAAATAGGCTTGAGTTGCCAAAATCGTATAGTTTCCAGCCAGGATCATGGGATTTCCGAAATCGGCTAGAGACTGACTAAAGATCAGGAGTATCGCACTCGCAATGCCCGGGGTGGCAAGTGGCAAGGTGATACTTCTAAAGATCTTTCCTTTGGAAGCTCCCAAATCCAGTGCGGCATCCTCGAGGGCAGGATCGATGGCTTGCAGAACCCCATAAAGCGTCAAATAGGCCGTTGAAAAATAAGTCAGAGTCTCGACGACCAGGAGTCCCCAAAACCCATAGATCTTGAACTGAATCATCTCCCGCAAGATCATCTTGCTTACGAACCCCTGTTTTCCAAAGAGCAGAATGGCTGATAGAGACATCATGAATGGAGGGGCGATGATGGGAAATGTGGCGGTCACGGTGAAGAAGCGCTTCCAGGGAATGTTGACCCGCGTGATGGCATAGGCGAAAATGAAGCCGATGAGGGTCCCCAAAATTGAGACAGCCACTCCCAAAGTCAGACTATGGATGAGAGGCTGGACGTTATACCGTTTTGACATCAGGTCGACAAAAACCTGGAGGCTGAACCGTCCGTTGTCTTCGAAACTGAGTTGAAAAATCTTAAACAGAGGCAGAACGACAAAAAGAAAGAGAAAGACGTTGACCAAGAGGATCCCCATCAGCAGAAGGGGTTCCTGAAAGAGTCTCTTGAGATCTGAAGGAGTTCTCTTCAGGGTGGCTACAAATCGCTTGGTCCGAATCATGGGTGGGAACACTTCCTCAATTGGGGGTTCATCAAATGCAGGTGAAGGGGGGATATTCCCCCCCCTTCCCAGTTATTTACCAATCATCTGGCGCCATTTTTCAATCAGTCTCTTGTTGTTATTTCCTGCCCATTCATCATCGTAGCTAATCAGTTTCACATCAGCGGCCTTCGTGGCACCCGCAGCGATCTCTGCTTCGGGGTTCAGAGGAATTCGGAACCAAACCTGCATCAAATCCTGGGCCCGTTTTGATAAGGTCCAATCGATGAATTTCTTGCCCAGTTCAGGCTCTGGTCCCCCTTTAATCAGACCCAGACCTCCAATTTCGTACCCAGTGCCCTCGCTCGGGAAAGTCCCTTTGACGGGATAGCCTTTCGAGGACCCTTTGGCAAGAATGTCATGCGAGAAGGCAATCCCAATGGCAATCTCTCCCAATCCCGCTTGGGTGACGCAGGCGGAACCCGAAGTGTTGTAATGGTGGATATTCGCGTCCAGCTTCTTCCAATAATCGAAAGCCTTGTCTTCTCCCATGATCATACACACGGTGGCCAGCGTCGTAAATGCAGTTCCAGATGTGTACGGGTAGGCGATTGAGATCTGCCCTTTGAATTCAGGTTTGATGAGATCTTGCCATGAGGTGGGATACGGAACCTTGTTCTTTTCGAACCAGTTGGTATTGTTGCCGAACCCGATGGCGCCGAAATAGAAGCCCGTCCAGTAATCTTCGGCGTCCTTCAAGTTCCCCTTGAGAAAAGGAGCTCCCACCGGTGACTTGTAGGGAATCAGCAGACCCTCTTTCTTCCCTGCGATGAATTCGGTACTGGGACCCCCGAACCAGAGACTGACCTGTGGATTCTTGGCCTCGGCTTTCAACCGGGTCAGCACTTCGCCGGCGGACATCCGAACCCATTCTACGTTGATTTTGGTGTCCTTGATGAAGGCTTCGATATAGACTTTTGCCTCATTGGGATCCAAGGCCGTGTACATATGCAGCACGTCTGCGGCCTCGGATAGGACTGGAGTGCCAACCCATAAAGCCAACAACACCGACATGAACGCTATCATTGTGATTCTTTTCATCTTTTTCCCTCCTTCGTGGTCGTTCGAGTAGAAAAGCCCTTCGCCTCTGCAATAAGATTTCTGAAGCCTTTCGTAGCCTTTCCCTCCTTGTTGCCTGTATTTAAGCAGAGCGACAAAGAAATGTCAACCCTTTCGGCTCCTCGGCCTAAAGGCCGGAGCTTGTTTAGGGTTGACCCTGAGCCGCGTTCCTTCACCCCGTTCTCAAAGGCGGGGCTTGGCGCGGCCGAACGGGTCAACTCCTTCTGAATCGAAATTACCCGTTGACAGGCTTTGCATAATGTGTATATATGTTAGGCTATTCCATTGACGGAGTGATTCTCCATGAGCCATCCTACTCCCAAAGATCCAAAAGATCGGATTATTTTCGCCCTCGATGTAGACCACTTCACCGAAGCCCGGCAGTGGGTCACCCTCCTCAAGGACCGCATCGGCCTGTTCAAGGTCGGGAAACAACTCTTTACCCATGCGGGGCCCAAGGTCATTGACATGATCCGGGGCAAGAATCAAAACGTCTTTCTCGATCTCAAATTTCATGACATTCCGAACACGGTGGCGCGAGCGGGAGAAGAAGCAACCAAACTGAACGTTTCCATGTTTGACCTCCATGCTTTGGGAGGCCTCGAGATGATGAAAAAGACTGTAGAGGCCTCCAGGACAGCCGCGAAAGAACTGGGGATTCCTAAACCCATCATCCTCGCCATCACGATCCTTACCAGCATGGATGATAGCACCCTGAAGGAAGTCGGAATCCAGGGGCCCGTGATTCAGGCCGTGGGACAGTTGGCCTTTCTTGCCATGAAGGCAGGGGTCGATGGCGTCGTGGCGTCCCCCCAAGAGATCGGCATTATTCGTGAGCGATGCGGAAAGGACTTCCTCATCGTCACCCCGGGCATCCGGTCTCCCGCAGAAAAGAAGGACGACCAGAAGAGGACCCTGACGCCCAAAGAAGCCATCACCGCAGGGGCAAGTTACCTCGTCATCGGCCGACCCATTAGAGAAGCTAAAGATCCCCTCGAAGCTGTTCAGAAAATCATCGAGGATATTTCGTGACCCAAGTCATCTATGGTATTCATCCAGTCACAGAGGCGATCAAATCGTCTCATCTCGAAATTGAAAAACTCCTGATCGGAACCCAGAAACCCCATCCCTCTCTTCAATGGATCATCGACCTGGCCGCGGCAAGAAAAATCCCAGTGACGATGACCGATCGCAAAACGCTAGAGGGTTTTGCAAGAGGCGGGCTCCACCAGAACATCGTTGCCCTGGCGAGAGGCATTGCCTACGCTCAAGTTGGGGATCTTCTCGCCCGCTGGAAGAATAAAGGAGGAAGTGCTTTTTTTCTCATTCTCGACGGCATTCAAGACCCGCAGAATTTCGGGGCACTCATTCGCACGGCCCTCGGTTGTGGAGTTCAGGGAATCATCATCCCGAAAGACAGGGCTGTGGGTGTTACCCCCGTTGTCATCAAAGCCTCTGCAGGAGCCACCGCTTATCTTCCGATCGCCAGGGTCGTTAACCTTGCGACCACCATCGAGGCATTGAAACAGGAGGGGATCTGGGTTTACGGTGCTTCTGGAGAAGCAAAAGAAGTGATCTATGATCTCGATTTGAACATGGACCTTGCCACCGTCATTGGATCCGAGGGTAAAGGCATTCGTCCTCTCGTTCAGAAGAAGTGCGACCGCCTCTTTTCCATCCCGATGAAAGGCCCCGTCTCCTCTTTTAATGCCTCTGTGTCAGGGGCCATGGTTCTGTATGAAGTGATGAGGCAACGCGACAGGAGGCAGAGAGAACGATCATGATCAGCATTCAGAGACCCGGCATGGAAAGCCTTGACATCCACTTTGTTCTGATCGATTTCGAAGGAACCCTTGCCATGGACGGCCGTGTCCATCCTAAGGCGAAGGATAAGGTGAACCTTCTATCCAAACGAGTAACCATCACCATCCTGACGAAAAGCAACAGGGAAAAGGTCGAGGAGACCCTGAGAAAGATGAGGGCAGAAATTCTCTATGTGACAGAGGGAGACTCTTCCCAACAGAAGCTGAATGCGTTGCAACGCCTCGGAGCCCATCAAACCGCGGTCATCGGAAACGGGCTCGACGACGTGCGGATCCTGGAACAGGCTGGGTTAGGGATGTGTGTGATCGGAAAAGAAGGAGCGTCCGCAGAGGCTATGGCCAAGGCGGATCTGGTCGTCACCCATGTTCTCGACGCTCTTGACTTCTTGTTGAAGCCCTTGCGACAAAGGGCAATCTTGGGTCGATGATGGGACTAAGGTCTCTGCATCGAGACTGCGCAGCGACCACTGGGGCATGGGCAGAGGGGGGCCACACCCATCGGTAGCCCGGGGTGTTTTTGGATAGGCAACGTTAAGAATCATCCTCGGAGGCTTTGTGATGACCAAGCTTGAATTGTGGGGACGCTATAAGAAGGTTCTGAGCTCTGTCCCGGAGTGTGGACTCCTATTGGATATTAGCCGGATGAATTTCCCCGACGATTACTTCGATCGGATGGGGTCAAAGATTCAAAAGGCCTTTAGGGATATGGAGGCCCTTGAATCAGGAGCCATTGCCAACCCGGATGAGAAACGGTGGGTGGGCCATTACTGGCTCCGTGCTCCCGGGCTCGCCCCGACACCTGAGATCACCCGTCACATCAAGGCAATGATTCGCTCCATCAAAGATTTTTCAAACCGGGTCCACGCGGGAACCATTCGGGCTCCCAAGCGTAGAGCATTCACCAAGGCTCTCGTCATTGGAATTGGCGGATCAGCCCTTGGACCTCAGTTCGTTTCGCAAGCTTTAAGAACATCGAGAGATCCCATCAAGTTCCATTTCTTTGACAACACGGACCCCGATGGCATGGATCTCGTTCTGAGAGAAATCGGGGAAAACCTCTCCAGAACATTGACCCTCGTCATTTCCAAGAGTGGAGGAACAAAAGAAACTCGGAATGGGATGTTGGAGGCTAAAGCTGCCTATCAGGCCAAAGGGTTGGATTTCGAGAAATACGCAGTGGCCGTCACCCAGAAAGATAGTGAGCTCGACCGCCTCGCCAAGAAATGTAAATGGATTGCCAGATTCCCGATGTGGGACTGGATTGGTGGACGCACCTCCGAGCTGTCTGCGGTCGGTCTCCTCCCTGCTGCACTTCAGGGAATCGATATCGATGCCTTACTCGAAGGAGCCCGGCTCTGCGATGAGGCCACCCGAAAAAAGGAAGCCCGTGCGAATCCTGCAGCCCTACTCGCCCTCATGTGGTATTACGCCACGAGAGCCGAGGGGAGAAGGGACATGGTCATTCTTCCTTACAAGGACAGGCTACAGCTCTTTCCCAGGTATCTCCAGCAACTCGTGATGGAATCTTTGGGTAAAGAAAAAGATCTTGACGGAAAGATCGTCAATCAGGGAATCACCGTTTATGGGAACAAGGGATCCACAGACCAGCACGCCTATGTCCAACAACTTCGGGAAGGGATCAATCATTTCTTCGTCACGTTTGTTGAAGTTCTGAAGGACCGCAAAGGGACGTCTATCGAGGTGGAACCAGGCGTCACCAGCGGCGATTACCTAATCCATTTTCTCCAGGGCACCCAAGAAGCCCTCTACGAGAAGGGCCGGGAGTCCATGACGATTACGATTGAACAGGTGAATGCTCGGTCTGTCGGTGCCCTCATTGCCCTCTATGAAAGGGCGGTGGGTCTGTACGCGTCTTTCATCAACGTGAACGCCTACCATCAGCCAGGAGTCGAAGCGGGGAAGAAAGCAGCCCAGGCAACGATCCAACTTCAGTCTCGCGTGTTTGCCTTTCTCCGGAATGAGAAGGGAAAGGCCTTTACACCCGATGAGATCGCTTCTGTCCTCCATATGCCTGAGGGGGCAGAAAGCATATTCAAACTTCTAAATCACGCGGCTCTGAATCCAGATCACAGGATCAGGAAATTGGCTGCGGATCCTCCCTTCCAATCCCGGTACCAATATGCGCCGTAGATGACTGAGACCAATAGTCCACCCCCTGGGCCTAAGGTATTTGCCGCCGCGAATTTCGGAAGCTGCAAAAAAAATTAGAATCTTGCTAAAAATGAAACCAGGCCCGTAAGGATGGTTCTCTTGGAGGACTTTGGACCTGCCTGCGCGAAGCCGCTTCGGCGAAGGCAGGGCCGAACCTTAGGTTACCCGTTCTATGATGCCCGGCATTCCAAAGTGAAGCTTCCCGCCCTGAAGGGCGGCGCTTCCCGGGAAGGTAATTTCATTTTGTGTTGTGCCCCTTAGCCCTGCCATAAAGGGCGGGGCTTTCGGGGCACTTGCCGGTCACGGAAAGAGAGCCATCCTGAAAGGGCCAAGGACAAAAGAATACCGATGTGTCTAAGAACGGTAGGAGGCGTTGATCTTTACGTAATCGAATGAAAGGTCCATGGTGAAGACAGAAAACTCGCCTTTGCCTTGATGGAGGTTGACGATCACTTTGAAAGATTTCTCTTTCAGCACCTTCCGGGCGCGGCTCTCGAATGTTTCTCCCAAACCGACCCCTCGCTTCACAATCGGAATCTTATCTAAGAAGACATCAATTCGGTCAGGATCAATCGAAGCCCCTGAATATCCCACGGCACACATCACTCTTCCCCAATTGAGGTCTTCCCCAAAGAAGGCGGTTTTTACCAATGCGGAATTGGCGATCGCATAGGCAACTTTTTGCGCGTCCTCCCTGTTCCGTGCTCCCTTCACCGCCACCTCGATGAATTTCGTTGCCCCTTCTCCATCCTTCACAACGCTCTTCGCCAGATTCTGACAAACCTCCAGAAGCATGGATTGAAAGGTCTTCCCGTCTTTACCCATTCGATCAATGATCGGATGATCGGCTTTCCCGTTGGCGAGCAAGAGCACCGTGTCATTCGTACTCATATCTCCATCAAGGGTAATGCAATTGTAGGAATCGTCAGCGACTTCTCGCAACATCCTCCGAAGCATCGGTGCTTTCACCTTTGCATCCGTCACCAGATAGGAGAGCATCGTGGCCACATGGGGCTGGATCATTCCAGCCCCCTTCACCATTCCGCACATCTTGACCCTTTTCCCTTTGATCCGACAGGTGGCCACTTCGATTTTTGGAAAGGTGTCCGTCGTCATGATGGCTTCCACGGTTCTCATCCATCCATCCGAAGAAAGGTCCTTAGCCAATTTCGGAATGCTTCTTTCGATCACCGGCATCGGCAGAGGAACCCCGATCACGCCTGTTGAGGAAATCAGTACGAGACGCTCGTCAATTCCAAGGTGTCTCGAGACCCACAAAGCCATTTTTCGAGCATCCTTCAGCCCCCTCGATCCGGTGCAGGCATTGGCATTGCCACTGTTCATCACCACGGCCTGACAGACCCCTTTCTGGATCCTCTCCATATCTAATCGGACAGGAGCGGCCTTTACCCGATTGGTCGTAAAAAGCCCGGCAGCTTGAGCAGGGACTTCAGAACAAATCAGGCCGAGATCTTTTTTCCC
>Ga0315279_10009808_pt1 | contig 11347 bp, 8 predicted proteins | sample YL17G06_20_MG_FD_203694 | JGI IMG/M metagenome (GOLD analysis project Ga0315279, IMG submission 203694) | Sediment microbial communities from Yellowstone Lake, YNP, Wyoming, USA - YL17G06_20 | ecosystem: Environmental > Aquatic > Freshwater > Lake > Sediment | place: USA: Wyoming | collected...
ATCAACATTCTATTCCCGAAAAACAGCCAGAACCCGATGTAAACCCATAGAATCAGTGATAGGGCAGGTATCGCATAGTGGAGCATTCTCTGTCTCCTTAGAACGATATAGCCTGCGATCGCCATGATGGTCACTGGACAGAAAATGATGATGTATCCCACCAGGGCGTGTGGGAAGCTCCAAAGAATTCCTGGAATCGCCCCCCCGGCCTCCCACAGTCCTCGTCCAGTCAATAGCGTGGAAGCCCTCCAGGTTGACTGAGTCGCCGCGGTCACCAGCATCGAAAGTAGATCATTGAGTCTTGGGGCCCAACTTGGAATCGATAGAATCACAATCCCTGCAGCGGAGGCCGCCAGGGGTTTGATGAGATTCTTCCTCTTCGTCAAACCGAAATAGAGAAACAGGAAAGTCAGGATCATAGCGACCAACAAAGCTATCGACATGTGGAAGGCGACGGTTCCGGATGCGAGTAAGGTGAAAGCGATGAGGTTTCTCCGATTCCTGCCTTCTATGTAACGGTCAAGATAGACCAACGATAGCACGAGTAGAAAGGTCGCGAAGATCTGACGATAGTATGATTCGTTGACAGCCCAGACCTGCACGTATGAGACGGCTACAAGTGAAGCAGCGAAAAGACCTGCCCAATTACTTCGCGCTAGATTCCTTCCGGCCACGAAGCACACCAGAACAAGGAGCATACCGGCAAGCGTGGGAACATAAAATTTGAAAATCCAATGAGTATCGGCGCCGAAAGTGCTCTGCGCAAGTGAAATGACAACGAAGAAGCCGGGTTCAATCCATTTCTCATTCGGCCGCAATGATGGCGGGAAATCTGGATAAGCGGGCAAATCCTTCCACTCAGCGGAGTCTTCATAGTGACCGAGGAGTTGCTCGTACAGCCCCGTGTCGAATCCGATATTGAACTGATAGTTGTTCGTCAAGTAAGGCGAGACTCGAATGAAGGAAGAGAGTATGAGAATCGAGAGTAGACCGATTAGCAGAAGTGTAGATCTTCGTGACACTCTCAGACTGTTGAATCGCGCCCAAATCATGATGATACCAGAATGCCGCAATCTTCCCTAATGCAGTGAATGAGTCATAAAGAATTGCTCGAATGTCTCTGGTTGGAATCGCGTCACTATGATCCGGACGCCTTCAGACCCTTCAATCAGATTCAAGTCTCAAGCATCATGTACATCAGTCACGAGGTAGATCGTGATGTCCCGATCAATATAGACGAACCTATTGGGTAAGGCGTTCAAGCTGAGTTCCAGATATGGGATGAGTATCCTACCCTCCCTAAAGAGTGTGAAAGCCAGTTCACCATCGAAAGCGTCCAAGAACTTGTGACTCGGGCTGACTACATAGACCGGAAGGCCAGAATCATGCCAGATAGAGTAGGCCTCCGTGAAATTCTCCACGCAGGCCTGATTTGTGAACTCACCTCTCACCCCCCAGAGATCCCTTCTCAACACCAAAGCGTTCTTGTCGAAGATCTCCCTCAATGCATATGCCGCGTGAGGGTATGACGCGTCGGCGAAGACAAGTATCGAATCGCTATCGAACGATCCAAATATCTTCTTCGTCTGATCAATTTCTCCTTTATACTCGACGTAGTTCAATATTGGAACGCTGACAAATAGTGTCGGAATGATCAATGATGACACAAGTAATGCGGTGATCGCTTTCCTTTTGGTCATACTGAATCTGTCCCTCAGTGCGAACACACAGTACGCCGCACAAATGCACATCAACGGCACCACAGCGAAAATGTACCTACGCATCCACCATGGCCCACCATACGAGTGATGGATATTGGGGATGAAGAAAACGAGAAATATGACGAGGAGACCGATGAAGAAGTAGTTGTCCTCGTAGGGCCTCTTATAGATGAATCTCAGCAGACCGATGATACCCAGAACGAACACGACCGGCGTCAGATACAAAGCTAGTTGTTCTAGATTCCATCCATCGAAACTATACGATGTGGTCGGAAACGTGATAATGGCATAGGCAAAATACGCGATCGCCAGCAATACGACTAAGTGCTGCAACATTCTATGGTTCTTGGCGACGATACCGGCTATCCATCTCATTACTCTCCTCGGCGTGATGTTCACCAGAATCAAAATTAGTACAGTGCCGACAATTATTTCCTGCGGAATGTCAGCCGCAAAGAAGCTGCCAAGCACGTATCCTGGCACGATGAAGAGATAGTACAGGAGTGCAATCACCAAGGACACGAAGAAGGGGACGATGAAGTAGATGTGACGTCGCTCCAATTTGCCGAAGAAGTTCAGGGAAGTGAAGTAGATGAAAATTGGGATTACGATAAGAGACGCCTCCACCTTTGTGAAGAAAGTCAGCCCGAAAGTAAGAGCAGAGAGAGCTAAAAGAAAATTGCCGCTCGACCTTCTTGAGAGAATGTAGGTCAGTATTCCAGTGAACAGCAGGAGTTGAAGTAGAATCTCGGCACTGTGTGACCTTGAGAACCATATTTGAAGGAAGGTAAGAACAAGAATGCTGGAGGCAAGAGCGGCCGTCTTCCAGTCGAACAGCTCTCTGGTCAAAAGGAATATCACCAGAAGAGATAGAAGTCCAATGATGGGCGTGACGTATAAAGCGATCTCGATTCCGAAAGCCGAATAGAATATCGCTATCCAGGTTGGGTACAGATGGAGAAAGGCCGGACCGACCTCCCCGGTCGAGTAATTGAGGATATTGAGATTGTTGAATAGCTGGTCTTGCTTGAATGTGAAGTAACTCATCACATCCCGTGGGACACTGGATATCAGAGGATCGTTGAACCTGACGGCACCGTGTTTTGCGATCATCCCTCCGATGTTCACCTGAATGTACCCATCTCCATAGCCGAATGTATCCTCAAAGGGTCGGAAGAACAGCGTCACGGCAACGACGACCAGAAGGATTAGGAAGACTGTTCGTCTATCGAGAACGATCTTTGGAAGCCGCTTTAGATTGATTTTTTTTCTGAACCTCAAGGCGACAAGAAATGTGTAGATCCCAATCAACGACAACACACCAGGAAGTGAAAACACACCTAAGACAAGGAGAGCCATAGAAATCCAACTGGTTATCACGACGCTGATCAGAATGGGCATCAGAATCTTCTGCAGCGTCACGACCCCTTGACTATCGCTCCCCTCGTGTCTCACAGCACCATATGTGAAATAACCTGGCAAAAAGAATGTGAGGGGAATCGTTACGAGAGACAAGAGTGTAGAGACTGGATCCATATCAACCACCGAGGGACTTCTCGATAGACTGCTTCAAACCCTTGCCAATGATCTTAGGCGTGCACTTCTCAGCGAACAGCTGGTATCCTTCGTTCGCGATCTTGGCGGCCAGAGACACATCTGATCTAAGAGTGAGTATCGCCTCTGCCAAGTCACTCGCATCACCCTTCTTCACCATTAAGACGTTTTCGTGATTCTGAAAGATCTCCCGGTTTGCTGGAGTGTCACCTACGATTACAGGTCTCCTCATAGCCAAGTACTGAAACGTCTTTCCTGCGATAACTCTGTTGGCCTTGTCGTAGGTCGAGAAATGACCCCCCAAACAGACGCTCGAAGTCTCGATCTGACGAGGCAGTTCGTCGTATGGAACCCATTCGAGGAGCTCAACGTTTCTCAGACCCATATCAGCTACCATTCTCACGATCCCGGCCTTCTCCGGTCCTCGGCCGACAATCTTGAAGACTATGTCCCTATGCTCTGCCAAAGCTTGAGCCGCTTTGACTATGACATCAACGCCCTGGACTGGCCTATAAGTTCCGTGGAAGAAGACGACGAACTTGTCATGATCTCGATTGAGACCTATCGGATGGAAGATCTCATCGTCTGCCCCGACGAGCACCCTCACGAATCGCCCCCGATCCAGACCAAAGGTTGTGACGAAATAGTCGATGTGTGCATTCGTGTCCAACAGGACCATATCACTCTTCCTGCACGACCTCTTATCCATTGAGTAGAACAGCTTGCACAAGGGCGAGTCACTTCTGAATGTCCTGCGCTCAAAGCAAAGAGTGTCATAGGTCGAAAGGAAAGCATCGAAGATTATGGGGAGATTGGTAGCACTTCGGACAAACGGGACTAACGGCTGTCCATAGAAACCCACAAAGATCGCATCGACGTCCTCTGAAGACTTGGCGGATATGAAGTTCAACATGCTCTTAATCATTCTTGTCGGATAGCCAGATTCGGGAACTCCGCATTGCACCACTTCGACTCCGTTCTTCTGTAGCCCTTTCACCAGGATCGAATTGCGAACGTAGTCGGGTCGCTGTCCAGGAACGAAGATTATCTTCAAACGATCACTCCATCGCCACAGGACGCTCGACCACCAAGACCTCTGGACGGCTTCTCAAGACAAAGGAACACGTATCCAACATCTAACGGAATCTGGGCGATTAATTGCGCCATGTAGGAAAAGACGTGACTCCTAATCATATCATGTCACCTAGTTGCCAATGGAGAATCTGACCTCCTCCATTCGGTTGAAATGCTTGTTTAGTGCGGACGTTCTGTCGACATAATAAACCTATGTCGATTGTCAGACTCCCAGCCATCGGAAATAGGTGTGCCTCACCTATCTTCAAGTATCGCAACTGGAAATATGCCCTTGCATCAAGATACGAACCTAGGAATCAATTCCCACATACATCTTTCCCCATAGATCACTCAAGATGCTTGCTCAATCTCTTGCGTGGCGCATTACCCCTACGTCAATGAGATTATCCAGGCCGAGAATCGAATGCAAAAAGAGATAAACACCATATATTAATGGTCATCGAGACCCCATAACATTTAATAGTGGGAACGAACGAAAGAGACTGAACAATTAAGTAGGAATTCGAATATGCAGTGAAAATCCAAATGACGCAAAACAAAATAGTTGCTCTAATTCCAGCATTCAACGAAGAGGCTAGCATTCGAGACGTTCTTCTCAAAGCAAGCGAGTATGTTGACGAAATCATAGTTGTGGACGACGGGAGCTCTGACAAAACCTCGTCGATCTCTGCGGAGGCTGGAGCCATCGTGGTTTCTCACCTCATGAACAGAGGCGTCGGCGTTGCGTTTGCCACAGGGGTTGCGAAGGCGCTTGAGATCGGCGCTGACATAGTCGTTACAATCGATGCAGATGGACAGTTCCAAGCATCAGAAATACCAAAAGTGATCGGCCCGATTGTCGAAGGGCGTGCGGATTTCGTGACGGGATCTCGATTCCTCGAGCCCAAATTAGCACCGAAGATGGACGATACAAAGAGATTCGGGAACAGGTTGTTCACGCGCATGGTCAATCGGCTGACTGGTCAGAAATTCACGGACACTCAGTGCGGCTTCAGAGCATACTCGAGAGAGGCAATGCTCAGGCTGACGTTATTTGGTAGATTCACATATACACAAGAAGTACTACTGGACCTTACCAGCAAGAACATAAGAATCGTTGAGGTTCCCATTTCCGTTCTACCTCGAATGAACGGGAATTCCAAAGTTGTGAAGAGTCCATTTCATTATGGATTCAGGGCTCTGAAGATAATAGTCCAGGCAGAGAGGGACCGTCATCCTTTGAGATTCTTCGGGGCAATCAGCCTATTGTTCATCATCTCGGCAGTCCTGATGTTCACAGTAGTCATTGCCCACTGGCTTACGACTGGGATGACGTCACCATTTACTTCGTTGTTGTCGATCGGTGGCACACTGGCGTTGGTCGGCGTCGTATTTATCATCTTGGCACTTGTTGCCGATATGCAGGGAAGGTCGAGAAGGCTACAGGAGGAGACACTATATCTTTTAAAGCGTCAACGCTATTCTTAATGAAGATTGAGGAATGGGGCAAATGAGTGACATGCTTACGGTGCTCGCTGAGAAAATAAAGAAGAAGACCGCCAAGATCTCCATAATTGGCTTGGGTTACGTCGGTCTCAACGTCTCAGTTAGCTTCGCTTACGAAGGGTTCAGAGTTTACGGGTTCGATGACGACTGGGATAAGATCGAATCGCTCGAGAGAGGCGAGAACTACATCCCAGAAGAGAGGTACCTCGCCCGCATGCTTCCTAAAGTCCTTGGCAAGAAGTTCTTTCCCTCAAGAGATGTCGATAAGGCATCGGAGATTGGAGACGTTATCATCATAATCGTTCCGACAGCGAACGGAGACATCCCCACCCTCAAATATTTGAACAAGGCACTGGCGTCTATAGCAGAGAACGACATTTCTGGCAAACTGATAGTGCTCGAGAGCACGGTCAAGGTGGGCACGACGGACGAGATCGTGATCCCGAGGCTGGAGAAGGACGGCCTAATCGCTGGTGAGGACTTTCTGGTCGCCTACTCGCCCGAGAGGATCGACCCGGGGAACCCGGATAAGACCCTCAAGTGCATCCCCAAGATCGTCAGCGGTGTCAACAAGGAGGCCTCAGAGATAGCCGGAGAGCTCTATGAGACGATAGTCGACAAGGTCGTCCTCGTTTCTTCGATCCGGACCGCGGAGTTCATCAAGCTCATGGAGAACTCCCAGCGGGACGTGAATATCGCGTTGATGAACCTCTTCGCCCTCATGTGCGAGAAGGCTGACATAGATATTGAAGAGGCGCTGTTCGCCGCCGCGACAAAATGGAACTTCCACGCGTACAAGGCAAGCTGCGGGGTCGGAGGGCACTGCCTAAAGAAGGACCCCCTCCTCCTTATGAAGTCTTTTGAGAACACCGGCCTCGACCTCAGCCTGATCGAGTCCTCGAGGAGAATGAACGACTCCATGCCGGTCATTACTGCGGAGAAGGCTGCTTTCATCTGCAAGACAAAGCTGAAAGAGGATATCCTGGATGTCAAGATAGGAATCTTGGGCCTCTCCTACAAGAAGAACTCATCGGACGATCGAAACGCTCCAGCTGGATTCATAATCGAGCACTTGAGGACACTGGGCGCAAAGAAGATCTCCTTCTACGATCCGTTGATAAGGAACACTTCGAAAAATGGCAGCCTGAAGGAGGTTCTGAACTCGGACATCATCATTCTCACGGTAGCTCATGACAAGTTCAAGGGTGTCCTCGAAAACTACGAAGGCTACATCATCGATGGTACGAACACCTTGGAGCCTTCGGATCGGGTAACAGGTATTGGCCGACAGTTCGCTGGTACCGAGAGCGTGGAGCAGTACGAAGACGCCGAGAAGAGCAAGTCGCTCGCAAATCACCGATGTAAAGGACCATTGGCGCACTGATTTAACGATTATTAACCTCAACCCCCAAAGAATATATATAAAACCAAGATTGTCTTAGTTCCGGGGGGTCATGAGCGACTGGCATGGGTCAGATGGGGACTTTACGATTATCATGCCCACATTGAACGAGGTACAGAACATAGTCCCTTTGCTGGACGCTCTTTCGAAGATCTACCCTTCCGCCCGCATGCTCGTCGTCGACGACTCTTCAGTTGATGGCACCCCGGAGAAGGTCGAAACGTATTCGGAGAAATCGCAAAGGGTCTATCTTATCAAACGAAAGCCCAGCGACAGAGGTCTGACTGCGAGCATGATGGACGGCATTTTCTTGACCTCCACCCCTTACTTCGTCGTCCTAGATGCAGATTTTCAGCATCCCCCGGAAGCAGTCGGCAGGATCATGGAAGGCGTTCTTGATGGAAACGACCTTGTCATTGGAGTAAGGAAGGACAAGAGTGGATTGCAGTTCGCCAGGAAAATATCATCCTGGAGCGCTCACAAGATGGCATCGGCGTATCTGAGAGCGAGGAGGCAACCCAGGTCGAGGGATAACATGAGTGGTTTCTTCGGGGGGAAGACGGACCTCTGCAGAAGGATCATCGTCGAGGATGAATTGCGTTTCCAGCGACACGGGTTCAAGGCCCTGTTCGACCTCCTGAAATTCGCACCTAAGGACACAAAAATCATGGAGGTCGAATACGATTTTGGGGAGCGAAAAGAAGGTACATCGAAGCTGACTTCGAAAGTGGTCATTTCGATCATGAGACAGTGCGGCCTGGGCGGCAAAGCACTGGCGGCATTGACCACCTTCTTCCTACTGACTATGCTTGGGAGATTCGTAGCTGCGCTATTGCTCGGCCTGCTATCGACATTGTTGTTCCTAGGACTAACCGGGGAGGTGTGGAGTAACATGATTATTTTCCCGATAGTGATATCGTTCCTCCTGGCAGTTGGTTACGTGGTCATTGCGAACGAGTTCTTGTCGGGACGCAGAAGGACGGTAGGAATCACGCGAGGCTTACAGATTGTTGCGACCTCCTTCAGCGGGTACCTTCTGAACATGGGGCTTTTCTACATTGTCGCGACCGAGATGCCATCATTCCAGATATTGCCAACGTTCCTGGGTTTCGGCATCGCGGTCGGCTGGGACACCATTGGATCCAGCATACCAAACGATTGAAATACTGTCTACGTGAAGACTGTATTTGACGAAAGTAATTGGCCATATTGACGCAAGAGGTATCCGTGGGATTGTGCGCACACAACTGAGAAATGAAGATACACCAGTCACTCTCATTGATCTCCTCTCAGACCATCAAGTGCTAATCCTCGCCGAGACTCTCGTCGTATCAGATGGAAGGACCCATCTCATGAACGCAATGGTGATAGACCATATGTCAGAAGACCCGCAGTCCGATAGATCGTTCAAGAAAGATGGACGTCATCGGCCGTGAACCTGTTTATAGAAGAGACGAAGGTTGATTCGCCCGCGTCTGTCAACGCAGACAATCAGATGACCGAATAGGTTCTGGTGAAATTTCCCAAGTCTTTCGGGGAAGAGGGGACTTGTATGGTAGGGGGCATCAGAGACGAGACTCTTTCGACATCTGAAGTATGAGCGACATTGACCTCGATGGGGCAATTCGCAAAGGATTTTCTACTGCGTCATTCATCATCCACCGTTGCTGAAGAATCTGTTCAGTCTTGAGGACATGGCTCGGCCAACAATGATTATGTTCGTTGCGACGTTGGTCGGGGGCGGTTGCGATTATCTATTTCAAATCGTCATGGGCAGGAACCTCGGACCCGAGAGCTATTCCGAACTGAACGCTCTGCTCTCGATCTTCTACATCATTTCTGTTCCAACGCAGACCATCGGGACCTTCCTCGCTAGATACACCTCGAAGCTGAAAGCGGAAGGGAACCATGGAGGGATTGCTTGGCTAATGAGGAGGACTCTCGTCTTTGCCCTGTTAATTGCCCTTCTCGTCGCATTAGGACTCGTACTGGCTCTGCCGCAACTCTCGAGGTTCATCTCTCTGACCTCCACGCTCCCGGTTTTCATCCTTATGGTCGGAGTGCTAGTCGTCACAATCTCTCCGGTTGGATATGGACCGACCCAAGGATTGCAGCGATTCCATTTATCAGGTGCTTTTGGAGTGACTGGTCCAATGGGCAAGCTCGTGTTCGGCCTTCTTCTGACAGGAGCTGGCTTCGGTGTAGCCGGGGCGCTCGGAGGGGTGGTCATCGGATCCTTCCTTGCCATGACGGTCGGCTTCGTAGCTGTGAGAGACTATCTTCAGAGACCTGCCGTCAGCGTCAGCAAGGACGAGATCTCCTCTATGAAGAGGTATGTGCTGACCGTGACCGCTGGCATCGTTGGATGGGCGATTCTGATAAACGTCGACATTTTCCTCGCGAGACAGTATCTGCCCCCATATGAAGCAGGCCTGTACTCAGTGGCTTCGATTCTCGGTAAGGTGGTGTTCTTCCTTTCAGGGGGGGTGTGTTCGGTCCTGCTCCCAAAGGTGTCGGACTTACATGCTAGAAAGAAGAGGACGGTCGAGATGGTACGGGTGGCGGCCCTCCTTACCCTTGCTATCACGACAGTCGTCTCTGCCGCATATCTGCTATTTCCCGTGCCAATACTGAACTTCCTTTACGGCGGAATCTATGTCGATGCGGCGCCAGCACTCTCGATTCTAGGATTGGCCATGGTCTTCTTCAGTCTAAGTGGGCTGTTTCTCAATTACGGGCTCGCCATCGCTAGCAGGGCTTACATTGTGATTTTCTCGGCCTTCACCCTTATCCAGGTCGCCCTGATCATGACGTTCCACGATTCCGCGGTGCAAATTGCTTTCGATCTGCTTACAACAGGCACGGGTCTCGCGACCGTCAGCTGGGTGTACATGGAAATCAGGGCAAGGGCTGAGCTTTTCTGAGCCACACTTTCACAACAGCAACGAATGAATGACAACTCAAGCCCATCATTGCCGTGGCTCCCGCAATCTAGAAAGGACTGTGCCCGGGAGCGTCAGCTTCGCAGATTCAAGCTTCGCCTGCTTGGACATAGCCCAGTCACTCACAAGAAGGATAGTGGCAATCTCAATGGGATTTTCAGGCACCCAGATAGCCAACGAGAACTGACTGATGCATGTCTTGTTCTCCCCCAATCGCGCAGTATATTAAAATACCAACGGGAGATTATTCAACCGGTCCCAGGATGCTATCGGTGTCGGTTGGGGTGTGCGCCTACAACGAAGAGAAGAACATCCGCGCCTGCTTGGAGTCAATCTCAGCCCAGGGGCTGCAAGGCTTTGAGATAATTGAGGTGCTGGTTGTCTCCAGCGGCAGCACCGATGGAACCAACCAGAGGGTGATGGAGTACGAACGCATCGACCCCCGGGTCAAACTCCAAGTGCAAGAGCGTCGAGAAGGCAAGAACTCTGCAATAAATCTGTTTCTTGACTTGGCGAAAGCCGACATCCTGGTTCTGGTGAATGCTGACAACCGCCTTGAGTTCGATTCGCTGCAAGCTCTATTAGCCCCATTCGCAGACAATGGCGTTGGAATGGCAGGGGGCCACCCCGTCCCCCTCAACCCTCAAGGCACTGTGTCCGGGTTCGCGGTACATATGCTCTGGGAAATGCACCATCGCGTGGCGCTCGCACATCCAAAGTTAGGCGAGCTTGTGGCCTTTCGCCATCTCCGGATCACGCTACCGCGCGGAACCCAGTCCGACGAGGACATCATCTGCATGGAGGTGGCTAAACGCGGCCTGCGCACGGTTTACGTGCCGGAAGCGATCGTTTACAATAGGGGACCGCAGAACGTTCGCGACTTCCTCAAGCAGAGGACGCGAGTTAATATCGGGGAACGATACATGCGAAGGTGGTTCCACTACGAAATCTCTACCTGGGACTTGTCCTCGCTTCTGCACGCTTATGGAACCTTCGCAAAGGATAATCGCTACCGCCTGCATCTGATGCTCTTTGCCGTCGCCATGGAAGCTTGTGCACGAACATACGCTGTCATGCACGTAGCCTTGAACCGAGGAGACAAACCGATGTGGAGCCAGGTCTCGTCGACAAAGGACCTTGGCCGATGA
>Ga0315279_10009809_pt1 | contig 11346 bp, 8 predicted proteins | sample YL17G06_20_MG_FD_203694 | JGI IMG/M metagenome (GOLD analysis project Ga0315279, IMG submission 203694) | Sediment microbial communities from Yellowstone Lake, YNP, Wyoming, USA - YL17G06_20 | ecosystem: Environmental > Aquatic > Freshwater > Lake > Sediment | place: USA: Wyoming | collected...
TTGACGTAGATCGCATTCCTGCCCTTTGCCATGCTACTGCCCCCCTGGCACTTTCTCCGCGAGCTGTCGAACAGCTTGACCCAGCTCCGGGTCTTCCCCGAACACGTTCAAGATCCGCGTGATCTTTCGCTGCCGGGCTTCCCCGACAACATAGTCATCTACTCGGAAGAAGGCCTCCGCCTCCCTCGATCCCACCTCATGAAGGTTCCCAGACTGGAACTTGAGGAACGCGGGCTCGGTAAGCATGCGCCCACGCTCATTCTGGTACCACCGGCGCTCGCTCGCGGTCATCGGAGTCCTCGAAAGATCGGCTTGAGCTAGTTCCCGGGCTTTGTCCCTCGCGAACTCAAGCCCCCGCCTGGTAAGAAGCCATCCCTTTTTCTCAGACCCCAGGAGATACGCACCCTTATCGGGCCTTGTCGCGTCCCACAGGCGCTTGCTTACCGCGTCCTCGCTTATCTGATCGGGATACTTACGCCAAGTGAAACGCCCCGGTGCAATCTCATTGGCTTTTACCGCCACATCTTCGGTGTCTACATAGCGCGAATCACCGCCCAACAAGTAGACGGCCAAGGTGACGATCTCGTGATTCGAGAATGTGGTTCTCACTGCATCGGACCGCCGATGAACCTGACCACGCGCTATAGTATAGCACGAAGCGCGGTCGAGTCTACCCCTCGTACGGCCCGGCGATGGCGAGCGCGTACTCCCGTGGATCGCTGCAGCGGGCCGCAACCCGCATCAAGTCCTCGGCGCTGATCGCCTCGATCAACTGGGGATAGCGCTCAAGGTAGTCCAGGCCGAGGCCCCAGTACGCCATTTCGTGAACGGCGTCGGCGACGCCCTCGTTAGTCTCGAGGTGCAGGGCGAGGCCGCCGACCTGGTTGCGCTTGGCGTCGGCCAGCTCGTCGGCGGCGGGCGGTTCGCTGCGCAGCCGCTCTAGCTCCGCGCTCATGCTCGCGATCGCGCGGTCCACGTCCGCGGCCGCCACCCCGGCGTGCATCTTCCACAGGCCGCGACCAAGCGAGGCCTCGACCGTGCTATAGGCGTAGTATGCCAGCCCCTGCTCCTCGCGCACCGTGCGCCCCAGGCGCCCCATCAGCCCCAGCCGCCCCAGGATGTTGTCGGCCACGTGCAGCCGCAGGAAGTCCTCATCCTTGCGGCTGAGCGCCAGGTGCCCCATGGCGATGTCAACCTGCGCTTTGTGGCGCATGGTGCGCACGCGGCGCGCGCCGTTGGGCTGAGAGGCCGCTGCCGGCATGACCAGGTTCGCACCGCCCTGCGCCGCCCAATCGCCGAAGGCCTGCTCCACCAGTTCGAGCACTCCCCGGCCGCCCACGTCACCGACGATAATGGCGATCATCGACCGCGGGCCGTAATGGCGCGCGTGGAACCCGGCCAGGTCATCGCGCGACAGCCGCGCCACCGTCTCCAGGGTGCCGGCGGGATGGCGGTGATATGGATGGCCGGCGGGGTAGGCCAGCTCGTGGAGGTCCTGCTCCGCCATCGCGCGGGGATCGTCAAGTTCATCCTTGAGCGAGGTGGCGATTTCCCCGCGCGCGAGCTCGACCTGATCGGGGGGGAAGGCCGGCGCGCGCAGGCAATCGGCGAGGATGCTCAGCAGCAAGGGCAAGTCGGCTGCGAGGCCCTTGGCGGCGAACGACACCCGCTCCGCGGAGCTCCAGAAACCGATCTGGCCGCCGACCGCTTCGACCGTCTCGGCTATCTCGTCCGCGCTTCGCCGGCCGGCGCCGCGGCGCAGGGTGAGCGCGGCGAAGTGGGCCAGCCCTGCCGTTTCGTCCGTCTCCCGGGCGCCCCCCGCCTGCAGGCTGCCGCGCACCACCACCGCCGGGCTGCGCCCATTCTCGCCCACCAGCAGGCGCACGCCGTTGGCCAGCGCGAACTCTTCGGCGCGAGGCACAGCGACCTGGCCGCCGCTGTTAAACGCCGGCCGCGCCACCACCGAATAGAGCACCGCCATGCTGGTGTGGGGCGCGGCTGCCTCGGGGGCGGGAGCGGTGGGCTCGAAGATCCCGGTGGTGCGGTTGTCCGCAGCCAGGTACTTATCCGCCGCCGCGCGCACCTGCTCCGGCGTCACGCGCGAGACCGCCTCCAGGGTGTCCGCGAGGTAGCGGTATCCCACCGCCAGCTCGTAGTAACCCAGGGCGCTTGCCTGGCTGGTGACACCGTCGGCTCCGTATGCGTACTGGGCGCGCACCTGGCGAATCGCCTTCTCCACCTCCGCCGCGGTCGGCGGCTCGTTGCGTAGCCGTTCGATCTCCTCCGCCAGGCGCCGCTCCGCGGCCGCGGGGCTGACCCCGTCGCGCACCAGCAGGCGGAAGTGCATCAGCCCCGGGTCCACTCCCGGCGCCAGGTAACAGGCGGCGAAGGATGCGAACCCTCCCTGCACCAGGGCGCGGTGCAGCCGGCTGCTGCGCCCCAGCCCGACGCCGGATCCGAAGCTGATCGGTTTGCCGCCGCCGAGGACGGCATCACACACGATGAGCGCGGGCAAATCGGGGTCGCCGATGCGCGGTGCGTGATGCGCCATTTGCACCCGGGCCGCCGCGCCGGGCCGGTGCAGGGTGACGCGGCGCTCGCCGGCCTGTGGCGGCTCGACCGCGCGCAGAGCGGGCGGCGCCGGCCCGGCGGCGATGTCGCCGAAATAGCCGCGGGCAAGCTCCAGCGCTGCGTCCGCGTCGAAATCGCCCGCCAGCACCAGCACGCAGTTGCCGGGATGGTAATGGGAGCGGTAGTACGCAAACAGGTCGTCCCGCGTCATCTGCTCCAGGTCGCAGCGCCAGCCCAGCACCTGCCAGCGATAGGGGTGAACGCGGAAAGCGCAGGCCTGCACCTCCTCGTTCAGCAGGAAGCCCGGGTCGTTCTCGGCCATCGAGCGCTCGGACAGGATGACGGTGCGTTCGGCGGTGACCTCGTTGGGGTCGAACGCGCCGTTGGTCATGCGGTCGCTCTCGATGCGCAGGGCGAGCTCCAGATGCTCGCGCGGCAGGGTTTCGAAATAGACTGTTTGATCCTCGCTGGTGAAGCCGTTGAGGCGGCCGCCGAGGCGGCTGACCTGGCGCATGATCTGCCCCTTGGCGAACTGCTCGGTGCCCTTGAAGAGCATGTGCTCCACCCAGTGGCTCGCGCCGGTTATGCCCGGGTGCTCGTTGCGCGCGCCTACTCCGTACCATGTCCAGCAGGTCGCCACCGGCGCCGCGTGCATCTCCTTGAGCAGGATGCGCAGGCCGTTGTCCAGCACCACTCGCTGCACGCCCTCGGCGATCGGGGTTGCCATTTCCACCACGCTCAGAACCTCTTTTCCTCTATCAGCTCGTTGTCAACGTACACGCGCGCGACGGCATCGCCGTAGCCGCTCACCACCCGGCTCACGGTCGCCCCCGGCTTCTCCCACGCATTGTACGCCGTCGTGAGCCCGCGCTGATCCTCGACCTCGATGCGCACGCTGTAGTCGCGATCCCCCGGCGGCAGCACCACCTGCACCACCGCCTGCTTGGCCTCGGCGCGCTGCTCCGGGGGCGTCGGGCTGGGCGCGGGGCCGGCGCTGACCTGCAGCTCCACTCGCTCGCGCCGCGGAACGCGGTCGCCCGGCGCCGGGGTTTGCTCCATGACCCAGTCGCGGGGCACGTTGTCGTCATAGCGGCGCGCGATGCGCGCCAGGCGCAAATCGGACTTTGTGAGCACATCGCGCGCGCGCGACAGCTCCATCTCGCGCACGTCGGGCATGCGCACCGACGGCGGGCCGTCGCTGACGATCAGCTCGACCACGCGCCCCTGGCGCACCGTGCGCCCGGCAGCCGGGGTGGCGGCGATGACGTCACCCGCGGGCGCTTTCTCGTCGTAGCGTTGTGCGGCGACTTGCGCCACCAGCCCGCGCCGGGCGAGCATCTCCTCCGCCGCGCGCAGGTTGATGCCGGCGACATCGGGCACCCGCACCTCGCGCGGGGCGCTGGTCAGCCACAGGTACATTCCGCCGATGCCGACCCCACCCAGCGCCGCCACCAGCGCCAGCAGCATCAGCACCCCCCACCATGGGGAAGGTAGATGCTCGGCAACCCGATATGGGCCTTGCCTCGACGCAGTCATCGTGCCCTCGGCGTTACTGTGGCCCTTGCGCACGCCGCTCGGCGCGTGCGCGCGCCACGGCGCGCAGGTGCTCCTCGTAGGTGCGGCTGAAGATATGGGTGCCGTCGGGCCGGGCGACGTAGAACAGGTAGGGGACGTCGGCGGGATGCAGGGCGGCGGCAATGCTCGCCCGGCCGGGGCTGTTGATCGGCCCCGGCGGCAGGCCCGCGTGCAGGTACGTGTTGTACGGCGACGGCGTAACCAGGTCGGCGTAGGTCAGGCGCCCCTTGTGATTCCCAGGGCCCAGGGCGTATTGCACCGTGGCATCGCACTCGAGCTTCATCCCCCGCTGCAGGCGGTTCCGCAGCACCGCCGCGATGAGCGGACGCTCGGCGGCCGCCTTGGCCTCGGCCTCGACCAGCGAGGCGAGGGTGATCGCGTCGTGCAGCGACGAGTGGGCAGCACTGCCCCCGAACAGGCCTCGCCACACCACCTCGTCGAAGCGCGCCAGCATCATCTTGGCCAGCTTGCGCGGCGCCTCCGGGGCGAGCCCGACCCGGTAGGTGTCCGGGAACAGATACCCCTCCAGGCTATCGGCCGGCAGCGGAAAGCCCGCTTGAAAGTCGCCGAGGGCGCCCACCGCTCGCAGGAACGCATCGCTGGAGCCAAGTCCCTTGGCTTCCACCAGCTGCGCCATCTGCCACACGGTAAAGCCCTCCGGCACGGTTATCCATTCCTCCATCACGGCGCCGCTCTCGAGCAGGCGCAAGATATCGCACGCGCTCATGTCGCGGCGAAGCGCGTAGTCGCCGGTGCGCACCCGGCGCCAACCGTCGCGCCACGACGCGGCCAGGCGGAACGCGCGCGGACTGCGGATCAGTCCCGCCTGCTTGAGCTCCCGCGCAACCTCGCGCGCGGAATCCCGGCTGTGCACGGTGAAGCGCACCACCTCGCGCCCCCCGCCGGCCGGCAGCCATATACCGACGTACAGCCATGCGGCGAAGGAGGCGGTCAGCGCCGCCACCGCCGTCGCACTAATGCGCCTAACTCGCCTCGTCATCCTTCCGCTCGCGGGCCCGCATGTAGTCTTGCAGCAGCACCACCGCCGCCAGCTCGTCCCGCACTCGCTTGCGCTTGGCCCGGCTCACGTCGGCCTGCAGCAGAACGCGCTCGGCGGTCACGCTGGTATGGCGCTCGTCCCAGCGCACCACGGGCACGTCAGCCTCGCGCGCGATCAGCTCTGCGAAGCGCGCGATCTTCTCCCCCTGGGCCGTCAGCCCGCCCCGCGCATTGTAGGGGATGCCGACCACGATTTCGGTCGCGCCGTACGAACGCGCGATCTCGGCGATGCGCGCCACCGCCGCCCGGTCGCCCGCACGCTCGATGGTTGCCACCGGCTGCGCGGTCAGACCCAGCGCGTCGCTCACCGCGACCCCGATCCTGCGGTCGCCCACATCCAGCGCCAGGATACGACCGATCATGGCGATGCCTGATCTCCCTCCAGCGCGACGTATGCCAGGGCCGAAGCGGTGATGCCCATGGCGGTGGAGGCGGCCACCACGCCCGAATCATTGACTATGACGGCAATAACGGCGCCGGCGGTTCCCCCCGCGAGCCCCGCCCAGACGGCGGCGTTGGCTCTCAGCGCCGCGCGCAAGCGAGCCGGCGGCTTCAGCACCAGCCACATCGCCGCCGCCGCAACCACCAACGCCCCAACGGTGTAGGGCGCGACCGCGATGATCCTCAGGTTGCCGTGCGCCTTGCGCGCCGCTATGGTCAGCGCCGCGGGGATGCCGCCCCGGCCTATCAGGTGCGCCGCGTCCCCGATATGCGTCCATGTGCGCGGCCCGACGATCATGTCGACCGCCACCGCCAGCCCCCCGGCCAAGCCCGCCGCTGCGGCCGCAACCGCCCACTGGCGCAGCCGCGGACGGCCAACCTTGACTCCGATGTAAACGAGGGTGAATGCGAAGGCGGCGGTGACTCCGCCACCCCAGTTCGCCCCCCAGAAAGGCGCCCCGACCGCCGCGGCAAGGACGATCAACCACAGGCCGAGCGCCCACAACGCCCCTCTGCGCGCCCGCGATTGCTGCACCAGTGCCGCTGACCCGATAGCGCCGCACGCGACCACCACCCCCATCGCCTCATTCCCAATCCCGTAGAAGCGGCTGCCAGACATGGCGCCGAAGTTCACCAGGTAGCTGTCGAGCAGATGCCCCCCAGTCAACGCATCGAGGACGATGATCCCGCTCGTGGTTGTCAGCAGCGCCCCCAGCGCGGTCAGCGGCGGACTGCCCGCCCACGCCAGCCACGCGAACGCCAGCGCCAGCGCTCCGAGCATCACGTAAGGCCCGGCGAAGCCGCCCCAATCCAGCGGCCCCACAAACAGCAGCGCGAGCGGCACGCTCATCGCCAACAGCAGCAGGCCCTGCAGTCGCCGGCGCCGTCGCTGCGCCCATGCCGGCGCCCAAACCAGCACCCCGCCCACGAACATGAATGCCGCGAACTGGCTCACGGCATAGACCGGCCCCAGCCGCCACTGCAGGTCGATCAGGCGCAGGCCGCGGCGGCTGATCGCGAGGATTTGGTTGAGCGGCCGGTCCACTTGGCGCCCGGCATGGGCGCGCGGTGTGTACACCGCGCGCATGAATCGCGACCTCCACGAGAGGTCGCGCCCGGCAGGCGTGCCCGCAACCACCCGGATCGGACGGCCGCTCATCGGGGTCAGCTCGGCGGCGCTGTGCGCCTGCAGGCCGAGGTATTGAAGCGCCGTCGGCGCGATGTCCACGTTCGCCACCATCCCCGGCCGGCGCGTGCTCGCACTCGTGAGCAGACCCGGCTTGAAGCCCGGGCCGCTGATCGCGATCGGCGCGTACGCGATGTGCTTGGCCGATCGGTACGGGGGACACGTCGGGCTCACCACGATCAGCAGGTCGCGCGCCGGGTCCAGCGTGCGCGACACCCGGTCGAAGACCGGGTCGAGGCCGGACAGCACAGCGAGCGCCCGCCCATCCGGCGCGCCCGGCAGCGGAGGATTCCCACGCGCCCGGCTGGCGCCGTACAGGGCCGCCAGGTCGATCACCACAAGGTCCGCCTCATGCCAGGACTGCGCGAAAGCTTGGGCGCCCCGATAGCTGCCAGGCCACGCATGGTTCACCAGGTCCACGGCGCCGGCGCTATCCATGACCATAGCCAAAGCCAACGGCCGGGTCTCCGCCTCAGGGATCGACAGCAGCCCGGTGCGCAGCCCGTGCCGGCGCGCCAGCGTGCCGAGCAGGCCGGGTGCGGCCTGCGTGCCGGCGCGGCGGTTGGCATCGCGCAGCGCCTGCGCATATGACGCCGGTCGGGCTCGCGAGCCGCGCGTCCAGTCAACCGCAGGGCCCACCGCGCCGCGCCCCGCGCCGATGGTGACGTAAGGCGCCATCTCATCGCGCGCGCCCAGCGGACGGCTGTTCATTACGCCCACCGCCGCCCGGCGCAGCAGGGATTGCAGCGCCGGCGCGTCGGCGGCAGCCAGTTCCTCCCAACTCACTCCGTGCAGCACGACGATGATTACCTTGCGCGGTCGCGCTGCCTGTGAGGCGCCGCAAGTGGGCGCCACGAATGCCATCACCAGCGCCGCCGCCGCAAGGGCATACCAGGTGTGGCAAAACCGGGCCCAGCGGCCCGGTTCGCAGCGTCCTACCTGACTGGCGGCGCCGGCGGCCATGGGATGGGCTATTCTCCGCTCCCGAGTTGCTTACGCACGATCTCGACGACCCGTCCCAGCGCCTCATCGAGCTTGCCCGGGTTTCGCCCGCCTGCTTGCGCGAAGTTGGGGCGACCGCCGCCACCGCCGCCGGCCATCTTGGCCGCGTCGCCCACCAGCTTGCCCGCGTGCACCCCCCGCTGCGTCAAGTCTTGGGACACCTCGCCCACAAACAGCGCCTTGCCGTCCGCCTCCGTGCCCAGCACCACCACACCGCTGCCCAGGCGCTCCAGGACCGCGTCCGCCAGGTTGCGCAGCGCCTCCGCCGACAGGTTGGCGACGCGCCCCACCACCACCCGCGCATCTTCTATCACCTGGGTCGCGCTCACCAAGTCGTCGGCCGCGGCGCCTGCGCTGCGAGCTTGCAGGGACTCGATGCGCCGCTGCGCCTCCCGCAGGTCGCTGTGCAGGCCCTCGATGCGGGCCGGCAGGTCCTCGCGGGCGCACCGCATCAGCTCCGCAGCGGCGGCCAGCAGTTGCTCCTGATGGCGCGCGTACTCCAGGGCCGCTAGGCCGGTGACGCCCTCCACGCGGCGCAGCCCGGCGCCGATGCTGCTTTGCGCCGTGATCTTGAACAGCCCGATGGCGCCCGTGTTGACAACGTGCGTGCCCCCGCACAGCTCCACGCTGAAATCGCCGACCTTTACCATGCGCACCTGCTCGCCGTACTTCTCGCCGAACAGCGCCATCGCGCCCGCCGCGCGCGCCTGCTCCAGCGGCACGATGCAGGCCTCAACCGGGTGCATCTGGAGCACGCTGCGGTTAGCCAGGTCCTCGATCTGCTGCAGCTCCTGCGGCGTGAGGGCGCTGAAATGCGCGAAGTCGAAGCGCAGCCGGTCCGGCTCCACCAGCGAACCCGATTGCAGCGCGTGCGGCCCCAGCACCGTGCGCAGGGCGTGGTGCAGCAGGTGGGTCGCGCTGTGCGCGCGGGTGATGGCGCGCCGCCGCTCGACGTCAACCCTGGCGTGCACCTGCTCGCCGCGCAGCAGCTCGCCTTGCTCGACCACCACGCGCAAGGCCAGCACCCCTTCCGCGGGATGATGCGCGTCCTCGACCCGCGCCCGCACGTTCTCGGCCTCCAGGGTCCCCGTATCGGCGACCTGCCCACCCGACTCCGCGTAGAACGGGCTGTGGTCGAGGATCACCTCGACCCGTTCCCCGGCGCGCGCGTTCTGCGCCTCCTTGCCGTCCTTGAGCAGGTGCAGAACCAGCGCCTGCACCTCCAGCTCCTCGTAGCCGCGGAAAGCGGTCTTGCCCGCCAGGTCGGCGTAGCCCTCCGCTCCCCGGTAGGCGAAGGTCGTGGCGGCGGCGGCGCGGGCGCGCTCCCGCTGGCGCTCCATCGCCTGGCTGAAGCCCTCGTCGTCCACCTCCAGGCCGTACTCCGCCGCCATCTCCGCCGTCAGCTCGTGGGGAAAGCCGTACGTATCGTACAGCTCGAACGCCGTCTCGCCCGGTATGCGCGAGCCGCCGGATTCCTTGACCCGCGCGATGACGCGCTCCAGGAGCTGGCTGCCCTGCTCCAGCGTGTCATCGAAGCGCTGCTCCTCGGCCTGCACGAACTTGACCACCACGTCCTGCTTGCCCGCCAGCTCCGGGTACGCGCCCTCCATGTGGCGCACCACCACCGGCACGACACGGCTCATGAACGGCATCGGCAGGCTCAGCCGGCGACCCAGGCGCGCCGAGCGCCGGATCAGCCGCCGCAGCACGTACCCGCGCCCCTCGTTGCCGGGGGTGACCCCATCCGCGACCATGAAGGTGATCGCTCGCGCGTGGTCGGCGACAATGCGCGCGGCCTCGTCGGCCTGGGCGTCAGCGCCCCGGCGCACCGAGCTGTCGGCGGCGCGCGCCATTTCATAGATGTAGTCCATTATGGGCTGGAACAGGTCGGTCTCGAAGATGGTGGCGCGCTCCTGCACGATCAAGGCGAGCCGCTCCAGGCCCATGCCGGTGTCTATGTTCTGTGTCGGCAATGGCGTGAGGCTGCCGTCGCCGCCGCGGTTGTACTGCTGGAAGACCAGGTTCCAGAACTCGTTCCAGCGGTCGCAGTCGCACGCCGGTCCGCACCCCGGCCGCCCGCAGCCGAACTGCTCGCCCATGTCGAAGACCAGCTCGGTGTCGGGCCCGCACGGGCCGACCCCGCCGCCGGGGGGCCACCAGTTGTCCTCGACCGGGACGATGCGTTCCCGGGGGATGCCGATGTCCTTGCGCCAGACGGCGGGCGCCTCCTCATCCTCGGGGTGCACGGTTATCCAGATGCGGTCGCCGGGGATGGCGAACTCCTTGGTCACCAGCTCCCACGCCCACACGATGGCCTCGCGCTTGAAGTAGTCGCCGAACGCGAAGTTGCCGAGCATCTCGAAGAAGGTATCGTGGCGGGCGGTGCGCCCCACCTGCTCGAGGTCGTCAATGCGCAGGCACTTCTGGCAGGTGGCCACGCGCGGCGCGGGCGCGCGCGTCTCGCCGCGAAACGCGGGCACGAACTGCTGCATGCCGGCGATGGTGAAGAGCGTGGTCTGATCGCTGGGGATGAGCGGCGCGGCAGGCACGATGCGATGGTCGCGCGCGGCAAAGAAGCCGAGGAACTTCTTTCTCAGTTCATCGGAAGTCACGGAATCACCTCGGCGGTTGTGGGTCGCGCGAGCCAGCCCCGGCGACGTGAGCACGCGGGTATTATAGCAGAAAGGCCACGGCCCGGAAAAGCGCGCGAGCTGTTGGTGCAGGTTGTTGAGGTCATGCAACCGGGTCTTGGCATGAACCGCCGATGGTGCGTGGGGGTGACCTAGAGTTTACCCCTTCGTTTCACTCAGGGCAAGCTCTGAGCGCAGCCGAAGGGAGCGCGCCGAATGGGCTGTGCCCCCGCAAGCCGGATGGCGACCCAGCCGTGGCATCGCTACCACTCCGCCTCGGTGTAGGCCTTGCCCGCCATCTTCTCATAGAGCGCGAGCAGCATGCGCCGGTGCTGCTCCTCTTCGCCCGCCAATTGGCGGAAAAGCGCGCGCGCATCCTCGGTGGACGACTCCCGCTCGCCCTTCAGGTAGAAGGCCTTGGCCTCCACCTCCATGCGGATGGCCGTATCCACGATCTTCAGGAGCTCCATGTCCAGGTGTCCTCGCTGCCGCCCGGGAGAGCAAGCCACGGGGCGGCCAGTCGCTCCGTGCGGTAACCGCGCCGCTGGGGGCGAGTCCGCTGGGCCAGGCGGCAAGGCCTGCCTTCGGCATTCGGATGCGCCCTCCTGCCGGCCTGAAGTTGTGTGCAGCGGACTCCACGTGGGCGGGGGCCGAAAAGCGAGCGCTTGGCGCCGGTCAGTCGGATGCGTTGGAAGGGGGACCGTGCGTGTGGATGCGAAAACCCCAGTTTGCGTCGGCGGCAGATGTGAGCGCGTGAGGGATGAACAGGTAGATCCTTACCCCTTAGGCGTTGAATCTCCTTTGGCAGCAAGATGTGCAGTTGATCTTCAAGGAAGACCGGTTGCCACAGGGTAAGCCGGGGGTCAACCGTGGGCGCGAGCT
>Ga0315279_10009810_pt1 | contig 11346 bp, 9 predicted proteins | sample YL17G06_20_MG_FD_203694 | JGI IMG/M metagenome (GOLD analysis project Ga0315279, IMG submission 203694) | Sediment microbial communities from Yellowstone Lake, YNP, Wyoming, USA - YL17G06_20 | ecosystem: Environmental > Aquatic > Freshwater > Lake > Sediment | place: USA: Wyoming | collected...
AAGTCTAACTATAAGAGCCGCTGGAGGGAATTGAACCCTCGACCTATTCCTTACCAAGGAATCGCTATACCTCTAAGCCACAGCGGCAAAATATACGACCCCCTGAATATCAAGGGGGGTTTATTTTACTTTTTTCCTTTATACAGGTGGATGAACCAAACAGTGAACTCATTAATTGTTTTTCAAAAAACAATATCGAATCTGCATAAATGTTTAATCTTCCTATAAAATCATGATAGGTTTCACAAAAGCCGACGGCGTTCCAAAGTTAATGATGCCCCACGCACCATCGCTAGGTATAATTGTACCCTTGATATTGGTATTTTGTGCAGTCTCGTAGAAACTCACTGTGGTATTCACCGCGATAAGGACACTATCACTTTTGTTTATCACTGGCGTGGTCGCAGAACAACTGTTATCTTCATTTTTCACAACAATGAGACCATACCTAGAAGCGACAGGAGAAAACCGTTTTCTGCAAACAGATCTGTGGAACCAGATTTTCCATTTATCCAATACGTCGCCGAATATTTAAAGATGCATTTCGCTGAGCCATTTGAAAGTTCAATATGGGTGGTACTTACATCAACATCTTGTGAATTGGCCGAGTAGTGATATCAATGAGGATTTTATTGATTAATCCTGAGGGATTATGACCCTCTATAGTGTTAATCTTTAGTCCCGTAGGCGCCTCTTTAATTGTCTGTCCTCCTGTCACCCCGGATTTACTCTCTAACTGTGACCTCGTCGATAATAATACCTACCCCGCCATACTTGCGACAAGAACCATAGCGATGAAAACAATCATAACACCGATTCTAGTTGCAGCATTCTTATATACCCTAATCTCGAGTATGTAGATTCCCCTTTTTTCCACTTTAACAGAGTAATGGAAAGGTTCTATTTTAGGATTAAAAAAAACAGGGACAATCTGAGTCGTAATAAAAAAGCTAATTGGTGCAAATCTGAGTAAAAAGGGAATGTTTTAATGGAGAAAGGATATGTCGAACCTGATGAACGCCATAAAATCGGTTAATCTTCCAGATGTCCAATCGAGGTTTTCGTCCTCTCATTTCAAACTCACACGTGTAGGTGTGACCGGGGTAAAAAAACTCGTGTACATCAAACGACCGAATAAAAAATCAGTGCTTCCACTAACTGTCACCCTTGATCTTTTTGTTGATCTCCCAGCGACCCAAAAGGGTAGTCATATGTCACGGAACCTTGAACTTGTCTCAGAAATTATTGATGAGAATCTCAAGACACCAGTCTCTGATTTAGAATCATTTTGTGAAAAAACAGCAGAGCTGCTGCTTGAAAAACATGATTATGCGACATTTTCAGAGGTAAAGGCTGAAGCTGATTATTTTTTAGACGTCACGTATCCATCGGGACAAAAAGGATCTGAGCCGTACAAACTGGTTGCCGAGGCACGTGCAAAAAGTAACGGTGAGCTTACCAAACTCATTGGTGTGAAAGTCATTGGAATGACCGCATGTCCCTGCGCAATGGAAGTTATTCGAAAAATCGAGACCTTAGAGAAAAAATGTCCGGCACCCACCCATAATCAACGAAATGTTGGAACGTTGATGATCGAAGTACCAAAAGGTACTCACTTGGTCGACGCAGATGACTTAATCACTATCGTGGAGCATTCCTTCAGTAGTCCAACGTACAGTATTTTGAAACGAAAAGAAGAAGCAGAGATGGTACTCAACGCCCATAGAAAACCAAAGTTTGTTGAAGACGTGGTTCGTGACATGCTTAGCGCGGTGTTAAAAACATATGAAAGCCTTCCTGATGAGGTGCTTGTGATAGCACGAAGCGAAAGTGAGGAATCAATCCATAAACATAACGCGTTCGCAGAACGAATCACGACACTTGGCGAGCTGAGGAAATGATCGATTTCTTCCGATTATGAATGGTCCTCTGATAAAAAAGATTTAAAACTGCCCGTGAATTACAGTCCTCCATGCCGAAATATCATATTGCTGTATTACCTGGTGATGGCATCGGAAACGACGTTATGGATGCCGCAAAAATCGTCCTTGATGCAATCGAACTTGATGCTGAATATATTAATGGTGATATTGGGTGGGAGTTCTGGAAAAAAGAAGGATACCCTCTGCCCGATAGGACAATTGCTCTTTTAAAAGAAACAGACTGTTGCTTGTTTGGTGCAATCACTTCAAAGCCTAATGAGGATGCCCAAAAAGAGCTTGATCCAACACTTCGCAACAAAGGGTTTGTGTATTCCAGTCCAATCGTTCGTCTTCGACAAGAATTCAATCTGCATACCAACATCAGACCATGTAAGGCGTACCCAGGAAACCCATTGAACTATCGTGATGATATTGACCTTGTGATATTCCGAGAGAACACAGAGGATCTCTATGCCGGGGTTGAGTTCCGGCCGTTACCGAAACTTGTTTTTGATGCACTCATGACGCATAAAAAAATGAAGAAATTCGCCAATATCCCCTTAGATGAAATCGCGGTATCTTGTCGGATATTCACAAAAAAAGCATGCCGAAGTATCATTCGCCAAGGGTTTGAGTACGCAGAAGAACATAAACGGAAATCCGTCACCATTGTCGAAAAACCGAATGTCATACGGGAAACCAGCGGAATGATGATCGAGGAAGCCAGGAAAATCGCAAAAGAATATCCAACGATAAAATATCAGGAGACCAACGTGGATGCAATGTGCATGTGGCTGGTGAAAAACCCGCAGGATTACGACATCCTTGTTTCATCGAATATGTTTGGCGATATCATCTCTGATCTTGCCGCGCAGCTTGTTGGTGGTCTCGGGTTTGCGTCGAGCGGGAACATCGGCGATAACTACGCGATTTTTGAGCCGACCCATGGGTCAGCACCTAAATACGCAGGAATGTACAAAGTGAACCCCATGGCGATGCTCCTTACGGTAAAACTCATGCTGGACTGGCTTGGGGAGAAGAAACCCGCGAAAAAACTGGAAACCGCGATCAGGACAGTCATCAAAGAAGGAAAAGTCAAAACCTATGACGTTGGTGGCACAAATACCACCTTAGAGGTCGCCCAAGAAGTCGCAAAAAAATTTGATGAACTTTAAAAACGATTAATAGTAACCTTTTCCCCCTAGAGCCTTTTTTCATTATATTTTAAATAATATACAAATCAAAATAAGTATGAAAAAGAAAAATAAAAAAAGAAAAAAAGTTGGAGTTATTTAGAAATGTAACTCGCCAGGGAATCGTGCGAAGATAAAGTGGTTGTAGATCGTACCGGTGAAATGATTTTTGAAGACCAATTTCTGTAACAAATGAAGGTTACCGGACATCGTCTCGCCGATTCCACGAGTGGTGTAATGAACGAAGATACATCTAAATTGTATATCTTTACCGCCATCGACGAGTTTTGGTTTCGTGATGATTCCCATCACATGAGTGTATCCGATATCACTGGTCTGAGGGTTTGTTTTTTCCATTGTTCCCGCTGCTGCAGGAATCAGTGCCGTTACTAGCATACACATAAATATTGCCAATATTTTTTTAGCGTTCATATTCTGTTCCCCATTCACTTATATACAGTAACATTATATAAATGTTTTGTCGATCTTTATATAAGATTACCCATTTTTTTCAAATTTTTTTCAAATCGTATCAATTTTTGTTGTGAGCGCTCAATTACTTCATTTGCGATTTCTGTTAACAAATGAAGATATTCTTTCTCACAAAAGAGACGTCCGTCTCTTCCAATAGGTGCATCAAGTCGCTCGGTGCTTGAAAGCTCTATGACGATTTTTTTCCCCGTTGATTTCATCGCTGAATTCTTAAATCCGCATGAAACTGCTGTCTTTACCAAGGTATCGGCAAGCTGAGGGGTTTGCGCACCTATATGGAGGATCGGTGCCTGCGCAAGAAGCCAGAGCAGACCTTGTGTCGCGTTCGCAGCTGCTGTGGTAATTTCTCCTGGAGAAATAATCCGGTGCCAGATACCAAGGAATACTGCTCCTTGTTTGTCTCCTATCCGTGGTATTTGAAGGAGGACAATACGTCCAGCGCAGCTACTTGAGGTATAATACCCCTCCATTCCATTCAAAATCGTCAGAATCGGGAGTATTTTATCATCTATTTTATGTTCAACAGATGCGGTCGTGAGTTTTATTAACGCTTTTTCTTTTGCATCGAAGTATTCTTTTATTCCCATATATCATCTACTACCTTCTTTTATTATTATATTTATACCTCGTTTCTTCAGCTCTTCGAAAAAAAGTTCAGGTGGGACGATCTCTTCTGGGCAAAACACGCCTCGCTGTTGAATGGTGCCATTCTCAATCATTTGGGCGGTGATAGACACTGGGTATCCTGTCGTCCGCATCATAGCGGTGATATCGTGCTTTGTATCATAGTAATCGATCAGGAGGTATTCCCGACGAAGGGTTTTCCCGTTCTTTCTGCCTTCACTAAAGACCTTGAGGAGGACCACGTCTTCTCCTGTCGAAGGGACATGTTTTACGAGTAATGAGGCAAAGATATCTCGTGGAGAAACAGCAGTTGTTCCGATGGGGATTTTTGTTTCTTCGGCTAACCCTAACTCAAGAAAGGTGTTGATTTTCTCGCAATGACCTGGATAGCGGATTGTTTTATAGTCAAGATATCTTATAATATCTTTATATGTATACGGAAGCGTTGAGCATCCGCCGGACGTTAGGAATGCCTCCATGGTGCCAAACGGCCTTGGAAATTCGAGATATTCGATATCGGTCATGGATTTCTTGTATAGAATCTTCCCGTGATCAAGAACGATTGCATCCTCCACGTATTCATTTATAAGACCATAGGGAGAAAACACGATCTGATAATTTAACGGAGGCTGTGGATGAAGCGGTAATCCTCCTACGCGTATTTTAACAAAATCGACCGTATCCATATGATTGACGATATCGTGGGTAATAATAGACACAAGACCTGGTGCTAATCCAGAGTCAGGGATTATTGTCACCCCTTCTTTTTGTGCTCTCTTAAATAGCCCGCGCTCTTTCTTGACAATGGCATTATTTCCCCCAAGGTCAATAAAATGCGTTCCTGTCTCAACCGCTATTTTCGCTAATGTATAATTAAAGCGATAGGGGGCTGCTGAAATCACAGCATCAACTGCTTCAAAGTGTTTTTTAACTCTTTCAACGTTCTCGACGTTGATTGCTGTAATTTCTATGTTTTTCTTCCCGAGAAATTGAGAAGCTGATTTTCTTACCTTGTTCTCTTTTTCGCCGACGATAATATTCTTAAAGTTTGAAAAATGACTTAAATCAAAGGCAATAGCGCGCCCCATCATCCCAGCGCCAATAATAAGCACGTTCATACTTGTACGACCTCGATACCTGTTGTTTCGAATAATTCATTTGATTAAAAATTCTTGCATTAAAAATAATTACATAATCATTATATTCATAGACCTTATTCGGAAGCAATGCAGATCAGCTATGCCTGAAGAACTATGGGACTCAGAGATTGAATCCATGCCGACGGGTAAACTCAAAGAATTACAACTTGAGCGACTTAAAACACTTGTTTTTCGGGTGTATGAAAAAAATGCGTTCTATAAAAAAAGATTCGATGAGGTAAAACTGAAACCTACTGGAATAAAAACCCTGCAAGATCTGAAGAAAATCCCTTTTCTTACCAAGCAAGACCTTCGTGCGTACTATCCGTTCGGTTTGATATGTACTCCTCTTGATGACATCGTTGAGGTTCACGCGTCCTCTGGAACAACCGGGAAACCAGTGGTCGGTCCGTACACAAGAAACGATTTGGAGGTATGGGCTGAGGTCATGGCGCGTTCACTCTATGCCAATGGCCTTCGTAACCGCGATATCATGCAGAACTCCTATGGGTATGGGTTATTTACTGGTGCGCACGGTTTTGAGAAAGGCGCGCAAAAAATCGGGGCGATGGTCATTACCATTGGCTCCGGAAACACCGAGCGACAGATTGACGTGATGAAAGATTTTGGGACAACTGCACTGGCATGCACGCCGTCATATTCTCTGCATATCGCAGAGGTCGCAGAGGAAATGGGACTTGACCCTGCAAAAGACTTCAAACTTCGCCTTGGTACGTTTGGCGCAGAATCTTGGAGCGAAGAAATGAGAAGGACGATTGAGCAACGCTGGGGGATCATCGCACATGAACACTACGGGTTAACCGAACTTATTGGACCAGGTGTGGTCTCCGAGTGCAGTTATAAAAAATTACATATCAACGCGGATCATTTTCTCCCAGAGATAATTGACCCAGATACCGGTGAGACGTTAGAGCCTGGCGAGGAAGGGGAACTCGTATATACGACGCTGACAAAGGAGGCATTTCCCGCGATACGCTTCCGGACACGGGACCTTGCGTCCATCACAGAAGGGGTCTGTCCATGCGGTCGTACTCATCCGATTCAATCCCGGATCAAAGGCAGAAGCGATGATATGATGAAAGTCAAAGGCGTGATTGTCTTTCCTTCACAGATAGAGGCTGCCTTAATGCAAGTCCCTGGCGTAAGTGATAATTATCAGATAGTGAAAACAAAACAAAAAGATAGTTATGTTCTCTCTGTTGAGGTTGAACCTTCGGAAGACCGATATAAGGCCGGGCATCTTGATGAGTTTGAAAAGAAAGCAGAAAATGAGATCTACCGGATTTTGAACTTGCATGTCCCGGTTCGTGCGCTCTCGCCGAAAACAATTCCACGCAGTACTGGGAAGGCAAAGAGAGTTATCGAACGATGAACTCTCCTAGGTTCTTTTCGTCATTGCCCATAGTACGATACAAATAATCAAGCCAACAAGAACTGCGACGAACGTTGCAAGTGCTGTCGGAAATAAGATCGGGAAAATAACGGGAAGAACCGCTGCTCCGATGTTGCTAATAGAAATGTAGAGGCTTGCGGCAATACCAACATTGGCTTCTGTGACGCCGTCTTCTGTTTCTTGACTATAGAGTGCCAGTGGCCAGGATGCTTGGAAAAACACCCCAAAAAGAAACGCAACGGGAACAATAAGCAGCCAGCTTGCATCGTAAGAGAAATTTAAAACAAATACGATGAGCCAGAAGATGACCGATCCAATAACCATCGAGAGACTCACCTTTTTCAACCCGATTTTTTTTGCAATGAACGGAGCACAAAACGCTCCTATGGCACATCCATACAATAACAAGCCTGCAATATATCCACCATCCTGTCCGGGGTAGAGTTGGTGGAGAAACGCGGAAATAACTAGTGTTATCCCAACAATGAAAAACCCAATAAAGGGATACACGAACGCATTTTTTGAACGAATGATGTTTTTCATTCCTTCAGCAAATCTCATTTTCTCAATCTTGACTCGTTCTTCTGGGGGGGTCGCTGGATGGTCTTTGGCAATCATCAGCCAGAGGAAAAATGCAATAACGGCAAGGATACCAAATGTCAGGTAACCATTGAAAATCTGTGTATTTGTTTTATCTGGGGTAAAGGTAGGCATTAAAAGCGAGCCAGTTCCAAATCCGATGAATAACCCAGAGGCGCCGATTCCAACAGGGAGTCCTGCGTGTTTCGCGGGGAACCATCGGAACATTTGAGGTGCAAGGGCAACAAGGATCCAGGCAAGTCCAATCCCTGCGATCACACTGCTTAAAAGCAGGGTTTCAAAGCTATGAAGAAGCCAGGGTCGGATGCCAAACCCAAGTGCCATGAAGAAGGCTCCGATGGAAACTGAAATCTTTGGTCCTTTTCTATCGATCAGTGTTCCCGCGGGCCAGGCAAAGAAGATCACGAACATACCGATCAGCGAGATAAGCAGATGTGATTCCCAACTGGGGATAGTGAAATTACCTTCAAATGTTTTTAGCATCGGAGATAATGCAAACCAGTTAGCCCCATAGGTGAAGATTACAAACCAAAATATGCCGACAACTGCCCAACGATATCTATACATCTTATATTCCATACCTGCCTCTCCGCCACGCTAAATCCGATGGTGCTATTAAAAGTTACCTATTTGTTTATCGGAATATAATTTTTTTTTCGAGTCATCCCTGGGTCTCAAACCAACAAAAATGAAAGAATTAAAATAGAATTTATTAAATAAAAGAAAAAAGGGGGGTGGTTCAGTTACATCATTATGATAAAGATAAGGAAAACGAATGCGTTCGCCGTTTTTGATTTTTCAGGAATGCCGTCAGCACTTATTTTTACAGTGATAGTGACTGCGCCAAGGCCAAGAATTGGCGAATCTTCGATGATTTTCGTACTGTTGACGCTGAGGGTTGTTACTGTTCCTGTCTGCGTGCGTCCCGAGAAGATCAAACCATCGGCGAGGGTGATATTCCAGGTGATGTTTGTCGCGCTCGCATTACCTATATTTTTTAATTCAGTGAATACTCCGAGCAGTCCGCCAGTGATTGGTCCAATGGTGAGATTCGGTTTTAGCTCTGAGATTGTCACCATGAGTCCATTTGACCAGTCGCTCTCATATCCGATTTGATCTTTTGCCCTTACTTTCACCTCGTATGTCCCTGGTATTGTCCACGCGTAGGAGGCTTGTGCTTGTGCACCAGAAGCATAGGGACCAAACCAATCGGTCGTATACAATCCGAATTCCCATTTATACCAAACTTGGTCGCCGTCCGGATCTGTTGTATTGGTTGTGTAGGTATAGGAAACGTTTGTTATACCTGTTATAGGTCCCGCTGGTGTTGCAGGGGTCGCAGGTGGATTATTACTTCCCCCGATAACCGTTGCCGAGCCTTCATAGGGGAGATAGTTCTGTTTCGTAACAGTCACCAACATGGTGCCGGAAGAGGATGATGTCACATCGAAAGTTATCCCTCCGTTACTGTCTGTGGAACCGGTCAGATAGACTTCGGTGCCTTTCCAGAGGCAGACATACGCCTGACTGACAGGATCACCGTTTGAGGTAATAGAAATCGTAAATGATGAGGAGCCAACGGGTAACTGACTTGGATGTGTAACATTTAAACTCATTGGACTTTCAGTCCAGACAGGGAGTTCAGGATCACCAAGGAGGGTGAGTTCAGTGTAGATGTATTGATAGTAGTCATCGCCCGGGTGACTCTGCATTACGTCGTTCCTATGATCGGAGAAGGCCGCTCCCAGGTTGTAGAGATTCTCCTGGAACAGTGATCTGAAGAAACGAACATCATACCCCATGGACAACGTATTATATTGACCAGAATTATACCATCCGTACCGTGAATTCCCGATGAAGGCAACCCCGCCACCGTTGCTGTTCCGCACGAAATGCTCAGCGATGCAATTTGAGACATCATAGGCAGCCGGGTCACACCCCATAGAATACAGGATAGATTGCTTGTTCCCGTTCGATAACGCATCCATATCAGAGCTATCGATGCCCCAGCCATGATTTACGTACCCGGTCCCCATATAATCCGAGGAAGAATGGTCCGCATGGTTCACGAGATTCTGACCCGCGTTGAGCGCAACGATGACGTTCGTCTCATGATTTCCAGCCTGGCTATCATAAACGGTAGAAACGGTCCAATCCGTTGGAATATACGTGTTTTTAATGGTAATCTTACATTGCTGTGCATGGGTCGAGCTGTCGAGGTCAAACCCGAAAAACCCAGCGTTCGTCGCATAATTGACAAGTGGTGGGTTTATCTCGTAGGTGAGGACCTTGTTGATGAAGGTCCCTATCTGCCCGGTGCCGCTCCCTGGGCCGGTGACCGATGCGCGACCAACGTTGACCTCGCACACCCAGTCATTGTCAAAGTCTGCGTAGTAGGCATCGTTTGGCACCGGGTCTGGGTTCACTCCTGAAAACGTCCTAAAATGACAAGGGACAACATTGGTGTCGCCGCCCAGCAGAACATAGGTTGTTCCCCAATTGGTGTAGACGTCTTGTACGAATGCCCGTATCTTATTGACATTGGTCCCGCTGTATCCGCCGCTGTTATATATCCAGGTGGTGGTCACAATGGTGGCGGGGACCCCTTTTTGGGTTTTCCAGTCAGCGAGCTGCTGGAACGCGCTCACCCAACTGTCCTGGGTGATAATCACGTAACTGTAGTTTCCTGGTGGGACACCCATCGGTTGTGGATTTGGTGATGTACGAAGTTCGACGTTTTGTGGATTAATGACCATGTTTTGTATCATCTGCTCGTACAAGTCACGGTTATTGTCTGATATGTGCTTCGGCAGATAGTCACCGCAGGCGTAACCGCTCACACCTATGAGTGTTAGGGTAATCGAAGTGACTAGGGTCAATTTTTTCTCATCAGGTACATAATGCATGGGGTACACGGTGATATCTGCCATGACTTGACCAGCAAGATCACTCTGACCTGTGAATTCTATTAGTTTTGTTGGGTATGGTTGATGAGACGCATAGGTTTGTGCGTCTGGTTGAATAAATTGTTTTTCATCAATGGAACTACTAACCGGTAGTGGGGTTTGTTCAGGAAAAACTGTATATGTTCCATCGACTGGTTGCTTCTTTACCTCAAGGATTTGCATGCTTGATACTACCATGTCAGCGGGAAGTGCGACCCGTATGTTTTTCAATGGCATCATAGGTTTCCCTACTTCGGTTGTATACCCGCCATCATGTATTTGGATCGTATCATATCCTTGGAGTTTATTAAATGAAAAATCTTTGGCAGAAAATGTTACGGTAAATGTCATTTGATAACTTTGTTCAGAAGTTCCAGCCTTATTTTGACCAGAGGTCGCTTGAGGTAACGCAAGAGAAAGCATCAGACAGCATACGATCATGGTAAAAAATATTCCTTTTAGTAATTTTATGTGAAGGATATCAATACCCCCTTGACTATATGGTATTAGTTCACGATATTATTTAAAGTTAACGTCTGTTAACAAAAATAGAAATGACTTGACGGCTTATGAATTACCACTAAAACAAAAAAAACATAAAAAATGTTTACGCCCAGAGAGAGCCCTGCGGGGATACCAAATATCCTTCCGCGGCTCCCAGAGCAGCCACGGCAAGCACCAAATGCCGGCCCACGCCGCCCTCTAGGCATGTTATTCTTTGTCACCCATTGTATTTAAATGTAATGCGACAAAATAACAAATTGAAAAAGAGAATCGCCGAACTTTATAGTTAAGACAAATTCTACATAATCGTTCCCGCTAAAAGAAGAGTACTAAAAGCAAACGTTGCAAGTCCCTCTCAATTAAAAAATCATTTTAAACACTGTGCAACTCAGTAGCTTACATTTTTTCATAAATCAGTAATAAAATTGATGTTGGCTACTTCAGGGCAGGTCATATTTTTATTAAAATGATCTTTTGCATCGTTTTTACGATGCAGTGAAATGTTTTTTTTGT
>Ga0315279_10009811_pt1 | contig 11345 bp, 13 predicted proteins | sample YL17G06_20_MG_FD_203694 | JGI IMG/M metagenome (GOLD analysis project Ga0315279, IMG submission 203694) | Sediment microbial communities from Yellowstone Lake, YNP, Wyoming, USA - YL17G06_20 | ecosystem: Environmental > Aquatic > Freshwater > Lake > Sediment | place: USA: Wyoming | collected...
AAAAACAAGGGCTTGTACCTTCTTCAGAATGGAAGAAAAAAACCTTTGGAGAACCATGGTATGAGGGAGAAACTGTATCTGTTTCCATAGGCCAGGGTGCAGTCTGGCTAACCCCAATAGAACTTGCACAGTTAGCCTCATTTGTAGCCAATGAGGGTGTAACCTTTACACCACAGATAGTAAACAAAATTGTCTCACCGGAAGGAAAGGCAATTAAGGTTTTCGACCCTGTTATGAACACCAATGTAAAACTCAAAAAGGAAGTTATAAATACTGTTAAAGAAGGGATGAAGGGTGTAGTCAACGAACCAAGTGGTACAGCCTATGGATCTCGCATTCAGAATATCAATATGAGTGGAAAAACAGGAACAGCCCAGGCCGCCTCACTGGAAAAGGACAAACATTTAGGTGACCATGCATGGTTCATAGCCTTTGCACCTGCTGAAGCACCTTCCATTTCAATATGCGTACTTGTAGAACATGGTGGACATGGCTCTTCCGTTTCAGCTCCAATTGCAAAAATTATTACAGAAAACATCTATAAAACTAAGGTAGAGATAAAAGAGGCAAAAAATCCATGATGAGAATAGATAAAAGAAGGCTGTATCATTTAGACTGGTATCTCATCATTAATGGATTAGCCTTATTTGCAATAGGTATCCTGAATCTTATAAGTGCAACAAGTTCCTTTTATAGCGGTTCTTATAACTATATTATGAAACAACTCATAGCATTTTTGATAGGGATTATTTTGATTTTCGTTATTATATATTATGATTACAGGGTTATTGCAAGCCATTCAAAGTGGTTATATTTGTCAGCGTTACTATTTATTGTACTTGTTCTTGTTATAGGCATGATAGCAGGCGGAGCAAAGAGATGGATAAGTATCCTCGGCATCAATTTTCAACCCTCAGAATTTATGAAACCCATTCTCGTACTTTATCTTGCCAATAAACTTTATGAGAAAAAAAGAGACAATATACCACTCGGCCTTAAGGATATCTCACTTCCAATATTTTTAACTATGCTGCCGGCTATCCTTATAGTTAAACAACCAGACCTTGGAACAGCTGTAATCATCGTATTAACATGCCTTGCAATCCTGTGGTTTGTTGGTTTAAAAAAATCCACATATACCCTCCTTATTAGTATTGGGGCTTTATCCCCCTTTATACTATGGGAATATCTTATGAAACCCTACCAGAAAATGAGGATATTGAGCTTTATAAATATAGATGCCGACCCTTCAGGTTTTGGATATCACGCAAAACAGGCAATGATTGCTGTTGGTTCTGGAAAGTTCCTTGGAAAGGGGTATATGGCAGGGACACAACATAAACTCCAGTTTATACCTGAGCATCATACCGATTTCATATTCACTGTTTTTGGGGAAGAGTGGGGATTTGTGGGTTCAATTGTTCTATTCGTACTATTTATATCTTTTATCTACAGGTGTCTTAAAATTTCTCAAACCGCTCATGATGAACTTGGTTCAATCATCGCCTTTGGTATGGCCTCTATTATTTACCTGCAATTTACCATAAATGTATTAATGGCCATACATCTTGCCCCTGTTGTTGGAATTCCACTCCCATTCATCAGTTATGGCGGTTCATCTTTGGTGACCATGCTTGTATCGGTGGGAATTCTTCTCAACATCAGTATGAGAAGATATATGTTTTGATACAAGCTATTCTAAAATCACCCACGAATCAAGCATTGCCTTTGCTATACCAAGGTAAGTATCATAACGTTTTACAGGCGATATGTAAAACCAGGTATGAAACACCTCTCCATCATTCCTAAGAATTATAATCATCCACTGTTTGTAGCGTTCCCCCCGTAATGTATATTCAGCCATAAATTGTTTGCCCGTTAAAGTAACCACATCTTTCTTATATACAAATGGTTCCGGATGATAAATTCTCGCATCCTGAGCTGTTTTTAACTGCTTTTCGTACTCTTCAATGATTGCATCAACATCCTTATACTGGCCTTCTTTATGCTTTGTAGAAAGCAGGTTCTGAATGCTTACTGTTGAATAGTATGCTTCTGTTTCTTTCTTCCCGCTAAAAATAACTGTATGCGCAGATTGTGTGGTATAAATCCAATCGGCAGGATATTCTATTGTATACCCAAATCCTTTTTCCTGAAATACCTTTCCTAAAACCTTACCCGTTTCCGCCGCATATATAGCAGTAATGCTGCTTAAGACAAAGGCTATACAAAAAAACATTATAATAATCCTTTTCATTGTGAAGCCTCCTGAATATTTTTTTCTATCTTACCCATTTCAAACCCTGTTGGTTTAACCGATTACCAATTATTCATCACATTATTTCTTTATGGATTCACTGGTACCCACGCTTTATGAGCAGGTACCCATTTGCCGCCAATCCACTGTCCAGGAACTTCAATCCATTCACCCGGAGGATTTTTGTTTTCACTCCCTTGGGGAGCCGCATAGGCTGCCTTTGATCTCTGTGCTGCTTCTATCTTCTGGTTTGTTACATCCTGGTCTACTGCATTACCAACAATTCCCCCTGCAAGGGCACCAACAGCAGCACCTATCAATGTTCCTGCGGTATTACCACCAATTATCTGCCCTGCAAGCGCACCAAGACCTGTGCCAATAGCTGCACCCTTCTGTGTATTGTAACCCGTAGATGTACATGAAAAGGTTAAAAACCCCATACTGAGGACTAACATAATTAAAAACATCTTTTTCATATCATACCTCCTTTATATATATTACCTTTTTCCTCTGGCGTCACCACAAAAGTTTTAAGTTTTCCCCTTGTCTTGCCCACAAATAGTAGCTCATCAGTTAAAAGTTCCTTATCTACAGTAAAGGGAACGACAAAAACCATATGGTCAGCCTCGCTTCCCTGAAACTTATGGACTGTCAGGGCATAAGCAAGCTCTATCTCATCCTTTTTAAAAAGTATCTTCTCCCCTTTCGTTCTAACAACTGCATGTTCATCTTCTTTTCCTTCCACAATACCCGTTTGCCCGTTTGAGGCAAGAAACTCGCCATCTATATATATATTCTTCGTGACAATCACCCTATCGCCTGTTCTTAAAGGGTCTCCCCCATCGGGGTTTAATGCCCTTTGGAGTATAAGATTCAGTCTTTTCGTCCCGAGTGGGCCTGAATGAATGGGCGTGATTACCTGAAACTCCTTCCCTTTTTTCTGAAGGAAAAGGGCTATCTTTCTTATCATGGATATAGCCGCCCCTTCATCCTTTACGGGTATCTCTTTCACATTGGAATCAAGGTCTCTAAATGTTATATTGCAAGACCCCATTGGCCCTCTTGCGTGCGGCTTTGCCCTCGCAGATCAAGGGGCAGACACGCGGCTCATTCAGGACTATTTAGGGCATAGGAACATTCAGCACACAGTCAGATACACTGCGACCAATCGGGCAAGGTTTGAAAGGTTGTGGAAATAAAAAGGGGGTGACTTTTGCTCTACAAAAAATCTGGTGTATCCCCGCCCGCTGTAACCGAGGCGTTCAAAACCTATTTCGAGCAACTCAAAAAGCTTGATGCGCGCGATGCAACAGAACATACCTTGCGTCCCCCGCTGCATAATCTTTTGATCACTCTGGCAAACCACCAAAATTCCAAAATAAACGTCATCCCTGAACCAAGGCATGATGCGTCCGGTCGCGGCGCACCGGATGTAAAATTCAAGATTGGCGAAAGCATCCTTGGCTATCTGGAAAACAAGAAGATAGACGCCAATCTGGATCAAGTGCTGAAATCCGATCAGATTGCGAAGTACAAAAAGCTATCCGGCAACCTGATCCTGACCAACTATCTGCAATGGGTCTGGATCAAGGATGGCGCGGTCATCGAGCGCGAAACCCTTGACTTGGGACAGACTGCGAAGGCGGAAGAACGTTTCCCGAAACTAAGCCTCTCTATCCCTCTCAAAAATCCCTTGACAACATATTGAGATAGCAGGTAAATGGAGAAATGCGGATCGGTAATAATGGAAAAAACTGATATTTCAAGTTCTGCCCCCATTGGGTTTCTCCGTCTGTCATCCACGCTAAGCATGTGTATTTTAGCACCACGGATTTACCCGTGGGAATCTATTATTATATATTATACGAATTTCATGGAAATATGGGAAGGGAGAAAAGTTACAAGGCACAAAACCGGATAAGCAAGATATTATGGTTGAAAATCACCTGCCGATATGACACAATCAGGTGGAAGCGGTAAAACGGGAAAGGTATTCCTTGCGTCTCTCGATTACATCAACAGGGGGAGGTTACAGACCGATGATTCGAAGTCTTATATGGTTTTATATCTTTGGTTGCGTATTCTCTTCGGCAATATTCCTGAGGGCGTACCAAGATTTTGCAAACCTTACGATTGGTATCCTCCTCCTTGTATCCGCCCTCGTTGTATACAACAAGAGGAATGAAATAGAGAACTGGATCAACAGCAAGGACAAAAAGAACTACTGACGACCGTAATCCCACGGTCTGGCTGAAGGGATATCTCTTGACGCTCTTCATCTGATCCTGTCGCAACAACCTTAGCAAAAACCCCTTTCACTTAAACCCGAAGTTCTTTTGACAGATCTATTACTGGGGCTCACGTCGCCCCCTCTGGCAGCAAAGCTGCCAGAAACTCCCCTTCTCGCTCGTGAACTCGCTGATACATAACTCTTCGCTCTCTGCTCCCTGCTCTCCGCTACCGCTTCAAGCGGGTACCCGGCCTCAGACAGTTGAAATCGTTCTCCTTACGTTTTCCTAAGATTTGTTACCAAAAGCCCTTCGATGGCCGTTACAAGGGGTTTCTGATTTGGGCAACAGGCCAAAAATCATGCGGCCACAGTTAGTGCCTCCAAGATACCACCTTTTACAGTGTTGTATTGCATCGTGTCATAGGTTGGCGCTACTGTCCTGTCATCTGTTTCAGTATCCGCTCCAGGTTTTTAAGCTGTCCCCCGTAGCCCGCCCAGTCTCCCTGTTTCTGAAGTCCCTTGGCCCTTTCAAAGGCCTGGGCGGCCTCTTTTGCGAGGTCCTGAAGAGAGGCTTTTTTAGTTGTTGCTGGCACCCCGGCTGCCGGAGCGGTCTTTCTGCCGCTAAACAGCGCCGCCAGAGCCTGCTCGAGGTTTTCCTCCATAACTACATCGTTCTCATAGGCCACGATAACCCTCCGGAGTTCGGGCAATCCTCCCTTGTCCTCTGCAGCCAGATAGAGGGGCTGGATATAAAGGAGGGATTTTTCAATGGGGATGATGAGGAGTTTGCCCCGGATTACCTGAGAACCCCGCTGACCCCAGAGAGTGAGCTGCTGCGAGATGTATGAATCCTGGTCTATTCTCGCATCGATCTGTCGTGGTCCAAAGACAAGCCGGTCCCTCGGAAAGGTGAAAACAAGCAGTTTGCCGTAATTAGGCTCATCGCAGCGGGCAGCGAACCACGCGGCGAGATTGTCCCTCTTGGCCGGAGTATAGGGCACAAGGAGGACAAATTCTTCTCTCTGTTCCTCCGGGAGTTTCATGATCAGGTGGTTCGCGCTTATGGACTTTTCGTTATGGACAGGAACCTCCCAGAGGTCTTCCTTGTTGTAAAATACCTTCGGATCATTCATGTGGTAGGTGGCATACATAGTCGTCTGGACATTAAATAAATCCCTCGGGTATCTCACATGTTTCTTCAGATCGTCGGGCATTTCCCTGATGGGTTTGAAAGCGCCCGGGAAGATGGCGCCGTAGACCTGTATGATCACATCGGAGGGGTCGCTGACATAGAAATCGACCTTGCCGTCGTATGCATCGATCACAACCTTCACTGAATTTCTCATGTAATTTACCCTGTTCTTCAGCGGCTTTGAATAAGGCAGGTGGGTAGACGCAGTATATGCATCGATGATCCAGTAGATCTTGCCATTATCCGAAACCACTACATAGGCATCTGAATCAAGGATCAGAAAAGGCGCAATGGTACGTACCCTCTGAACCACATTCCTGTTGTAAAGGATCCTGCTCTCCGCTGTAATCTCCGAAGAAAAGATAATCTTCGCAGTCCGGAAATAGGAGGCAAAGACTGCCCGCTTGAACAGAGAATCGAGACGGACACCGCCTGACCCCTTGTAAGAGGTATATATATTCCCCTCTGATGTAGGATAGCTGAATTCGGGAACCTTCGTATTCACAATGACATAGTCGCTTGTGAGCTCGCCGAAGTATATCTCCGGGGTAGTTATCTTTACACCTGCAGCCGAAGAGGGCGGGATATCCTTTATGATGAATTCAGGCAGGCCCTCCTTGGAAATCCTGCTTACAGGCCCCATGACAACACCGTTGCCGTGTGTAAAAACAAACTTCTCGTTGATCCATGACTTGCTGGGGAGATCATTATAGGAGAGCTCTCTGGCGGAGAGCATCACCTGCCGGTACTGCCCGTTAATAGTGTAGCGATCACTGTCGATGTCATTGAACCGGTAATAGGTCCTGATCTGCTGGAGCTGGCTATACGTCTTCAGGAGGGGCGATTCATCCCAGAGTCGTATATTTTTTATCGTTGTGTCGTTCTTTTGTATGTCTTTTGCTGTAAGGTTAAACGACACATCAAAGGGCACCATCTGCACGTTCTGGAGGTTATAGCCGTATTTCGTAAGCGCAATATGATGCTTGATGAAGGGCTCTTCCAGCGCCTGTTCATTCGGCGCCACCTTGAAACTCTGGAGGAGACCCGGGTAGATTGCCACCCCGAGGAGATACACCGCAACGAGGCCAATCACCGGATAGACGGTGATGCGCCATTTCTCCTTCAGGAGGGCATAGGAAACCACCATGCCTCCGATGACCGTCAGGGGAACCAGTATCCCCAGCATAATGAGTCGTGCATTCACATCGGCGTAACCGGCACCGGTAATTACAGTATGGGGGGAATAGAGCGTTCCAAATCTATCGAGATAAAACCCGAAGGCCAACTTTACGAAGAACATAAAAATAAGGAGAGTCAAATGCTCCTTTGCGCGCTTCACGAAAGAAATTCTGTTGCCGAGCATAAGGAAACCACCCCGGGCAGCATATCCTGCAGCTACCGCAAGGGTAGTGATGAAAAGGAGGAAACCCACATAACCGTTCAGTGATTCATACAGGGGAAGTTTGAAAAGGTAGAAACTGAGATCCTTGCTGAATATTGGGTCAGTTGTTCCTGTATTCACACTATTGAAAAAGACAAGTACCTGTGCCCAGAGGCTGCTCCCCCACAGTGCGCTTGCTATCCCGCCAAAGACAGCGATAAATAAACCAAGGAATTTGAATATTTTGTTAAATTTACCGGGATCAAGGGGCACCCTCATCTGACCCATGAACAGTATATCGATAGAAGGCACCTTGATCGTGGATGCAACAAAGACATTAGCAGCAAGAAAGAAAAAGAAGATAAGACCAAAGGCAAGACCTGTCAGTACCTCGGCGGACAGAACCTTCGTGAACATCCCCTCGTAGGTAACTTCACGAAAAAAGAGCCAGTCCACGTATACCCCGATCAATTTAGACGCAGAGAACAGAAAGGTAACGATAAGCGCCAGTAAGGCCAGTCGGCCTAACCTGAATGTCACATTACACCCCCTTTTGTGAATATGCTAAACAGTATATCAGATATTGTATACCTTTGACCCCCGATGTCAATAGTGGACACGAGTAACCCTCATGCTGCAAGTTGCCTCGCATAAAACTCCCGTTCATAGGCAGCAGGGGATAAATACCCCAGTCTTACCTGCCTGCGTTGTCTGTTGTAGAAAACCTCTATGTATTCTGTGATCTCCTTGATTGCCTCATCCCTTGTCGCATAACGTTGATGATAGACAAGTTCGTTCTTCGGGGCATTGTCATAGCAATTGCCCTTTTTGCTCATGGAGGCTCTCATATTGAACTGTTCAAGGAGCTTCACGTAATCACTTGAACAGTACTGGCTACCCCGGTCAGAATGATGAATCAGACCAGATTCGGGCCGTTTTGTTTCCACTGCCCGGAATAGGGACTGGCTCACAAGGTTCTTTGTTATCCTGGGACCCATTTAAGTATTCCACTACTTCTCCCGTAAAGATGTCCTTATGGCCTGCAAGATAGAGCCAGCCTTCTTCTGTGGGTATATAGGTAATGTCACTTACCCAGACCTGATTCGGTGCCGTTGCCTCGAACTGTTGGTTAAGGAGGTTCTCTGCTACAGGCAATGTATGCTTTGAGTCTGTTGTTGCCTTAAACTTTTGTATTTGTTTACAGCGTATCCCTAACTTTTTTCTGATGCGCCTGATCCGGCAAATGCCTACCTTCACCCCGTGTTCCGCAAGGTCACGCTGTAACCTTTCGGGCCCGCAGGTCTCACGGGTCCTTTTGTGTGCGGCACGTATCTCTATTTCCAGTCGCCCTTCCTGCTGAGATCGTTTTGAGGGTGGACGATTGAGCCATTTGTAGTATCCGCTTGGTGATACGTCTAATATGCGGCGCATCATCGGTATTGGATACGTGAGTCGCATCTGCCTCATGATCGCGTACCTGGCAGCTACTCCTTGGCAAAGTACGCGGCTGCTTTTTTTAAGAAATCATGCTCCATCTTTGTTATAGCCAGCTCCCGTTTGACCCGGGCAAGTTCCATTTCTACCTCTGTAAGCGGTCTCTGCTGCATGCCAACTTTCTGAAGCTTGCCTTCACCGCTCGCCTTAACCCAGTAACGAATTGTTGAAGGGGCAATTGATAATCTGCGTCCCACCTCCGGTACAGTTAACCCACCCTCTGTTACCAACTTGACAGCTTCCTCGCGAAGCTCCTTTGTGTAGATACCTTTTGTAATCCTTTCCATGCTGACACCTCCGTCATATTATTTTATCACAACTTTGGTGTCCACTAAATCCATCTTACATCATACCATAGCCAAGTATATGGGGCATAAAGACTTAAAATCGACAAGGAGATATACACACCACGACTCAGAAAGTTTGCGTGTAAGCTTGGGAGCAATAGAAAAAATGACCGGGGCATTGAAAAAGATAGTAAGCTAATGATAATTTACTACAGTTTTACTACAGTTTTAGTGTATGCTTCTGTAAACTGTTGCGCCCATAGCTCAAATGGACAGAGCGTTGGACTACGAATCCAGAGGCTGCAGGTTCGAATCCTGCTGGGCGCATTATGGATGAGATACTTAAGAAAAAATGACAGTTATGGATAATACATAGACACCTCTTAAGAGGAGAAGGCCATGTTTAACGAGAAACAAAAACTAACCGAGATTATCAATTTAGGACTTGAAGTCACCCAGGTCAGGGATATCGATTTACTCCTCGAAAATATCCTGACAAAGGCCAGGCGTTTTGTGAATGCTGATGCCGGCTCTATATATATAAAAGAAGATAACAGGCTGAAGTTCAGGTATACACAGAACGACACCCTTCAGAAAAGGTTGCCACCTGGTAAAAAATTGATATATTCTACATTTTCAATACCTATTAATAACCGGTCAATTGCAGGCTACGTTGCCAGTACAGGAGAAATGCTTAACATGTCCGATGCCTACGAACTCCCGGAAGGTATCCCTTACTACTTCGACAAATCGTATGACCGTATATCCAAATATCGTACACAATCTATGCTGACCTTTCCCCTTAGAAATAACCGAGGAGAAATCATCGGAGTGTTACAGCTGATCAATGCGAAAGATAAAATGAATAATATCATAGGATTTTCCAAAGAGGACGAGCCTCTCGTCATGCATCTTGCAAATAATGCTGCCATTGCCATTGAAAGGGCACAGATGACAAGAACTATCATTCTCCGTATGATAAAGATGGCAGAGTTGAGAGATCCAAAAGAAACTGGTGCGCATGTTAACCGTGTGGCCTCATATGCTGTTGAAATCTACGATGCATGGGCAACTCAAAGAAGCATCCCACAGGATCAGATAGAAAAAAACAAGGATGTTCTGAGAATGGCTGCGATTCTCCATGATGTTGGCAAGGTTGCGATTTCAGATACGATCTTAAGAAAACCTGGGAAACTTGATACTGATGAGTACGAGATTATAAAACAGCATACCTACCTCGGGGCAAGACTATTTACCGATGCCCGTTCAGACTTTGATGAGGCAGCCTTTATTGTAGCATTAAACCACCATGAACGATGGGATAGCAACGGCTATCCGGGTCATATTAACTATTCCACCGGGAAACCGATCCCTGGATATGAAACCTCAAATGGAAAGGCAAGTGGAAAAAAAGGAGAAGAAATCCCGCCATTTGGGCGGGTAGTTGCTATTGCCGATGTATACGACGCCTTATCTTCTCAAAGGGTATATAAAGAAGCCTGGGATGAAGCAAAAATTCTCGAAACTTTTGAAAAGGAAAAGGGTAAACAGTTTGACCCCGAGATGATAGATGTCTTTTTTTCCATTCTTGATGTTATCCGTAGTATCTCTGAAAGGTATCCCGAAGAATAACAATCCCTATAATATATTCATCAAATCTTATTTAATTAAATCACTCGCTTGATTTTATAACTATAATCTCTATTCTCCTGCTCAAAAAATTTAGGTTATATATCCTCTCCTAAGGGTCTTGTAAAGGTAAAGTCTCCAGGTTTTGTCAAAAATTCATCAACAACTCTTCCAGAAGTGTCTTGTGAGAAAATAACAAAAGGCGCAGTGACAAGGGTGGCTGCAAAACCAACTGCACAACTAAAAATACCTAAGGGACGGGCAACTAAAAAGTCTATAATCATCTTTTCCCCACTGGTAGTAGATTTACGTGTACTGGTTTTTTTATACGATTCCTGACAATACACAGGTGGAATTAGAAGACCAAATATGAAAATTAACACCAATCCTATAAAGAAATATTTTTTCATAACGTACCCTCCTTTTTTTTAGGGTAAACCTTATAATAAGTTTATTATACTATATTTGGGATTGTCAATTTTTTTTAGTACCCTAGACAAAATCTATATTTTATAAATCCCTTTAAAATCAATTGCCCCCGGCATGACTCGAACATGCGGCACATGGATTAGGAATCCATTGCTCTATCCACCTGAGCTACGGGGGCAAGGTTACTGATTATAATAATTTTTAATATCTATTTCAATAACGATTTCATTGCTACTAACACTGGGGGGAGGTTACTATCTCAAAAATGTAAAGAAATTAACTCCAATACCTTATGACCTATCTGATATAGTGGGCACCTCTGCTCTGTCTATTTGTGAAAGCAGCTTCAGCCACAATAAGGGCTGTCTGAATACCATTTCTGAGATTTATAACCATGGGGGTAAGGTGGGTCTTTCTATAGAAATCCTCTATCCTGTTTTTCAAGT
>Ga0315279_10009815_pt1 | contig 11341 bp, 6 predicted proteins | sample YL17G06_20_MG_FD_203694 | JGI IMG/M metagenome (GOLD analysis project Ga0315279, IMG submission 203694) | Sediment microbial communities from Yellowstone Lake, YNP, Wyoming, USA - YL17G06_20 | ecosystem: Environmental > Aquatic > Freshwater > Lake > Sediment | place: USA: Wyoming | collected...
CAGCCCACGGCGGTGTCGGCATCCGGATGCCAGGTGAGCCGGCGCGGCACGCCGCCTTTGGCCGGCACGACGAAGACATCCACGTTGCCGTCGTATTCGGCGGTGAAGGCGATCCACTGGCCGTCGGGGGAGAAAAACGGCTGCGTCTCCTGCCCGGGCGCGGTCGTCAGGCGGCGCGCCTCGCCGCCCTCGCGGCCCACCGTCCACAGGTCGCCGGCATAGTGAAAGACAATCTGCGTTTGGCTGACCGCCGGGTCGCGAAACAGCGTCGGCGCAGCGGCGTGGCTTGAGACAGCCAGCCCGATCAACAGCAACAGAAGCCCACTCAGTAGTCGCATACGAATCGCCTCCTGGCGTTAGTCCGGCTTGGGGTTAGACGGCCGGAGTGTAACACGGATAGGGGAATGTGCCGGCGGCGGCTTTCTGGTCGATTATACGTTTCGCCAGTTCCCAGAACACCAATGCGCGGAACAAAGAACGCGAAAGATTGCCAGAATCGGCGAAATCTGCGCAATCTGCCGATTGGCATTTCGTTAAACATCGGCACGCTCGAACAGCAACCGATGGACGAAAACGAAGGCAACGGACAAAACGAGCCATCCCGCCAACTGGGAAAACGGGTACGGGATGGAAACATGAACGACAACGTGACGCCCGGCAATGTATAGCCACCGCATCCTCCCATCGCTCATCCAGTCAAAAAGGTTCACGGGCGTCGGGACGCTGATGCGCGCGTAATAACGAAGCAGGTACGCGGCTACCAGGTAGGCGATGCTCAGCCCTATGGCGAAGGCGGCGCCGTTAGGGCGGCTGCGGGCAATCAGTGTCAGCAAGTACGCGAGGCTGTAGCAAACGAGCCCCGTGATCCATAACAGCAAAAGCAGGCCAACGATGCGCCAGGCGAAAAACCGGAGGAACCAACCCCAGTTGTAATGTGCGGGAGGCCGATAGAGCCAGTTGCCTCGTGCAGCGCCTGCGATGCTGAAGTGAATCAGCACCGTGAACGCCACGCCCATTCCCGCGGCCAACAGAACGAGCAGTTCACCAGCGCCCACTACCCAAGCGGTCCACACGAAGCAAGCTCGCGGCCGTGGCCGGGTCGCCAGGAACGGCAGCGTGCCGCGCTCGAACTCCTCGCCCGCTCCCGAAGCGCCCAGGAAAAACCCCGCAAGGGCGGCCATCATCGCGCCGCAGACAGCCATACCGAATATCACCTGCGTCCAAACAGGATAATAACCGCCTCCGGGCGCTGCTGGCCGCCACCAATGTTCCGACCGGGTATATGTCGACAACGTGGTAAATACAAGCAACAGGGCAATGCCCAGCCAAAGGACTGAGAACGTCAGGAAACGAGCGCGGGTGTCACGCCAGTATTTCCAGGCGTACATGGCTCCTCCTTTTTCAATAGCGCCAAAAAGATTTCCCGAAGCGTGAGCGGGGACATTTCGATAATGTCAGCGCCCTGCCCGCGAAGCACCGCAACGAACGCTTCCGCTTCGCGCGCCACCACGTACTTGCGGAATTTGTCGGATGGCACCGTGGAGATGATTTGGGAAGAGGTCGCGGCGGGCAGGTTGTTGCCCGCCGCGATAATCAGCCGGAATTCGTTCTTGATGTCTTCCAGCCGCGCTTCCAGCAGCAGCTTGCCCTGGTCGATGATTCCCACCCAATCGGCTATCTGTTCCACTTCCGCCAGGTGGTGGGAGGCAAAGAAGATGGTGCGGCCTTCGGCGGTGTGATCTTCGAGCAAGGTCCTCAGCGCCTGGTCGATCATGATGGGGTCGAGGGCCGATGTTGGTTCGTCCAGCACCAGCAAATCGGCGCCCTGCGCCAGAGCCAGCAGCAGGCAAACCTTGGTGCGGTTGCCGTGCGAGAGCTTCGATAGCCGCTGAGTCATCGGGATTTCCAGCAAGCGGGCGTACTTCTCGACCGCCTGGTGCGACCACGAGGCATAGAAGCTGGCCGTGAAGCGGACGAGCTGCCTCGCGGTCAGCGACTCATACAATATTTTCCGTTCTCCGACGAAAGCCGTGCGCTGGAGAATGGCCAGCCGGTCACGCCGTATATCGAGACCCAACACGCGGCCGCTGCCGGCGGACGGGCGGGCCAGGCCGAGCAGCAGCCGCATGGTTGTTGTCTTGCCGGCGCCGTTGCGCCCCAGGAAACCGTAAACCGCGCCGCCGGGCACGTTCAGGTTCAAGCCGTCCACGGCCCGAGCGGCCGGGTAGATCTTCTGAAGGTCATGGGTGACAATCGCCGGTTCACTCATTATTTTCCTCCGAGCTTGCTCAGTTCCTCTTCCACCATTCGAAGGATTTCGGCGGCGGAGAGCCGAAGTTGTGTGCCTTCCACGGCAATCTGGACAGCGTAGGGGCGCAGGCGGCGCAGCTTCTCGGACTTCAGCAGGCCGGGCACGCCATCGGCCAGATAGGTGCCGCCGCCCGGCACCGTCCGAATCACCGCCGCCTGCTCCAGGTTTTGATATGCCCGGGCGACGGTATTCGGGTTAATGCCCAGTTCGACGGCCAGCCTGCGCACCGACGGCAGCGCTTCACCCGGCCGCAGCGCTCCGGCGGCCAGCGCCTGCTTCACCTGGGACTCGATCTGCAGGTAGAGCGGAACCCCGGAAGACGGATTTACGTGAAGGAGCACACTGTACTAATACAGTAGTACAGTTGCCGTGTCAAGCGGAATTTTCCGGCGCGCAGACTGAAGCCTGCACCACCGGCCAATCCGCGGAATCTCCGCAATCCGCGGATTCGATTTGCCGTATAATCGCGGCTATCTTTGGTTACGGAGGAAGCCATGCCAGACAATGTTTCCAGACGTTCGTTTTTGAAGCAGTCGGCGGCCGGAGCGGCGGCCGGCGGGTTCGTGATAATCAAGCCGGAGCTGGTGCGCGGCGCCGGAAAGGAATTGATCAAGGCCGGGCTGGTCGGCTGCGGCGGGCGCGGCACCGGCGCCGTGGCCAACATGCTGAGCGGCGACCCCAACGTGGAATTGGTGGCCGTGGGCGACGTTTTCCAGGACAAGCTGGATGCCTCGCTGAAGAGCCTGAACGACCAGAAGTTTCTGTCGCGGATGGCCAAGGACGTCCCCCAGTTTACCAAGACCCCGCTCGAGCAACTGGCGGCCTCCATGCAAAAGCGGGTGAAGGTCGATGCGGAGCGCCGTTTCGTGGGCTTCGACGCCTACAAAAAGGTGATCAACGCCGGCGTGGACGTGGTGCTGCTGTGCACGCCGCCGGGCCACCGGCCGCTGCATTTTGAAGCGGCCATCAACGCCGGCAAACACGTCTTTGCCGAGAAGCCCATCGCCACCGACCCGGTCGGCGTGCGCCGCTTCATCGCCTCCTGCCGCCAGGCGGAGCAGAAGAAGCTGACGGTGATGACCGGCTCGCAGAGCCGCTCGTCGAAGAACTACATCGGCACTATCAAGAAAATCCAGGAGGGAGCGATCGGCGAGATCGTCGCGCTCTACTCGGAATACTTGAGCGGGCCGGTGATGCACGCCAAGCGGCGCGAGCCGGAGTGGAGCGACATGGAGTGGCAGCACCGCAACTGGTACTCCTTCGTTTGGATCTGCGGCGACCAGATCGTCGAGCAGCACTTCCACAACCTGGACCGCATGTACATGCTGATGGGGACGCACCCGGCGCGAGCGGTGGCCAGCGGCGGGATTGCCTGGCGGCCGCGCGAGGAGCTCTACGGCAATATCTACGACCACATGAGCACCAAGTTCACCTATGCCAACGGCGTCGTGTACTCCAGCGACTGCCGCCAGTACCAGGGCACGGTTTATCGCAAGGTGGACGACCTGGCGGTGGGCGCCAAGGGCCGCAGCACATTGAATGACATGGCCGAGCCGGGACTCAACGGCCAGGTGCAGGAGCACATCGACTGCTTGAAGAGCATTCGCGGCGACGGCCCCTACGTGAACCAGGGCATTCCGGTCGCCGAAACCACCATGACCGCGGTCATGGCCCGCGAATCGGCCTATTCCGGCCAGGAAGTGACCTGGGAGCAGATTATGGCCTCGCAGCTTGACCTGTATCCCAAGGAGTTCGATTACAAGGCGAAGCTGCCCGAGCCGAAGCTCGCGGTCCCCGGCGTGTACAAGCTGGTTTAACCCCAGTGACGAGTTGCAGGTGACAAGTGACAAGCGGGCGTGCGCCATCGCGTCACCCGTCACTCATCGCTGTTGCTAAGGGCCGGCAACCGCCATGGTAACGGAATTCGAAGTGAGATTGCTGACCGTGATGAGGACCGGCAGACTCCCTGTTCCGGCGTCGGACGGGATCCGAATGTTTACCTGGTACAGGCCGGCAAAACCGGGCGCGAGGCCGGAGAAGAGCACCGCGGAAGTCTTTCCGGCTACTGTTGCCGCGGGCGTTATGGTAGTGCGGGCCAACGGTTCGGCCCCGGGCGCGGCGGCGCCGGTCGCCGGCCTCGGGCTGACCGGGCCGAGGCCGGTGGCGTAGATCACCACCACCTCGCCGCGCTTGGCCGGGTTCAAGACCGTCACCAGCGAGTTGTCGGCGCCGTGCAGAATGGCGCCGGCCTTCCCATCAACCGTGAAGATGCCGGGATGCGCCGGCAGAACATACACCTGAACCGGCGGGCTGGAGGCTACCGGGCTCTTGACCACTACGTTCACGCTGCCCTGGCCGGCCGCTTCATACGGAACCTGGAGGTTGATCTGCTCGTTGCCGTCCACATTGGCGACCGCAAACAGCGGCGCGGGGACGCCACCGATGGTCACCGAAGTGCCCGCCAATTGGGTGGGGAGTGGAAGGCTATCGGCAAGAACGATGCCGGTCACGTCCTTGGTCAACCGCGTGCCGAAGATCGTGACGATAGAGCCGGGCGTCAGACCGCCGGCGAAGCTGGCCCCGTTGGTGATGCCGGCGGCGATGAAGGAGGGCGCCGTGTTGGCGGCCTGGCTGATCGGGAAGGCCTGGCCGGCAATGGTGAGTGTCGCCGTTCGAGGCGTGCCGGTCGCATTCGCCTGGACCGAGAAGCTGACCGTTCCGTTGCCGTTTGCGCTGGCGCCCGCCGTGATGGTGATCCAGGTCACACTGCTCACCGCCGTCCAGGCGCAACCGGCAGCCGCAGTCACGGTCACGCTGCCGGTGGCGGCCGCGGCCGTAAAGTCCTGGCTGGTAGGAGAGAGCGTGTAGCTGCAGGCGCCGGGCGGGTTCTGCGTCACAGTGAACGTCTGGCCCGCGATGCCAATCGTTCCGGTGCGGGATGACGTGCCGGTGTTAGCAGCCACAGAGTAGGAGATTATCCCATCGCCGTTGCCGCTGGCGGCCGAGGTGATGGTAATCCAGGTTGCCGTGCTGGACGCCGTCCAGGCACACCCCAGCGGAGCGCTGACGTTGACCCGCAACCCGGTTACTGCCGAGTCGCCAAGGGTTCCGCTCGATGTGGGCGAAATCGTGTAAGTGCAGGAGGACGGAGTCAACTTGCGAACCGCGTGGTGGCCCCGGTCAGCCACGAAGACGTTGCCAGAGGCATCGAGCGCGACGTCGCCCGGCGACCTCAAGGGAGCAAGGAGAGCCGGCCCACCGTCTCCGCCATAGTCCTGACTGCCAGTGCCGGCAATGCTGGTGATAATGCCATCGGTGGCCACGCGGCGGACCCGGAGGTTATTGAGGTCACCTATATACAGGTTCCCAAGGGTGTCGAAAGTCAGCCCCCAGGGAGTGTACAGCCGAGCAGCGGCGGCCAGGCCGCCATCCCCGCTGAAGCCCGCAGTGCCGGTTCCGACGACCGTGGAGATGAATCCGTCCGAGCCGACCCGGCGGATGCGGTGGTTATTGCTATCCGTGAAGTAGAGGTTGCCGGCAGCATCAAAAGCCAGTCCAGACGGCGAGTTGATTAGAGCGGCGATAGCCTGGCCGCCATCGCCGGCGAAACCGGCGGTCCCGGTACCCACCACCGTGCTGATGAAGCCCGCCGGCGTCACCCGGCGGATGCGCGCATTACCCGCGTCGGTGAAGTACAGGTTGCCGGCGGCATCAAAAGCCATCCCATTGGCGCCGTACAGCATTGCGGCGGTAGCCGGGCCGCCATCTCCGCCATAGCAGCAGTTTCCGTTGCCGGCCACGGTCTTGATGGTGCCCGCGGCGGTGACTTGCCGGATTCGCCGGTTGTAGTAGTCCGAGACATACAGGTTCCCGGCACGGTCGAAGACGATCGCGGTGGGGGTATTCAGCTTGGCGGCCGTAGCCGGGCCGCCATCCCCGCTGAAGCCTACCCCGGTTCCCGCAATAGTGGTGATCACGCCGGCGGGCGTCACTCGCCGCACGCGGTAGTCACCGAGGTCGGCAATGTAGAGATTCCCGGCCGCATCGGTGGTCACTCCGCGGGGATCGTAGATGGGAGCCGCGGTGGCCGGGCCGCCATCGCCGGGGTTGGCGCCTCCGGCCACCGTTGTAATCAAGCCGTTCGGGGTTACTTGGCGCACGCGGCGGTTCCCCCAATCGGCGATGTACAGGTTCCCGAGCGCGTCAAGGGCCAGCCCCGCGGGGTAATCCAATTGCGCGAATACAGCCTGGCTGCCATCTCCGCTGAACCCCAGGTTGCCGTCGCCAGCCACCGCCATAATCACGCCGGCGGGCGTCACCCGCCGCACGCGGTGGTTGCACTGATCCGAAATGTATACGTTGCCGGCTGTATCCAACGCCAGGCCAAAGGGGTAGAGCAGTTTCGCGCTGGTAGCGGGAGTATTGTCGCCGTTGTAGCCCCCCGAGCCGGTGCCGGCAATGGTGCTGATCACGCCGTCCGGAGTGACCCGGCGGATGCGGTGGTTGAACGTGTCCGCAATGTACAGGACGCCACCGCTGTCCACCGCGACACTGTAAGGATAGTTCAGTTGCGCGGCAGTGGCCGGCCCGCCGTCACTGGTGAACCCCGGGGTGCCGTTGCCCGCCACGGTGCTGATCACACCGGCCGGCGTCACGCGGCGAATCCGATGATTGTTTGTGTCGGCGATGTACAGGTTGCCGGCGCCGTCCAAGGCGACCCCGTACGGATAACTGAGCGCGGCGCGGGTAGCCGGCCCGCCGTCGCCGCCGAAGCCATACGATCCAGTGCCGGCCACCGTGCTGATGACACCCGCCGGTGTGACCCGGCGAATACGATAGTTGCTGCTGTCGGCGATGTACAGGTTGCCGCTGCTGTCCACCGCCACTCCGTACATATAGCCGAGTTGAGCGCTGGTAGCCGGCCCGCCATCGCCGCCGAAACCCGTGAAACCCCTGCCGCCGGCCACGGTGGTGATCACGCCGTCGGGATTCACCCGGCGCACGCGCAGGCCGTCGGTATCGACGATGAAGAGGCTACCCTTGCCGTCCACTGCCAGCGCGTTGGGACCGAACAATTGCGCGGCTGTTGCCTGCCCGCCATCACCCACGGCCAGCGGGTTGCCGGCCACCGTGCTGATGGCATAGTACTGGGCAAAGGCGGCTGGCGAGACACAGAGCGACAGGACGACAAAAGCCGCTACTCGGCTGCCGGTGGTTAAGGCGCGATTGGCGTGCCGCATTGAACACCTCCCATAAGGGCAGGGGGCCAAATGTTGAGAAATCAGCGACGCCCGCCGCAGCCAGGAGAACGCCCATCGAACTGGCATCGCTATTTGAAGTTGCCCCCGCCTGGGAAACCGGTCTAAGTGAGGGGCCGAGAGCCCTACCCAGTGCCCGTTGGCGAATAACCCCGTTGAATGGTGCGATACTAGCAGGCCAGCGGTTGGTTGACAAGCCAAGATCGGCTGACGGCTGACGGCCGGCGGCGCATGTCTTCCGTCAGCCGACAGCCGTCAGCCGAATGGGGCCGCTTCGGCGCGACACGGGGATCCCCAACGAGCGTGCTAAAATAGCCTTACATGATTGACCGATTGCTGGCCAAGATCATTGGCACGAAGAACGAGCGCGAGGTGAAGCGGCTTCGGCCAATGGTCGGCGAAATCAACGCCCTGGAGCCCCAGATGCGGGCGTTGACCGACGAGCAGTTCCGGGAGAAGACCAGCGAGTTCAGACGTGAGATAGCCGAAGCCACGAACGGCCTGGAGGGCGAGGACCTCAAGCGCGTCGAGCACGAGGTGCTAGACCACTTGCTGGTGCCCGCTTTTGCCCTGGTGCGCGAAGCCGGCCGCCGCACGCTCGACATGCGCCATTTCGACGTGCAGCTTATCGGCGGCGTGGTGCTGCACCAGGGCAAGATCGCGGAAATGAAGACCGGCGAGGGCAAGACGCTGGTCGCCACCCTGCCCGTCTACCTGAACGCCTTGCTGGGCAAGGGCGTGCACGTGGTCACGGTCAACGACTACCTGGCCAAGCGCGACACCGAGTGGATGGGCAAGATCTACAAGTTCTTGGGGCTGTCGGTGGGCGTCATCGTGCACGACCTGGACGACGGCGAGAGGCGCGAAGCCTACAGCGCCGATGTCACCTACGGCACCAACAACGAGTTTGGCTTCGACTACCTGCGCGACAACATGAAGTTCCGGCTGGAGGACTGCGTCCAGCGCGGCCACTACTACGCCATCGTGGACGAGGTGGACTCCATCCTGATCGACGAGGCCCGCACCCCGCTGATCATCTCCGGCCCCAGCGAGGAATCCACCGACAAGTATTACCGCGTGGACCGCATCATCCCGCGCCTGCAGAAAGGCGAAGAGATCAAGAAAACCGGCGGCGAGCCCAGCATCCTCACCGGCGACTACGTCGTCGACGAGAAGCACCGCACCATCACCGTGACCGAACCGGGGTGGGAGAAGGTGGAGAAACTGCTGGGCATCGGCAACGTCACCGACCCGGAGAACTGGGCGCTCAAACACCACGTGGAGACGGCCGTCAAGGCCCACAATTTGTACCTGCGCGACCGGGAATACATGGTCAAGCCCAAGGATGACAACCGCCACCAGATGGAGGTGGTGATCGTCGATGAGTTCACCGGGCGGATGATGCCGGGCCGCCGCTGGAGCGACGGCCTGCACCAGGCCGTGGAGGCCAAGGAAGGGGTGCGCATCGAGCGCGAGAACCAGACCCTGGCCACCATCACCTTCCAGAACTACTTCCGCATGTACAAGAAGCTGGCCGGCATGACCGGCACGGCGGAGACCGAGGCCGCCGAGTTCGATAAGACGTACAAGCTGGAAGTGCTGGTGATCCCGACCAACTGCACGCTGATCCGGCACGAGTTCGCCGACATGGTGTACCGCACCGAGCGCGAGAAGTTCAACGCGGCGGTCGAGGAAATCCGCGAGCTGCACAAAAAGGGGCAGCCGGTGCTGGTGGGCACCATCTCCATCGAAAAATCGGAGCGGCTGTCGGGGATGCTGCAGAAGGCCGGCAAGATCCCGCACGTGGTGCTGAACGCCAAGTTCCATGAGAGAGAGGCGGTCATTGTGGCGCAGGCGGGCCGCAAGAACTCGGTCACGGTGTCCACCAACATGGCCGGCCGCGGCACCGACATCCTGTTGGGCGGCAACCCCGAGTTCATGACCAAGGAGCTGTGCCTGAAGGAGCGGCTGGCCGAGCTGATCAAGAGCGACGAGCCGGTGTTCGGCTTCGACGACCCGCACTTCGTCTACTTCCAGCACCAGGACCATTCCTACCGCGTGCCGCGGCCGAAGTGGGAGGAGGCGTTTTGCAAGTTCAAGGCCCAGACCGACGCCGAGCACGACGAGGTGGTTACGTTGGGCGGGCTGCACATCCTGGGGACCGAGCGGCATGAGGCCCGCCGCATCGACAACCAGTTGCGGGGGCGCGCCGGCCGCCAGGGCGATCCCGGCTCCTCGCGCTTCTACCTTTCGCTGGGAGACGACCTGCTGCGCATCTTCGCCGGCGAGCGCCTCTCCGGCATCATGCAGCGCCTGGGCATGGAGGAGGGCGTGCCCATCGAATCGCGGCTCATCACCCGGCGCATCGAGGCGGCTCAGAAGGCGGTGGAGGCCCAGAACTTCGAAGCCCGCAAGCACCTGCTGGAATACGACGACGTGATGAACAAGCAGCGCGAGGCCATCTACGGCCTGCGCCGCCAGTTGCTGGAAGGGCTGGACCAGCGCGACTACATGCTCAGCATCGCCGACGGCATCACCGACGCCATGCTCGACACCTATTGCGATAAGAGCGTGCATCCCGGCGAGTGGGGCCTCAGCGCGCTCACCAACGACATGCTTGGGCAGTTCGGCATCGACCTGCGCGCCGCCGGCATTGAGGGCAGGCAATTGAACCGGGAGGAGCTGCGTGCCGAGCTGGTCCGGCTGGTCCACCAGAAACACGAGGAGAAAGAGAAACTCATCGGCGCGGATCCGCTGCGCTGGCACGAGCGCATGATCATGCTCCAGGTGGTGGACAACCAGTGGAAGGACCACCTGCTGGGCATGGACCACCTCAAGGAAGGCATCGGCCTGCGCGGCTACGGCCAGAAGGACCCGCTGGTGGAGTACAAGAAAGAGTCGTTCACCATGTTCCAGGAGATGATGGACCGCATCGAGAACGAGACGGTCCGCTATCTCTGGCAGATGCAGGTGATGAGCGCGGCCGAGACGGCGGCGCTCCAGCGCCAGCTCTCCGGCGAAAGTGAAGAGTCCGAAGAAGCGGAGCCCGCCCCCGCGCCACCGCCCGCCCGCCACGGGCGGGGCAGCCAGATGGACGATTTCGTCCGCGACATCGAGCGCAAGAAGAAGAAAGAACTGGCCGAGCTTCAGTTTTCCGGCGGCGGCGATGCCGTTGCCGTGCAGACCGTGCACCGCGGCGAGAAGATCGGCCGCAACGAGCCCTGCCCCTGCGGCTCCGGCAAGAAGTACAAGAGGTGCTGCGGCGCCGGGTAAGCTTGCTTGGCGGTGAATCAGGGCTTTCAGCAATCAAAAGCGAAACAGGTAGCTGACTTTGACGAAGAACTGGCGCCCAGTTGAGGCGCCCGGCGAAGCGGTGCGCACCAGCGCCGGCGGCGCACTGCCCACCAGCGCCAGGTTTTCCCGCGCATCCGTGTATCCGGCATAAACAACGGTGCCGGGGTGGACCAGGTAGGTTACAAGAAGGTCGGCCGCCAGGCGCTTGGCGCGTTCCTGGTTGATGAGCGAGGAATTGGGCAGCACGGCGTTGTAGTCCAGGATGACCCGCAGCGAAAGCTCCCGCGTGAACTGGTAGTTCACCTTGGTGCGAAGGATATGGTTGTTGTAGATAGGCGTCGAGGCGGGTAACCCGAGCCGGCCGGCATCGGCCTGGGTCGCCAAGCGGGAATATACGTAGGCTTGTTGCAGGCGCAGCTTGGGCGCCGGGCGCACGGTCAGGCCCGCCTGCATTTCAGCAAACTTGGCGGAGAAAGGC